>Ga0315900_10008747_pt1 | contig 12972 bp, 11 predicted proteins | sample LakEriMetagenome_FD_203521 | JGI IMG/M metagenome (GOLD analysis project Ga0315900, IMG submission 203521) | Freshwater fungal communities from buoy surface, Lake Erie, Ohio, United States - Buoy 12 MA114 | ecosystem: Environmental > Aquatic > Freshwater > Lake > Lake biofilm | place: USA: Lake...
CGTCGGGAAGCGTGTCGCGAATCTCGGTGGGGTGCGGTGCCGACTCCGTCGGCGATTGATCGTTCATGATGCCCTCAGGTTACGCGCCTTCGGGGCTCGACTCGATGTCGCGCAGCGCGGCCCGCAGACGGGCAGCCGTCACATCAAGAGCTTCGGGAATGGCCTTGGCGTTCGCGGTCACGGACAGGAAATTCGTGTCTCCGGTCCAACGAGGAACGACGTGAACGTGCAGATGCTCGTTGACGCTCCCACCTGAAGCCGGTCCCATGTTGAGCCCGACGTTGATGCCCTCGGGTGCGTACTCGCGGCGAATGGCCCGACACACGAAGGTGACCGTACGCCAGAGATCGTGGGACTCGTCCGGCGACAACTCGTCGAGGTCGGCAACCTGCCGATACGGGAGCACCATCGTGTGTCCGACCGCGTAGGGGTAGGCGTTGAGGATCACGAAAACCTGGTCGGACCGACGAACGATGTACGTCTCCTCGTCGGGAAGTCCGGATCGGAGAATCGCGGTGAAGATGCTGGGATCGCTCCCCGACTCGCGAAGATCGGACGCCTCGTTCGAGGAACGCTTCGACAACGAGGACAGATAGCGACCCCGCCACCCGGCCCACAGGTTCTCGATCATGAAGCGACGGGATCGGACTCGATTTCGCGGGTCACGCGGACGACGAAGTCGTCGACGGTGACCCCCCGTTCCACGTCGGCTCCGCGGGCATTCACGCCGACGGTTCCCGACGCCACGTCATCGTCGCCGACGACCAACACGTACGGAATCTTCTCCAACTTCGCCGTTCGTATCCGCTTTCCGAGTGGATCGGACGCCTCGATCACGTCGACACGGAACCCCTGCGTCTCGAGGCGAGCACGCACCTGTTCGGCGTAGGTCTCGTGGGTCTCGGCCACCGGGAGGATGCGAACCTGCAGCGGAGCGAGCCACGTCGGGAAGGCACCGGCGTAGTGCTCGACCAGGACTCCGAAGAAACGTTCGACGGAGCCGAACAAGGCACGATGCAACATGATCGGGCGACGTCGGGATCCGTCGTTGGAGACGTACTCGAGGTCGAAACGCTCGGGCAGGTTGAAGTCACATTGGATGGTCGAGAGCTGCCAGGTGCGACCGATGGCGTCGCGCACGTGTATGTCGATCTTCGGCCCGTAGAAGGCCGCATCACCCTCTTTCACCGAGTACTCGAGTCCATGGGTGACGAGCGCCGCCTGGAGCGCCGCGGTCGCTTCGTCCCAGATCTCGTCAGAACCGACGTACTTCTGAGGGTCTTTGGTGGAGAGATGGAACGAGAAATCGTCGAAGCCGAACGCCCGCAGGACGCTGACGATGAAATCCAGCAACGAGATGATCTCGCCTTGCAGCTGCTCCCGGGTGCAATAGATGTGACTGTCGTCCTGGGTGAAACCACGTATCCGCATCAAGCCGTGAAGGGTCCCAGCGCGTTCGTAGCGGTACACGGTGCCCAGTTCGAACAGCCGAAGTGGAAGCTCCCGATAACTGCGTTGACGACCGCGGAAGATCAGACAGTGCATGGGGCAGTTCATCGGCTTCGGGTAATACGTGCCGTTGTCCATCTCCATGGGCGGATACATGCCGTCGGCGTAGAAGTCGAGATGTCCCGATGTTTGGAACAAGGTGGCGTTCGACAGGTGCGGAGTGAAGACGAATTGGTAGCCACCGTCCTGGTGGCGTGATCGGCTGTAGTCCTCCATCAACTTGCGAACCGTCGCGCCCTTGGGGTGCCAGACGGCGAGTCCGCCGCCGAGTTCACCCGGAAACGACAGCAGATCCAGCTCGACCGCCAAACGACGGTGATCACGTTTCTCGGCCTCCTCGAGACGGTGCAGGTGCTCCTCGAGCGCGGATTTGGATTCCCAGGCCGTGCCGTAAATGCGTTGGAGCACCGGGCCCTTCTCGTCGCCCCGCCAATAGGCCGACGAAACCTTCTGCAGTTTGAAGTGACCGAGCCGTCCGGTCGACGGCACGTGCGGTCCGAGACATAGATCGACGAACTCCGGAGTGTTGCGGTACAGGCTCACGGAGTTCGCATCTCCCCCGACCTCGGCACTGTCCGAACCGTCGGCGCCACCATCACGGACCCGACGGATGATCTCGCACTTGTAGGGCTGGGATTCGAACAGTGACAACGCGTCGTCGATCGAGATCACCGACCGAGTGAATGGTTGATCGGCCTTGATGATCGACCGCATCTCCGCCTCGACTCGGGCGAGGTCGTCCTCGTTGAAGGCCCGACCGCCCAGATCGAAGTCGTAGTAAAAACCGTTCTCGATGGCCGGTCCGATCGTGTACTTCGCTCCCGGGAACAACCGGGTGACCGCCTGAGCCATCACGTGTGCGGTGGAATGTCGCAGCACGTGTCGACCTTCGTCGCTGTCCGCCGTGACGATGCGTACGCGAGCTCCGTCGGTGACCTCGGACGTCACATCGGTCTCGACGTCGTCGATCACCGCGGACACCGCGGCCTTGGCCAGATTGCGACTGATCCCCGCGGCGAGATCCAGGACACTCGAGCCCTCGGGTACGGATCGTTCGGAGCCGTCGGGAAGGAGAACCGTGATCTCGGACATGGTCCGAGTTTACGGCTGGTGCGCGCCGTGACCCTCGGATATTGCTCCGACGAGACGTGGCAACGGGTGAGTCGGGTCCTGGACGTGCGCCACGGCCCCGATCGTGACGTCCTCGGACTCCGACGACGATCCGGCGTACACGTTGCGGTATTGCTGTCCGGTCATTTCCCGAATCTCGAACATCACCTCGTCCATCATCGAGCGCCACACGCGATGCGGTTCTCCTTGCGACGAATACCGTTCGGGCTTGACGGGACGTCCGATCGTGATCGAACACCTTCCGGTCAGTCGCGGTGCCTTCGCGTCGGGAGGCTGAATGGAATCGGTGCCCACGATGCCGACCGGAAAGATCGGACACCCGATACTCGTCGCGAGCCGCGCCGCACCGGTGCGTCCCTTGTAGAGGTAACCATCACGACTTCGTGTTCCCTCGGGGAAGATTCCGAACAATTCGCCACGATCGAGCACCCGACGAGCGACGTCGAGTGCTCCCTGGCTCTTGTCGCCACCGGAACGATCGATGGGAATCATGCCCATCAAAGGAAAAAGAAACTTCGTCTTCCACGAGTCCATGTACTCGGCCTTTCCAACGAAGGAGATGTTCCGAGGCGCCACCAACATCAGGAAGGCCGAGTCGAGGAACGAAATGTGATTCGGACAAAGAATGGCGGGACCCTCCGCGGGGAGCCGGTCGAGTCCGGAAACCTCGATGTTCCACAGACGACGAGCGATCGGAGACAGCGCACGGCGCGAGCGCTGTTGGGCCTTGCCGGCACCCTCCGCCTTCATCGCCTGCACCCCCCTATGTCCGCTTGGCGGGAATAGTAGATGAGCCCGAGCGGCGACGTGACGGTGGACGGCTCCTCAGAGCGGAACGCCGAGGAGCTCGGCGGAGTCGCGGACGTCGATCCCGAGCCGACTGGCCTCGTCGATGACGGCCACGGCACCGGGAGTGTCCAGATCGTCGTCCAAACGCTCGCGGACCCGTTCCAGAACCGCCGAATCCCTGGTGTGACCTCGACTCCATCCCTCGAGTCTGTTCACGGCTCGGGGCATGGCGTCCGGGGTCCACTCCCATTCGCGCCGATACGAGTTCTCCAGAATGGCCAGCCGGATGGCCCGGGGATCCCAGTCCCGACGGAGAGCGTCGACGAAGACCAGATTGCCGAGACTCTTGGACATCTTCGCACCGTCCATGAAGACCATGGCCACGTGCATCCAGTGTCTCACGAAGGGGGTTCCCGTGGCGGCCTCACTCTGCGCTCGTTCACACTCGTGATGGGGGAAGATGAGGTCGCTACCGCCACCGTGAAGGTCGATCGTCTCGCCCAACTCGCGCAACGCGAGCGCGCTGCATTCGATGTGCCAACCCGGACGTCCGGCTCCCCACATCGCTTCCCACGAGGGCTCGTCGTCGGCCGACGGATGCCAGAGGACGAAGTCGAGCGGATCTCGCTTGGCCGGATTGTCGACGTCACCGCCACGTTCACGGGCGAAGGCGATCATCTGCTCGCGGGAGTAATGACTCACGGAGCCGAAACTGGGGAACTTGCTGACGTCGAAGTACACCGAGCCCGACGAGACGTACGCGTACCCCCGTTCGAGAACCATGCCGATGAAGCCCCGGATGTCGGGAATCGCCGATGACGCACGAGGCGTCGAATGAACGGGGAGGGCGTTGAGTGCCTCCATGTCCCGTTCGAAACGCGCTTCCTCGCCGGCGGCCAGATCCAGATAGTGCACGCCGAGTTGTCGAGCCTTGGCGAACAACGGATCATCGACGTCGGTCACGTTGCGCACGCACCGGATCTCGTGACCCAGGTCGATGAGCCGGCGTTGCAGCACGTCGTACGTCAGGAAAGTCGCCGCGTGACCGATGTGGGTGGCGTCGTAAGGCGTGATTCCGCAGGTGTACATCGTCACCCGGTGGCCCGGCTCGAAAGGAACAACCTCACGTCGCGAGGTGTCGTAGAGGCGCATGCTCACCCGGCGAGCGTCCCCTGATCACGAATGCCGGTCAACTTGGGCGCGACACGTGTCTTGTACCGGACGTTCAACTGCAAGAGAACCGCGGTGAAGGCTTCGATCGCGGTGGCGTTGGACAATTGGCCAGCATCCAAGGGACGACAACCCGGGATTCGATCGACGATCTCGCTGACGATCCGTATCGACTCCCGATCGTCCGAGCAGATGAGGACGTCGGAGTCGATCGGTGCACCGAGGTGCCCCAATTCCTTGGCCGGGAGATGATGAAACGCCGCCACGACCTTGCTGAGCGGGGCCGCGGCCTGAATGTGTGCGGCCACGCTGCCTCGGGGCGGGAGGAGTGGTTGGAACTCGCCGGCCACGCGTACCAGAGCGTTCGCCATGCTGATGAGGATCTTGCCCTCCAGAGCCTCGGAGTTTTCTTGGACCGTCGTGGCCGCGGAATCCCACGGTGTCGCGACGACGATCACGTCACCGGCGGCCGCGCGCGCGTTGTCTCCGCCCGACAGTCGATCGGAAATCTCCGGATACTTGGAGGCCAATTCGTCGCACACCTCGGCGGCGCGTGCGGCCGATCGCGAACCGATGATCACGTCGTAGCCGATCGAAGCCAGACGAGCGCCGAGTGCCGACCCGGCCGGTCCCGTGCCCCCCAGAATTCCGATGCGCATCGTGCCAGCCTTGCACACTCGGATCGCCGGCATGGGGGTCGCAGATCCTCGGCGTCGTCTAGGTTGACCACCGGGAGGTGGATCATGGGTCTGCTCGAGGGGAAGAAGATCGTCGTCACCGGTGTCCTGACCGATGCCTCGCTCGCGTTCGGGGTCGCACGACTGGCTCTGGACGAGGGAGCCTCCGTCATCTTGACCGGAGCGGGCCGAGCCCTCAGCTTGACCCAACGAACCGCCCGTAAGTTGCCCGCGGCGGTCGAGGTTCTGGAACTGGACGTGACCGTACCCGAGCACGTGGCGTCGGTGCGCGAGGCGGTGGCGGCGACCTGGGGCTCGGTCGATGGGGTCGTGCATTCCATCGGTTACGCACCCGAGGTGTGTCTGGGTGACGACTTCATGGCCGCGCAGTGGTCCGACGTCGCCGTGGCCCTGCAGATCAGCGCGTATTCCTACAAGCACCTCGCCGATGTGTTCGCGCCGCTGATGGGAGCCGGTGGGGCCTTCGTGGGCCTTGATTTCGACAACACGGTGGCGTGGCCGGCGTACAACTGGATGGGTGTGGCCAAGTCGGCGCTCGAGAGCATCAACCGTTACCTGGCCAAGGAGATGGGCCCCCGCGGCATCCGTTCGAACCTGGTGGCCGCTGGTCCGGTCAAGACGATGGCCGCCAAATCCATCCCGGGATTCAAGAAATTCGAGGACGTCTGGGACGATCGAGCTCCGCTGGGCTGGGACGTCACCGACGGCGAGCCGGTGGCCCGAGCCGTGGTGGCTCTCCTATCGGACTGGTTCCCCGCCACCACGGGATCGATGATCCACGTCGACGGCGGCTATCACGCCACGGGAGCTTGATCAGCGTCCGCTGCGCTCCAGGATGTGGATGCCACAGGCCGACCCGAGACCGATGACGTGAGCCAGACCGACCTTGGCGTCGGCGATCTGACGGTTTCCGGCTTCGTTGCGTAGGTGGTGGCAGATTTCCCAGATGTTGGCGATACCCGTCGCGGCGATGGGGTGGCCCTTGGACTCCAGGCCTCCCGAGACGTTCACCGGTGTCGACCCGGTGCGCCACGTGGCACCGCTGTTGAAGAAGTCCACGGCACCGCCCTCGGGGCACAGCATCAAGTTGTCGTAGTGCACCAACTCGGCCGTGGCGAAGCAATCGTGCAACTCGACCAGGTCGAGATCCGACGGTGCGACTCCGGCCTGCTCGTAGGCGATCTTGGCGGCGTTGCGCGTCAGGGTGTTGACGTCGGGAAGAACCTGACACGACTCCTGGTAGGGGTCGGTGGTGAGCACCGATGCCGACACTTTGATGGCGCGGCGCTGTTGCTCGAGGGACAGCGTCTTCAGGGTCTCGCCCGAACAGACGACCGCGGCCGCGGCGCCATCGCAGTTGGCCGAACACATCGGACGGGTGTTCGGGTACGCGATCATCATGTCGTTCATGATCTCGTCGAGAGTGAACTGCTTCTGGTACGCGGCCATCGGGTTGAGCGTCGAATGGGCGTGGTTCTTCTCCGAGATGCGAGCGAACAGTTCGAAGGAAACCCCGCCGTACTTGTGGCCGTACTCCATGCCGACCTGGGCGAAGGTGCCCGGCATGGTGTCGGTGCCGATGCGGCCGTCGGTCGGAGCAACGCTCCCGAAACGACCCTTGGGCTCCCATTTGTTGCCGTCCTTCTTGGCGCTACCGCCCCCACCGAGCAATCCCGCGCCGGCGAGCTTTTCGGCGCCGACGGCCAATCCGAACTTCACCTCACCGGCCTTGACGGCCATGATGGCGGTGCGCAGGGCGGTTGCACCGGTGGCGCAGGCGTTGGTGACGTTGTACACCGGTATGCCCGTCTGACCGACCTGCTTCTGCAACATCTGACCGAATCCGCCGCCACCCATGAGGTTTCCTGCGGCCAGAACGCCGATCTCGCGCATGCTGACACCGGCATCGGTCAGCGCGGCCATGACCGCCTCGGCGCCGAGGTCGACGATGTCCTTGTCGGAGTGCTTACCGAACTTGGTCATCGCGATTCCGAGAATCCAGATGTCGTCACTGGCCATGATGATTCCTTTGGTCCTTGTCTTGGGAGAGATTACGGGAACAGCGGGCGGTCACGATGCCGGTTCGAAGCCGAACCCCACGGCCTCGACACCCTCGTCGTCGGTACCCAGGCTGTAGGTGGTCAAACGAACCTTCATGCCCAGGGTGACCTTGTCGGGGGTGGGGTCGACGTTGATGACGTTGCCCCGAACGCTCGTACCCGCACAATCCACGATGCCGGCCACGAAGGGCACCGGAACCCCGGGAGCGGCGAAGGCCACGATCGTGAACGCCTTGAGCACGCCCTCGGTGGCCACGGCCGCCTTGCGGAACTCCGTCCCGAAGCAGTTGGCGCACGCGTTACGACGATCGAAGAAGCGCGCTCCGCAGCCGGTGCATTCGTTGGCCACGAGGTGCGGACGATCGCCGAGTTCGAGGTAATTGACGTGCGGAATCTGGGTGGACATGTTCACTCCCGGAGCGTGCGGATGGTCGTACCCTAAACCTCGCGGGACATTCGGGAGAAACCGGCTCGCTCACCACGTCCCCCGATGGATCACGTCGGCGGCGGGTCGTCGCGGTCGCCGGATCGCCGAGCCGGTGGGCTGGTCGTCGGGGCTCCGATTCCCGACCGCGACGGCACCCACACATTGGATCGTCGACGGAACTCCGAATTGGCTCAGGGTGTCCCGAGGAGGACCGAACAGTCCGAACAGCAATGCGCCCCACCGCCGCTCTTCGATCAGGAGCAGGAGGTTCTGGGCCGCCATCGCCGAATCCGTCAACCAGTAGGGGCAGGACCACGATTCGCGCTGCTCGAGGCCGTGACCGACCTTGTCCGGTTCGGCGTATCGCGTGGTGTAGGCCTCGGGATCGGCGAGCACCAGAACGATCTGAGAACAGTCGACGACACGCGGGGCTCGCGCCGCGAACCATTCACCGGCTCCCGACACGGCGAAGAAGCGGTCCTTGTCGGCTCCATCCAGCACCAGGAAGTGGGACCCTTGGGAAAACCCCGCCGACGGTGCGCGACGTGCGATGTCGCAGACCTCGAGAAGTTCCTCGGTCGTGGGGCCGCCCGCGAAGGACCGGGTCATGCGCCGACGCCGGATGATGGACGTCAGGTCGTCGGACAAGGCCTCAGCGACGCCCGAGTTTGACGAGATCCTCCGCCATGGTCCAACCATGGACGATCAAGGACCCACCGGCCGACGACATCACACCATCGAACAGATTCACGATGTCCGGGGCGATCTTGTCGGGCTTGGCGGATTCGAAATCGAGGAAACCCGAGCGACCTTTCTTGCCGACGATGAAGGTCTTCTCGTCGTAGTTCGCGTCCACTCCGAATCGACGGGCGAGACGACGCCCCCAGGCACGTTCCTCGCCGACCGCACGATGTCCCGGTCTCGGGATCAGCTCGCTCAATTGTTTGAAGGCGTCCAACCCGTCGGCCGAGACGAATCGGCTGCCGACCACGACGTCCTCGTCGGGGAACGCCATCAAGGCGCGGTGGAACGCTTCGCTCATCAGGCCTTTCAGGACCGCATCGCGTTTCCCCGAACGCTTCACGCTCAGGAGCCCGATCAGGACGCACGGAGTTCCCCCGATGCGTTCGAGCGTCGAGAAGGTGAATCCGTGGAGCTTGCCGGATTCGGTGGCCGTGGTGCAGAGAACCCACTCCTCCTTGGCCGTAGTGAGTCGCGCGAGATCGAAGGCGCCGCCCATGGCGGCCATGTCCTCGATTTCGGCCTCGGAGAGGGCCGCACAATCCCGCGTCTCGACCTCCACCGACATCCGAACCCGTACTCCCAACCTCGAAGGCCGCTCCCCCGACGACTCCATTCTGCCACTTCGCTCGCTCGGGGAGCGAAACGACGGGTCAGCGAATCACGCCCACCCCGAAGGCCACCCTCAACGGAGGAATCACGCGGTCGACATCGACGGCGAACTCGGATCCCAAACGGAGAACACGGGACCCTCCGAGATGGATGAACACTTGGGCGTCGCCCGGATACGCCGACAGGATCTCCTTGAGACTCGACACGGTCTCGGGATCGAGGGCCACCGCCGGAAGGTTCAATCGCAGTTCCGGGGCCCTCGCCTGCAACACCAGGGGGGTCACCTCCAGCGCCGAGACGGTCATGCGATCGTCTCCCGCTTGGCGATTGACCCGCACCTTGACCGCCACGATCGCCTCGTCGGCGATCTTGTGACCGTGCTGTTGGAGAGTACGGGTGAACACCGTGACCTCGACCCCACCGTGGAGGTCTTCGACCTGGAGGATCGCCATGGGGTCACCCTTCTTGGTGACCTTGCGCTCCACCTTGGTGATGATGCCCGCGATCGTGGCGATCGTCCCCGGTTCGGCGTCCTCGAGCAGCGACGTCACGGTGGTGGCATAGCGACGCAAGGTTCCTTCGTGGCCGAACAAGGGATGATCGCTGATGTACAGCCCGAGCAACTCCTTTTCGAATTTGAGTTTCACGGACTGCTCGAACTCGGAGTCCGGAATGGGGATGTCCAGATCGAATCCGCCCTGGGCCGGGCCGGTCTCGACCGAGTCGAACAGGCTCATCACCCCTTGATCCGCTTCGGCACGACGCGAGATGGTGTCGTCGATGATCTGCTCGAAGACCAACATCAGGCCCTGACGCGTGTGACCCATCGAATCGAAAGCTCCGGCCTTGATGAAGGATTCGATGCCCTTCTTGTTCAAACATTCGGTGGGCACGGACATGCAGAAATCGTGGAACGACGAAAAGACCCCGTGCACCTTCCGGTGAGCCACGATTTTCTCACAAACGGCGGATCCGACACCCTTGATGGCGCTCAATCCGAAGTGAATCAACCGATTCTCCGGATCGGAGATGAAGTCCACGTCGGAGACGTTGATGTCGGGTTGCTTGACCGTGATTCCGCGGGCTCGCGCATCGACGAGGTAGCCCGCGGCTTTGTCGAGGTTCGCCTTGACGCTCGTGAGCAAGGCGGCGAAATACTGGACCGGATAGTTGGCCTTCAGGTACGCGGTTTGATAGCAGATGTATCCGTAGCCGAATGAGTGGCTCTTGTTGAACGCGTAGTCGGCGAAGTTCTCGATGATGTCGAACAGCTGCTCGCCCAGCACTCGACCGTACCCCGCGTTTTCGCATCCCTGCTCGAACTTGGAGCGCTCCTTCTCCATCAGTTCGCGCACCTTCTTGCCGCAGGCCTTGCGCAAGTTGTCGGCCTCGGCCAAGGAATATCCGGCGAAACGCTGCGCCACGCGCATCACGCTCTCCTGATAGATCATGAGACCGTAGGTGTCGCCCAGGACTTCCCGGGCATCCGGATGGAAATACTCGACCGGCTTGCGTCCGTTCTTGCGATCAGCGAAGTCGTAGTGCATGTTCACGCCCATCGGTCCCGGCCGATACAAGGCGATGACGGCCGAGACGTCCTCGAACGTGGACGGGTTCATGGCGCGCAGCAGTTGCTGCATCGGCGGAGACTCGAGTTGGAACACGCCGGTCGTGTCGCCCCGGGCCAGGAGGTCGAAGGTGGTCGCATCGTCGAGGGGGACGCGATCGATGTCGAAGTCCGGCTCACTCGAGCGAATCAACGCCATCGTGTCGGTGATGACGTCGAGATTTCGCAGTCCGAGGAAATCCATCTTGAGCAGACCGAGGTCCTCGACACCGTGCATTTCGTACTGCGTCGTGACCGGAGCCTCCTCGATGGGCTTTCCGGCTTCGGGTTTGCGTTGCACCGGAAGGTATTCGGTGAGTTCCTCCTTGGAAATGACCACCGCGGCGGCGTGGATACCGGTGGACCGACGCAAGCCCTCGAGGCCCTTGGCGACGTCGATCACGTGCCGCAGGTCCTCGTCGCTCTCGTACAGGTCGCGAAGTTCCTGGGCGGCCTGGTAACCGCTCTCGTGTTTGGGGTGCTTCTCGAGACAGAACCGCAACGGAGTGTCACGTCCCATCACCACCGGCGGCATCGCCTTGGCCAGTCGATCTCCCACGGAATAGGGGTGGCCCAACACGCGAGCGGCGTCACGCACCGCGTTTCGCGCCTTGATGGTGCTGAAGGTGATGATCTGGGCCACGTGCTCGCGCCCGTAGGTTTCGGTCGCATAGCGAATCATCTCGTCCCGGTAGCGAGAGTCGAAGTCCATGTCGATGTCGGGCATGGAGATTCGACTGGGATTGAGGAACCGTTCGAAGAGGAGGTCGTATCGAATGGGGTCGATCTCGGTGATGCCGAGGCAATACGCGACCGCACACCCCGCGGCCGATCCCCGACCGGGTCCGACCCGGATATTCCGGCTCCGGGCGTAGCGGATGAGGTCCCACACGATGAGGAAATACGAGGCGAACCCCATGTCGCCGATGACCTTGGATTCGTACGCCAGTCGCTCGACGATCGTCGGATCGAGGTTGTCGCCCCAGCGACGCCGCGCTCCTTCCCGGGTGAGATGATCGAGATAGGCGGCGTCATCGGCGAAGCCGTCGGGCACCGGGAAACTCGGCAACTGCGGCTTGCCGAACTCGATGGTGACGTCGGCGCGCTCGGCGATCCACAACGTGTTGTCGCACGCCTCGGGCAACTCGCTGAACACGTGACGCATCTCCTGCGCCGTCTTCAGATAGTGCTCGGTGCCGTCGAAGCGAAATCGTTTCGGGTCGTTCTTGAACGAGTTGGTCTGCACACAGAGAAGGGCGTCATGACTGTCGGCGTCGTGGCGATGGGTGTAGTGCGAGTCGTTGGTGGCCAGAAGCGGGGCACCCAGGTCCTGGGCGATGCGCAGCAACATGGGGTTCGTGCGCTTCTGGGAAGGAATCCCGTGGTCCTGCAATTCCACGAACAGGTTGTCCTTGCCGAAGATCTCCTGGAGTCGGGCGGCCTTGGCCAACGCGTCGTTGTAGTCGTCGCGCAGGAGCGATTGCAGCACGTGGCCACCCAAGCACCCGGTGGTGGCGATGAGACCCTCGTGATGCCGTTCGAGAAGTTCCCAATCCATCCGGGGCTGGTAGTAGTAGCCCTCGAGGAAGGCCAGGCTGGAGAGCTTGATGAGGTTCTTGTACCCGACGTTGCTCTCGGCCAACAAGGTCAGGTGGTAGTACAGCTTTCGGCCACCCTCGGTCTCACCGCCCGAGTCGTCCATCAAGCCTCGTCGGGTGGGACGTTCGAAACGCGTCTCGTACGCCAGGTACGCCTCGGTTCCGATGATCGGTTTCACTCCCTGGGCGCGACACTCCTTGTAGAAGTCGAGAACGCCGTACATGTTTCCGTGATCGGTCATCCCGAGCGCGGTCTGGCCGTCCGCCACCGCTTTGGCGACCAGTTCGTCGAGTTTGGCGGCACCATCGAGCATCGAGAACTCGGTGTGCACGTGCAGATGCGCGAAGGAATCGGCCATGTCACACCTCCTTGTCGTTGAGCGTCGTCGAAAACCCTGGCGAGCCATCCGTACGCACGGGCCGACGTGGGGCCCGAATCACACGGATGTCATTCGAGAGTATCAGCCGCCTAGAGGTAGGTTCCGGGGCGCTCGTCCGTCGCCACCGGGACCCCGTGGACCTGGTCGGGTTGCGCCAAACGCCGCATCTGGTCGAATTGCTGTCGGGCCGCGATCTGTTGGGCGAAGAGCGTCGCCTGGATGCCGTGGAACAGTCCCTCCAGCCAGCCGAC
>Ga0315900_10008748_pt1 | contig 12971 bp, 11 predicted proteins | sample LakEriMetagenome_FD_203521 | JGI IMG/M metagenome (GOLD analysis project Ga0315900, IMG submission 203521) | Freshwater fungal communities from buoy surface, Lake Erie, Ohio, United States - Buoy 12 MA114 | ecosystem: Environmental > Aquatic > Freshwater > Lake > Lake biofilm | place: USA: Lake...
ATCGCGAACAGCAATCTGGATGTGGGAGTTTCTGCGGATGTCCGAGCCGACGAAGGCGGGAACACCCTCCTGAAATACACCGCGCACGGTTTGAAACTTGAAACCGACGAACTCCTCCAGTCTCGGCAGGCCGTAGTTCAACACCGCACAGTCAAGGTAGTGCAGAGGCCCTCGATTCGCCGGGAGAGGTTCGGGAGCCAGGCTGACATATCCTTGATAGGCCGCTTCAAGCTGATCTGTGTTGCGAGTGTCCAGCAGATCGAAGCAGTTCCCCAAATGGATGACGGCCCCAATGACCGCAGGCTTCTTGATTCGCTTCGGATTCCGCTTCTTCTGCTCGACAGCCCACTCCAGCGCACGTTCCGGACCGAACTCCCAGAAGTAGATGCCGTAGCCGAGCCAGTCGTAATCATTCTCACTGGCCGAGAGCGGGTCACCCGTCAGCAGCACCCGACGCACCACGGATTCATCGCAACCGTGGTAGGCGATGATGGTGCGCTGGTAGTCGAAGGGCCGCATGACTTGGATCGTAGCTCGCGGCTTCGATTTGCCAAGAACGCTTTGTCACCTTCCGCCTCGCCGATTCGCTGCCGTGTGAACTCCTCGACGACTGGCTTCGCACTTCTTCTTCGCTCAAGCTACGTCGAACAAGCCGCGACGCCTTCCTCGCCGCGAATCCACCACCCTGGGACGGAATGAGGCGGAGAAGCTGCGTAGCCGCGAAGCGAATCTCCGCGCTCCCTTCTCCCAGCCCGATTGCCTGCGGTGCTAAAGATCACCGGATGCAGGGGCGTATTGCAAAAGCCGCGTTCGCGGCCACCGATGAATTTTCCACGCATGTCTCTCCCCCGCATCCTTGCTCTGCCTGTCTTGTTTTTGACCTCCACGGTCTCTGCCCAAAGTGGGGGCTCAGGGGCGGAGGTGCCGCCTTCGCTGGTTCCGGCGGAGCTGGTGCCCGACACACGGGCTTTGTCGGCGGAGGAGGAACTGAAAAGCTTCCAGGTGGCACCGGGCTACCGGGTGGAACTGGCGGCGAGTGAGCCGCTGGTGGGAGATCCGATCTTTGCGCAGTTTGGTCCGGATGGTCGGCTCTGGGTGGTGGAGATGCGTGGTTACATGCCGGACATTCACGGCAACCGCGAGGATGAGCCGGTGGGCCGCATCGTAATCCTCACCGACACCGATGGCGACAGGCGGTTCGATCAAAGCAAGGTCTTCCTCGATCAACTCATCATGCCCCGCACGGTCCTGCCCATCGGCGATGGCGCGCTGGTGGGCGCGCCGCCGATGTTGTGGTATTGCCCGGACAAGAATGGCGATGGCAAGGCGGATGAGAAGATCGTGGTGGCGCAGGATGCGGGTGCCCAAACCATCCCTGGCCGCCCTGAACTGGCGAACCCGGAGCACGGCGCGAACTCACCGCTCTGGGGGCTGGACAACTGGATCTACTTTGCGGAATACGCAGCGCGTTTTCGCTGGCGTGGCGCGGGCGCTTTTGAGCGCAGCATCTCCTCCATGCGCGGTCAGTATGGGCTCAGCCAGGACGACTTCGGCCGTCTCTATTACAACTTCAACTCCGGCCACCTGCAGGGCGACATGTGGCCCTCCCATTACCGTCTGCGCAATCCGCACTTTGCGAGGTCGGGAGGCCGCATCAACCCGCCGGTGAATCAGGCCGTGTGGCCCATCCGTGTGACTCCCGGCACGAACCGCGCTTACATCCCGGAGAACATGGAGGGGCACAAGATCAAGAATTTTACGGCGGCCTGCTCCCCCTGGATTTACCGGGGCGATCTCTTCCCGGCGGATGCGCTGGGCAATGCCTTCGCCTGCGAACCGGCGCTGCATCTCGTGAAGCGGGACATTCTCACGCTCGAACAAGGCAAGCTCGTGGCGCGTGAAGCCTACCAGCAGCGTGAGTTTCTCGCGTCCACCGATGAGCGCTTCCGCCCTGTGAGCATGACCACGGGACCCGATGGTGCGCTTTACGTCGTCGATTTTTACCGGGGCATCATCCAGCATCGCATCTCGCTGAGTCCCTACCTGGAAAAGTACATCCAGGACCACGACCTCGTGGATCCGCGCGGCCTGGGACGGATCTGGCGCATCGTGCCTGAAAAGGCCAAGACACGCCCTGCACCGAATCTGACGAAGCTTGGCAGTGCCGAGCTCGTCCCCATCCTCGCTCACACGAACTCTTGGCACCGGGAGACCGCCCAGCGCCTGCTGGTCGAACGTGCGGAGGCAGCGGTCGTCCGCGCGCTGGAAGCTCTCACGCGCGGCGAGGTCGCGCTCGGCCGTCTGCATGCCTTGTGGACGCTCGATGGCCTGGGCAAGACCACCTGGCCAGTGATCGAGAAAGCGCTCGCGGATGCCGATGCCCGCGTGCGCAACAGTGCGGTGCGCATCACGGAAGGTTTCTTCGCCGGAGAAGGGCGTGCTGCGGCAGTGACCAGGCTCATCGCCCTTTCCGCCATCGAACCGGACTCGCAGGTGCAGACGCAAATCGCCCTGACGCTGGGCGAGTGCAACGACTCGGCCGCCGATCAGGCCATGGCGGCGATGGCCAGCCGCATTCCCGATCATCCTTATCTGGCCGAAGCCATCCTCAGCGGGATCAAAGGCCGCGAGCTGGAACTGCTGGAGCATTGCCTCGCCACCGGAAGCGGCAAGACGCTGATACCAAGTCTGGCGGGCTGTGTGGCTGCCGAACGCGACCCAGCCCGTGTCTCACGCTTCCTGGCACTCGCGGAGAAGGCCGGTGCCACGCCTCGCAAAACGTTGCTCGCTGGCTTCACCGCCAATTCGGCGGACTTCACACGCCGGAAGGTGAAGCTCGAAGCCAAGCCTGCTTTTCTCAACACTCCCGGAACCGAAAAGGTGGCGGACATGCTGACCTGGCCGGGCAAGCCGGCGCCCGCAGGCTTCAAGCCGCCGCGCCCGCTGACGGCTGATGAGCAGAACCGTTTTAAGATGGGCAAGGCGCTGTACTCCGGCATCTGCGCGGGCTGCCATCAGCCCAATGGTGCAGGCCTCGAGGGCATCGCCCCGCCGCTGATTGATTCCGAATGGGTCACGGGCTCGCCCGAACGGCTCAGCCGCATCGTGCTCCACGGCGTGCGCGGCTACCTCACGGTCAAAAAGAGGCGGTACCAGCTCGACATGCCTCCGCTGGGCGCTTTGGGCGATGAGCCTCTGGCGGCCATTCTCACGTATCTCCGGCGCGAGTGGGAGCATGGCGCGGAGCCGATCTCACCGGACTTTCTCAAAGCGATCCGCGAAAAAGAAGCTCGACGCACCGATTCCTGGACGGAACAGGAGCTGCTCAAGATTCCGTGACCCAAGGGGGGGACGAAGTCAGACATCCACATACGCACTGACTCGACAACTTTAGGCTCGCCGCTTCGCGGCCGCGACGCCTTCCTCGGCGCGCCCCCGTCAAAGCGGGCCTGAAATCGGGATTCATTGTGTGGGAGCGAAACTGAATCGAGAGGAGCGTGGACACTCCTGTCCGCCTCATTTCTCTTCGCGGTTTCGCATCCACTTCAAAAAGCGGACAGGAGTGTCCGCGCCCCATCTGCGATCTCTTCTAGCGCACGGACTTCGATGAGGTCATGATCACAACGGAGTTACCCGGATGTTCTGCGGCTCAGGCCAGGATCTCCTTCGCCACCGTGCCATAAACATCGGTGAGACGGAAGTCGCGACCGGCGTAACGATAGGTGAGGCGCTCGTGATCCAGGCCCAGCAGGTGCAGGACCGTGGCGTGCCAGTCATGGACGTGCATTTTGTTGAGCACGGCCTCATAGCCGTAGTCGTCGGTCATGCCGTAGTTCATGCCGCCCCGGACGCCGCCGCCGGCCATCCACAGGGTGAAGCCCTTGTTGTTGTGGTCACGGCCGTCCTCACCCTGGCTGTGCGGCGTGCGCCCGAACTCGCCCCCCCAGATGACCAGGGTGTCCTTCAGAAGCCCGCGCGCCTTCAAGTCGGCCAGCAGTCCGGCGACCGGTTTGTCGATGGCGCGGGTGTTGCGCTCCAGCTGCGCCTTCAGGTTGAAATGCTGGTCCCAGTTGCCGTGCGAGATCTCGACAAAGCGCACGCCGGCCTCGACCAGCTTCCTTGCCATGAGGCACTGCTTGCCAAAGGTGTCCGTCTCCGCCTCGTCGATTCCATAGAGCGCCTTGGTCGCCGCCGACTCCTTGCTCAGGTCGAGCACCTTCGGAACCTCGGCCTGCATGCGAAAGGCAAGCTCATAGGACTCGATCACGCCCTCGACCTCGGCGCTGACCCCGCCGTCCAGGGCCATGCGCGACTTGTTGAGCGCCTGCACCAGGTCGAGCTGCGTGCGCTGGGCGTCGGTCGAATAGCGGTCGTTCTTGATGTTGGCGATGCTGGCCTGCTCCTGGCCGCCACCGCCAAAGCGGCGGGCAAAGGCCGCGCCTCCGGGCAGGGCGTTGCCGCCGACCTTCGTGCCCTGGTAGATCGCAGGCAGGAACGCGCTGCCAAAGGTGCGGGTGGCGTTGGCCGGGGGGTTGATGGTGATGAAGCCGGGCAGGTTTTCGTTCGTCGTGCCCAGGCCGTACAAGATCCATGACCCGAGCGAAGGCCGGACAAACTGGGTGCTGCCCGTGTGAAGCTGGGTGAAGGCCTGGGGATGCGCCGGCAGGTCCGTGGTCATCGAGTTCACCACGCAGAGGTCATCAGCATGCCTGGCCAGACCGGGCAGCAGTTCGGAGATCCACAGCCCGCTTTTGCCATGCTGGCTGAACTTCCAGGGGGATTTCATCAGCTTCGCCTGACCGTAGCGACCTGCGATTGAAGGGGCGCTTTTGCCGGAATCGGCGACGAGCTTCGGCTTGTAGTCCAGCAGGTCCACATGGGAGGGGGCGCCCTGCATGCAAAGAAAGATGACCCGCTTGGCGCGTGCCGGAAGAGGCGGGGTTTTCGGCGCCAGCGGACCGGCGGCAACGGCGGCGGCTTCAGCGGCGCGCAGCGCCTGCTGCTGGGCGAGAGCGGCAAAGGCCAGGTAGCCGAAGCCGCTGCTGGTGTTCCTGAGAAAGGCCCGGCGGTTGAAGGAGGGTGAGGTCATGACGGACAGGGGTTTCCCGGCCTTCAACTCATGAACACAGAATTGGTTGCGGCGAAGGCTGGAGGCCAGCCCGGGTGGTGAAGGCCGGGCAAGGGTCAAAAAGGTCACTGTGCCGTTTCAACGCGCCGCTCGACAAAGGAGTCTGTTGCGACTACAAAACGCGCCTTCATGCCTCCAACCGCACGATTTTTCCCATCCCTCATGCTCGTCGCCACCCTGTGGCTGGCGGGGGCGGCGGCCTGTCAGGCACAATGGCTTGTGTACGAGCTTCAGTTCACTCCGGAGGCTGAATCGGTCAATTTCACCAGCTACCGGAGCGCCTACCTGGTGGCGCCAGCGAACGGCGGAGCCGCGACCATGGTCCTGACCACCGATGAGGGCGGGCAGTATTACGCCGTGGCGGACAGCGGCGCGAAGTTCTTCCTGGCAGCCAACTCCACCCAGCGCAAGGCCGCCTTCTCCGCCCTGGCCGTCGCCGGCAACTCCCAGGCGCTCTACACCGCCTCAGGCCACCTGAACCGCTCCCTTTTGCTCGACGGACCGGACGGCAGCCCCAAAGTCCTGCGCGTGGCCGAAAACCTCAGCGGCCGGCTCATGGCGGCGGACGATGAATCCGACAAGGGACCTGCTGAAGACGGCTCCATCGGCATGATCGGCAGCGCCCTGATCACCGGAACCCTGCGCGAGGACCTGACGGGCATCGTCACCCAGCACTTCACCTCCCTGCAGCTGGCCACAGCCTACATCACCGAACTCCTGGAAAAATACGGCTACGCCCCCGACCAGGGCTCGATTCCAGCCCCACCTCGGATCGACACCATCCAGGAGGACGGCAGCATCATCGACACCAGCCTTTTCCCTCTGGAAGCCCTGCCCAAGGCGCCTTGAATCGTGATGAGCAACATTCGGCAATCCCTTGTGCAGTGTCTGGAGGCTTCAGGTGGCGTCGGCATCCCCCTTCCCGCAGCCACCCCCAGCTCATCCGTCATCAACCAGCTTCTTGACCTGGGCAGCATCGACGAGGAGGCCTTTCTCTCCCAGCTAGCCACCCGCATCGGCCTGGGTTTCGTCGCCAATCCCATCCCTGACTCCGCCGATGCGCCGGAACTGAAGCGCCTGCTGCCGCCGCGAGTCGCCCTGAAACATCGGCTGCTGCCGCTGAAAATCCTTCAGGAGGAGGGCGGCACCGCGAAAAAGCTGCTGATCGCAGGCTACGATCCCTTTGATCTCATCGCCCACCAGGCCGTCGCTCGCGAGGTGGACTCCCCGGTGCGCCTTGAGATCGCCCCGCGCAAACGTCTGCTTAACGCGATGCGTGACTTCTACGGCGTCGGCGCAGACACCTTTGAGGAGATCCTCAAGGGCCGTGACGTCGACGGAGCCGATCTGGAGCAGCGGGACGAGGCCAACATCATCGACGCCGACGACGAGGAGGCCTCCGTGGTGAAGTTCGTCAACACCGTGATCCGCGAAGCCCTGGAGCAGCATGCGACGGACATCCACGTCGAGCCCATGGAGGACAAGCTGCGCATGCGCTACCGAATCGACGGCAGGCTGCGCGAGGTGCCGGTGCCTGAAAACATCAAGGCGCTCCAGCAGTCCGTGATCGCCCGTCTCAAGGTGATGGCCAAGCTGGACATCGCCGAGCGCCGCCTGCCCCAGGACGGCCGCATCAACCTCCAGGTGGGCGGGCAGTTCATCGACGTCCGCGTGGCCACCATCCCCAGCGTCGAGGGTGAGAGCGTCTCGCTCCGTCTCCTTGGCCAGGAGAAGTTCAACCTCGACCGCCTGCGCATCGAGCCCGACCTGCGGTCCGAGGTCGAGGCCCTGCTGAAAAAGCCGAACGGCATCATCCTTGTCATCGGGCCGACCGGATCCGGCAAGTCGACCACGCTCTACACCTTCCTCAGCCAGCTCAACACCGAGCACCGCCGCATCGTCACCATCGAGGACCCGGTGGAAAACAAGCTGCCGGGCGTCGTGCAGATCGCCGTGCGGCCGGAGATCAACCTGAGCTTTGCCACCGGCCTGCGCTCGATTCTGCGCGGCGACCCCAACGTCGTGATGATCGGGGAAATGCGCGACCTGGAGACCGCCGAGATCGCCATCCGCGCCGCGCTGACAGGCCACTTGGTTTTCAGCACCCTGCACACCAATGACGCTCTGGGGGGCATCATGCGTCTGATTGACATGGGCGTGGAGCCCTTCCTGGTCTCCAGCTCCGTGCGTGCCTTTATCGCCCAGCGGCTCGTGCGAGTCCTCTGCCAGGAATGCCGCCAGCCGGACCCGGACGCCGAAAGCCGCCTGCGTGAGCTTCAGTTCACCTCACCCCTGCGCAGCACGGTCTACCGGCCGAAGGAAGGCGGATGCGAAGCCTGCCGAAGCACGGGTTACAAAGGACGAATGTCCATCTATGAACTCGTCCGCATCACCCCGGCGATGGGCGAGCTGATCACCCACCGGGCGAGCAGCCAGCAGCTCTACCAACAGGCCTACAAGGACGGCTACCGTCCGATGCGCGAGTACGGCGTCCGCAAGATCCTCGCCGGCAACACCTCCATCGACGAGGTCATCAGCGTGACCGTGGCGGAGTCGGAACAGTGATCCCCGGAGGAAGTTCGACCCGCCCATGCCCACCTTTGCCTATCAAGCTTCGGATGCCGCAGGACGCGATGTTTCCGGCTCCATCGAAGCGCCGGACAAGGCCAGCGCCGTCAGACAGCTCACCGGCCGGGGCCTGCGCCCCTTCCAGGTGAGGGAGGGAGCCGTGAAAACCAGCGTGCGCGGCGTCAAGTCGGCCACGCCGGCCAAGGGCAAGGGCAAGGCGGCCGAGGCGGAAACGTCAGGACCGCTCAAGATCAGCGGCAGGCAGCTGCAGATCTTCACCGAGGAGCTGGCCGAGCTTCTGGAGGCCGGCATGCGGCTGGAGCAGGCTCTGAAGCTGATGGAGGGCAAAGGGGCCGCAGCCACCCACAACCGCATCGCCAGCCGCCTGGGCGGCCTCATCCGTGAAGGGCATCCGTTCAGCAACGCCCTGAAGCAGACATCGCCCTCGTTTAACGAACTTTACTGCGCCGTCGCTGCGGCGGGAGAGGCGGGCGGCTCCCTGTCCGAGTCCATGAAGCGCCAGGGGCAGTATCTGGCGAAGGTGCGCGAGCTGAAGAGCCAGGTGGCGGTGGCCCTGATCTACCCGGGCTTCCTCGGCTTCTCCGCCGTGGCGGTGACCGTCCTGTTCACCACCTTCCTGATCCCGCGCCTCAGCGGCATGATGTCCAGGATGCGCGGAGGCGTTCCCAAGGGCGTCCAGATCATCCTCGATTTCTCCGCCTTCATGCGCAGCTACTGGTGGATGCTGCTGGCGGGTGGCGCCCTGCTCTTCCTGCTCTTCTGGGTCTGGTCCGGCTCCAAGAAGGGCAAACCCGTCTGGGATGAGACCAAGCTCAAGATTCCCTTCTTCGGCAACGTGCTGATGGCCAACTTCCACACCCAGTTCCTGGAAACCCTCGCCTCGCTCACCGGCGGCGGCCTGCCCCTGCTCAAGGGTCTCGAACTGGCCGCGAGAATCTCCGCCAATCATTTCATCCAGAAGCAGCTCGTCAACGTCATCGACGGCGTGCGCGACGGCACCGCCCTCTCCAGGTCGCTGGAAAAGACCACCCTCTTCCCGACCAACCTGCTCGAAATGGTGCGCATCGGCGAGCACACGGGTGACATCAGCGGCACCCTGCGCCGGGCCGCCGACCGCTGCGGGCGCGAGCTGGAAAAGAGCCTGGAGAAACTCATGGCCATGCTCCAGCCCATGATCATCCTGGTCATGGCCGGCCTCGTCGGCGTCATGGCCTACATGATGATCACCATCATCTACGACACCGTGGCCACCCTCAACTCCCGCCGCTGACCTGATTTCGTGGGTGACGACTTCCGAACAATCTGCCAGCTTCTCAACTCCAATCTCCGCCAGATCCATCCGACACTCATGAACATCCAACCTGCCCCAAAACGCGCCGCCCGCAGCCTCCGTGCCGCCTTCACCCTCATGGAGATGATCCTCGTGCTGGCCATCATCGCCATCCTCATCGCCATCGGCGCCTCCACCCTGGGCGATTTCGACGAGCAGGCCAAGATCACCGCCGCCCGCGCCCAGATCGGCACCGTCTCCACGGCGATCAAGATGTACAAGGTCAACAACCGCAACCTGCCGCCCAATCTCGACGCCCTGGTCAAGCCGCCGGGCAACGTGCCCGTGAAGAAGCCCTTCATCGAACCCAACGGCATCGTCGACCCCTGGGATAACAAATACATCTACAAAAGCCCGGGCAGGGACGGCAAGGCCTACGATCTCTATTCCGCCGGCGCCGACAAGCGCGAAGGCACGGACGATGATGTGTTCTGAGGCGGTCCTCCACGCCTGCCCACGGTGGGGCGCATGAGCCATGAAACTTCCATCCACCACCGCCCCGTCCCGTGCCGCCTTCACCCTCCTGGAGCTCATCCTGGTGATGAGCGTCATGGTGATGGTCATCGGTGTCGGTGTCGGCAGCTTCGCCTACTTTGAGCAGGTGGACCCCCTGGAGGAGCCTGAGCAGAAGCTCGGCCAGATGGCCAAGTTTGCCATGAACACCGCCGTCCTGCAGCACCGCGGCATGATCATCGGCTTCGACAAGGAAAGCTTCGGGGTTTTCGGAGGCGCGCCTGACGGGCTTGGCACCTTCTCGCACGGCAAGGACATCAAGGTCTTCATCCGGCGCTGGGGCGGCAAGGGCTGGGAAAAGGCGGAGGGGCAGATCTGGCGCTTTGGTGAGCAGGGCATCTGCGAGCCGCTCATGGTCCGCTTTGAAAACGCGGACGGTTTTCGCGACGTGAAGTTTCACGCCCTCACGGGAGGCATCGTCCGATGAAACGAAACTCCGGCATGACCCTTCTGGAGGTGGTGATGGCTCTGGCCGTCTTCTCCCTCGCCGTCGTCGCCCTGGTCGGCACGATCAACAAGGTGGCCGACACCGCCACCGACTCGCAAAGACTGGTCGAGGTGGAGCAGACCCTGGAGTCCCTCATCGACGAATTTGGCAAGATGCCGCAGGTCCGTGAGCTGGAGCAGGCCCTCAAGCCCGGCCCTGACGGCGTCGCCTACCGCGTGGTCATCGAGCAGGTGAAGGACATGAAGAACAAAGACGGGCGCTTTCTTCAGGACACCTTTCTCATCCGGGCCATCGCCCGCTGGAACGACGGCAGCGGCCCGTCGGAGATCTCCGCGGAAACCCTGCGCTACGCCGGCGCCTACCTGCCGGTCAACTGAAGCATGAAGCCCGCCCTCACCAGCGCTCCAGGCCTTGAAAACGGACGCAAGACCGGCTCGTCCGGCTTCACGTTGCTGGAGATGATCGTGGCCCTCTCCATGTTTGTCCTGCTGATCGGAGGCGTCTATTCCATCGCGCAATCCACCCTGGAGCTGGCGGACAGCATCTCCCTGGCCCAGGACCGCTCGATGGTCCGGCAGAACTTCATCGAGTTCATGAGGCGCTCCTTCCGCACCCTGCCGGGCGAGGCGGAGGTGCGCCTGGCCGTGAAGCAGAAAGGCAGCACCTATGTGCCCACCCTCAACATCGTCAACGGCGGCACCTCCTTCACCCCCGGCCTGTCCCTGGCACCCGACACCAGCATGGACGTGTATGCCGAGGAACGCCCCGGCGGCTACCTCAGGGTCATGCTGCGCGTGCTCGACAAAAAGCAGACCCAGTCCGTGCGCAGCAATCAAAGCGTCCGTTACACACGCGACCAGATCACCCTGCCCCTGCTCGACAACGTCAGCCGCTTTGAATGGAAGTTCTACGACTCGGCCACCAACCGCTGGGAGAACAACTGGAAGCAGGCGCGGCGGCCCATCCTTGCGGAGATGAACCTCCAGCTCGACGACGGCTTTCAATCCCGCTCGGTGTTCTGGATTCCTCCGATCATCCCCAATGCCATCCAGGGGGTGGGGCCGGGCATGGCCCCAGGCACCCTGCCCCTCAATCCCGACGGCACCCCGGCCGTCCCTGGGGCGACTCCCGGCACTCCATCTTCTCCTGGCACACCTGCGGGCAATTTCCCCGCCACACCTTCCAGTCCCTCACCCCAGAATTGAAACAGCTTTTTCCATCCCCCCGCCAACGACTTTCAGGCGCTGCGCTTCTGGCAGTGCTCTGGGTCATCGCGCTGCTGATGGGGCTGGTGGCCGCCAGCGCCCTGCTGCTGACCCAGGACCTGGACGCCGCCGCCGCCAAACGACAGGTCTTTCGCGCACGAATGCTCGCGGAAGGCGCCCTGGCCATCGCCATGAACCCGGACATCAAGCCGGATGACCCGCTTCTCCGCCGCCAGGTTTCCGAGGACGAACGCTACGAAGTGGAGATGACGGGCGAGGACGGCCTCATCAACCCCAACGTCCTTCTGCAAAGGGAGGATCGTGACACCTTCCGCCGCATCTTCCGCACCTGGGGGCTGTCGCTGGCCCAGGCCGATTCCGTGATCGACTGCCTCATCGACTGGGTGGACGGCGATGACTTCGCCCGCATCAAGGGGGCCGAAAGCAAGGCCTACGGACTCAACGGCATGCCCTTCAACCGCCCCTTCCGGTCCATCGAGGAAATGAGCATGGTTCGCGGCATGGAGCTGGTCGAACAGGCCAACCCCCAGTGGCGCACCTGGTTCAGCGTCTATGCCAGCGGTGTCCTGGACATCAATGAAGCCAGGCCCGAGATCGTTTCCGCCATCACCGGCGCGCAACTGCGGCTGGCCCAGCTTCTGCGCACCAACCGGCTGGGTCGTGACGGACTGCTCAACACGGAGGATGACGCCCCGATGCCGGACCTGGCCAACGCCCTGCAGGTGCTCGGAATTCCAAGCACCTATGTCCAGACGCTCTCCAGCATCCTCACCGTCAGAAGCACCACCCAGCGCCTCGTCGTCCGGGTCCGGGTGGGCGACCTGGACCGTGAAGTCTCCGCCGTGGTCCGGGGCGCCATCGGCCAGGGAGCCACCGCCATTCTTCACATGAGCGAGGGCATTCCCGCCGACAAGGCGCGCGTCACTCCGTGATCTTCACCGGAGTGCCCACCGGCGCGTTTTCATAAAACCTCCTCGCCATGTGCGATGGCAGACGAATGCAGCCGTGGGAATCCGCATAACCCGGCAGGTAGCCCTCATGCATTCCCACCGCCCCGGTCACCCGCAGGAACCAGTGCATCTTGGCGCCGTCAAAACGCGTTCCGGGCGGGCGCGGGTCCTTGCGGTTGTCGATCTGCGTCTTCACGATGTTTCCATCAGCATCAATATAGTCGCCGTAGATCGAGGACAGGTGGTCATGATCCTTTTCCATCACCCGGAAGCTGCCCCTGGGCGTGGGAAATTCCGGAGACCCGGTGCAGACAGGCGAGGCGCCGACCTGCCGCTCACCCTTGTAAAAATAGGCCATCTGGTCACCGATGTCGATGTGGATGCGGGGTTTGCCAGGCACCCCCTCCCCCTCCCAGTAGGAACCATCGCCACCCCAGGGCGACCTGAACTGCGGCAGCCTGGGCCGGGGCAGCTTCACCAGGCCCCAGGGGGCAAACTCCCAGCTCGGGGCCGCCATGCTCACATAGTAGCCGCCGCCCGGGCTCCGTCCCGTGTAGTAGGGTGTCGTGTTGATGCAACCGGTTCCGAGCAAGGCCAGGAACAGCACGGAAAGAGGGCGGAGATGTCGCAGGCTAGTGATCATGAACCGTGCCCCAAAAGAGCATGAACAACGCCATGCCGCGAGTACCGTGTCCGGATAATTTCCGGCATCCGGAGGCACGAGCCTTAAACTTCCGGGTTGCCAAAGTGCCATCGAGCGCAAAAGACATGCCTGCAAACACCCCTT
>Ga0315900_10008750_pt1 | contig 12969 bp, 16 predicted proteins | sample LakEriMetagenome_FD_203521 | JGI IMG/M metagenome (GOLD analysis project Ga0315900, IMG submission 203521) | Freshwater fungal communities from buoy surface, Lake Erie, Ohio, United States - Buoy 12 MA114 | ecosystem: Environmental > Aquatic > Freshwater > Lake > Lake biofilm | place: USA: Lake...
ACTTCCATTATATTGAATATTTGTATATATAGCAATAGACCTACTCTTACCAATTGTCTTTATTAATTTAAATATAGTGGTTTTTGGCAAATATGGTATTTTTCTTCCATCCACGGTTAGTTCTGGAGCAAATAAACGATATATATTTTCTTGTCTTGTTTCTGGATTATATTTAATTAAAGGAAAATCTTGTGTTGCGTGAACTAACTTGAAAATAACCTCAATAGGTATTTTTATTTTAAAATCTGGATAAATTATAATTTTTAATGATTTTATACCTGTTAGCCTTGTATTTTCCGAAAACTTGTTAGATTGTGTTTGTCTTTCATATATATTATAAAACATATCTATATTCTCAAAATTTCTTTCTGTATCTGGTGTTAGTTTCTCACTTGTGGATGCAATCATTTTTGAACGATTTTCATCTAACTCGTCTAATGAACTAATATTATCTTTATATAAAAAAGGGAAATAAATCTTTGAAGTGTATTCGCTTGATACATCATTTATATCAGCAATCTCAAATACATCTTTGGCTAAACATAGATAAATTATATTTCTAAATATAGGACCACTTTCTAAAAGCAAATTTGAATTTAATGTTGTTATTTCTCTTCTAGAATTTTCTAACAAGGTATCATACTCAGTAACGAGAAATGGATCAGCAATAAACGGATATTCATTTGAAAATACAAATTTTTGTCCAAGAGCTTGACCTACTAAATAACTTTTTTCATTTAAATCTAATTTTAAAATATCATCAAAACTATATTGTATTTTATCTTCTAAACCAAATTCCATAAGTTTACCTTTCTCGTCATAAATATTTAGTAAAATTTGGTCCATTCTTACTTTAGTTAATGGTAATTTATCATTTTGTGTTAAATTCTGGTAAATAGTGATTGGATTTAGTTTTTCTGGTTTTAAACAATATAAATATAACTCACTCATAGACGCTTCTTTTGAAATGGCCTCGAATATTTTTAACTTAATAACCCCAATGCTATCATCTATATGAATCGTTTGATTAATAAAAATTACTTCTACTTTCTTTTCTTTGATATAAGATAATTCGTCTTTATTAAAAATATCATTAAATGATTTGTTAGTTGGGTCTTCATCAAAAAGGTCATTTGGGTCATCTATCTCTTCGCTAAAGCGAGAACCATAAAACACATAAATAGCATCTATTATATTTTTATCAGACATTTTATTTACTTTGAATATTGGAAATAGTGACATATATATAAAGTGGGTATTATTTTTAATTATTTTTAGTGTAAAAGTATAAAACTTATAAAAATAATTAAAAATTTATTGTAAATCGTAATATGGGTTATCTGTTATATCCATACCACAATATGATTTGTTATTTTTTTTATAATCAACTGGTTGATAAATATTTGCGGCCTTTGCTTGTTCTAATAAAAATTTAAAATTTTCCCAAAATTCCTGTTTATGTCCTTCTGTTTTAGTCATAATATGTGCTAATTCGTGAATTGCTACAAATGTTAAAGTATTAATATCAATAAGTGTTGTCCCATTTTTCCGTTTATCTAAACAAAACGCTAATTTTTCGCCTTTATTTTCGCTATACGCGGTATATTCACTTGTTGGTAATGTTTCGGATATTTTTGTTGGGTTAAATTTTTGGACCATTCTTTGAACATTTTCATCCTCTGGGAATTTTTTCGCGCAATACGCAACCAAGTCTTTTAGATTTTGCGTTACAGTGGCTAATAAGTTCGCGGCCAATTCCATTTTAGAACGTTCTCTAACGCAATATCTTTCCCCATCGACATCGGATATAATACATTTTAAATTAAAAGCATCAGATTCGCTATAAATCTTTAATCCCATAAAAATTACAAAAACTATTATAATATAAATTAACATACTCTGTTTATCAATCATACATTATATATAGAGATTATAATACTAAATAAATTAAAATTAAAAAATTGTTATATTTTATAATTATTTAATTATTTAATTACTTAATTACTTAAATTACCTTATTTATAATATTGTCTTAGTAATCCATATCATCTTTGTATTCCTCTTCACTGAATTTTATACCCATCCATTTACGCGTCTTTGTATTTCTATTTCCAAATCTTTTAATCATCATTTCTTCAATTTCTGATAAATTTGGAGATTTTCTATTTCCATAATTCATTTGAAACCATTCTTTAAATACATCATTTAATTGTCTCAATCCAATTGACCCAGATGAATCCTTAATAATTTTATCCATAATAAACCCAATAATACAATCTTGACTTTGTTTCTTCTCTTCTTGTTTCTTCTCTTCTTCTTTTTGTTTCTTCTCTTCTTTTTGTTTCTTCTCTTCTTTTTGTTTCTTTTCCTCTTCTTGTTTCTTTTCCTCTTCTTTTTGTTTCTTCTCTTCTTCTTTTTGTTTCTTCTCTTCTTTTTGTTTCTTCTCTTCTTTTTGTTTCTTCTCTTCTTTTTGTTTCTTCTCTTCTTTTTGTTTTTTATTATTTTCAATAATAAGTTTTTGTTTTTCTTTACTTTGTGTTGTCACTACTAAATCCATATTATTATTAAATAAATTTAAATAACTAATTATATCATTAATGATTGAATAGTAATTTTTAACATTAAACCGTTCTCTACTATTTTTATAGTTTCCATCATTATAAAGGCCATATTTTTCTTTAAATATAATTAGCAATTGTTTTTCTACATCATCTACATTGGTACAAATTGTAGTAAATAATAACTTTGAACCTTTTGGATATCCATTTATTCTACAAAATATTTCCTTTGATTTTCCTAGTTTAAATATATTTTCTTTGCTTTTTATAAACTGTTCTTCCCAAATTAAATAAATATAACCTTCTTCCATTATTTATTTAATATTAAAACTATTAAATAAATAAAATTCAATTTTTTATAATAATTAAAAAACTTATTAACCTCCTTGACCTATCTCCCTCTGTTTATCAATCATACATTATATATAGAGATTATAATACTAAATAAATTAAAATTGAAATTATTTTTGTATATTTTAACTAATAAAAAAATGAAATCCACTTTTGCGTCTCATCCTAAATCTAAATTTTGGTCTGCTAAAAATGAAGGGCAACCAGAAGACTATGCGTTAAATTCACATAAAAAATGTTGGTTTGATTGTGATAAATGTGGCCATTCGTTTGAATTAATTTTGAGAAATATAGTTAGTAGAAATTCATGGTGTCCGTATTGTGCTATTCCTACAAAAAAATTATGTGGAAATTGTGTATTGTGTAATAATAAATCATTTGCGTCACATTATAGAGTAAATAATTGGTCTTCAAAAAATGTTCTAGAACCAAAAATGGTAGCATTAAAAAGTCATAAAAAATATTTATTTAATTGTGAGTGTGGTCATGAATTTGAATCAATTTTGTCAGATATTACAAATAATAATAGTTGGTGTCCTTATTGTTCAAACCCATCTAAAAAATTATGTAATAATATACTACATTGTTTAATTTGTCAAAATAAAACATTTGCGTCAGTAGAACGAAGTAAAAACTGGTCCATTAAAAATAAAAAGAAACCAATTGAAGTTTTTAAAAGTACTGCTGAAAAATTTATATTTGATTGTGATAAATGTAATAATGAGTTTGAAAGTAAATTATGTCATATAACAGATGGGTCTTGGTGTCCAAAATGTAGATATAAAACAGAACAAAAAATATTAAAAATATTATTAGAAATTTACCCTTTAATAAAAAGTCAAGCCAAATTTGATTGGTGTAAAAATATTAGACACCTACCTTTTGACTTTTGTTTAGAAGAACAAAAAATAATTATTGAATGTGATGGTTTAAATCACGTTCAACAAGTAGCTAATTGGAAATCACCAGAGCATAATAAAGCAAGAGATTTATATAAAATGGAATGTGCGAATAAAAATGGATATTCTATGATTAGAATTGTTCAAGAAGATGTATTTAAGGATAAATACGATTGGTTACAAGAATTATTGGGCAATATTGACAAAATAGTAAATGAAAAAGTAATTCAAAATATTTATATGTGTAAAAAGGATGAATATAAAGATTTTGATTTAAGTATTTAACTTTGTGACTGAGAAAATTATTTTTTAATTAAATTATTGTCCTCCCTGACCTAATTCAAGCGGGACTCTCATGTAGTCGGGCGTGATACTTGAAAGATTCCATGGTCCCACATTGACCTGTGGGTTCGGTGGCTCGGAACGAATTTGCAAATTCGCATTTCTTAAGGTTTGCCCAATTGTATCAATTCCAATATGGTAACCAGCCTTTAACAAGTTGATGTTGGCAAGGTCACCTTTACCAGCAGGGTTTAATTGAGCCCATTGGCTGTTAGTATCTTTAGGTAAAAGGTCGGCAGGGTTTTGATTAGAGTTATTAGGGCTACAAGATGAAGGCAATCCCATACCAGAGGGTTGCGAAGAACCTCCTACATTCGAATACACTTCGTTTCCAGATTCTTGTGCGGGTTGAGGGCCAGAAGGGGAAGAATTGGCATATGCTTTTGGGCGGGTTTGAGACATCATTTCACTACCATAAGAACCCTTAGACATTAAATTTTTATATAACATATAGAGGCCATATAATACGATTATAGCGATTAAAACACCGCCAACACCATAATCATTCCAGAGTTTTTTTAAAGAAACACTCATTATATAAAATTAGGGATAAAATATTTTTCAAATTATTAATTAATTATAAAATTAATAATTGGATTCATAATTGTTTCTAAAGTATTCATATTCTAAAACTTATTTAAAATTATCTTCTAAACTTTCAGCATCAGAAATGTCAGAAGTATTATCTTTACTGGAAAAGTCTTCAAATTCGCTATCACTTTCATCAATATCGTCCAACATATAAGTCTTCTTAATATTTTTCATTTCAAGATATGCTAGAATAGCGGTTTTTTTCGCTTCTTTTGCTTTTTCTCTGGCTTTTTTATAAATTTCATAATATACTTGATTTGGTTTTTTAAGTGTTATAGTTTCTAAATTATTCTCTAAAGTAAAATCCATTTCTTTTAACATAGTTGGGTCTTCTGGTTCTTTAACTAATTCTTCTACATCTAAAACAATATTGGCTTCTTCGAGTTCATCGTGTGGGTTTATTTTTTTTGGTTCTTCAAAAGAAACCTCTAAATTAATTGGTTCTTTTTCTAAAGGAGGTTGAACATTGTTATTTTCTGTTAAATTTTTAACAGAATTATCAATAAATGTATCTAAATCTATAGATTTTTCTTCTATAGGTATATCGTTTTTAATATCATTTATATTTTGTTTTTTAATAGGTTTTTTAATAAAACACTCATCTAAAAAGGGGTCTGGACTAACAACCATTGCCTGTTTAAGTTCAATCTCAATTTGAAAATTTCTTGAAGTAAATTTAATTCCTTGTATTTCTAAAATTGAAATTAACATTTTGTCAGCAGTTACGTCATCATTATTTACTATTTGGTCATTTTCATCATATATTTTTACATTTTGTTTAACATTCACTCTTAATAAATAAAATTTACCAGATTTGAATATTTTAAATGGGGATGTAAATGCGGTCTCAATATCTTCTTTTTCTAATTTTGTTTCAAACCAACTCTGACCTTTACTAAATATTAATTCTTGACATTTTGTTTCTAAATTTTCAATCCAGTTAATAAATACGGTGTCATTATTATCAAACATTAAATCGGCATATACTTTTTTACCACTTTTAATAAATCCTTGTTTAGTCAAGCTTTTTGGGCTTTGTATAAATAATTGTTTGTTAGTATTATACATAATTCTAGTAAAATAGGCACCTCCTGCTAAAGTGGATGGAGGTCCTAAATATAATTTTGAAAAATCATAGTCGATGGTTGGTTCAATTATAGTATCCATATTTATTGAAATAGAGAAAATTTTAATTATATAAACACGCAAAACAAATAAATAATTTGGTATAGGCTTAATTTATTAATTATTCCTATAGATAAATACAAATGAAAAATTCACTGATTAAACAATGTTTAGACATTTTAAAAACAGAAGATGTTCGTAATGAAATAAAAGTGTTATTTTCTCCTGTTACAGATCTAATACTATATGAAATATACCCATATATTTACGTAATCATTTTTTTAGTTTTTTTAATATTTATTTTAATTTTAGCAATATTAATTATACTTGTAACATTATTGCGTAATAAAAATTCTATCCAGCCTTTTATCCCTTTGAAAATTTAATTTAGGATTTATAACATGTTATTATTGTTTTATATTTAAGTTAATTTTCATTAACTATTTTCTTATTTTCTTATGTTATTATATAATGGCAAGACAACGAAGTTATAGAAGAAGTCACTCAAGGTCTAGAAAGAGGGCTCGGACACAACACGGCGGTGATTTAGCAGGTAATCCTGCTTCATCATGGGGTTGGGGTTTAGGAACTGTCGGTAATGGATGGACACAATTTATGAACGCAATGACATTACAACCAGGACAAAATTTAGCAACTGCACAAGGAACTCAATTAGTCCCTGTTAATAATATTAATGCAAATAATTCTCAAGGAATGATTGGTCCCAATTTAAAGGGTGATATTCCTGGTTCTCAATCAGGGGGAAAAAGACGACGTAGAAATCGTTCTAGACGCGGGGGTTCATGGGGCGCGGTTGCAAGTCAGGCGGCTGTACCTGCGTCATTAATTGCAATGAATCAAGTATTTGGTAAAACACGCAAACGACATAGACGTTAAATACTTTTTATACAATATAATACTTATTATTTTTTATATATAAGTATTATGGAATTCAAAGAACAAATTCAACAATGGGTTACTATTGATAACCAATTAAAAATAATTGGTGAAAGGATGAAGGAACTACGTGATAAAAAAAACGAAATTACTGACCAAATTAATGCACATATTGAAACTGCTGAATTATCAAATAGTGTAGTTAAAATTAATGACGGACAATTAAAATTTATAAAGGTTAAAGAAACCCAGCCACTAACATTCAAGTATTTAGAAACGTGTTTATCTGAAATTATTAAAAATGAAGAACAAGTTAAGAAAATAATTGAATATGTTAAAAATAAAAGGGAGATTACATATGTTTCTGAAATAAAGCGGTCATATAATAATTAATTTATATCCAATTATTGTATATGAGTGAAATAAATTATGAAAATGAAGAATTATTTGGGGGTGATGACTTTGTATTCACAAAATTAAATGACCCTGAAACAGGCAAATCAACATTTATTGGCGGTGGATACAAGGTAAATTCCTTTTTTTTACAAGGAGGTCTTCCTATAATGACCACCCTTAATACTTCTGAACAAACTGGGGGTAAAGTTTCTAGTCCTTTTGAAAATTTAGCGGTTCCTGCTGGGCTATTTTATATTAATCAACGAATACCAAAACACGATTTAGATATAGAGAAACAAATATATCATTATGAACAACACGATGCTGTTTCAGATGATATGATTGATAAGTTATTTAACTTAGTAGATGCGAATAAAAAACAACGAAGAAAAACTAAAAAAAATATTAAAAATATTGATAAAATGAATTCCAATTCTAATAATAAAAAGACACGGAGACACACTTAATATTTTATTTAATTTATACATATATATTAGGAATAAATATGTATGATCTATTATATATAATTTATAAATGTTATAAAAAACAGCAAGATGATAAGGTCTTTAACGATGAACAAACTAACAAACTATGTCTTATTTGTTGGCTTCCATCAAATAAAAATGAAACTATTCAAAATATGAAAACTATTTCACATATTGTTGTCATTTGTGATTGTAATCCTATATTTCACAAAAAATGTCTTGATATATGGATAAATAAAACGTCTTCGTGCCCTATTTGTAGAAAAAAAATAACTATTATCACTGAAACAAATATCAACAAACATATTGATATACTAACATATGCAATATTTATATATAATATTGCTACAAATACATTACGTTTTGCTACATGTATAACTACAATTCATCTTTTTTTACAGTGTTTCTATATAATAGTTTATTTTAGACAACAGCGATTTGATGAATATTAAACGTATTTTATAATCTAGACCATGTATTATTATTAAAAGGAGACACTAAAATTTCTGATAATTTGTCTTTCCAATAATTAACACGATTTTCCATTGCGATATCTTTTGCCGTCTTTGGATAGATTGGTTCTGTAGCCATTAATTCTTCCTCGGCTGAATTAATTCTTGGTTTATAACCATAACAATTAACGCCAAATTTTAATGCTGGATTAGCCATATATCCTCCATTTACACCTGGTCTACCACAATCATTTTCGTGTCCTTCTATTTTTTGAAGTTCATCATATGTTTTCTGTTGTGTTGGAAATAGTGCCATTTGACCATCTGACCAACCGTAATTGCACCATTCACCTCCGTTATTATATGTATCTTCTATCTCTTTATATGTTGCTAATCTAGCACCGTATGCCGAACATAACGCTTTCGCGTCAGGATATATATAATCATTTCCTGGTATATTAAACACTTGTGGTCTTAATAATATTTCAGGGACTGGTGCTTTAGATGCTTGAACACGCGATGTGTCAACAGTTATATCTACTTCTGGTTTACCTGATAACACATTTTTTAATTTAGCTACAATATCAACTCCAAAAAAGTATTGCAATCCATTAACTATAATTAAAATGATAAAGAAAGCGACTAATATAATAGTGATAGTATTTGAACTTGAATTTGATACGGAATCTGATGGGGGCATAATTTCACTTCCTCCTAAAGACATAAAAATAATAATATATGCGATTACCACTACTACTAAAATAATAATAACACTTGGATTTGATAATAAATTATTAATATAATCATAGGTATCATTTGCTACTGTCCCTAAACCCGTACTTATTGTGTTTGTTGAATCGTCCATATTATATATAAATCAAAATATTAAATTATTTATCAATAATGCGTTTTCTATAAAAGAAACAATATGCTTTTGGAGTTACTATTTGTTGTATCATAGATACTTCTGCTACGCTGGTATCATTATAATGATACCATTTTCCATTCGCATTTTTAACAAATGACGTATAATGACCTCCCATAACTGAACCACTATGATTACAAACGCCATATAAATCATATATAAATGTATCTTTATTATAACCAATAACATATTTAGACAGATTTAAATTTTCCAAAGGGAAATCTACCATTATTTGATTTTTTCGGTTCATTACGTTAAAACGTTTAATATCTATTACTAATATATTTGGAAAATTCCAAAACATAATATTCTTTTTTATTGAAACTTTATTTCCTGTTTCCTCGTCTAAAATAGAATTGTCTCCGTCTAAAATTTCTGTTTCAACATATAAATCAAAACAATCTATTAATGTAGGAGCCTTGTTATTTCCAGGAATTGGTAAATTAATAATAAAATATGGTTCAGGAATCATATTTAATTTTTTTCCAGTTACTGAATTTTCTAATTGACATACTTGTATTCCATAAAATATATTCCAAATTTCAGAATAATCCTTTTCATACATATTTTTTATTCTTTCAAAGCATTTAACTGCGATTTTATCTTTTTCATCTTTAACTTCTCCTTCGATGGACATATTTACTTCTCTGGCTAAAGCGTTATGAAAACAATCGATAACAAAAATTAAGAATTCAGGCAAATCATTTTGATTAAATCCAGTAAATATTTCTTGTCCTTTTTTTTGAGCTAATTTTTGAACGGTTTTTATATATTTAAAAGGAGACACTATACAATTTTCTTTCCATAAAAGTTCTCTTAATTCATCCCATTCGACCAATAAAATAGAGTCATATTTGTTGTTTAATCGTTTTTTATATGTCTTTTTTTCTAAAAATTCATTTAATTCGTATGTATGAGATAACACTTGCATAGTTGAATTTATAAAACACGTATTTCCTAGATTTGTTAGTCCAGATAATCCTTTATTCTCATATTTAGAAATATCCATTTTTAATTATAATTTAATATATGTTTTATATTTAAACATATTTTATATAGTATTTATATTATATGAATAATACTTTAACGAATGAACAACAACGGCTGATTAATATGTATATTCAGCAATATAATGTTACTAATTCACATATCGATAATTTATTAGATATGCTTGATGATATTAGAAGTAATATTTTTAATATTTTATCAGCCAATCAACCGCGTGGAACGAGACCAATTCGTCCAACTAGAACTTCAAGACAAAATAATATTTATTATGATTACACTAGACCAATAAATCCAAATATTTATAATCAAAATATTAGTAGAAATAATGGTTTTAATACTAATAATAATAATAGAAATGTTAGTAGACAACAACAACCATCTGTTAGTTTATCTAATGAATTATCTAATTTTTTCCAAAGTTTTTTAGAATCGTCTGTTCCAATAAGACCTACTCAACTGCAAATTGAAAATGCTTCAAGACTTATTAGATATAGTTCTGTTGAAAATCCATTATCTGAAAATTGTCCTATTTCTTTAGAACGATTTACAAACGACCAAATGGTAAGACAACTTAAACCGTGTGGGCATTTATTTTGTCAATCATCGTTTCAACAATGGTTTGAAAATAATGTTCGTTGTCCTGTTTGTAGATATGATATTCGTAATTATAGTTCTACTGAGCAAAATATAGGTGAAAATAGACCATCAAACGACAATAGACCGTCAAACGACAATAGACCGTCAAACGACGTTATCGTTGAAGATGTTAATGAAAACTCTAGTCAAGAACAAGAACCAGAACCAATTAACAATGTTTCTATTAATAGAGACCCCGTGTCAAATCAAATAGATAATATTACATTTGATATTACTAACACGGATATCACATCTAATGTTGTAAATAGATTATTCCAATCATTGTTATCTCCACAATCAGCAAATAATGATAGTTTTATGTATGACCCTTCAAATAATTTATTATTTTATGAAACTATTTTTAGACCATATGGTAATAATCAAAATAATCAAAATAATCATTAAAATTAATATATTATAAATAATATAAAGACAATCAATCTATATATTATATAAGATGACTTCTTACGCTAGATTTGGAAAACGTTGGACTATTAATGAGTGCCTACAATTACAAAGAGAATTTGAACTTTTGCAACTATCTATTAAAGAAATTGCTAAAAGACATCAAAGAACACCTAATGCAATTATGTTTAAATTGGAACAAGAAGGATTTGCTGATTATAATGTTTTATATAGCAATTATAATAATCTTAATTCAACAATGAATGACGAAAAATTAGAGCAAGATGGTGATGAAGACGAAGACGAAGACGAAGATGATGATAGTGAAGACGAAGATGATAATAGTGAAAATGATGAATTGGATTGTGAATCATTACAATCTCATATAGTGCGTTTGGAAAAACAAGTAATTGCACTTACTGAAATTGTTATGAAACAAACAAAAAATAACAAGTCTGTATTTTCTCTCTTTTCTTAAAGAAACTAACAAAATTTATTATACCTTATTTACACCTTTGAAGATTAAAATGGTACGCATAAAATAATATCAAAACTATATAAAGAAATATATATATTAATATAATAATGTTTAAACATATATCATCGTCAATTGGTGTAATTAAAATATCATATTGTGATTACAATCGTGAAGAATATAATAAATATATAGGTAAAAAATTTACTAAAAAAGAATTTTATGATAAATTTCCAAATTTTAAACCTTATAAAGTTATTAATAAGAATGTTCAACATGTGTATAATGTAGGTTTTCGTAAAGATGAATGTTATATCTGTGGTACCTGTGGATTTTATGTAACAGACAATTCAAATATTCCTAAATATTTATCATTCGACTATAATATTGCACAAATAATAATACCAGATACATCAATGATCTATTTAGTAGAGGATGAAATAAAAGTAAGTGAAATGATTATTGAAAAAATTATTGGTAAAACTGAATATTGTACAAATTTAAATAAAGAAGGTCAATTAGAAGCGGTTAAACATAATGGTTTTACAATTAAATATATTGAAAATCCAGATAAAGAAGTTCAATTAGAAGCAGTTAAACAAAATGAATATGCAATTAACTATATTAAAAATCCAGACAAAGATGTTCAATTAGAAGCGGTTAAACAAAATAAATTTGTAATTTATAATATTACAAATCCAGACAAAGATGTTCAATTAGAAGCGGTTAAACAAGACGCATTTACAATTATGTATATTAAAAATCCAGATAAAGATGTTCAATTAGAAGCGGTTAAACAAGACGCATTTACAATTATGTATATTAAAAATCCAGATAAAGATGTTCAATTAGAAGCGGTTAAACAGAATGGAGAAATAATTAAATAAATTAAAAATCCAGATAAAGAAGTTCAATTAGAAGCTGTTAATAATATTAAAGCTGAATTACTTAATAACTTTGCACAAAATGTTTTATTATTACACATTTGGACATTTTAAATACCGATAAATTAATATATGAAGATTTTATTATATAGTATAATATGTCAGATACAATTAACAATAAAATTAATCAAAACAAGAGATTTTCACGTGAAGAAGACATATCTCATTATACCTCCATTTTTTATAAACTTAATGAAACAGAAGTTATAAAAAATGGAGGTATAACGTGTATAGGTGGTTATTGTAGGTGTATAGATAATAAAATAAATTGCGATTGTTTAACAAAATTAAAACAATTTGTAAAAAATAGATAGAATACTATAATAAGAATTACAATTTACAAATATTATGTAGAGATTAGACTCATTCTTGGGTCACTATGAAATAAAATTTTAATAAATTTATACATTATAATTACAAATAATTTTATTATTTATAATTTTATACGCATTTATATGTTACTTTTTACATAACATTTTT
>Ga0315900_10008751_pt1 | contig 12968 bp, 12 predicted proteins | sample LakEriMetagenome_FD_203521 | JGI IMG/M metagenome (GOLD analysis project Ga0315900, IMG submission 203521) | Freshwater fungal communities from buoy surface, Lake Erie, Ohio, United States - Buoy 12 MA114 | ecosystem: Environmental > Aquatic > Freshwater > Lake > Lake biofilm | place: USA: Lake...
GACCCCGCTCGAGATTCGATCCAGTTTAAGTTTGGCATCGATCTATGGCTTAAGAATGTTAGGCATGTTTTTAATCCTGCCTATTTTTGCGATCTATGCTGAAGGCTTACCCAGCAGCCCTTCAGCCTTTCAAGTAGGTTTGGCACTGGGTGCTTATGGTCTTACGCAAGCACTCTTTCAATTACCATTCGGTATGTTATCTGACCGTTATGGGCGTAAAAATATCATTTATATTGGCCTCCTTTTATTTGCTCTAGGCTCTTTTGTGTCAGGTTATTCGGAGGATATTCATATCATTATTATAGGTCGTGCCATTCAAGGGGCAGGCGCTATTTCAGCTGCCATCACAGCGCTTGTCGCTGATTTAACCAGAGATGAACATCGCACCAAAGCGATGGCGATGATTGGAGCCACCATTGGTATCACTTTTGCATTGTCTTTAATGGGCGCACCTCTACTAAATAAGCTCATAGGTGTGCCTGGTATTTTTATGCTGACAGGCCTTTTATCTCTTCTTGCTATTTTAGTGGTACGCTTTGTGGTACCCACACCTTTGACGCTAAAGACTTCCGAAACATCAAAAGCATCTCAGCCATCCTTTAAATCAATCCTTAAAAATACCCAGCTCTCGCGTTTAAATTTTGGGATATTTGCCCTTCATGCCGCTCAAATGGCGATGTTTATTGTAGTACCTATCGCCCTTGCAACTTCAGGTGGATTAGATGTCAACCAACATTGGAAAGTCTATTTACCAGTACTTCTTACTTCATTTATTTTTATGGTACCCATCATCATCTTGAGTGAAAAATTTAACAAATCAAAACTCGTATTCATTGGCTCTATTTTTTTAATGCTCATCGCCCAACTTATGTTTGGTGTTTTGATTCATGTTTTTTGGGGTCTCATTGCATCTTTATTTGTCTACTTTGTCGCCTTCAATGTCCTAGAGGCAAGTCTCCCCAGTTTGATTAGTAAAATTGCCCCGCCAAGCGCTAAAGGGACAGCGATTGGGGTGTATAATACCTGTCAATCATTAGGTGTCTTTTTTGGTGGTTTATTAAGTGGTTTTTTGGCGGACTTAGGTGGCAGTTTTTCAGTGTTTTCGTTTTGTGCCATTTTGATGACATTGTGGGCAGCTTTTGCATTATCGATGAAAGCACCGCCCGCAATTAAAACGTTGATGTTTATGATTCAAAATAAATCATTACTCAAAAGCCCTAAACAATTAGCTTTGATAGAGCTTAAATTACAACAAATAAAAGGTGTGCGTGACGTCATAATCTTGCTTGAAGAAGGCAAGGTGATGCTAAAAGTCAATAAGCACGAAACGATTCATGAAGCATCGATTATTCAGTTACTAGGAGGGAAACATGGCGTCAGTCAATAAAGTGATTTTAATGGGTAATCTAGGCAAAGATCCTGAGGTACGATTTATGCCCAATGGCGATGCGGTATGTAATTTTAGTATTGCTACTACTGATAACTGGAAAGATAAAAACGGTGAAAAACAAGAGCGTACCGAATGGCATAACATTGTGATGTATCGAAAGTTAGCCGAGATCGCAGGCGAATATTTAAAAAAAGGACGTCCTGTATTTATTGAAGGTAGACTGCAAACGCGCAAATGGCAAACCAAAGAAGGCCAAGATCGTTATACCACTGAAATCATTGCAGAGAGTATGCAAATGTTAGGTGGTCGAGATAATGGCGGAGGATCTTCAAGCAGTTCATCAAATGCGCAAAATCAATCTGCATCTCAAGGCAATGATGAATTTAATCAAGCCCCTCAGAGAACAGGTGGGGTAGCGCAAGCCGCAGCCACTAACTTTGATGACTTTGAAGACGACATACCTTTTTAATTTTAAAAATCATTTTTTAATTCATGCCTATTTTTGATTTTAAATGTGAAGCTTGTGGATACTCAAAAGAGTTGCTTCGTAAAATTTCAGATTCCATTTTGACTGAATGTCCTGAGTGCCATAAAAAAACTTTTAAAAAACAAGTCTCAGCCCCCAGCTTTCAACTCACAGGTTCTGGATGGTATGTCACAGACTTTAAAAATAAATCTAAAGATGCTGGAAAAACTGACACTAAAACTGAAATCAAAAAAGATGTGAACGCATCTTCAACTTAATCATTAATTTTTTATTATGTTTAAACGTTATTTTTTAACTGGCTTACTTGTTCTCGTTCCTCTTGCGATTACGCTATGGGTGATTATTTCTCTTATCCATTTTTTAGATCAAACACTCATTTGGTTGCCTTATGATTACCAACCTATCAATCTTTTGGGATTCGATATCCCAGGATTGGGTGTTGTTTTAACACTAGCCGTTATTCTGGGCATAGGGCTCTTGGCCTCTAACTTATTTGGCCGTCAATTTTTAAAATTATGGGAAGTGATACTCTCAAGACTTCCGTTTGTGAATTCGATTTATTCAAGTATCAAGCAAGTCTCTGACACATTATTTTCAGAGTCGGGTCGTGCATTCAATAAAGCGGTACTCATTCGTTATCCTGATCGTGATACTTATACGATTGCTTTTTTAACAGGGGAACCAAGTCCAGAGATTGCAAAACATTTAAAGGGCAAGTACTTAAGTGTCTATGTACCCACGACACCTAATCCCACCTCAGGTTACTTTCTGATGGTGGCTAAAAAGGATATGGTGGAATTGGATATCAGTGTCGATCAGGCATTGAAGTACGTGATCTCCATGGGTGTTGTACCACCCCGTAAAAAAATCAAAAAAAATTAATTTTATATAAAGAGAATATCAAAAATGATGCGAACGCATTACTGTGGTGATTTAAATAAAAAACATATAGGGGAGACGGTCACTTTATGCGGCTGGGCTCATCGTCGTCGCGATCATGGTGGTGTTATCTTTATTGATCTTCGCGATCGAGAGGGTATTGCTCAAATTGTGATTGATCCTGACACCAAAGAAACATTTGCGATCGCTGAATCAATTCGTAATGAATTCGTCTTAAAGGTTGTTTGCAAAGTAAGGGCTCGCCCAGAGGGCACAATCAATGTAAATATTCCCACAGGTGAAGTGGAAATGTTGGCGTCCACGATTGAAATTTTAAACCCGTCACTTACCCCACCCTTCATGCTCGATGATGAATCTATTTCAGAAATGATTCGTCTTGAATATCGCTTCATGGATCTTCGTCGTCCGATGATGCAAAACAATTTACGTCTTCGCTATCGCGTAGCAAAAGTTTTACGCGACTTTTTAGATGAAAATGGATTTATGGAAATTGAAACACCGATGCTGACACGAAGCACCCCTGAAGGTGCGCGAGACTATCTTGTGCCATCACGTGTGCATGCAGGTGAATTTTTTGCGCTCCCACAGTCTCCCCAATTATTTAAACAATTATTGATGGTATCAGGTTTTGATCGCTACTTCCAAATTACCAAATGTTTTCGCGATGAAGATCTAAGAGCAGATCGCCAACCTGAATTCACACAAGTCGATATCGAAACTTCATTTATGAATGAAGAAGACATCATGAACATTGTTGAAAAAATGATTCGTGAGATGTATAAGAAAGTCGCCTCTATTGATTTGCCGTCACAATTTCAACGCTTAACCTATCAAGAAGCAATGCATAAATATGGCTCGGATAAACCTGATATGCGTGTGACCCTAGAAATGACTGAATTGACTGATATCATGAAAGATGTCGAGTTTAAAGTTTTTGCAAATGCAGCCAATATGAAGGGTGGGCGTGTCGCAGCATTAAGAGTTCCAAACGGATCTCAAATCACACGTTCTGAAATTGATGCATATACTGAATTCGTCAAAATATACGGTGCCAAGGGCTTAGCTTATATCAAGATTAATGACATCCATGAATTGAATGAAACGGGTCTCCAAAGTCCTATTGTAAAAAATATTCATGTGACTGCTTTGAAAGCGATCATTGAAAAAACAGGTGCCACAAATGGCGATATTGTTTTCTTTGGTGCCGATAAAGAAAAAATTGTCAATGAAGCCTTAGGCGCATTGCGTCTCAAAATTGGACACGAAAAAAATCATGTTGATGGCAGGCTCTGGGCACCTTTATGGGTGATTGATTTCCCGATGTTTGAGCATGATGAAGAAACTGATCGTTGGATCGCTATCCATCATCCATTCACAGCACCTAAAGAAGGCCATGAAGATTTATTGGCCACTGATCCAGGCAAATGTTTATCTAAAGCCTATGATATGGTGATCAATGGCTGGGAAGTGGGTGGTGGCTCCATCCGTATTCATGAAGAAAAAGTGCAATCTAAAGTATTTGATGCATTAAAAATTTCAAAAGAAGAGGCCAAAGAAAAATTTGGGTTCCTTCTTGATGCGCTTCAATATGGCGCACCTCCTCATGGTGGTCTAGCCTTTGGTCTGGATCGATTAGTCACATTACTAGCCGGCGCTGAGTCAATTCGCGATGTCATCGCGTTTCCAAAAACACAACGCGCGCAGTGCTTACTCACTAAAGCACCTAATACGGTCGATGAAAAGCAATTACGTGAACTTCATATTCGTCTTCGTACACCACAACCTACCACTTAAAAAAAAATAGCTTGATGATTTTATCTATCAATCATATTCAGCTTGTTGCAGAAAAGGAGTTGGTCATTCAGTTACGAGATTTTTATTGTGATGTTGTTGGTTTAACTGAAGGTTTTAGACCAGCATTTGAGCGCTTTGGCTTTTGGTTGTATATTGGCGAAAAAGATGTTCTACATCTTATTACACCTAAAGAGGGTGATAAGCGCTCACAACAAAAGTCATCCTTCGATCATGTTGCTTTCAAGACGGATAACTATAAAGGTGTTTTAAGAAATCTCCAATCACTCCGTATTCCCTTTGAAGAAAAACTTATTCCAGGTATGGCCGCTCATCAAATTTTTTTGCGTGATCCTGCAGGAAATCGTGTTGAACTTAATTTTGACGAATAAAATATACATTGAAAAAAATATCCTCCAGTCAATTACAAAAAAATTTAGGCGAAGTTAATAATTTATTTTCTATTGGCAATATGGAAGATGCTGAGAAAATTTTATGTGAACTTTTAACCACTTTTCCCTCTCATCCAGAAGTTTTATCGAAACTAGGCACCATTTATCTTTATCAAGATAAATTAAGCGAAGGCATTCAGCTCATCAAGAAATCTTTAGGAGTAAATCCTTATCAACCTTATGTATTAAATAATTATGCGGTCGCACTTTTGAATAGCAATAAAGCCCCAGAAGCCATTGAAGTTGTTAAGCAAGCGATCTCGCTCAAACCTGATTATACTGATGCCCACTATCATCTAGGAGTGATTTATAAATCTCTAGGATTATATGATGATGCTCTAAAAGCCTATCAAAATACACTTCAACTCTTACCCTCTCATGAGAACGCCCTAATAAATAGCGCAGCTATATATATACAACTAGAAAAATATGAAGATGCTGTTTCAGTTTTAAGTGATGTTAAATTAGCTAATCCTTCAGTAAATTATTTTTATAATTTAAGTTTAGCGCTAAAAGGTGACGAACGCCTTGAAGATGCGCTTAAGTGTGTTGAAAAAGCAATAGCTTTGAATAATAACTATGCTGAGGCTTATGATACTAAAGGGCTTATTTTAATTAAGCTTGAACGTTTTGATGAGGCAATAACGGAATTTCAGATTGCATTAAAATTAAAACCGGATGACTACAAAATTTATAATAATATTGGCCTTGCTTTTAATGGGGCAAGAAAATTTGATGAAGCGTTAAAAAATTTAAACCAGTCTTTACAGCTAGAGCCAAGTTATGCTAACGCAATGAATAATCGAGCTTTGGTTTATCAAGAACTATTAAAATTTGAAGAAGCTTCGATCGATTTGAATTGTGCTATTCAAATCGATCCGTTATTCGCAGAAGCTTATAACAATCGTGGTGTATTATTCAAAAATAATCGCGATTATGATGCTGCTATCCAAGATTTTAAGAAAGCTCTAGAATTAGCCCCTGATTATATTGAGCCTATCTATAATTTGTCATTAATCTACCTTGCAAAACTAAACTTTAAAGAGGGTTGGATTTATTATGAAAAAAGAAAGGAAGTTTCTGAATTCGTTAAAAGAACAGAATATCTTAATAAAATTTATTTAGATCAAATTCCAGAAAGTCAAAGACCGATCCTTCTCTGCAGTGAACAAGGTCTTGGTGATCAAATTATTTATTTAAGTTTGTTACACGAAGTTATAAAATGGGGGAATCCTATTCTAGCTCGAATAGATAATAGACTTATCCCATTGCTCGAAAGAAGTTTTTCAACTGTCAATTTTTATTCAGACAAAGAAAATTTTGACCCGTCTTTATATCACTATCATGCACTTCTAGGAAGTCTTCCACAATTTTTTAGAGGCTCAACAGAATCCTTTTCAAGTCAAAAAAGGTCTTTTCTGATTGCCGATCAAGATAAAACATCCACTCTTAGAAAGAAATTAACGAATAAAGGTCGAATTGTTTGTGGTATCGCTTGGAAGAGTGCGAATGAAAAAACTGGTCATTTTAAAACAGCATCTTTAGATGACTTCTTACCTATTTTGAAATTACCATCTATTAACTTTATAGATCTTCAATACGGTGATACTTTAAGTGAACGATCAGATTTAAAAAGTATGCATGACATCATACTCACTAAAATTGAGGATATTGATAATTTTAATGATATTGATAGTTTAGCTTCTCTCATTGATGCATGTGATTTTATTGTTACAATAAGTAATGTCACAGCCCATATTGCAGGGGCTCTTGGGAAAAAAGTATTTTTATTGGTGCCTTATGATAAAGGTAAAATTTGGTACTGGCATGATAATTTGAAAATAAGTTTGTGGTACCCATCTGTAGAAATTTTTACGCAAAGCGAAATGGGTGACTGGAAAAAACCTATGAGTGATATCAAGGAACAAATACTAAAGCAAGTAAATCATGAATGAAAAAATTAATATCGTTGTAGGTTTCGATCAAAGGGAATCGATAGCCTATCATACCTTTACACAAAGCATTATTGAAAAAGCCTCACTTCCCGTTTCTTTTATTCCTCTCGCAATTAATACCTTAAAAGATTATAAAGAAACACATACAGACAAAAGTAATGACTTTGTCTATTCGAGATTTTTAACCCCCTATCTTAATAACTTCAAGGGTTGGTCAATATTTGCCGATGGCGATATGATTTGTCAAACAGATATTAAAGAGCTCTGGGCTTTAAGGGATGAATCTAAAGCATTACTAGTCGTCAAACATGATTATCAAACTAAAGCACATCAAAAATATCTTAATAACACTAATGAAAATTATCCAAGAAAAAATTGGTCTAGTGTCATTTTATGGAATTGCGCTCATCCTAAACATAGTATTTTGACGCCTAAATTTATTGCCAATCAAACAGGTAAATACTTACACCGATTCTCTTGGTTAGATGATTCTGATATTGGGGAATTGCCCCCTGAATGGAATTGGCTTGCTATAGAATACCCAGAAAATAAAAACGCTAAACTTATCCACTATACTTTAGGGACCCCGTGTTTTAAGGATTATCGAGATACAGAAATGTCAGATGCATGGCATCAAACTCAAAAAAGAGTCATTCAAGGTTTTGATTAATAGTATTTAAGAGGAATTTTATGAAAAGCTATCGAAAAGAACTTTGGTTTAACGCACCAGCGAGAATGCATTTTACAAATATCACCTCTGATATCAGAGATTGTTTATTTGAAAGTGGGATTAAAGAAGGTCTTATATTGGTTAATGCGATGCATATCACAGCCAGTGTTTTCATCAACGATGATGAGTCAGGTCTTCACCATGATTATAAGGTTTGGTTAGAGACACTAGCCCCGCATGAACCAGTGAGTCACTATCGCCATAACGATACTGGCGAAGATAATGCGGATGCACATATTAAACGCCAGATCATGGGTCGTGATGTCGTTATTGCAGTGACTAATGGTAAATTAGATTTTGGACCCTGGGAGCAAATTTTCTATGGTGAATTTGATGGGCGTCGAAAAAAAAGAGTGCTTGTTAAAATCATAGGGGACTGATATGAACTTTTATCCCGTGACTGTAGTTGATAATTTTTACGAAAATCCAGATGAAATAAGAAAATTTGCTCTTTCTCAACAATTTGAATACTGTCATGAAATTAAAGATATTTCCTACACATTTCCTGGATCTCGTACAAAAGATCTAAGTATTATTCATCCAGCGCTTTTTCAAAATTTTTGTCAGAAGCTTACCTCTTTATTCCATAACTTTGACCATGATGTGCTGAGGTGGCAAATCACGACATGCTTTCAAAGTGTGTCAAAAGATTTTGAAAGGGGTGTTATTCATCATGATGCTAATACCGTATTTGCTGCGGTGCTCTATTTAACTCCCGAGCCTCAAAAAAACTCAGGTACGACCTTATACAAGGCAGGTAAATCCTTTGATCAACAAAAGTATGATGCGGCCTTGAGCGCTAATGATGAACGTTTTAAAAAAAATCAATCTGTTGATACAAGCTATCATCACATGTTTGATGAGATTGTAACGGTTGAAAATACATACAACACCTTGATCCTATACGAAGGACACCACCACCACTCGGCGAATGAGTTTTTTGGCCACACTTTAGAAACTTCACGTTTGGCTCAGGTTGTTTTCTGCCATCGTGTGGATGCGACAAAAGAATCTGCATTTCCAATACTACGGTCTAAAAAAGTTAACCTCTAATTTTTTAAAAACGATATAAAAAAAGGCATCCCGAGGGATGCCTTTTAGTTTTTATACGACTAAGAAATAAATCTTAGAAGAATAGAATTGCACCAAGTGAAACGTTCTTAGCTTTCGCTTCGCCGTTGCGGTTTGTAGCTGCGTTTGTAGTAGTACCTGAACCATTGACTTCGTGCTCAGCTTGGTTATATTCAGCCACAAGATTCAAGTGCTTTGTGAGTGGGTGGTATAAACCAACGGTATACAATGAATCTTTTGTATCACCAATTACATCAGCTGTGTTCGCCCTATCAAGATGACTCTCACCATAGGCCATACCTAGCTTAGTTTTTGTAGGTAGGGTGTATGTAGCTTGAACATATCCACCGTTAGATTCACGTCTAGTACCATCCCATGCAAATCCATCTAAGAGTTGATGCGTTTGACCGATACCTTCACCAGCGTAGCCATAAGCTGTGAAGCCAAAGTTTCCAATGTTAATGTTGGCACCGAGATCAGCTGCAAAAGCATCATTAGTATTACGAGTTGTAGTACCACCAGCTAAACCCCTTACTGTCTGTCTTGTTGCTGAAGTCCAGATCTTACCGCTATCCCATGTGTAAGAAGCTTTTAAATCAATTGCTGGCGAAGCTCCACCGCGGCCTGAACTTGCTGCAGATACCGATTGGCCGGCAGAATAAGTACTCCATGTATTCCATGCTTGTGATACACCTGCTGTTACTTGGAAGCCATTGAAGTTTGGTGTTGTGTAGTTAACTTGTGCTTTCCAGTCAGCATACATAAAGCCTGAACCAATACGGCCTGTTGTTGTTGTATTGCCCGCTAAACTACCTGCACCACGACCAACACCTAATAATGTCATGTCGTTAAGAATAGCATCTTGTGCAAATACACCAATGTCTTTACCAATCTTGATAGAACCCCATGACTTATCACCAAATGTTAAGAATGCTTGACGATTTTCTTGGTTACCTAAGTCATTTTGAATACCAGATCGTGTTGTGGATGAGCCTGGGTTGATAGAGATGGTGAAAGCTACATCTAAATCATTTTGACGTGTTGAACCAGAAACTGATAAGTAGTTTGGTAACAAGCCTGTTGTTAGGTTACTTGCTGATTTAGTACCGGTATCATTAGTATCATGAGTTGCACCATAGATACCACCTCCTCTTGCAGTTAGATCACCAGATTGTCTTGTAGTAGTTGCAAATGTGTTCACATTACCACCGATATCTAATGTCCAATCACCTGCTGGAATGATAATACCAGCTTGAGCTGAAGCTGAAAGTGCTAAAACTGCACCAGCCACTGCTAATTTAATATTCTTGTTCATATATTTCTCCTATTGTTTTTAAAACCTCATCAATCGCTTGATGAGAAAGTTCGCGAACTTTCCCAATGAATAAAAGCTTCATCAAGAAGGTTGATAGAATTATGAGCCATCAAAGTGGGCCATCGCAAGTTTTTTTAGTGTTTTTTGCGACATTTCTGTGGGTTTGTTGTAAATTTACAACAAAAATTTTTTAAGCCATTGATTTATAATAGCTTTTCAAACTCACGAATCGCGTAACGATCCGTCATGCCGGCGATGTAGTCCGCAATGACGCGTGGTTTTTCCTCTCGACCGATCGATTGGAAGTCTAAAGGTATGAGATTTAAGTCGTCCATATATACCTTAAATAAGCCCTCAATGGTCGCTATAGCCCTGTCCGTCATCTCGGTCACTTTGGGATGGAGGTATAAAGACTTCCTTAAGAACTGTTTAAGCTCGAGCTGTTTTTCTGCCATATCAGTTGAAAAGTCGATCATGGGGCCATGGAGCCTCACCTCATCCACATTTTTAGGTTTGGATACCTTTATATAGGAAAGACTGGTTCGACATAAATCATCCACTAAACTATGGATCATGCGGCGAATCGTCTCATGAACGAACCGTTTTGGGGATAAATCAGGATAAAGGGCTTTGACTTTCAAGGCGGATTCTTTAAAAAGGGAAACCTCCATGAGTTGATCGATCGTTAAAAGTCCTGAACGAATGCCGTCATCAATGTCGTGATTGTTATAGGCAATCTCATCCGCAAAATTCGCAATCTGTCCCTCGAGCGTTGTTTCAGTTTTATTCAAAAATCTAAGTCCCACATCGCCTAACTTTTCAGCATTCTTCATGGAACAGTGCTTCAAAATACCTTCTCTTGTTTCAAAGGTGAGATTAAGTCCATCAAATTCAGCATACCTTTGTTCCAAAAGATCCACGACGCGAAGTGACTGAAGGTTATGCTCGAAACCACCATAATCTTTCATGCAACGATTTAAAGCGTCCTGGCCTGCGTGACCAAAAGGGGTGTGACCTAAATCATGGGCTAAGGCAATCGCCTCCGCTAAATCTTCGTGAAGATTTAGCGTTCTCGCAATGCTTCTTGCGATTTGCGCAACTTCTAAACTATGCGTGAGACGCGTTCTAAATAAATCGCCTTCGTGATTTACGAATACTTGCGTCTTATATTCGAGTCGCCTAAAGGCAGTCGAGTGGATCACGCGATCACGATCGCGCTGAAAATCATTTCTTAAGGTTGAGGTTTCTTCTTTAAAGCGTCGGCCGCGAGATTGTTCAGGATGCGCGGCATAGGAAGCCAACTTCATCATGCTGAAAATTTTTGTGTCTCGAGTGTGGTCTTTAAATGGTTTGGGTCGTAATCACTCGTGATACAAGAATCACCAATCCCTTTTTGAAGCACTAATCTAATTTTGCCATCCACGACTTTTTTATCCATGCGCATAAGTTTCATGTACTGATCTTCAGTAATCTTTGGAGGATCAATAGGAAGCTTGGCTTCTTTTAAAAGCTTCACGATACGATTAAATTCATGATCTTTTACCCAGCCCATGAGCTTGGATAGATTGGCTGCCATCACCATGCCAGTGGCTACTGCCTCGCCATGAAGCCAAACGCCATAGCCCATCGCGTTTTCAATTGCATGTCCAAAAGTATGTCCGAGATTAAGCATCGCTCGAATGCCTGATTCATGTTCATCCATCTCGACGATATCCGCCTTGTTTTGACATGAGCGTTTAATCGCTTCAGTCAGTAATGATGGATTTAATTTCATAAGGCCTTCCATATTTTTTTCAAGCCAATCAAAAAAAACTTCATCACGAATAAGTCCATATTTTATAACCTCAGCCATACCTGCAGAAAATTCACGTTGAGGTAACGTTTTAAAAGTATCAATATCCGCGATCACACACTGCGGCTGATAAAAAGCACCAATCATGTTTTTACCCAAAGGATGATTAATGCCTGTTTTACCACCGACAGATGAATCGACTTGCGACAAAAGTGTGGTGGGTATTTGTATAAAAGGCACACCCCGTAAGTAAGTCGCAGCGGCATAGCCAGTCATGTCGCCAATCACGCCACCGCCTAATGCAATGAGAGTAGTGGTACGTTCACATTTTTCTTTTAAAAGTGCGTCGTAGATAAGATTTAACGTCTCTTGATTTTTATATGCTTCTCCATCAGGCAAGATAATTGGAAATGCTTTAATGCCGTGTTGTTTTAAGCCATTTAATAAGGGATCAAGATATAAAGGAGCGACCGTCGTGTTCGTCACAATCGCCACATGTTTTTGTTTTAAGTGTGACTCAATCAATTTGATTTGAGTGAGCAATCCCTCTCCAATATAAATGGGATAAGATCGATCCTCTAATTGAATATGAATGGTTTCCATGAACTTATCTTAGAAGCGCCTCAATTTTATGAATAATCGTTTGTGTTTTTTGTTGACCTGTATCCACCACAAATGATGAAACCCCCAAATACAAAGGGTGTCTTTCTTGATAGAGATGATTTAAAGTATCCAACATATTGCCTTGTTGTAAAAGCGGGCGATCTTTATCAAAAGCCATGCGTTTCGCCAAATGCTGTGGCTTTGCATTCAAATAAATCACCTTACCTCTTTCTTTAAGTAAACGCCTATTTTCTTCGCTTAATACGGCACCACCGCCCGTGGCTAAGATGATATCTTTTTTGTTCGTCAATTCATCAATCATCTGTGTCTCTCTTTTCCGAAAACCTTCTTCCCCTTCAAGCTCAAAAATCACAGACACTTTCACGCCTAATTTTTTTTCAATTTCATGATCCGTGTCATAAAAAGTTTTTTTGAGTTTTTTGGCTAACAATTTACCTATGGTCGTTTTCCCCGCGCCCATG
>Ga0315900_10008752_pt1 | contig 12965 bp, 19 predicted proteins | sample LakEriMetagenome_FD_203521 | JGI IMG/M metagenome (GOLD analysis project Ga0315900, IMG submission 203521) | Freshwater fungal communities from buoy surface, Lake Erie, Ohio, United States - Buoy 12 MA114 | ecosystem: Environmental > Aquatic > Freshwater > Lake > Lake biofilm | place: USA: Lake...
TCTATATGGACGAACAGGTTGTTGCCTCACACATTGCCCAAATTATTGGAACTCTTGCCGCAGGGTTTGTTTTTTTGGCCAAGTATAGGGAAGTTTTAGGGTTTATTTGGCAGCTTTTTCTTCTTGCGGCCAAGCCTTTTCAATGTTTTTGGCGCTGGATTAAATTGGCGCGAAAATTGGAATCAGCCCAAGAAAAGAACGAAAACCGTTTCGACTCCTTAGAAAAGTCCATCAAAGACTTAACCCTTTTTGTAAAAGAAAAACTCTCTCCTAACGGTGGCTCCTCTCCTGTTGACGCTATCAAAAGAATTGAAAACCGCCAAATCGCCTCAGACGCTCGCCAAGCGGCGCTTTTAAACGATGCTAACGATGGAATTTTCTATTGCGATGTAAATGGCCGAAACTCTTGGGTAAACAGAACCTACGCCCGATTCTTAGGTTGCGGCACAAATGAGCTTTTAGGCTTGGGCTGGAAAAAGTTTATCCACACAGATGAGTTAAAGCGTTACCATCAAGTTTGGTCCGAAGCTTTTGCCGATGGTTGCGAATTTGAAGACTTTGTAACCTTTTACGACGTAGAAAACAAGCCAATTAAACTAAAAATCGCCGCAAACGCTATCCAAAACGAAAAAGGCGAAACAGTTAGTTACATTGGCCAAGTGATTAAGGTCTGAAATTGTATATAATTAGTGTAATGGGTGTTATTATTAAATATGACCCCCAAGTATTGCCCCAACTGCGGAACTAAGGCCCCTTCCGTCACATCTAAATTTTGCACTAATTGCGGCCAATCTTTAAACACGTTAACAATCACCCCCAAAACAGCCCAAGCTTCTCGTCAGCTAGAAGATATTGAAGACGGTTCTGACATTCTAGAGGTTCCAGAGCTAGATGGTTTAGATGTTACGATTTCTGGCGATGATGACGATGAAAAATACGTCAATACCTTAACCTCATTCTCCTTTACCGCAAACGGCGGAACGGTTTTCGTCAAGCCAAAGAAAGTTAAACCCCGCCACATTTAAATGCTAACCTACGAAGATTGCGCCGAACAAATCGAAAAAGAACTAAAAAAGCGCCGCCGAAAGTGGACGCTTGATATTCATCGTTGGCTGGATTGGGACGATGTAGCGCAAAATCTTCGCCTTCACATTTCTAAAAAGTGGCACCTTTGGGATCAAACGCGCAAACTTGCGCCGTGGATTCAGCGCATTGCGAGCAACCAAATCTACAACATGTTTCGCAACCTTTACACGAACCACGCCCGCCCATGCGTGCAGTGTAAATTTGCCGTTGGAGAAGACGGCTGTTCTGTCACCGAAAGCAACAACCAATGCAGCGAATGCCCCATCTACGAAAAATGGGAAAAGACCAAAAAATACGGCTATCACGCCAAAATGCCGCTTGAACTTGAGCATCACGCCCAAGAAGTTAACAACAAAATTGACGACACAATCAATTTCCAAGAAACCATGCGCCGCGTCTTGGTTGAACTCGAAAAACACATGACCGCCAAAAGGTTTGAGGCGTTTAAAATGCTGTTTATTGACAACGTGCCAGAAGCGGATGTTGTAGTCGCCCTAAGAATTCGCGGCAATCCAAAAAACAAGTATAGCCAGAAAAAGCTCCTAAGCGCATACCGTGAGAGCCTTGCCAAAGAGGCTAAAAAGATTATCGCAGAGAGTGATATAGCAGAATATTGGCCATGATATTTTCTTACAATAGCTGCATACGAGAAATGAATCGGGAAATCCAATGTGGAACCAAACCATCCGACTTAACCATGATTAAGAAATGGTATGGATGGATTTTAAAGATAAAATAAATGGCAACCCCGCCCAAAAAACCCTACATCTTAAGCGAGAATCAAAAATCCTTGATTCTGGACAACTTTGGCAAAGGAGTAACGGACGTTAACCTCCTAACTAAACTCGTTACTGGCAACGACAAAAAAGATGGCCGCGACATTGAAGGCAAAGCTGTTCGCTTATTTTTGGCCGAAAATGGCAAACGCTACAAGACAAAACATAATCCTGTGCGCGAAGATTCGCCCGAACTCTCGGAAGAAAATAAAAAGCAAATAGAACTATGGATGGCCGAAGACAAGACAACCTTGGAAATGGCCAAGGCAATTTTCGGCGCGGAAACAAAAAAGTTGAGCCGTGAATGGCGGGCGGTTTTTGCCTATGTGCAAGAGGTTAATCCTGATTATCGGCCCGAACAAACGCCTCTTTCTACCACGAAATATTATGCGCCGAGGGAATTGAGTCGTGTAGTGGCTTATATCAACCAATCGGTTGGAATCTCCCTAGACCCTGAAAAAATATCGGGCAAATACAAAGCCTATGTCGAAAAACTAAAGTGCAATATGGGATCAATGAGGTTTGCGCGTATTTGCGATTCCTACTTAAACCAGAAAGACCGCGATTTGTTTATCGAGGAGTTTGTGAGATTGACATGGGATAAGCCTGATTTGACAGCGGATGAGTTGAACCTGTACATGAACGTTTGCAAGGATATTGTGAACGGCGAAGTTTTGACGAACCATATCAACACCTTAAACGAAATGTTTAGCCAGATGGGTGATGATCCTTCTGAATTTTCTGTTAAATTTTCGGAAATGCTAAATTCCAAAACCTCGGAATACCAGCAAAACCAGAAACGTGTTGCTGATACGATTAAAAAATTACAAGGTGATCGGGCGGATAGGTTGAAGAATCAATCTAAGGACGAAACTTCATTTATTTCTATTGTTCAACTTGCCCAAGAAGAGACAGAACGTAAAAACATGCTTAGATTGGCCGAATTACAACGGGCCGCAATTACAGAAGAGGCTAATCGCTTAGAATCAATGGAAGAGTTTCGTTGCAGAATCATGGGAATAGGAAAAGAAGATGTTATCTGAGTGTAAAAAATGCGGGAAAAAATTCCCAACAGAAAGAAGTCTCCACGCGCATTTTAAAATGCATGGAATGACTTTGGCTGATTATTATTGCGAATTTTACCCAAGAAAAGACCTTTTAACACGCCAAGCTCTCCAGTTTAAAAACAAGGATGAGTATTTTGCCACGGATTTTGCAAGCCGAAACAATATGCTAGAATGGTTTTCACTGGCAGATGAAGAGTCTGGCCGTCAGGTGGCTATGTCAATGCTTTTGTCAAGAGTCGAATCTAAAAAATTAACCGTTGCTCCAAATGAGGTAGAGTTATTTTTCGCCGACCTTCCGCCGATCAAAGAATATAAAAGACTGTTCGGATCATTTACAAAAGCCTGCGAGATGGCTAAGGTTAAGCCAATGTTTTCAGGTAAGCCACCAAAGGAATGGTCTAATGATTTTTCTGGCCGCAAAATAGCCATTGACACAAGAGAACAAAAGCGTTTGCAATTCGCGAATTGCGAATCTTTAAAACTGGACATTGGAGATTATTCAACCCTTGGAAGCGAATATACAAATACATTCGTTGACCGCAAATCATTTGACGACTGGTGCGGAACTCTGGTTGGAGATAATTTGGAAAGGTTTCGGCGTGAAATTAATCGAGCTAAAACCCAAAACTGCTTCTTGTGGGTAGTAATCGAGTGCCAAATTGAAGACGTTTATTCTCTGGCTAAGAAATCTTATCATAAGCCAAACATCTCCTTTATTACTCACAACATGAGATTGCTTCAACATGAGTTTAAAGATTGCTGCCAATTTGTTTTTAGTGGGGGCCGCGAAAATAGTCAGCTAATTATTCCCAAACTATTGTGCTTGGGACAAAAACTCTGGAATGTGGATATTCAATACTTTTTGGGAGGGAATAGCTAATGGCGTGGATAAAAGGCCAGCAGGCAGACTTGCCTAAAGACAATTTGACAGAAAAGCTTTCTCTTGCGGAAGGATATTTGGAAGAGAAGGACGCTAAGCTCTGGCTGTATGATTTCTTTAAAGAGAATACCCAATTTGCCGTGGATATGTTAATGGGGGTTGAGTTGTTTCCGTTCCAAACAATGATGGTGAAAACCATGATGAAAAGCGACTATTTCTTGGGTATTTTAGGTCGTGGATCATCGAAAACGTTTTCATGCGGTATTTTTCTTGCATTATATGCGATGTTAAATCAAGGTGTTCATATTGGCGTATTATCAGCATCCTTTCGTCAGTCCAAGGGGATTATGAAAAAAATCCTCGACATTCAAAAATCGCCGAAAGCAAAACTCTTCAATGATTGCGTAACAAGGGTATCATTACAAAACGACGAGTGGAACATTGAAATCGGCCAAAGTAAAATTACCGCTTTACCACTAGGACAAGGAGAAAAGCTTCGCGGTTTCCGTTTCCAAGTGATGGTAATGGATGAGCTTCTCTTGATGCCGTCTCGCATTATTAATGAGGTGGTGATTCCGTTCCTCGCTGTTGTTACGAATCCAACAGAAAGAAAAAAAGTTAAAGACGCGGAAGACATTCTAATTTCTCAGGGAAAAATGACCGAGGCTGATAGAAAAATCTGGCCAAGTAACAAAATTATTGGTTTGTCTTCGGCGTCTTACCAGTTTGAGCACTTATATACAATGTATAAGAACTATGAGGAACTTATTTTAACTGGCAAAAGCGCAAACGCTCATTATAGTATTTTCCACATGTCTTACGATGCTGTTCCAGAAGCATTATATGACCCATCTCTTTTAGAAAAAGCAAGAGAGGAAATGTCGGAGGCTCAAATGGACCGTGAATTTCGTTCAATTTTTTCAAATGACTCATCTGGATATTTTAAAATATCCAAAATGATGGCATGCACCTTTCCCGCTGGAGAAGGACAGTCAGTAGAATTATTCGGCAATAAAGAAGATAAATATCTTTTAAGTATTGACCCATCATGGTCTGAAAGCGATTCATCTGATTATTTTGCCATGCATGTTATGAAAATCAGCGAGGCAGACGAAAATGGAATCTGCGTTCATCCATACGCTATTGCTGGCGGTCAGCCCAAAGATCATATCGCGTATTTTCATTATCTTTTGACGAATTTTAATATCGAGTTTATTGTGGCGGACTTTATGGGTGGCGCTCAGTTTATTGCGTCATGCAATGAAAGCGAACTTTTCAAAACGTCCAAAATTGAAATCAAAACTATTGACGTAGAAGTTGAAAACCCCGAAGAATATAGCGACAATATTAAAGAAATAAGAAACCAATATAATTTAACCAGCAAGAGAATCTGCTTCCTAAGAAAGCCGTCGTCATCTTGGATTCGTAGCGCTAATGAATTATTGCAAAATAGTTTTGATAAAAAAGACGTTTTATTCGCTGGCGCAGCATTAGATTCAGATTTTAATCGCCAAACCTCCAATCCTTCTAGGGTTGAAGGATTAAAATTCATAAAAGAAGAAAAGGGTGAAATACTATCTATTGTTGATTTTATTGAAAATTTAAAGGATTTAATGGCCCTTACTAGAACTCAGTGTGCGGCGATTATACCAAGCACAACCCCAACTGGCCATCAAACCTTTGATTTGCCTAAAAATCTAAAACAACAACGAGGGGCAAACCGCGCCCGAAAAGACTTATATTCCGCGCTAGTTTTGGCCAATTGGGGCAAGAAGATTTTCTTTGATATGAAGAAAATGCCAGCCGAAACAGTTCAATCTACTTTTACGCCGTTTTTCGCCAATTAAATTGTCAAATTGTCAACTTTAAAGTAACTTTTGCCAACTTTCCGCGCCCGCGTGTAACTCTCCTATATGCCGCGAAAATACACGAAACAGAAGGCCGAATACTGGAATAACCTTTCTCAGCCTGCGCCCGCCCCAACTCAAAACGTCGCAACCGCCTCTTGGGAACCTGTAAGCGCTGGTGATCCGTTTTATACCTCGTCTTCCACGGTTTTGGCCAACATTGCAAAAGCCTCAATCGCGGGTCGAACTTCCGCCGATTCAAACGCCACAACGGGCCGCCGAATTAATTCCGCCGCTCTAGTGGGTGTTCCAGATCGTTTCGCCGCAATTCGGGCGGGAATGCTTCCTTACGCTTACTCCCCAACAAGCGATTGCGTAGATGTTCGTGACGCGATTGAACTTTGCCAAAAAGCATATGCCAATGTAGCTATTTTCGCCAATGCCATCGACCTAATGAGTGAGTTTGCCAACACGGAACTCTATTTCGAGGCGGGCACTAAAAAGGCCAAAAAATTCTTCGAGGCTTGGCTGAAACGTATTAAAATCTGGAAAGTTTGTGACCAATATTTTCGCGAATATTATCGTTCGGGCAACGTGTTTATCTACCGTGTAGATGGCGCGTTTGACGAAAGGGACTACCGCCGACTCATTCAAGTATATGGGGCCGAAGATTCTGTTGAAGGCAAAAACAATGTGCCGCTCAAGTATATTTTCCTGAATCCTTACAATGTTGTGGCCAAAGCCTCTACCACTTTCGGCAATGACCAATATGAGCTTATCTTATCCAAGTATGATTTACTGCGACTTGCCAATCCCCAAAATGAAGACGACAAAAAAATCGCCGAAAGTCTCCCAAAAGAAGCAAGAGAGGCTGTCCAAAAGAAAACTTGGCAGTCAAATGGCATCCGAATCAAGCTTGACCCCGCCCAATTAGTTTCTAGCTTCTATAAGCGCCAGGATTACGAACCGTTTGCCGTTCCCTTTGGCTATCGTGTCTTGGACGATATTAATGCCAAACTAGAGATGAAAAAAATGGACCAAGCTGTTCTCCGAACGGCGGAAAACATGATTCTTCTCATTACAATGGGCGCAAAACCAAACGAGGGTGGAATTAATCCCGCCAACTTGACGGCAATGCAGAACCTCTTCAAAAATGAGAGTGTTGGCCGCACGTTGGTTAGCGATTGGACCACAAAAGCTGAATTCATTATCCCTGACTTACAAAAAGTTCTTGGCCCCGCGAAATACGAAACTCTTAACAAAGACATTGCCGAAGGTTTGCAAAACGTCATTATCGGCGAAGAAAAATACGGCAATACGCAAACCAAGGTTCAAGTCTTTCTTGAAAAATTGCGCGAAGCTCGAAACACTTTCCTAAACGACTTCCTCCAGCCTGAGATTAATCGTATTGCCAAAAACTTGGGAATGCAGAGTCCGCCAAAAGTAGCCTTCAAAGTTACAGACGCAAAAGACCCAACTCAAATGTGGCGCGTAGTGACTCGAATGATGGAGTTAGGATTGCTTGCTCCCGCGCAAGGTTTGGAGGCTATTCGCACGGGAGTATTCCCCGATCCAGAAAGCGAAGAATTTATGGCTGTTCAAGAGCAATACGCTAAAGACAGAAAACGCGGGATGTTCAATCCTCTGGCACCAGCAGCGGTATTACCCCCTCCTCTTGATCCAAATACCAAATATTCTATCGACAATGCTCCAAAAGTTTCCGCCGCTCCGCCGAAAGCTACCAGCAAAAAGGTTCCCACCAGCGCGGGAAGACCCCGCGATAGTAAGACGGCCAAAGCCAGTGTCGAAGATATTAAATCCACTGTTTACGCAACAGAAGATTTGCTATCCTTTATCAAGGCTAAGATTCGTGAAAAACACGGACTAGAAACCCTGAATGATTTCCAAAACCAAACTGCCGAGTCTTTAATGCAAAGCGTTGTCTGTGCGGCTGAAAAAGACCATTGGGAAGAATTGGCCGCTGAATGTGTGGACGACCATAACAAAATTGGCGGACTCAGTGTTCGGCCCGAGGTTTTGGAGGTTGCGGCGGAGCACGGAATCGAAAGTTACGAAGCAGCTTTAATGATTTAAGCTATCCGAGTCGTTGAATTCTATCAAGCATTTTGGCATTTTCTTTGTCAAGTTTTGACAGAGTTGATTCTAGCTCTTGAATCTTTTCTTTTGCGGCCAAAAGTTCCATCCAGAATTCTAACTCAGCGTTATTTGGGACGCCAACGTATTCATCATATCTAAATAGTTTATAGGGGGTGACTTTTTCGCCTGTTTCTTGGATTGAGTATTTCATACGAACATTTCGAGGGTAAAAATTTAGTTTTTCTACAGTTGAAAACAATTTAAGGATTGTTCTTTGGTATGGTTGGAGTTGGATCACAATAAATCTTCCTTCAAAAGTGCAACTTGAGCGTTGCCGCTAGATGCCCATTTATCGTCCCATTTCCAGTTTTGAGCCAAGAGATAGCAGTGGTTTTTATATCCTCTCTGCCATCTGGCCCAAAGGGTAAAACCGTTTTTTCTAATGCGGCGAGTGTAGGTTTTCATGGATAACTGTGAATCGTTGGGGCACTTTTGGCCGCTTGTCTTTTCTTAATCTGCTCATCAAGAAACTTCTTTGCACCGAAAAGGTCAGAAAAAACAGCCCTTTCAGAAATGGGAATTGAGACGCCAAAGATCATATACTCTTTGTCAAAATTTTTCCAGCGAAAGAGCTTCTTGTATTGAGGAGTATAAAAGCAATCTTTTTCTAGGATTCGGTATTTCATACTAGTCTTGCCCCAAGTAGTTAATCTGACTGATTATTTCTTGATGTTGCTCCTCTTCTAGAAGAGATTGGCGGTGTTTGTTTTTCTTTTTAGTCTTTTCGGCCAATTTAACAATGTTCAGCAAATGGCCGATTGTTAGTTGGTGTTTCGGGCCGTGTCGATTTGCGGCGATTTCTAGGATTTGGATTAGTTCTTTCATGTTTAAATTAGCCAATTATTCCCAAACTTTTGGACGGCTAAATCTCGAATTTCTTGTAGGCGAGAAATAAAATCGTCCAGATCACAAATATGGATTGAATCTTCGTCATTTTGATTCCCGTTAAAATATCTAGTTAGCTGAACGCAGCCGTCCCACTTTACATAGGCTTGGTATGTGTTTTCTACGTCAAGACTTTTCGCCAAAAAGTAATGAGATTTGGAATCTTCGGGTTGGATTTGCCAGTATTTGTTCATTGGATAACTTTGGCCCATGTTCTTTGAATTGTCAACACTTCTTTTTCTTCGCAGGTTAGATAGTAGGAGTCGCTAATCCAGTCGATAGATTCTGGCGCTCCGTGTTTTCCTCCGCCATGCCAGAAATTATAACCAATCCATCCATCGTCTGTTTTTAGTGCCCGAATTTCACATTCGTAATGTCTGGAGATTGGCGCGGGTAGGTCGGTTTCAAGCCCTTCGTATCTTACTTCGCTTTTAATACCAAAAGAGTCGTTGTCAACGGTGTAGGCATAGGCATCCTCAATTTCTTGTTTTGTTTCTAAGGGACCATTATAGTTGAATCCATTGTAAGCTATTTCGTTTGCTTTTTGGACAATGAATTTCTTTAGGGCTAGTGGGGCGGGTAGTTTTGTTTTCATATTATTTTTCTATTTCTTCTGGAAATCTTTCAAGGATTTCGCCCTTTGAATTTCTTACGTCATAGCATTCGCTGTAAAAGAATGGCCTATTTGTTCGGCCCACAACAATCATCTTTTCGCCCGTCAATTTGTTGGAAACAATGTCGCCAGCCTTGAATTTCCATTCATGGGGATTTGATGGCTCACAGCTAACTAGGAAGATTGATAAAAGAAAGAATCTCATTTTCGGCCAAAATAATAATCCAAAAAGTCCAAACTGTCAAGTTTTAATCCTGTTAAAGAACCACTTTTTAGCTGGACCAGCAAGCAGTTTTCCGAGGTCTTTTTCTTGGATATTGGATGCTTGCATTTCTGGAGAACACTCTTTGATTACGTCATTGAAAATCCAGCGAATAAAGTCGCCGATTGATGTTTGGTCTTGCGGCTTGTTATTTTCCGACAACCAATTAAAAGCTTGTTCTAGTCGGCCCTCATCTAAAACGGCGGAAATGAATGATTGTTCTGTTTCGTATTTTTGAATATCGACAGTGGCCAATTTTCGGACTTTGGAATTGGAGTGTTTGTCTCCTTTTGCCTTGAACCAATAACGGGAACTTTCCCACTCTTTTGCAGTACATCGAAAAACAATTCCCTCTCCAATATCAGAAACGTCGAATGCTTTCCCGACAGGACACTCTGCTTCCACATCCAAAACCCATTTGTTGATTTCTGCAACGGAAGGTTCTGGGCTTTCAAAATTAATGTAAATCTTGAATGTCTGGAAATTATAGATATTATAAATGCCCTGTGGAAGTTTCCAATTTCTAACATTTAACCATTCTCCCTCGTCATCATTTTCAATGATTGTTTTGGCCGCAAAAATATAAAATGCTTTTGGAAGAGCGGAGATTGCAACATTTTTCTGAATGCCTTGGCCCGCCCATTCTCCATAAACAGCCACCTTTTGCCAATCGGCGGGAAAATTTGAACGAATAACATCCAAATCTTCTTGAGAAAGGGCGCAAAACCACTTGGCAAATCCAGCGTTATCTTTTTCTGGGGTGATGATATTTTCTCTAGATTGGCAGTAGGTGATTCCGCCGTTTTCAAAAACAACTCCAGCATTTGTGCCATGTAATTTCACCGTTCCTTCATAAGAAAGCGTTGGCATTAAAGCGGTTCTGTCCATAATTGGTTCATCGTTGGGGTCTTGCCCACGATATTGAGCCTTCCACAAAACATTGCGGCGAACATGGGAGAATTGGTCGATGGATGGGAACGAGTAGTGTGTCATTGTGTTTTTTGTGTAAATTAAGCGCAAACCCAAACAGCCAACCTTTGGCCGTCCTTGTGAACTTCTAGGGTGAATTTGTTTTGGTTGTTTTTCTTTAATTCGGCGGATTTTTCAATCAGCGCGGACAAACAGGAATCGGCAGTTACAGTTTCTGTTGAACGAAATGCCACGCCAAAATTGGTGGGTTGAATGGTTAGGGTGTATTTTTTCATAGGGTGTCAGACGATCTAATCATTCTCAGTGAACCATCTTCTTGTGTTTCTAGTACATCATACCAGTCTCTTTTTAGGGATTTTGCGTATTTGTATGCCTCTAGTTCATTCTCAAAGGATTTTTTGTAATCTGCTCCTCCGAGAGGATAATAGTCGTCGCCAGCGAAAACGTGGTATTTCTTCATAAAATTATGCTCCAAGATAGTGTCGGGTTTCGATTCCATTAATGTCAGAGTATGTGGAAATATACGGGAACATTCTTACGCCACTCCTGACTTCTGATTTCTCGAAAAGATGGTCGTATTCCTCGTCTGTCATTGAGGCTGGCAGCATGTCTTCGTATTCCCACTGCACGCTTGCAGTTTCAAAGAGATAGCTGGATGGGGCGAGTTTGGTGTTTTTGTTTGTGCTCATGGGTTAGTCATTGGTTGTTATTTGAAAGGTTTTGCAATTATTTTGGGCTGTTCTCCAGTATTCTTTATAAGATTCGGCGGCTTGTTTTAAGTCATATGGTTGGCCGTTTAGGCTACTCCAGAAAGATTCTAGGATAACTGTGCTCATGTCGTCAGGATGAGTGAATCCAAGAGATTCCATGTGTTGTTTAAGTTTTCCGCCCGACCATAAGCCCCAATGGTATCTCATCCAGCGGCCCATTGTGTGGTGGTATTGGCAGAGGGATGATTTGTGGCAGTTTTTGATGTTTTCCAGTTCTTTGTTCGTTAGCCTTTCAAGCAAAAAGTTATGGCATTCTTCTATCGTGGAAGGGGGGTTTGGGTTTGAAGAAAGACTTGAGTTTTGAGAGAAGGTTCGTGGGGTGATTTTGGGAATAGATTTTTCAATTTCGGCAAAAACTTTTACTACGTTATCCATGTCTTGATAGTTGATGCACTTCAAGCAAAGAAGCTCATCCCTCGCTCTCCATATCGCTGTTCTTAATTCTGAGAATAATCTGTTCTCCAAATATCGGGCGATGGATTTTTTCATGTTTTCTTCCATTTCCGCCGAAAATAAATGTTCTTGGCACTTTGAAGAGGCGAAAATGTCTATCGTTGCAGTTAATTCGACAGACCGAAAGACGCTTTGCTCGTCTGGAAGATGGGTTCGGAATTTGAGAGGGATTTCTGTCATTTTCGGCGGAAAATATAATAGAGATTGGGCCGCTGTCAAGAGAAATCTTTTGGATCAACAAATCTTGGGGTAAAACCGCCCTGCCAGCACCCAACTACAGGGATTAGGCTGTTGGGATCAGCGCTCACATCGGCCAAAGCTACCAGTTTTTTATACCAAAACTTTTCAGAGAATCCTGTCTTTGCGTCTTTTGTGCGAACCATAAGATGGTATCCTCCGCGAGTTTCTAGTAATTCACATTTGCCGTCAACAAGATTTACAGCTTGTTTAACAATTTCGCGGTCTTTAGAATCAATGTCAAAGTCAATAAACACCTTTTGGCCGCAGGTTCGGTGGACTTCGCTCATTACTTCTTGATGCGGGTTACTGGATTTACCCTCACATTCTAAAATTGTCGCTAGAGATTTAATACTACGAAAGGTTGCTTTCCAGCAGTCCCTCGGGTTATATGAGATGTAAAGGGCTAAACTTTCTTGCGGAACGGGCTTCCCGTTAATACGGTAGGCTCCAACTGGACATTCTAGTTGTTCAATTTTCTCAAGAAGCCTCTCCTTATTACTAAGGAATCTTTTGGTTTGCGATTTATCAGTTTTAATCCACGGAACATCGGGGCAATATTTCTTGCGCGAGAATAAACAACAATATAGTTTCTCATGTGGAAGCAGTTCGGGCAACCAGTCAATGAATTTCTCTAGGGCTGGTTTATCGGTGATGATCTGGTAACAGTCTCGGGTCATTTTGATTGATTGCGTTGGTTAGAGAATTGGTCGGCCAATCTTACAAGATAGGCAATAACTAAGACACCCAAAAGTGGTGCTCCAATAACAAACCATAAGGGCATTGGGGTGGCAAACTCGTCAAACTCCCTTTCTCGGCTCGAATGCGAGTGGGGAATATACGGAATGTGTGGTCTATGAGGAATGTGGGGGATTAGGGCGATGTTCACGAACAAACATACCGCACACAAGTAAAGCTGTCAAGGGTTATTTTCTCTTACCTCTCATTGGTTGGGTCAATGCCCTTTCTAGCGTCCAATTTCTGATAATTCTCGCCCTGATT
>Ga0315900_10008754_pt1 | contig 12963 bp, 9 predicted proteins | sample LakEriMetagenome_FD_203521 | JGI IMG/M metagenome (GOLD analysis project Ga0315900, IMG submission 203521) | Freshwater fungal communities from buoy surface, Lake Erie, Ohio, United States - Buoy 12 MA114 | ecosystem: Environmental > Aquatic > Freshwater > Lake > Lake biofilm | place: USA: Lake...
TGTCTATAATGCTTTAGGGGAGAAACAGAAGGCATTAGACTATTACCAACAGGCATTACCCTTATGGCGGGCGGTGGGCGATCGCGCAGGGGAAGCCGCCACTCTCAATAATATTGGTCTTGTCTATGATGCTTTAGGGGAGAAACAAAAGGCATTAGACTATTACCAACAGGCATTACCCATAATGCGGGCGGTGGGCAATCGCGCAGGGGAAGCCGCTACTCTCAATAATATTGGTTTTGCCTATAATGCTTTAGGGGAGAAACAAAAGGCTTTAGACTATTACCAACAGGCTTTACCCTTAAGACGGGCAGTGGGCGATCGCGCAGGGGAAGCCGTTACTCTCAATAGTATTGGTGGTGTCTATAATGCTTTAGGGGAGAAACAAAAGGCATTAGACTACCTGCAACAGGCATTACCCATAATGCGGGCGGTGGGCGATCGCTCAGGGGAAGCCACTACTCTCAATAATATTGGTGCTGTCTATAATGCTTTAGGGGAGAAACAAAAGGCATTAGACTATTACCAACAGGCATTACCCTTAAGGCGGGCGGTGGGAGATCGCGGGGGGGAAGCCACTACTCTCAATAATATTGGTGCTGTCTATGATGCTTTAGGGGAGAAACAAAAGGCATTAGACTATTACCAACAGGCATTACCCTTAAGGCGGGCGGTGGGCGATCGCTCAGGGGAAGCCACTACTCTCAATAATATTGGTTTTGTCTATGATGATTTAGGGGAGAAACAAAAGGCATTAGACTATTACCAACAGGCTTTACCCATAATGCGGGCGGTGGGAGATCGCGCAGGGGAAGCAGTAACCTTAGACAATATTGGTTACTTACTGCAACAACAAAACCAACCTCAACTAGGGATTATCTTCTACAAACAATCGGTTAACGTCTATGAAACTCTCAGAGGCGATATTAAAGGACTCCCCAAAGAATTGCAACAAACCTACACCGAAACTGTTGCCAATACTTACCGCCGTTTAGCTGACTTGCTGCTGCAACAAGACCGCATTCTGGAAGCGCAACGGGTGTTAGATTTGTTGAAAGTACAGGAATTAGACGATTATTTGCGGGGAGTGCGCGGTAATACAAATACAGAACAGGGAGTTCCTAAACTACCGCCAGAACAAAAAATAGACGAGGGAATTGAGGCAATTGTTAATAAAGCAGTAGAAATTGGCCAAGAAATCAGCCGACTGCAAGAACGACAAAAACTCAACGGCAAACTAACTCCCTCAGAAGAACAACGTCTCGCCCAACTCTGGAAACAACAGGAACAAATTGTCGCTGAGTTTAATAAATTTATCGAAAGTCCAGAAGTTTTAGCCTTAATTAACCAACTCAAACCCCAAACCCGTTCCGCCGATCTCCTGAATAATTTAGACAATTTAATTGGCTTATCTGATAATCTCAAAAAACTCCAACAAAATGCCGTCCTTATCTACCCAATTATCTTTGATGACCGCTTAGAAATCATCCTCACCACTGCTGATTCTACTCCCGTCCGCCACACCGTAAAAGTCAGCAAAAAAGAACTAAACGAAACTATTCGCGCTTTCCGGGAAGCCTTACAAAATCCTAGTCTGGATGCCAAAAAGCCAGCCCAACAGCTTTATGAATGGCTGATTAAACCCCTAGAAAATAACCTAAAAACTGCCGATGCAAAAACGATTATTTATGCTCCTGACGGACAACTGCGCTATATTCCTCTGGCGGCTTTATACGACGGCAAACAGTGGTTAATTGAACGCTACCTGGTTAATAATATTACGGCAGCATCCCTGACTGATTTTAATACCAAACCCGAACCGAAAATGCACATTTTAGCGGCGGCATTTGTCAAGGGCAGCTATCAGTTTCGACATGAAGGAGAAGACTTCAGATTTAATGGGTTGCCTTTTGCGGGTATAGAGGTAGATAAATTAGCACAGACCGTTTCTCCTACTACTAAATACTTCGATAAAGACTTCAATCAAACAATTATTCCCCTACTGGATAGCTATACTGTCGTCCATTTTGCCACCCATGCAGCCTTTGTGGTGGGAACTCCAGAACAGTCTTTTGTTCTTTTTGGAGATGGGACAGTTGTGACTCTACAAACAATGAAAAACTGGCGGTTTAAAAATATTGATTTAATTGTTTTGAGTGCTTGCGAGACAGGTTTAGGGGGTAATTACGGCACAGGAATCGAAATTTTAGGGTTAGGATATCGACTACAAACCGCAGGTGCAAGGGCAGTTATTGCCTCTTTATGGAGTGTTGACGATGGCGGTACACAAGCTTTGATGAATGCTTTTTATGCTGCTTTGAGGACGGGTAAATTGAGTAAAGCAGCGGCATTACAACAGGCACAAATTGCCTTGATTACCAGTAATAACCCAACCAATGAGCAGCGGCGTGGTAGTATTAGAATAGAACCTATTGAAGGAGTGCCATCGGACGTAGCAAATCGCCTCAGCCATCCCCGTTACTGGGCGCCTTTTATTCTCATTGGCAATGGATTATAATCAGTTATCAGTTATCAGTTATCAGTTATCAGATAAATCTTTAAAATCCTGCTCAAAAATGCTATGATCAGTTTGTAGTTGCGCTTTAGTACCCCACTCTCAAGAACAATTCTCAATCATGACAGTCCAAGATATTACAATTGCCAAAATTCGTCAACTTCCAGAGTCATTAGTTGAAGAAGTGAATGACTTTATTGATTTCCTTACCTTAAAGTACAATCAGCAGTTTTCTGATTTCGTAGAAATCGCAGAATCTGATTTTTCAGATTATTTGTCAAATCTAGAAGATTATGAGGAAAAATTAGCTCGTGGCGAAATCAAATGGTAGCGTTATTCGTGGTGATGTGGTTTTGTGCGACCTCAACCCCGTCATTGGCACAGAACAGTCAGGAATTAGACCTGTAATCATCATACAAATTGATCGAGCTAATTTAGAAACAGCGTTAAGAACAATTCTAGGTTTACTTTAAGAAAATCACTATTCTAAGTATTCTAAGCCTATGTCTAATTCATCTCTAGAACAAGACCTAAAAACTTATCAAGATTTGATCGCCATTCTCCAAGAGCATACTACACCAACAGAAGCCGAAATTCTTAATATTTTACTAGCCCGCGATCGCATTCAAAATGCCCTAACAGAAACCTATTTAATCCCTGATAATATCCTAAATATTCTCCAAGAATTAGACAATATTCTTAGGAAAAAACAAGCCACAATCGCCCCAACAATCGCCAAATTACGTCCCGATTTTAATCCCGATACTAAAAATTGGTGGTGGCTACTTGAAGTCCCTAAAATTGATTCTCCTTGGCATAAATACGATTTATTGACAAATGGAGCTTCTGTTACTTTCTTGACAATTTCTTTAGGATTAATTGGTGAAATTGGCTCTCGGTTTCTTTCAGGGGGAAGCGATATTTTGGGAGGTGTTTTAGTCAGTTTTCAAAGTATATTAACCTTACTTGCCGCAGGAGGAGTCTTAACTAAAACTGGACAAGAAACTGGAAAAAACTTACTGACACGCTTTGGGATTCAAGAACAATACTGGCAAGAAATTGGCGCTGGTTTATCTTTTTTATTAATGCTGAGTATTTGGGGATTAAGACTCTCTTTACCAACTGTAGCCACCTGGTATAATCATTGGGGTTGGAGTCATTATGAAAAGGGATATTTGAGCAGTGCAGAAGAAGATTATCAACGAGCTTTGTCTTTAAATCCAGATGACGCTGAGGCACATTTTAACTTAGGATTACTCTACGAAGAATTACAGGATTTTGCTTCAGCTAGAAAAGAATATATATTAGCTATACAAGGAGGAGAAATAACTACCGCTATTAATAATCTAGCTCGATTACATATTCTCAATAAAAATTATCCTGCTGCTGTTCACCTCTTACTTAAAGCCCAATCTGAGGCAAAATTAGATCAAGAAACCCAATTTGCTATCTGGAAAAATTTAGGTTGGGCGAGGCTAAAACAAGGAGATATTCCAGGGGCAGAAACAGCTTTATCAGAAGCGATTAAATTAGATAAAAATAGTGCTGCCCCTCATTGTTTACTAGCGCAGGTAAGAGAAGCCCAAAATAACCAAACAGAGGCATTAAAAGAATGGGAAACCTGTAATCAATACGCTAACAGCTTAAATCCTGACGAAGATAGCTGGAGAATACAAGCACAACAATGTCTAGCAAACTGGGAGAAACAAAAATGCTCACCAAAACCCAACTCATCCTATTAGGATTAAGCACAGGAATGCTGACCCTATTTTTAGAAAGTGCTAAAGGGATAGCCTTGCCTGCTAGAATTGAATCAACAACTGGTATCGTCAAGCTAAAAAGACAAAATTGGACTGAATTTAAACCCGTTTCTATTAATACAGAATTAAACAAAGGCGATCAAATTTTTCCTCTTCAGGGTGTTAGGGTGACAGTATTATGTCCCGATTTACAACAACGCCCAGTTAGTTCAGGTGTACCCTCTGGACTAAAGACAATTTGCCCCATCTGGGAAACCTTAAAAGCCAAAAATCCCCCACCCCCAGGTTCTTTAGGGGGAACAAATGCACTCATTCCCTATCTCATTTCACCCCGTCACACCCTGATACTGACAGATACCCCCATTTTGCGCTGGAATGAAGTTTCCCAAACGAGATATTACACAATAAAAGTTATGGATTCACAGAGGATTATCTGGGAAAAGCAAGTTTCTCAAACCCAAATTTCCTATCCCGGAACACCAGTTTTTCGGCCCGGTATTCCTTATTCTGTGACAATTCAAACCGATGGGGGACAGTCTTCCGAGCAAGATAAAGCTTCTAAAATAGAATTCATCAGGTTACATTCCTCAGAAGTTGCAACTATACAGGCCGAAGTTAATAAAATAGAACAATTAAATATAAATAAGCAAACTAAAGCATTAATATTAGCCGATTTTTATGGAACTTATACCCTACCGACTTCAACTTTTAATAACTATGTTTTATCTTCCCAATCCCTAGCAACTTATCATCTTACCAGTGAAGCGATTACTATTCTAGAAACTACCATCAAACAGGGGCAAAATTCAGCAATCATTGAGAGAAACTTAGCTGATTTGTACTGGCAAATTGGCCTGGCTAATCTAGCTACCAATCATTATCTTAAAGCGATAGAATTAGCTCAGATACCAGAACAATTAGAAGAAAAAACCTTGGCTCAATTTGGTTTAGGAGAAGTTTATGCCGCTTTAGGAGATAATAATCAAGCCAAGATTTGGTATAGTAAAGCTAGAGAAGGTTATCTAGCTTTAGGCGATTCTGCAAGGGCTAACTTTGTGATCCAATTAATAGAAAGCTTGCCTTAAGTTAAAAAAAGAGTAGTCTAGCTGTTGCGGGTTTTGTCTTGGGCCAACTTCTCGGGTTGTTGCCCCAAGTCGGGGTATCCAAGAAGACTGGCGCCCCAGGAGCATCAGCTAACAGAGCTTGTAAGTAGGTAGGCGTTAAAAATTATCAGATGCCCCCCTTATTAAGGGGTATCCCCCCGCCTATCGGCACCCCCCTTATCAAGGGGGGCAGGGGGGATCGAACCTAAAATCCATTTTTAATTTAATTATAACCAGCTACTTAGCCGCTTGTTATCGTCCTTCCGAAACTCCAGGAAGAGCGATAACCCGAAAATATCAACGACGGACAAAACCCGTCAAAGTCTATCAATGGCTAGGTGGGGTGAAGACCATCAAACCCGACAGCAACCCCGAAAATCGTGTCAGAATAGATCATTGTAGTCACTGATTATCTTTGAGAAAAATATTTATATGTTAGGACGGGACAACTACGATTTAATCATTGTCGGGGGCGGTATAGTCGGAACCACCCTAGCGGTGGCCTTAAAAAATACAGGATTAAATATCGCTATGATCGAGGAACGTCCCCTAGAGGTGGCCGCCTCCCGTCGTCAAGCTTATGCCCTCTCCTTGATGTCCAGCCGGATTTTTACAGGCTTGGGTATCTGGGATAAAATATCGCCCAGTATCGGTAAATTTCGTCATATTCGCCTTTCTGATGCCGATTACCCGATTTTTGTCCCCTTTGTGGTCGATGAGCTAAAAACCGATTATTTAGGCTATGTGGGCGAACATCAAGTGATTTTAACCGCCCTACACAATGCCGGCCAAGATTGCGATCGCATTGACTGGTTATCCCCTGCCAAAGTGTTAGAAGTGGAGTACGGAGCAGAAACAGCCACTGTCACCCTGGAAGAAGCCGGTCAAACCCGAAAAATCACCACAAAATTAGTCATCGGGGCCGATGGAGCCAGATCCGCTATCCGGCAAGGGGCGCAAATTAAAACCAAAGGTTGGAAATATTGGCAATCCTGTGTCGCTTTCACCATTAAACATCAACTCGATCGCAACGATACCGCCTTTGAAAGATTTTGGCCCACCGGTCCGATGGGCATTTTACCGCTCCAGGGTAATCGCTGTCAGATCGTTTGGACAAATCCCCATGGGGAAGCGAAAAAACTGCAAGAAATGCCCGAAGCGGAATTTATCAAGAAATTAGAAGCATATACGGGGGGATTACTGGGAAAACTAGAATTAGTTAGCCCCCGCGCTCTCTTTCCCGTACAGTTAATGCAGAGTGATACTTATGTTAAACCCCGACTGGCTTTAATTGGTGATGCCGCTCACTGTTGTCATCCCGTCGGTGGTCAAGGTTTAAATTTAGGCATTCGCGACGCAGCTGCTTTAGCGCAGGTATTAAAGGAAGCAGTAGAAAAGCAAGAAGATATAGGAGCGCTTTCTACCCTAAAATCCTACGAAAAATGGCGTAGATCGGAGAATTTAGCGATTTTAGGCTTCACGGATTTTCTAGATCGCCTGTTCTCCAATAACTGGCCGCCTATCGTTGTCATCCGTCGTCTCGGATTGGCAATTATGCGCGGTTTCCCCCCGTTGAAATTGTTTGCCCTGCAATTAATGACGGGACTAAAAGGACGTATTCCCCAATTAGCCAGGACTTGCTGAATAAATCTAAAAACCTTATTGGGTAAGACCTTTAGACTTTTTGTCAATCAAAAAGTACCAGATATGGGAGTGATCGGGGGGAAATTTAGGCACTTTTTCCCTGAAAATTAGGTAATTGGCCACGGCGGTTCGACAAGCTCACCGTCCACTCGACTGAGCTTCGCCGAACGTCCTCAAAACTGGTAAAACTCTACACCCTACACCCCACACCCCACACCCCACACCCCACACCCCACACCCTGTCCCCACGAACAACTTTTTGCCGCAAACCCTAGCTAGATAGCTGGCCGCTAATTCCGGGGATGGGGCAGAAAGGAAGAAAAAAAAAGCTTGCAAAATGCGGCGATTATCGCTATGATGGTTAAGGTTCAATATCGGGGCGTAGCGCAGCTTGGTAGCGCACTACTTTGGGGTAGTAGGGGTCGTGGGTTCGAATCCCGCCGCTCCGATTGCAGGAAAACAGAGAGTCAGGTAGGGATGCACCTAATCCCTACTTTGTTCTGTTTACTCGGAATTTTCTTAATTTATCAGCGTTTCTGATCAAGTTAGTTCACCATTAAGATCACTGCTTTAGTAGAAAATGTCTTATCAAGTATCAGCTTACGGTTCCTGGAAATCACCGATTACCTCCGATCTAATTGTGGCAGAATCGATTAGTCTTGGTGGTGTAACTGTAGATGGAGAAGATATTTATTGGTTAGAAGGCAGACCACAGGAAAAGGGGCGAAATGTTTTAGTTAAATTAAACCCCGACGGCACAACCACAGACATCACTCCAGGGCCTTTTAATGTGCGAACTCGTGTCCATGAATACGGGGGAGGTTCCTATCTAATTGTTGCCGGAATTATCTATTTTTGTAATTTTGCTGACCAAAGAATTTATCGTCAAACTGCTGATAGTTTACCCCAACCTCTGACCCCAGAAAATTCCTGTCGTTATGCGGATTTAATTCTCGATGAATTTCGCAATCGTTTAATCTGTATTTGTGAAGATCATAGCCAAAAAGATCGAGAACCAGTTAATAGTATTGTCAGCATCGATGTGGATACAGGAAACATAGAAACTTTAGTATCAGGCGATGATTTTTATACCTCTCCTCGCTTAAGTGCCGACGGTTCTCGATTAGCTTGGATTAGTTGGAATCATCCTAATATGCCTTGGGATAGTTCTTTTCTCTGGGTGGCCGATATTAATCATCTTTATTTGAGTAATATTCGGGTCATTGCTGGTGGTGAAAATGAGTCGGTGTGTGAACCGCGCTGGTCTGCCGATCAACAGTTATATTTTACCAGTGATCGCAATAATTTCTGGAACTTTTATTGCTTTAAACACGATGAACAAATCGAACCAGTTATCGAACTGATCGAGGCTGAATTTGCCTACCCTCATTGGGTTTTTGGTTTATCTAACTACGGCTTTGCTGGGAAATCCCAGATTATTTGTAGCTATACAAAAGATGGTCGTTGGTATTTAGGAAGTATCGATACTGTTAATCGAGAATTCCAAGAAATTATCACTGCTGATACTAACATTTCTTCCCTACAAGTTAGCGATAACAAAATAGTTTTTATTGGCGGTTCTTTCAGGGAAGTAACGGCGGTTGTCTCAATGGATTTAGCCACAGGAACTAGAGAAATTCTCAAATCTTCTAGTAATTTAACTATTTCTAGCGATTATTTCTCGATTCCGGAAATGCTCGCTTTTCCCACCAGTAAGGGACTAACGGCCTATGCTTGGTATTATCCCCCCAAAAACCCCGATTATACCGCCCCCAATGGCGAATTACCGCCCCTTTTAGTCAAAAGTCACGGTGGACCGACGGCTGCGGCGACCTCTAGTTTAAGTCTGCGGGTGCAATACTGGACCAGTCGCGGCTTTGGCTATCTAGATGTCAATTATGGCGGTAGTACGGGTTATGGTCGTCAATATCGTCAGCGTTTGCAGGGAAATTGGGGAATTGTCGATGTGGAAGACTGCATCAACGGGGCAAAATATTTGGTTAATCAGGGATTAGTCGATGGGGAAAGATTGGCAATTTCCGGAGGCAGCGCCGGTGGTTATACAACTTTAGCGGCCTTAACTTTTCATGATACTTTTAAAGCAGGAGCTAGTTATTACGGAGTTAGTGATTTAGAGGTTTTAGCCAACGATACCCATAAATTCGAGTCGAGATATTTAGATAAATTGGTGGGACGTTATCCCGAAGAAAAGGAAATTTACTATCAGCGATCGCCTATTCATTTTACCGCTCAGTTATCCTGTCCAGTGATCTTTTTCCAAGGTTTAGAAGACCGAGTGGTTCCACCCAATCAAGCGGAAATGATGGTAGAAGCTTTAAAAGCGAAAGGTTTACCCGTCGCTTACGTTCCCTTTGCGGGAGAACAACATGGATTTCGTCAAGCTGAATCGATAAAACGAGCATTAGATGCAGAATTTTATTTCTATTCCCGTCTCTTTGGTTTTACTCCTGCTGATAATTTAGAACCCGTAGAAATTAAGTAATCATGCCAAATTAATTTCCTAGGTTCGAGAGGCGCTCAGGCCAATTCAAGTCTGAATTGCATCACTGTCTGAGGCGAATTACCATTGTTGCACAAGTAATTATATTTTCTAGATTGTTATAGTTAGGACTTGCTGAATAAATCTAAAAACCTTGCTGGATAAGACTTTTAGACTTTTTGTCAATCCAAAAGTACCGGCCGTGGGAGTGAGCGGGGGGAAAATTCAGGTACTTTTTCCCTGAAAATTAGGTAATTGAGCAGATGAAAATCGGTAAAACCCTACACCCCACACCCCACACCCCACACCCTGCCCCCACCGAAAAACTTTTTGCCGCAAACCCTAAATATCTACAGATTTGACCGTTGGGCGGGTCTAGGCTTAACCATAGTCTCTGTATCGGTTTCAGGCTTTTCTTCTCCTTTTAACTCTCTTAGATTGATGAAAGAGAGATAAGTTGTGTTGAGAAATGTGTAGAGTTGCGGCCGACCCTTGACTGGAACCTAAGCTCTCGTGATAACTTGTATAGGAGTTATCGACAAGACACCATCAGCTAGACAGACCTTTCCAGTTTCTCTATGTTTCATCCTAACCAATCGGAAACCCGTGAAGATATCCGCGAGTATGTAGCTCAACTACAGCTTCACATGGCTTTACAAGCTCGTAATCTCGTGCCTAGTCTGACTAATACTAGCGATAGTCGCGAGAAACTGCTGCAGGATACCCAAGCAACCATCGAAAAAATCGTTTCCCGTCATTTCTAGTTGACCGATTTTACGCAAGTAATCTCTTTGAACCAAGAATCCCCGTCGCTTTAGTGCGGGGATTGTCAACGCCCTAGTATTAAGGGGGGATCAAGGTAGGGTTGATTCATGAATCAACCCTACTATGAATCAACCCCCCGACGTCGGGGGGGTTGCCTTTTGCCTCTCCTCATAACTAGCCTTTACTCAAGGGATTTAGTATAATATCATTGGTAATGGTAACGATAATTCTTTGCAGCTTCGCACCTTGAAACTCGTAAGGAATCTCGTGTTTATATTGAGTTAGGAAGTTAGGAGTATGATTTGATAAAGTTCTTATAATATCGACATTTTGTTCGATGTTATTAATATACAGTTTCATCTTATCTATTGTGCTGTTACCCAACTTTTCATCGGAAGGGGCGATTATCTTTGGTTTGGCAAATTCAACTTTGAGTGTCACCTCGCTACTAAGACGAGGAAGATCACAGGTGATCCTCTGTTGTTGTCCTAACCAGTTATAGACATAACATAGTTTTCCCTGATAGATGTAGAAACTATGTCCACCAAAATATCCACCCTGCGCCATCAGAACACCTTGTAAGTCCCCTTTAGCTTTGGAGAAATCAATAGTTGCTTCGATGGCATAGAAACGAGTGCTAATATTAGGGGCAACAGCTTCGGAAATTTCTGATCCCCCTGGATGATAGGTATAGCTAAATGTGGTATATTGTGGGTGATCAGAAAATGCTGGGGGACGTAATTGCGGAATTTCTCCACCCAATACCGCAGACCCAGAGCAATCTTCAAGTGGCATATATTGTTTAGCCATCGAAATCTCCTTAGTAATTGATAACGGAAAAAACTGAGAGATTTAGCTGGAATTACACTGATGGACAAAATTAACAAACCAACTCTGCTTTAACTCATACTACTCAGTCTTCTATGCTAAGATGATCCAAAAAACGCAAGTTTTTAAATTGATGGGCAAAAAAATTTTAACTTTACTCAATAACCAAATAGTTATATATAGATGTTTATTTTTGACAATAAAACCAATATTTTAATTAATTCTCAGGAATTAACCTTTAAAAGTGAATATGTTTGTGACTTTTCTCGCTATTTTCAGAATCGAGAATTTCTCAACGTAGATGCTTTACAACTCAGTGGTGATCATTTTGAAGGGTATCTTTCAAGGATCATCATCGATGAAGTGATGTTAGAATTATCGCAACGTAATTGTTTAACGAATGTTGCGGGAGTAATCCATTCTAAAATGTGGGTTTTTGCGATTCCTGTTCAGGTGAATTCTGTCTTCTTCCAAAATTTGTATCCATTAGAAAATAACTATCTGGGGATTATCCCCCCTAAATCAGAAATTTCCGTTTTTCAACATCCTTTTTCTAATCGTTTTCAGCTTTACGTTCATGATAAGTATCTGCAACAATTGTGCCAAACTTTAGAGCTACCAGAAGCGAAAAAGTTTTTAAATTCTTCCGCTTCTTCTATTGTGATTTGCCCATCGGAAAAAATTCGTCATCTCCAACAATCTTGTCATCAACTTTATCAAATGCTATTTAATTTAGATCGTCAACAAATATCTGGGCAAAGAAAAGCATTAAGATTAAATTTTGTCAAGCAAAAATTAAAAGAAGAAATTGTCAAAGATTTTCTTTTGACTTTAGCAGTAACCAAAGATATTAAAACTCCTAAAAACACTATCAGACGCACCTCTATTCTCAAAAAAGCAGAAGAAATGATGAGAAAAAATATGCGTTCTGATCTGACTATTCCAGCGATTTGTCAAGACTTAAAAGTAAGTCAACGCACCTTAGAATATATATTTAAAGACTTCTATCAAATGTCTCCTTACAATTATTTTAAATTGCTTCGTCTTAATGCTCTACATCAATCTCTTAACCAAAATAATCAGACAAAATTAATTTATGAAATTGCTGAAGAATTAGGTTTTTTTCACCGAGGATATCTGGCCTCTGATTATAAAAAACTGTTTGGTTACTTCCCCTCTAAAACCTAAAAAAATAGTAGGTGTAGGAATTAGGATTATTGTTAGATTTATCTGCCTTATTTTACCATTTTTTACGTCCTTCCCCTGGGATGATCAGCTACTCTTGATAATTAAGCTTCTTGCTTAAGTTGCCACCTATGAAAGCTTCCGCCCATAATGTGACGTGGTGAACATTTTTCACCCAAAGACTCAGAGAGCCATCTTTTCTTGATTAGGTAAAAATTTCCCGACTGTCTCCTCAATTCTAGTCTCAACTTTACCATCGCTCTTGGGAATCTTATCTTTAGAATGACTGCCTAGCTAAACGGCTGCAGCTCTCTTCGGTTTGGTGGGTAAAATGTATTCTAAGATACAGTCCTGCTGGGGAGGGAGTGGAAGGAACCACTCCAGACACAGAGGACACAAAGATTGATCGCTTCTATAGTAAGTTAAACTGATCACACAGAACCTAGAAGAGCCACGGCTGCTCATTTATCGACTTAGATCTATAATATGCCAGCAATTTTTTTGATTATTAACCACATGACAAAGTGGCCACTGCTGTGGTATTAATTTAGGATAGGAAGTTTTCGGGAGTCAGTCGTCGGTCGTTCATACCAAATTAGCCTACACTTCATCTTGATAAGAAAGGCTAGATTTTTTGCAGCTTCTTAGGGAAATTATGACCAC
>Ga0315900_10008755_pt1 | contig 12963 bp, 13 predicted proteins | sample LakEriMetagenome_FD_203521 | JGI IMG/M metagenome (GOLD analysis project Ga0315900, IMG submission 203521) | Freshwater fungal communities from buoy surface, Lake Erie, Ohio, United States - Buoy 12 MA114 | ecosystem: Environmental > Aquatic > Freshwater > Lake > Lake biofilm | place: USA: Lake...
GGCCTGTAGGGTGCGCTTCAGCGCACCAAAATAGACATCCCCGCCAAAAAGGCGTCGAGGTCGTCGAGCCGGTCCTGGCCCCAGAAGCGTTCGTCGCCGTCGGCGATGAAGAAGGGCACGCCGAAGACTCCGCGGCCGACAGCGGCCTCGAGATTGGCGATGTAGGTTTCGGCGCCGGCGAGCATGCCGCGGTCGGCGAGCGCGGGATCGAAGCCCGCCCCGGCCAGACAGGTGCGGATCACCTCGTCATCGGCGATGTCGCGATCCTCGGCCCAGAGGGCGCGGCCGAGCGCATGGATGAGGCCGGCAAGATCGCCATCCCCGGCGCGGTCGGCCGCGATCACGGCATAGGCGGCGGGCGCGCCGTTGACCGGAAAGAAGGCCGGCTGAAGCCGGAGCGGCAGTCCAACCCGGGCTGCATGGCGGCGCAGTTCCTGGAGGCGGTAGGCCTTGCGGCTCTCGTGTCTGTCGGCCAGGGCTATGCCGCCCGTGCGCGGCAGGAGCGCGCCGAGATCGACCGGGTGGACCGCGAGCGTGGCGCCGTGGCGGGCCGCGATCTCCCAGGGGCGGCGGCCGGCAAGATAGACATAAGGCGAGACGAGAGAGAGATAGTAGTCGATATGCGCCATCGGCGGTGTCCTTCTGCCCGGTTCCTTCCGGCGAGGCTATTGCTGTGCTAGGCGGTGTCAACGTCACGAATCCGTCGCACAGCGACTGCGACCCCCTGCCGAAGGACCCCCCGAGATGCCGATCATGTCCGAGCCCAAGCTCATCGCCGGCAATGCCAACAGGTCGCTGGCACGCGGTGTCGCGCGGCGGATGTCGATGCACCGGGGGATGAATGTCGGGCTGGTCGATGCCCGGGTCGAGCGGTTCAACGATCAGGAAATCTTCGTCGAGGTCTATGAGAACGTGCGCGGCGAGGACATGTTCATCATCCAGCCGACCTCGAACCCGGCCAATGACAACCTCATGGAACTGCTGATCATTTCGGATGCGCTCAGGCGGTCGTCGGCGGCGCGGATCACCGCCGTCATCCCCTATTTCGGCTATGCCAGACAGGACCGGCGCACCAAGGCGCGCACGCCGATCAGCGCGAAGCTCGTGGCCAACCTGATCACCGAGGCGGGGATCGAGCGGGTGCTGACGCTTGACCTGCATGCGGCACAGATTCAGGGGTTCTTCGACATCCCGGTCGACAACCTTTATGCCAGCCCGATCTTCTGCCTGGATATCGCGCATCACTTCAAGGGGCGGATGGATGACCTGATGGTCGTTTCGCCCGATGTGGGTGGGGTCACACGGGCGCGCGAACTCGCGAAGCGGATCAACGCGCCGCTCGCCATCGTCGACAAGCGGCGCGAGAAGGCGGGCGAGATCGCGGAGATGACGGTGATCGGCGATGTCGCGGGCAAGACCTGCCTGATCGTGGATGACATCTGCGACACGGCCGGAACCTTGTGCAAGGCGGCCGAGGAACTGGTCAAGGGGGGCGCGGTCGAGGTGCATGCCTATATCACCCATGGCGTGCTGAGCGGCCCGGCGGTGGAGCGGATCGGCAATTCGGTGATGAAGTCGCTGGTGGTGACCGATTCGATCGAGCCGACGACAGCGGTGAGCGCATGCGACCGGATCCGTGTGGTGCCGACCGCGCCGATGTTCGCGCAGGCGATCCTCAACATCTGGAACGGGACGAGCGTCTCGTCGCTCTTCGATACCGAGATGCTCGCGCCGATCTATGACGGATTGTATTCGGGGCTCTGACGCGGCCCAGCCAGTCAGGAATGAGGTCGGACAAATGTGCCAATTAAGCGACCTAATCCAGCCCAAAGAGGGAATATCTGAACGGGAGACATCTCATGAGCGCTGACGACCAAAGTTCAGGTGGAATTGACACGAGACACTGGCCAAAGGATGTAAGGCAGCTCACTTTTGACGAGGGAGATAAACTTGGTGTCAGGGACACCGATAATGCATTGTTTTGGGACGGGAAGGAAATTCAGACACGACAAGTCGTCAGCCTCAGATGGATTGAATTAGCTCTTGCCTGCTTGGCAGCGGTCGGTACTTTCGGTGTTTTTGCCTTGGAATTTGCACGGTTCATGGGCTGGGAGAAGTAGTCAGCAGCATCTGAACAACTGCTCAACCCGATACCAAAGGCGCGGTCGTCAAGTTCTATCGGCGCGGTCTGCGGCCAAGTTGGACGCCTGACCTGCGGGCCCGCTGTCTTGCGGGTATTTGCCTTTTCGCCAGGCCTCGGGCGTCTGGCCGGTCTCGGTCCGGAAGGCGCGGATCAGGTGGGAGGCGTCGGCGAAGCCGGTTTCGGCGGCGATGTCGCTGAGGCTGCGGTCGCTGCGGCTGAGCAGGTGGCGCACCTGGGCAAGCCGGACGCGGCGGCCGGCCTCTTGCGGGGGGATGCCGAGCGCGGCGTGGAAATGGCGTTCGAGCTGGCGGCGGCTGATGCCGAGCCGTTCGGCCAGGCGCGGCACGGTGGGCGGCGCCTCCATCGTCTGTTGCAGGATGAGGAGCGCGCGGCGGACCAGCGGGTCGTGCGTCGAGAGGTCGAGCGGGAGGCCGGGCTGGGGCCGGTCGGCGGACATCGCCTCGTCGATGATCATGATGGCGAGCGCCTTGCGCGCGGCGGCCGGGCCGATGTGACGGTCGACGAGGAAGGCCGCAAGATGGGCCGAGGAGGCCCCGCCCGAGCAGGAGAGGCGGTCGCGGTCGACCACGAAGATCTGGTCCGAGACGGGCGAGAGGCCGGCGAATTCGGTCAGGAAATCCTCGTGATGGAACCAGCTTACGCAGGCGCGGTAGCCGTTCATGAGGCCCGCGCGGTGCAGGATGAAGGTCCCGGTGCAGACGCCAACAAGCGGTACGCCCAGCGCCGCCGCGCGGCGCAGGAAGGCGACATGGTCGGGGTGGAGGCGTTCGATTTCGTCGATCAGGCCGCCGACGACGACGATGTAGTCGAAGCGGGAGGGGTCGCCGAGGCGGGCCCCGGGCTGGACGCGGACACCGCAGGAGGATTCGACCGGGTCTGACCCGGGCGATAGCACCTGCCAGCTGCACAGGATGGGGCGGGACCGGTCGCCTTCGTCGGCGGCTAGGCGCAGCACGTCGACGAAATTGGCGAAGGCGCAGAGCGTGAAGCGCCGCGCGAGGATGAAGCCGATGCGCAGGCGCGGGGCGGGTGCGGGGGATGGCGGCGTGAGGGCGGACATGCGGGCCGGGAACCGGGGGTTTGGCGCAGTCATACCACGCATCTGGCGCAATGATACAGGCATTGCGGCGCGTCCCGGTGCAGGATGCAACGCAGACGCCGCTATGCCCGAGGCCTGGTATGACGCATTTCTCTGCCTTCTCGCTTCTCAAGAACGCCCTGAGCGGCCACAAGAACTGGCGCGAGCAATGGCCCGACAGCCAGCCCAAGGCCGAATATGACGTGGTCATCGTCGGTGCCGGCGGGCATGGCCTGGGGGCGGCCTATTACCTGGCCAAGGAGCACGGGATCACCAATGTCGCGGTGATCGAGAAGGGATGGCTTGGCGGCGGAAATACGGGGCGCAACACGACGATCATCCGGTCGAATTATCTCTATGACGAAAGCGCGCGGCTTTACGACCATGCGGTCGACCTGTGGGAGAACCTGAGCCAGGAGCTGAACTACAACGTCATGTATTCCAAGCGCGGGGTGATGATGCTCGCCCACAACGTGCATGACGTGCAGTCGTTCCAACGGCATATCCATTCCAACCGGCTGAACGGGGTGGACAACCGCTGGCTGACGCCCGAACAGGCGAAGGCTTTCTGCCCGCCGCTCAACATTGATCGAAATGCGCGCTATCCGGTGATGGGCGCGGCGTTGCAGATGCGCGCGGGCACGGCGCGGCATGATGCGGTGGCCTGGGGCTATGCCCGGGCCGCGGCCGCGCGGGGGGTGGACATCATCCAGAACTGCCCCGTGATCGCCATCCGCCGCGGCGCGGACGGTGCGGTCGAGGGGGTGGATACGGCCAAGGGCTTTATCCGGGCGAGGAAGGTTGCGGTGTCGGCGGCCGGCAATACCTCGGTCGTGCTGCAATCGGCCGGGCTGCGGATGCCGCTTGAAAGCTATCCCCTGCAGGCGCTGGTCAGCGAGCCGGTCAAGCCGGTCTTCCCTTGCGTCGTGATGTCGAACACGGTGCATGCCTATATCAGCCAGTCCGACAAGGGCGAACTGGTGATCGGGTCGGGGACCGACCAGTATGTGAGCTATTCGCAGCGTGGCGGGCTGCCGCTGATCGAGCATACGGTCGCGGCGATCTGCGAGGTCTTTCCGATCTTCAACCGGATGCGGATGCTGCGCAAATGGGGCGGGATCGTGGATGTGACGCCCGACCGCTCGCCCATCCTGGGCAAGCTGCCGGTCAAGGGGCTTTACGTGAATTGCGGCTGGGGCACGGGCGGGTTCAAGGCCACGCCGGGGGCGGGACATCTGCTGGCCTGGACCGTGGCCAGGGACGAGCCGCACCCGATCAACGCGCCCTTCACGCTGGAACGCTTTGCGACCGGGCGGCTGATCGACGAGGCCGCTGCCGCGGCGGTCGCGCATTGAGGAGCTGAGCCATGCTGCTGATCCATTGCCCCTATTGCGAGGACGCCCTGCCCGAGGCCGAATTCGCCTATGCCGGCGAGGCGCATATCGCGCGGCCGGCCGACCCCATGGCGCTGTCGGACGAGGAATGGCGCGATTTCCTGTTCATCCGGTCCAACCCGCGGGGCACGCATTTCGAGCGCTGGCGCCATGTCCATGGCTGCGGGCGGTTCTTCAACGCGGTGCGCGACACGGTCAGCGACAAGTTCCAGATGACCTACAGGGCGGGTCTGCCGCGGCCCGACCTGTCGCCCGCGAAGGAGGCCGCGGAATGAGCCGCTGGCGCATCCCCGGCAAGGGCCGGATCGACCATGCCCGGCCCGTGCGCTTTACCTTCGACGGGCGCGTGGTCGAGGGGCGCGAGGGTGATACGGTCGCATCGGCGCTGCTGGCCAATGGCATCCACCTCATGGGGCGGAGCTTCAAGTATCACCGCCCGCGCGGTGTCGTCTCGGCCGGGTCGGAGGAGCCGAATGCGCTCATCGGCACCACGCGAGGGCCGGGGCGGTTCGAGCCGAACACCCGTGCGACGATGCAGGAGGTGTTCGAGGGGCTCACGACCGAGAGCCAGAACAAGTGGCCCTCGCTGTCGTTTGACCTGGGCGCGATCAACGACCGGCTGCATCCACTGTTTTCGGCCGGGTTCTATTACAAGACCTTCATGTGGCCGCGGTCCTTCTGGGACCGGGTCTATGAGCCGCTGATCCGCCGCGCCGCGGGTCTGGGCCGCGCGCCCGACACGCCCGACCCCGACCATTACGCCAGCCGCAACCTGCATTGCGACGTGCTGGTCGTGGGCGCGGGGCCGGCGGGCCTTGCCGCCGCACTCGCCGCTGGCCGGGCGGGGGCCGAGGTCGTGCTGGTGGACGAACAGGCCGAGATGGGGGGCACGCTGCTCTCTGAACCCGGGGTCCGGATCGACGGGCGCAGGGCCTGGGACTGGCTGGCCGCAGCGCTGGCCGAGCTGCGGGCGATGCCGCAGGTCCGCCTGATGAGCCGGACGACGGCGATCGGATACTATCATCAGAACATGGTCGGGCTGGTGCAGCGCCTGACCGACCACATGGCTCGCCCCGCGCCCGGGATGCCGCGCGAAAGGCTCTGGCGGGTGCGGGCCGGTCAGGTCGTGCTGGCGCAGGGTGCCATCGAAAAGCCGCTGGTCTTTGACGGCAATGACCGTCCTGGCGTCATGCTCTCGGGTGCGGCGCAGACCTTCCTCAACCGCTTTGGCGTGAAGGTGGGCGAACGGGCCGTCGTGGTGACAAGCCATGACAGCGCCTGGCAGAACGCCTTTGACCTGGCCGAGGCGGGGGTCGGGGTCGCGGCCATCGTCGATCTGCGGGCCGAGGTCGCAGAGGCGCTGCGCGCGCGGGCCGCAAGCCTCGGGGTCGAGGTGCTGACCGGGCATACGGTGACGGGAACGACGGGGCGGCTGCGGGTCGCCTCGGTCCGGGTGAACCGGGTGACGCAGGGCCGCGTGGGGCCGGGCCGGCGGATCGGCTGCGATGCGGTTCTGATGTGCGGCGGCTGGACGCCGTCGCTGCACCTGTTCTCGCATACCAGGGGAAGCCTGACCTGGGATGCCGCAGCGGGCGCCTTTCTGCCCGGCCGCAAGACCGAAGACTGCCAGATCGCCGGCGCGGGGCGTGGGCTCTGGGGGGTTGCGCCTGTGCTCGAGGACGGCGCGCGGGCCGGGGCGGCGGCGGCCGGTGCGCTTGGTCGCGTGGCGGGTGTCGGGACCTTTGCCGTGGAGGGTGACCGGACCGGCCGGGGCGAGATCATGCGCGACCTGCCGACCGACCGGCCGGCCGAGCGGACGCGGGCCTTTGTCGATTTCCAGAACGATGTGACGGCCAAGGACCTCAAGCTGGCCGTGCGCGAGGGCATGCGCTCGATCGAGCATGTCAAGCGCTATACCACGAACGGGATGGCGACCGATCAGGGGAAGCTGTCGAACATCAACGGGCTGATGATCGCGTCGGATGTGCTGCAGAAGCCCGCGCCCGAGGTCGGGCTGACCACGTTCCGCCCGCCCTATACGCCGACGACCTTCGGCGCGCTGGCGGGTTATCACAAGGGCCGACATTTCGAGGTGACGCGCAGGACGCCGATCGACCCCTGGGCCGAGGCGCAGGGCGCGGTCTTCGAACCTGTCGCGCTGTGGCGGCGGGCGCGGTACTTTCCGCAGGCGGGCGAGGACATGCATGCTGCCGTTGCGCGCGAATGCCGCGCGGTGCGGACGGCGGTCGGCATCTTCGACGCCTCGACCTTGGGCAAGATCGAGGTGATGGGGCCGGATGCGGCGACCTTCCTCGAGCGGATGTACACCAACCCCTGGGCCAAGCTGCAGCCGGGGCGGTGCCGTTACGGCCTGCTTCTGGGCGAGGATGGTTTCATCCGTGACGACGGGGTGATCGGGCGGCTGGCGGCGGACCGCTTTCACGTCACCACCACGACGGGGGGTGCGGCGCGCGTCCTGAACATGATGGAGGATTACCTTCAGACCGAATGGCCCGATCTGGATGTGTGGCTGACCTCGACGACCGAACAATGGTCGGTCGTGGCACTGCAGGGCCCGAAGGCGCGTGAGGTGCTGGCCCCGCTCACCGAGGGGATCGATCTTGCGGATGCCGCCTTCCCGCATATGGCGGTGGCGGAATGCCGGGTCGCGGGCCTGCCGGCGCGGCTGTTCCGCGTGTCGTTCACGGGCGAACTCGGGTTCGAGATCAACGTCCCCGCCCGGCATGGCCGCGCGCTGTGGGAGGCCGTCTGGGCGGCGGGGCAGGCGCATGGCATCACGCCCTATGGCACCGAGACGATGCATGTGCTGCGCGCTGAAAAGGGCTTCATCATCGTGGGCCAGGATACCGACGGGACGGTGACGCCCGAGGATGCGGGGCTTGGCTGGGCAGTTGGCAAGCTCAAGCCCGATTTCGTGGGCAAGCGGTCTTTGGCCAGGCCCGACATCGTGGCCAAGGGGCGCAAGCAGCTTGTCGGGCTGCTGACCGACGAGCCGGGAGCGGTGCTGGTCGAAGGGGCGCAGATCGTGCTCGACCCGCGCCAGCCCTTGCCGATGAAGATGGTGGGGCATGTCACCTCCTCCTACTGGTCCGAGACGCTGGGCCGGTCGGTCGCGATGGCACTGATCGAGGGCGGGCACGACATGAAGGGCGCGACCGTCCATATCCCGATGGAGAACCGCACGCTGAGCGCGAAGATCACGGATGTGACCTTCTATGATCCGGCGGGCGAGAGGCTGAAGGTCTGAGGGGGCGAGCATGAACGCTGTGGTGCATTCCTTTCCGGCGGCGGGCGTGAGCCTGACCGAGCTGTCGCCCGGCACGCGGCTGTCGCTGCGGCTGCGCGCCGAGGGGCGCGGGGCGGCGGGCGCGGCCTTCGGGCTGGTCCTGCCTGCGCGGATCGGGGCGACGGCGGCGGGCACGCTCTGGCGCGCGGTCTGTCTGGGGCCGGACGAGTGGCAGATCGACGGCGCGGCGGGGGCGGTCATTCCGGCGATGCCGGCGGGCGTGCCGCATGCGCTGGTCGACATCTCGGACCGCGAGGTGACCTGGCGGCTGGAAGGGCCGCGGGTGATCGAGCTTCTGTCGATCGGGATTGCGCGCGACGTGCGCCGCATCGCGCCCGGCGCGGGCTGCCGGACCGCGTTCGATACCGTGCAGGTGGTGCTCCTGCGCGAAGGCGAGACGGCCTTTACCCTGTCGTGCTGGCGCAGCTTTGCCCCGCATGTGGGCGAGCTTCTGGAGATCGGCCTGCGCGAACTGGCCAGCGGGGTCTGACTCGCCCCGCCCTGTGCGTGAGCGGGGGCTGAGCAAGCGAAATCGGTGACGGCACAAGGGGCGGCCCGGGGCTGCCCCTTGTGCGTTTTTGCGCCAAACGGGTCGCATCGGACCGTCGATCATGCTTGTCCACATCTTTCCGCTTTACAGAAGGACTCGGCATGCCCCACCATAGAAAGTGGGAGTTGAGGTGATTTGCACCGCCTCTTGGGGACCCACTCAACGGTTGGGGGCGTTTAAGGCCTCTGCCACAACCGCACAAGAGGCCGAAGATGGCGCAGACCGGGCAGTATGCAGACGCCGACGACCTTCACCCTATCGACCTGGTGGAGCATATCGCGGCGCATCACGACTGGGAGTTCGACCGCATCGCCGAAGATCAGATCGCGATGGCGGTCGAGGGGCAGTGGCGGACCTATTCGATCACGCTGGCCTGGTCGGCGCATGACGAGACGCTGCGGCTAATCTGCACCTTCGAGATGGAGCCGCCGGCCGACCAGATGGACGCGCTCTATGAGCTTCTGAACCGCGTCAACGACATGTGCTGGACGGGCTGTTTCACCTGGTGGGGCGAGCAGAAGCTGATGGTCTGGCGGTATGGCCTGGTCCTGACCGGCGAGCAGGTGGCCGGGCCCGAGCAGATCGATGCGATGATCGGCGCAGCGGTTATGGGGTGTGAGCGGTTCTATCCGGCATTCCAGCTGGTGACCTGGGCCGGGCGCAGGCCGGCAGATGCACTGCAGGTCGCCATCGCCGAGGCCTATGGCCGGGCCTGAGGGCGCAGGCGATCGGCTTGCGGGTCACTTCTTGCGCTTGAGGTCGGCATAAGGGACCCAGTCGCTGTCGCCGGGGCGGCGGACCTGCCAGTAGGCCTTTCCGTTGATGTTGACGTGTTCGCCGTCCTTGGTGCGGGCCACGGCGCTGGCTGCGCCGGAGGGACTCGTCTCGCGGTGGCCCTCGACCTCCCAGGCACCGTCGGCGATGCGGCCGAGATGGAGGATGCCGTTGTATTCCATGCGCAGTTCAGTGCCGTGGGGCAAGGTCACGCCGCCCTTGGACCAGCCGCGCAGGCGGTCCTGTCGGGCTGTGGCCACGGCCTCGTCGTTGGGCGGGCCAAGCTTGAGCAGGCGGCGCAGCGCGATGTATTCGGGTTCGTCGAAGCTGCGCCGTTCGAGCTGGATTAGGCGGTGAATGTCGTAGTCGATCTCGATGGTTCGCATGGAGACTCCGTTCTGCGCAGAATTAGCAGTAATAGGAGAATGCGCCGAAGGGGCGGGATTGTGAAGCGGGGTTGTGGCGGGCGGTTGCAACATCTGGTGGCCGTTGTCCGGGCGCCTCTGGCGCGGAAAGGGAGAGGCGCATGGGGTTCGAGGTGGCGGGCGAAGTGCTGGCGCTTCTGGTGCTTGCCGCCTTCTGCGCGGGGTTCGTCGATTCCATCGCCGGCGGCGGGGGGCTGATCACGATCCCGGCGCTGTTGCTGGCCGGCGCGCCGCCGGTGACGGCGCTGGCCACCAACAAGGTGCAAGGCGTCTTCGGCGCGGCGAGTGCGGCGGTGTATTACGCAAGGGCTGGGCAGGTCGATCCACACGCTGTCGCTCTGCCGGCTGTGGGGGCTTTCGCGGCGGCGGCGCTGGGCGCGTCCCTGGCTGCATGGCTGCCGGCCGAGACGATCCGGGCGGGGCTGCCGGTCGTGCTGATCGCGATTGCGGGCTGGTTCGCCTTTCGCCGGGGGCTGGGTGACGAGGACAGGGCAGCGCGGATCGGGCCATGGGCGCTCTGGGCCGGGGTGGTGCCGGCGGTGGCGTTATATGACGGGCTGGTCGGGCCGGGGACGGGGTCTTTCTACATGCTCGCGCTGGTGGCACTTGGCGGTCTGGGCGTGCTGAAGGCCACGGCGCAGACCAAGGTCCTGAACTCTGCCTCGAACCTCGGGGGGCTTGCGGCTTTTGCGCTGGTCGCGCTGCCCTGGTGGTGGGTGGGGCTTGCGATGGGCGCGGCACAGGTGGCGGGCGCGCAGATCGGCGCGCGGCTTGCAGTGCGGGCGGGGGCGCGGCTGATCCGGCCGGTGCTGGTCGTGACGTCGACCGCGCTCGCCTTGCGCCTGATCTGGGAGCAACTCTGAGCGCGGGGCGGCGTCACGCCCCGGCGGGCAGAACCCGGCGGCGGGCGATCACCGTCCCGTTGCCCTGCGCCTCGATCCGGAGCGTGGCGGCAGAGAGCGGCTCGTAGGCCGTCGCCATGTGATGGGCATTGGCATGGATCAGCGTCCGGTCGTCGACCAGCAGGGCGACATGGCCGGGCCAGAACCAGAGATCGCCGCGTTGCGGCGGGTCGGTCGCCTCGGTCCCGAGGCGGCGCTGCAGGTCGCTGTCGCCCGGGCAGGGGATCGCGCTGGCGAGGAGTGCGGCCTGGACGAGGCCCGAGCAGTCGATCCCGAGCACCGAATTGCCGCCCCAGAGATAGGGCGTGCCGAAATGCAGCTGCGCCACGGTGACGGGGTCGCGGAAGGGCTGGTCGAGCGGGCGCAGGTGCACCTTGGGGACAAAGCCCTCGACCGTTTCCCAGAAGTGGCGACCCTCGGCGGTGACGGCGAGTTCGGCGCCGAAGGAGAGATGGGCGAGGTCGGGGGACTTGATGTCGGCGGCCGCATAGAGGTGGGTGGCGCGGGCGGCGACGCGGTGGGTGGTCGTGACCGGGGGGCCGAGCGCGGCGGCGGCGACCCAGCCGCAATAGCCGTCGCGCCCGGATTGCAGGAAGGCGAAACCGCCGCGCTCTTCGAAGAGGGTGACGGCGGTGCCTTTGAGGAGCTGGCGGTCGCGCGGGCCCTGCGGCGTGGCAAGCAGGTCGGCCAGGGGGGCTGTGACCGTGCGCGGCGTTCCCGCGACATAGCGTTCCGCGCTGACCTGCCCCGCGAGCGAGAGGGCCGCGACGCGGCCGTTGGCGGGGGTCAGGCGGCGGTCCATCAGAAAAGCCGGGGGATCGCGTCGAAGAGCGCGCGCGCGCCCTGGCCGACCCCGCCCTTGGGCCGGGCGGGCGCGGCGGTGGCCTGCCAGCCGTAGATGTCAAGATGGACATAAGGCGCAGGCGCGAAGCGGCGCAGGAAGAGGGCTGCGGTGATCGCCCCGGCCATGCCGCCCGAGGGGGCATTGTCGAGATCGGCGATGCCCGGTTCGATCAGCGTCTCGTAGGGGGCATGGAAGGGCAAGCGCCAGAGCGGGTCGCGCATCCGCGTGGCACTTTCGGCGAGCGTGCCGGCGATGCGGTCGTCGTCGGTGAAGAAGGGCGGCAGGTCGGGGCCGAGCGCGACGCGCGCCGCCCCGGTGAGGGTTGCCATCGTGACGGTGAGGTCGGGCGGTTCCTCGGCGGCGAGTGCCAGCGCATCGGCGAGGATGAGGCGGCCTTCGGCATCGGTGTTGTTGACCTCGATGGTGAGGCCGTTGCGGGAGCGCAGGATGTCCTGTGGGCGGAAGCTCGCGGGGCCGACGCTGTTTTCGACCGCGGGGATGAGGACGCGCAGGCGTAGAGGCGCCTGTGCCTCCATCAGCATCGAGGCGAGGCCGAGGACGGTGGCGGCACCGCCCATGTCCTTCTTCATCAGGCCCATTGAGGCGGAGGGCTTGAGGTCCAGCCCGCCGGTGTCGAAACAGACCCCCTTGCCGATGAGAGTGATGGCGGGTCCGCGGTCGCCCCAGCGCAGGTCGATGAGGCGGGGGGCGCGGTCGTGCGCGGCGGCGCGGCCGACAGCATGGATGAGGGGGAAGTTGCGGGCGAGGAGATCGTCGCCGCGGATGACCTCGGCACTCGCGCCGAAGCGGGCGGCGAGCGCGAGGGCGGCTTCTTCGAGACCGGCGGGGCCGAGATCGGCGGCGGGGGTGTTGATCAGGTCGCGGGTCAGCTTCTCGGCGGCGGCGAGCGATTCGAGTCGCGTGCTGTCGATGCCATCGGGGCAGATCAGGCGGGCCTGCGGTGCGTCCTGGCTGCGGTAGCGGTCGAAGCGATAGCTTTCGAGAAGCCAGCCGAGGGCGAGGTCGAAGGCATCGTCGGGGGCGGCGGCGGTGAGGCGATAGGTGCCAGCGGGAAGGCGGGCGGCGGCAGCGGTCTGGAAGCGGCCGCGGGCGCGGGCGGCGGGCGTGCCGAGGCCGACCAGGGCATGGGCGATGCCACCTGTCGCATCGGGCAGGGCGAGGGTTTCCCCGGGTTTGGCGGCAAAACCCATGGCACGGGCATAGGCACCGGCGGGGCCGAGACTGTCGAGCAGGGCCGGGAGATCGGCGGGGGCGACGAGGCTGAGCGGGGTCGCAGGGGTCGCTGGGTCGGCGAAGCGGAGGGGCATGGCGGGGTCCGTGATGGGTCGGGCGCAGGTTAGGGAGGTGCAGGCGGAAGGGGAAGGGTGCACGGGGGGAGAGGCGGGGGGGGGGGGGGGGGCCCCCCCCCCCCCCCCCCCCCCCCCCCCCCCCCGGCGCCCCCCCCCCCCCCCCCCCGCGCCCCCCGGCCCCGGCGGGGCGGGGGCGGGGCGCGGGGGGGCCGGGG
>Ga0315900_10008758_pt1 | contig 12958 bp, 6 predicted proteins | sample LakEriMetagenome_FD_203521 | JGI IMG/M metagenome (GOLD analysis project Ga0315900, IMG submission 203521) | Freshwater fungal communities from buoy surface, Lake Erie, Ohio, United States - Buoy 12 MA114 | ecosystem: Environmental > Aquatic > Freshwater > Lake > Lake biofilm | place: USA: Lake...
GCGCGCTCTTCCCCGTGTACCGGACCTTCTCGCTCCTCGAGCAGCTCAAGGGTCGCGTCCACGTTCCGACCGTTCTCTTCTACCCCGGCGACCTCGATGGCGCTGCAGGCCTGCGCTTCATGGGCGTGCTCGACGCGGAGCACAACTATCGCCCGAAGATCTTCTGAGGACCACCGACGATGACGACGCCCATCAAGACGCTCTTCGCCAACGACATCCACCGTCGTATCGAGGAGGTCATCAAGGTCGACCAGACCGACGAAGAGATCATCCGAGACGAGATCAACGAGTACGTCATCACGGACGCGATCCGCACCCACTACACCGGCATCTTCGAGGCGTACCGAGAGACACCGAACAAGCCGCACGAGGGCGTCGCCATCTGGGTCTCTGGATTCTTCGGGTCGGGTAAGTCGAGCTTTGCGAAGATGCTGGGTCTCGCGGTTGCAAACCGCACCATCGCGGGTCAATCAGCCGGCGAGCGCTTCACCCAGCGTACCGGCGACAACAAACTCTCGGTTCTTCTGAACGCTATCAACGAGAAGATCCCGACGCATGCGGTCATCTTCGACGTCTCGACGGACCGGGGCATCCGCAGCGGCAATCAGACGCTCACCGAGATCATGTACGGACTCTTCCTCCAGAGCCTCGGCTATGCGAAGGATCTCGACCTCTCGGAGCTGGAGATCGGCCTCGAGGAGCAGGGTGAACTCAGCCGCTTCGAGGAAGAGTACAAGCGCCTGTTCAAGAAAGACTGGGCCGCCGAGAAAGGGAAAGTGGCGTTCGCGCTTTCGGAGGCGAGCCGCGTGCTCCACAGCCTAGACCCCGACACGTACCCGATGGCCGACTCGTGGGTGAAGGCCGTCAAGAACAAGGCCGACGTTACGCCGGGCAAGCTCGCCGAGCGCGCCGGCGAGCTCATGAAGCGCAGGAAGCCTGGACTCTCGCTGATGTTCGTGGTCGACGAGGTTGGGCAGTTCGTCGCCCGCGACGTTCAGAAGATGCTCGACCTGCAGGCCGTCGTGCAGCAACTCGGCGTGAAGGGGCGCGGCAGGCACTGGGTCGTGATCACCTCACAGGAGAAGCTCGGCGAGCTCGTCTCGGGCCTCGACGACAAGAAGATCGAGCTGGCCCGCTTGATGGACCGCTTTCCCCTGCAGGTCCATCTTGAGCCGTCCGACATCTCCGAGGTCACCAGCCGCCGCGTACTCGCGAAGAATGCCTCCGCGCAGACTGCGCTCGGGAAGCTGTTCGACGAGCATCGTGGTCGCCTTACCCAGCACACCCGTCTCACCGCCGACATCAAACTCCCGGAACTTTCGCGCGACGCGTTCATCGACCTTTATCCGCTGCTCCCTTACCAGATCGACCTCATCATCCAGGTCGTCTCGGGACTGCGCACGCAGGGCGGCGCCAGCAAGCACGTCGGCGGCGCGAACCGCACGATCATCAAGCTCGCGCAGCAGCTCCTCATCAACCCGGCGGTGAACCTCGCCGACGCGCCGCTTGGGGACCTCGTGCGGCTCGATCAGGTCTACGACCTCGTCGAGGGGAACATCGGCTCGGAGGTCCGGGCCAAGATCGCGGCCATCTCGAGGGAGCTGAGCCACCCGCTGGCGCAGCCGGTGGCGAAGGCGATCTGCCTGCTTCAGTACGTGAAGAGCGTGCACCGTAGCGCGGAGAACATCGCAGCGGCGTTGCACCGCAGCGCTGCCGGCGATTCGCAGCTCGCCTCGGTGAAGGAGGCCCTCCGTGAGCTTGAAGCGGCCAACAAGGTGCGCCGCGGCGACGACGGCTACCGCATTCCGACCCCCGCCGAGGATGACTGGGAGCGGCTGCGCAATGGCATCAGCCCGAAGCCCGGCGACTCGCACCGCCTCCACTCCGAGGCGCTGTCGGCGTTCTGGCAGCCTCAGCCCTCGCACACGCTCTTCGACACCAAGACCTTCAAGGCGGGCCTCGCCATCCACGGCCGCGACATCATGAGCGGCGACATGGTGTTCCAGGTTCACCTCGCCCAGGACGGGAAGGACTTCGACGAGCTCGCCGCCGAGCTGCGCACACGCAGCCAGCAGGAGCGCAAGCACGTCTTCTGGGCCATCGCGCTCACCGATGCGATCGACCGCGAGACCGTCGAGCTGTTTCGTAGCAAGGAGATGCTCGCGCGCAAGGAGCGCGAGACAAAGGGCGAAGACACGCCCGCTCTCATCGCCGAGGAGCGCGTTCGTCTGCGCCGGCACAACGACGAGGTTCGCCGTCTGCTCCGCGTTGCCTGCCTCTCGGGCCGCATCCACTTCAGGGGAAACGACCGCAGCCCCACCGACCGCGCCGTTGACGTCGGCAAGACCGCCGCCGAGGTGCTCGGCCAAGTGCTTCCCGAGGTCTTCGACCGCTTCAAGGAAGCAGCCGCCAAGGCGACCGACGTGAAGAGGGGAACCGATGCCCTCTTCACCGCGGAGAACCTCCAAGGCCTCCCGAGCGTATTCGGCAGCATCGGCCTCCTTCGCGACGAGAAGGGCAAGACCGTCTTCCGTACCGAGAGTGGCACGTTGAAGGAGATTCTCGACCGCATCGACGAGCGCGCCAACTACGGCGACACCGCGAGCGGACGCTACCTGACCGACGAGTTCGCCAAGGAGCCGTTCGGCTGGGACTTTGACGTCTTGCGCTTGCTCGTACTGTCGCTCTTGCGTGCTGGGAAGATCGAGGCGACCAGCAGGGGGCAGACGATCGACAGTGTCACCGGCCTGGAAGCGCGCGACACATTCTCGAACAACAACCTGTTCCGGCAGGCGGCTTTCCGCCCGAAGAAGGGCATCGAGTTCGAGGAGCTGGTGAAGGCATCCGAGGCCTTCCGCGACACCTTCGGCAGTGACGTGAAGGAGCTGAACGCCGGCGCTATCGTCACCGAGCTCCGCAAAGAGGTCGCCCGCAACGAGGACATCGTTGCCTCCGCACTCGCGACACTCACAGCGCACCGCCTGCCGGGCGGTACGGTGCTCGACAGCGCCATCGGCCACATGAAGGCCATTCTCCGGGGCTCCGAGGACAACGCGATCGCGACGTTCAATACGAGCCACCGAGGCATCAAGGATGCCATCAAGCGAGCCGTGGAGCTCGAGCAGGGACTCAACGAGCCGCGCCTTCACGACCTTGAACGCGCGCGAAAGGCACAGGACGTGCTGTGGAGCTTCCTGAGCCAGGAGTCAGACATCACCGACGAGCTGCGCATGCGCGCCGCGTCGCTCGACGATCTCCTTGCGCGCGAGACGTATTTTAGGGAGTTGCCGTCCATCGAGCAGCACACCAAGGCCATCGAGACAGAGTACGCGCGCCGCGAGGACGAGGCACTCGATGCCCGCGTCGCCGCGTACACCATGGCGTTCGACAGGCTCATCAAGACGCCGGGCTGGTCAGAGATCGACGAGGATCAGCAGCGCCGCCTCGCCGACCCCTTTGAGCGATGCAAGAGGCGTGGCGTGGAACGCGTGTTGATACCGCAGCTACGCGCCGATCGCGACGCCTGCGAGGGGCGCCTGCGCGCGGCCGTCGCCGAGCTTCGGCGGATCATCGACGGCGAGCGTGTTGTCACCGTGAGCGTCGGCAGCTACTTCGCGGGCGGCGTCGAGACCGAGGAGCAGCTCGAGGCCGCGCTCGACGGCGTGCGCGAGGAGTGTGCGCGTCTCATCGGCGCCGGCAAAAAGGTCATCGTTCAATAGGTGATGCGCGACGATGGATAAGGACACACGAAACGCCATCGACCGTGCCACCCAGCGCGCGCGGAAGCTCCTCGAGGAGGACTTCGCCGCGCAGCTCGAGGGCGACTTCGACGTGCACCGCGACGGCGCAGTGGCCGCGAAGGCCGGAAGCCACCTTTCGGCCCGCCAGACGTTTCAGCGCGAGCGCATCGTCGCCGCTGTCGAGCATAAGCGCGCTGCGGGCATGAGCGCTGTCGACGCCGCTCGCGACTACCTGAGGGACGCCGCATTCACGACGCTCAACCGCTTCGTCGCCCTCAAAATGCTCGAGGCCCGAGACTTGGTACAAGAGTGCATCACGAAGGGCGAGCAGTCCGCCGGCTACCGCGAGTTCTGCGGCATGGCACCTGGACTACCGCTCCTCCCTGATGGCGCTGGCTACCGGCTCTACATCGAGTCGCTTTTTGATGAGCTCTCGACCGAGGTGAAGGTCCTCTTCGACCGCCGCGACCCGTCGAGCGTGCTGTGGCCGAAGCGCGCGACCTTCGAGCTGCTCCTTGAGATCCTGAACGCCACGGAGCTCGCCCGCGTGTGGAGCGAGGACGAGACCATCGGCTGGGTCTACCAGTTCTTCAACGGCCAGGACGAGCGCCGCAAGATGCGCGAGGAGAGCCAGGCGCCGCGCAACAGCCGCGAGCTGGCCGTTCGCAACCAGTTCTTCACGCCGCGCTATGTGGTGCAGTTCCTGACCGACAACACGCTTGGGCGCATCTGGTACGAGATGCGTGGCACCAAGACCGTGCTCGCGGAGCGCTGCGAGTACATGGTTCGCAAGCCCGGGGAGGAGCTAGCGCCTCGAGCGAAGAAAGACCCGCGGGACCTGCGCGTGCTCGACCCGGCCTGCGGCAGCGGGCACTTCCTGCTCTATGCCTTCGACCTCCTGCTCGCGATCTACGAGGAGGCCTACGCCGACCCGGAGAGCCCGACGAGCGAGGCCACTGGTAGGACACTCGCCGAGGACTACCAGAGCCTCCAGGCGCTACGAATGGCGTTGCCGGGGGTAGTGCTCGCGCACAACCTCCACGGCGTCGACATCGACCCCCGTTGCGCGCAGATCGCGCAGCTTGCCCTGTGGATGCGCGCGCAGAGGGCGTACAGGGACCTCGGCATTGGTCGTGATGAGCGTGCGCTGATTCGTCGCTCGAAGATCGTCGTGGCCGAGCCGCTCGTCGCCGATGAGCAGCTCGCCAAGGAGTTCGTCGCGAAGCTCGGCGACGCCGAGCTTGGGCGCATGTTTACCTCCCTGGTCGAGTCGCTAAACCTAGCGGGCGACCTCGGGTTCCTGCTCCGTGTCGAACAACTAGTGGTACGCCAAGCGAAGTCGGGCAAGACCGGAGATCTGTTCGCCCCGCCGGAGCAACGCATTCGTGACGCGCTCGATCGGTTCGCGCGTGAAGAGACGAGCGCGACAAGTACGCGGCGGAGACTCTTCACCGACGACACGGCTCACGGCGTAGCGCTACTCACCATAGTGGAGAAGAAATTCGACATTGTGCTGATGAATCCGCCGTTTGGCCAGGGAAGTACGCGCGCGAAGAGGGAGTTCGACCGCGCTTATCCACTAACGAAGAACGATCTCTACTCAGCGTTTATCGAACGTGGTATCGAGCTGCTCTCTGCGTGTGGACGTGTGGGTGCCATTACGTCGAGAACAGGATTCTTCCTGTCCAGCTTCCAGAAGTGGCGGGAGGACGTACTTCTCAAGCGGGCGCCTCCGGTCGTCTTCGCGGATCTCGGCCAAGGCGTCCTAGATAGCGCGATCGTCGAAACAGCTGCTTACTGTCTGCAAGCGCGGTCATGACAGTGTTCATTCGTGTCCTCCAGCCCCCCGTTGAAGAGAAGCACAAGGCGCTACGCGCAGCAATTGTATCGGTTCGTAACGGTACTTTTGACCCCGAAGTATTCTGTAGAGATCCGGACGGTTTCAGGTCTGTGCCGGGAACGCCGTTCGCGTACTGGCTTAGCGGTTCGGTGCGCGAAATCTTTCGTCGCTTCGAGGCTTTCGAGGACGAGTCGGCTGGGAGAACAACTCGATGCGGGCTTGGAACACTCGACGACTTCCGATTCCTTCGACTCAGATGGGAAGTCACGGCGCGTGACTCGGGTTGGGTCACCTATCACGGAGGCGGTGTATTCAGCCCCTTTTACGATCAAGTCCCTTTGGTTGTTCGATGGTTGACCACAGGAAAGGAAGTCAAGACCTTCGTCGAGCAGAAGGTCGGCAGCGCTAGCCGTAAGGTGCAGGGAGAGGATCTCTATCTGTCCGAGGGTTTCGTTTTTCCGCGACGAACGAAAGCCCTCGCGCCCAAAGTGATGCCGCCCGGAGGAATTTACAGCACGGGCGGCCAAGCAGGTTTTGCGCCGCGAGACGAGCTTCTCGCAACGATCGCATTACTTTCCTCCCGCATTTCCTCCTATTTGATCGCTGTCGCACAGGGACGGACGGGCGACGCCGCGCAATTCGAGGTAGGACTCATAAAGAGAATCCCGTGGCCGCTGCCGAGTGCGAATGCTGCAACCCGCAGCTCACTTACGAGCCTTGCACGTCGCGCTTGGTCTCTGAAGCGTTCCCTCGACACGAGCAACGAGAACTCGCACGCGTTCCTTCTGCCGCCCGAACTGAACGTGAGGGTCGCGGGGGTCGATGGAGCGGTCATCGAGCGCGAGCTTATCGATATCCAAGCGAATATCGACGACCTGACGTTTAGCCTCTACGGCGTTAGCGCCGAGGACCGCGCCATCATCGAGGGATCAGGCAAGGCGGCGGCGCCCGCTTTGGACGATGCTGAGGTTGAATCCACCGACGGTGCCGATGGCGGGGACGACGCCGACGATGAAGCTATCGTGGGTGGCGGCTCAGGCGCACTTAGCTCCTGGCTCGTAGGTGTCTCTTTCGGCCGCTTCGACCCGCGCCTTGCCACTGGCGAACGCGCCATCCCGCCCGAGCCCGAGCCCTTCGACCCGCTGCCTTCGCGGTCGCCCGGCATGTACCCCGAGCGCGAAGAGCCCGTCGATCGGACGGACATCCTCGTCGATGACGTGGGGCACGTCGACGACCTCGCCGCGCGTGCCACCGCCGTTGCTGATCGCGTCAAGGTCGAAGCGCCTGAGAACCTCCGCGCGTGGCTCGCGAAGGAGTTCTTCCCACTGCACATCAAGATGTACTCGAAGAGCCGTCGCAAGGCGCCGATCTACTGGCAGCTCGCGACGCCTTCAGCGAGTTACTCGGTATGGCTCTCCATCCACGCCTTCAGCAAGGACACGCTCTTCCGCGTTCAGAACGACTACGCGGCGCCGAAGCTCGCGCACGAAGAGCGGCGCCTCGAGTCGCTCGCCAGCGAGCTGCGCGACCGCGCGACCGCCGCCCAGCGCAGGACGCTCGCTGCGCAGGAAGCGCTCGTTGACGAGCTGCGCGCATTCCTAGGCGAGGTGAAGCGCGTCGCGCCGCTCTGGAAGCCGAATCTCGACGACGGCGTGATCATCAACTTCGCGCCGCTCTGGCGGCTTGTTCCGCAGAACAAGTCTTGGCAGAAGGAGCTGAAGTCCACCTGGGACGCGCTCTGTGAGGAACAGTACGATTGGGCCCACCTTGCCATGCACCTCTGGCCCGAGCGTGTAGTCCCGAAGTGCGCGAAGGACCGCAGCCTCGCCATCGCCCACGGGCTCGAGGACGTGTTTTGGGTCGAGGGCACAGACGGCAAGTGGACCGCCCGGAAGACGCCCACGCGCAGCGTGGACGAGATCGTGCGCGAGCGAGCCTCGCCCGCCGTGAAGTCCGCGCTGAAGAGCCTGCTGGAAGCGCCTGCGGCGGCGCTCAAGAGCGGCGGGCGTCGTGGTGGTGACCGCCGCGGGTCCGCTACCGCGGCCGAGGGAGCAGACGGCTGATGCACACGCTTCACGACTATGTGGCGAAGCAGCTCGCTGACAAGATCAAGTCCAGGTCTGTCGTCGTCTGGTACGACGAGCGCGGCGAATTCCAGCCGTTCGTGGACGAGGTGCGCGGCGGCCCGCAGGCTGGGAACGAGCCAGTTCCCGTGGCTGTGGCGGGCGCGAAGGCCGGCCTCGTCCAGTACGCGGGTTCGATGTTCGAGCTGCGCGCGGTGGTCGAGCCGCACGTGAGCGGGGACACGCCCACCTCGGTGGTCATCTACGTGCCGGGCATCGCACGCGACCGCCATTCGTCGGTGTTGATGGAACTGGAGAAGGCCGGCACGACATGGGAGCCGCGGCTCAAGCAGCTCGCCAAAAACGTCCTGCTGAAAAAGTACACACTCGGCGTCGTCGACGAGATGCTGCCCTTTGACCGCACGGTCTCCTACGAGGACCTCGCGCGGGCGGTTGCCGGCAACTCCGGAGCGGAGCCGCCTTCGATCCTGAAGAGCATCTTCCACGACGCCAGCGGCAACGACGGGCTCCTCACGGCGTGGCTCGGGAGCGATGCACGCGATGCGGAGATCGACGGCAAGGAGGCGACGCGCGAGTTGACCAAGCTCGTGAAGGCGCGGCTGGGGCTCGACCTCGTCGCCGACTCAACGCTCTCGAAGCTCCGCGCCATCACGCTGCGCTACGTGCTCGCGGGCGAATTCCGCCTCGACCTGTCCTGTGACGCGCCCCCTTCGCTCGACAGCGTCGGGAAGCCGCCAACGAAGGACGAAGAGTCGGCCGTGCGCGAGATCGCGCGGCGCCTCCGCACCGGGCACCCTGATGCTTACGCGGTGCTCGCCGACCGCGTCGAGGAGGAGCTCGGGCTCAAGAACGCCGAGCTGCCTCCGGGCGCTCTGGGCTCCATCGACACATTCCGCTTCGAGGAGCGCGCGCTCCTTCGCCACGCGGGTGGCCTCATCTCGAACGGCAAGTTCGGTGAGGCGTTCGCGCTCGTTGCGGACCGAGAGCAGAGCTTCTGGCTTGACCGAGACGTCAGCAGAAAGGCCCAGTGGGAAGCCACTCGGCGCATGGCCGAACTGGGCAACGTCGCGATCGAAGTACGTAAGGCCGTCAACAAGACCTCGGGAGACGCGGCAGTGTGGCTCGATGCCTACGTGTCGAAGGACGGGTGGTTCCGTCTCGACCAGGCCCAGCGTCGCCTCGAGGCCTGGGTCGCGAACCTCGACGAGGAGCCCGAGGAACGCCCGCTCGGTGTGGTCCGGCGCGCCCACGAGGACACGTGCCACGCGATGGCGGAAGGCTTCACGAAGGCCCTCGTGAAGGCCGGGTGGAGCGTGCCCGGGGCTCTCCACCAGACGCGCGTCTGGAGCGAGGTCGTCGCCGCTAGACCTAAGCCCGTCGCCTACTTCCTCGTCGATGCGATGCGCTTCGAGATGGGCGTCGAGCTCGCCGAGCGCCTTCCCAAGACCTCCGAGGTCTCCGTGCGCGCCGCCGTGGGCGCGCTGCCCAGCATCACGCCCATCGGCATGGCGGCGCTGCAGCCCGGCGCCTCCGCGAGCTTCTCCGTCGTCGATCAGGGCGGCAAGCTCGGTGCTCGTATCGACGACAACTTCCTGCCCGACGTCGCCACCCGGAAAAAGCACGCGACCGCGCGTGTGCCGAAGCTCGTTGACGTTGCGCTCGACGAGTTGCTGAGCCTCCAGCCGTCGAAGCTCACGAAGAAGCTCGACGAGGTGCAGGTCATCGTTGTCCGCTCCCAGGAGATCGATCACGCCGGCGAGATGGGCTTCACGTTCCAGGCTCGGCAGGTGATGGACACGGTGATCGACAACCTCGCGCGAGCCATTCGCAAGCTCGCGGCGGCGGGAGTAGAGCATGCGGTGGTCAGCGCCGACCACGGCCACCTGTTCTTCGCCAACGACCGCGACGAGTCGATGCGCACCGACGCCCCCGGCGGGAACACTCTGGAGCTGCACCGGCGCTGCTGGATTGGTCGTGGCGGTGCCACGTCGGCGGGCTGCGTGCGCGTGGCCGCGTCGTCGCTCGGCTACGCCTCGGACCTCGAGTTCGTCTTTCCTGCGGCAACGGGCGTGTTCAAGGCGGGCGGCGATCTCGCCTTCCACCACGGCGGCCCCTCGCTTCAGGAACTGGTGGTTCCGGTGCTGACCATACGCACGAAAGTGCGCGAGTCCGCGCCTCCGTCGACGGCCCCCATCGCGTCGACCGGGCTGCCGGACGCGGTAACCAACCGTATTTTCAGCGTCACGTTCAAGCTCGCACCCATGCAGCTGTCCCTCGGCGCGAAGGTCGAGTCGGCGGTTCAGGTGCGTCCGCTGCTGATGGCGGCCGGCAAACAGGTCGGTGGCGTTGGCATGGCGGTGGACGCGCAGTTTGATCGGACAACCGGCACCGTGAGGCTCGAGCCGAACAAGCCAGTAACTGTCGCCTTCTTGCTGAGCGATGAGAGCGTCACGTCGTTGCGCGTGGTGGTGCAGGACCCGACGACTGACGCGGAGCTGTACCGCTCTCCCGCTGACATCCCGGTTCGACTTGGAGTGTAGTCCATGAGCAACGGAACAGCCCCGACACGGGATGCACTCGACGACAAGGTGAACCGCCTGTTCGCGGGGAAGGTGGTGCGAAAGGACCTCGTTCGAAAAGTGAAGGTCGGCGCCAATGTTCCGGTCTTCGTCCTGGAATTTCTCCTCGGGAAGTACTGCGCCTCCTCCGACGAGGTCGCGATTCAGATGGGGCTGCAGGTCGTCAACGACACGCTCGCGAACAACTACATTCGCTCCGATGAGTCGATGAAGGCGCAGGCGACGGTCAAGGACCGAGGGCGGCACACCTTTATCGACAAGGTGAAAGTCCGCCTCGTCGACTCGGACTACTGGGCGGAGGTCATGAACTTCGGTCACAAGAACGTTCACGTGCCCGAGCACTATGTCCGGGACTATGAGCGCCTCGTGATGGGAGGCGTCTGGTCGCAGGTCGACATGCGGTTCGAGTACGACGAGGAGTCCAAGGGCAAGAATCCGTTCTGGATCGACAGGCTCACGCCCATCCAAATCGCGACTTTTGATCTCGAGGAGTACCGCCGCGTCCGCAGCGGGTTCACGACGGACGAATGGCTAGACCTGATCATTCGCAGCATGGGGTACGAGCCGGGTGAGATGTCGCGGCGCCTCAAGTTGCTCTTCCTCGTGCGCCTGATACCGCTCGCGGAGCGCAACTACAACGTGGTCGAGCTCGGGCCCCGCGGGACCGGCAAGAGCTACGTCGTCCAGGAGGTCTCACCGTACTCGGCACTACTCACCGGCGGCACGACGGTGGCCAACCTCTTTGGCCACATGAACGGCCGCCAGAAGGGCATGGTGCAGATCTGGGACGTCGTCGGGTTCGACGAGGTCGCCGACCTCCAGAAGATGCCGAAGGAGGTCATCACGACGATGAAGACCTACTGTGAATCCGGGACCTTCCAGCGGGGGCAGGAGGCGGTTTCCGGTGACGCTAGCATCGCGATGTTCGGCAACACCAACCAGCCCGTCGACGTGATGGTCCAGACCGGCCACCTCTTCGCGCCGATGCCCGACATCATCCGCGACGACATGGCCTTCATCGATCGGATGCACTTCTACCTCCCTGGCTGGGAGATCCCGAAGATGCGGAACGACCTCTTCACGGACCACTACGGGTTCGTGGTCGATTACCTCGCCGAAGCCCTCCGCGAGATGCGGAAGCACAACTTCACGGAGGTCATCGATCGGCACTTCTCGCTGGGGGCGCACCTCAATGCTCGGGATCGCAAGGCGGTGCGCAAGAGCGTCTCGGGTCTGATGAAGATTCTCTTCCCGCACGGCGAGGTCGTGCAGGAGGACCTCGCGGAGATCCTCGAGCTCGCCATCGAAGGCCGCCGCCGCGTGAAGGAGCAGCTCAAGAAGATGGGCTCCTTCGAGTACTACCACACATCCTTTAGCTACTCAGACAGCGGGACCGGCGAAGAGAAATTCGTCGGCGTGCCCGAACAGGGCGGCCGTGACCTCATCTCCACCGACCCGCTCGCTCCTGGAAGCGTCTACAGCGCGGGTGTGACGGCGGACGGCACGGTTGGCCTATACCGCGTCGAGGTCTCCGTCTCGTCGGGCACGGGTAAGTTAAAGCTCGCGGGCGGAGTGGCGGGTGCAATGAAGGAGTCCGTGCACCGTGCATTCAGCTACGTGCAGGCCAAGAAGACGGAGCTCGGCATCGCGCGCGAACTCGACGTCTCCGACATCCACGTCGAGGTGATCGACCTGCTCGCAAACCGAGTCGAGGCCGAACTCGGCGTAGCGTTCTTTGTCGCTTGCTACTCGGCGCTGCGGAAGGCGTCCGTCAGCCCCGCACTCCTCATCCTCGGCGACCTCAGCGTCCAGGGCAACATCAAGCCCCTGCGGTCGCTCACCGAGCCCCTTCAGATCGCCAAGGACAACGGCGCCAAGCGTGCCCTGATCCCGATCGAGAACAAGCGGAGCTTTCTTGACGTTAGCTCGGACATCATGGAGCACGTCGACCCAATTTTCTTCGGGGATCCCAAGACGGCTGCCGCGAAGGTGCTTGGAAGTTGAGCGGGCAGGGTCGCGTGATATTCAGGGTCGGGCCATGGTTCGAGTGTGACCTGTTCGTCGTGAATCGCGTCCATTCGAGGCCTCCTCTTGATTTCCGCGCCAACAGTGCCGGTGTGTGAATCCGCGATTGCTGAGAAACAAGGGCGCTCCTCCGTCGTTCTTCTCGTTCAACCCAAGTCCTGACGTGCTCGTACGCCCTTGATGCTGCTCAGCTGTCGGCGCGGCGCGCTAAAGCACTGGCCAGAGCCACTCCGGCTGCTCCGGATGCGGTGAGAAGACACTCCCCACCCGGTTCTGCGCGACGGCGAGCGCATAGCGCGCGTCGTCGTAGAGGCGCTTGGGCCGGTCTGGCGGATACGCGTCCTCGCCGACCTCCAGACTTGCGACCATGAACGCGACGGCGGCGGCGTAGGGCCCCGGATACTCGCCGATCCGCCGAAAGCCGGCCGTGGGCCCATCGTCGGTCGCGGCGAAGTAACCCATGACGTCCTGCGCGATCGCGCGCAACTCGGTCGGGTCCTCGATCGGGAAGCGTCGTGCGGTCTTGCTAGGCACGGGTGGTCTCCTCAGAAGGCCTCGGCCGCCGTGGCGTGTTGGGCGTCGCGGCGGGCCGCCAAGTTCGTGACGCGGAGAAACGCGGGTACGCCGTCGGCGAGTGCCGGCGCCGTCGCCCTGGGCGGGGTGCGGAGCAGGAGCGTGCGCACGGGTCCC
>Ga0315900_10008759_pt1 | contig 12958 bp, 13 predicted proteins | sample LakEriMetagenome_FD_203521 | JGI IMG/M metagenome (GOLD analysis project Ga0315900, IMG submission 203521) | Freshwater fungal communities from buoy surface, Lake Erie, Ohio, United States - Buoy 12 MA114 | ecosystem: Environmental > Aquatic > Freshwater > Lake > Lake biofilm | place: USA: Lake...
GCATCGGCTACGCTATCTGACGCATGACCCGGATGCGGCGGAGGATCCTGCCACGCAGCAATGCCGGCAGGTCGCCAATATTGCGCGGGATTTGCTGTTGCCTGTCATTCGCGTTGAAACCAATGGCATTGGGCGCTTTCTGCCCGCACTGCTCAGGCGCGAATTGGCCAAGGCGGGCGCGGCTTGCGCTGTGGTGGAACAGAATAACCACCGTGCCAAGGCCGATCGTATTCTGGGCGCCCTGGAACCGGCGCTCGCTGCACGGCGGCTGCGTGCGCATGAAACTGTGTTTCGCACCCGTTTCCCTTCCGAAATGGCGGAATGGGCGCCAAATACTGCCGGCGCACGTGATGACGCCTTGGATGCGCTGGCGGGATGCTTGCTGGCGGAACCGGTGCGCCTGGCGCGTGCCGGGCCGCCACCGCGCGCTGCCTATTGGCGCGGTAGCTAAACCGCAGTCGCTTTAAGGATTTCCGAAGCATGCCGCGCGCGGCCCGCATCGGTGATTTCAAACCGCCCATCCGGGCGTTGCTGCGCCATGGCCATGCCGGTCAAGCGCAGCAGGCAGGGGCCATCCTTCAGCCCCTCGGGCCGGCCATGCGGGCCCACCAGCGTCAGCCGATGCAGCGCTGAACGGCAGCAGGTTTCCAGATACGGCTCATTCCACATGGGCCCCGTTTTCCTTTCCGGCGTGTCGCCGTCCCTTTGTTCTGGGGAGGCAGCACCTGTTCTTCAAGCTTTCAGCACAAGGCCAAGCAGCATGTCCATGCAGATTGACCCCCAATGGTGGTTCACCGCCATCGAGGCGCCGGTAGTCGCCGCGCTTTTTTGGATGATCCACGGCCTCCGGCGCGAATTGCACGCGCGCATTCAGCGCGGCGATGAACGCGATTCAGATGCGCTGACGCGCACGCGCGAAGATTTGGCGCAATTCAAGCTTGAGGTGGCGCGCACCTATGTGCCGCTTTCGCTCATTCGTGATCTGGACCGACGAATCTCAGACCATTTGGTGCGGATCGAGGAAAAACTGGAAGACGTCTCACGCACCGGCATTGCCGCGGCACAGGCCGTGCGCCGGATGGAGGAACGGGAATGAACAAGCTGCCCCCGCCACGCGCGATTGATATCGAAATCCTGGCCATGACATTATGGGCCGAAGCAGCCGATAAGCCTGTGCGCGCCATTGAAGCCTTGGCCGCTTTGGTAATGAACCGCCTGCGCCAAGGCCGAGACCCCAATGCGCGCCACATTGCCGCAATCTGCCGCGCGCCTTTCCTGTTTTCCTGTTGGAACCGGCGGGACCCCCGCCATGCCGCGCTGCGCGCCATCCCGCCCGGTGATGCGGCCTTCGCGATCTGTCGGCGCATCGCGCAACGCGCGGCATCGGGCCTGCTACCGGACGCAACCGGTGGTGCCACGCTTTGGCATGACGCCGTGCATCTGCCCGCCTGGGCAGTGGGGCAGGCCAGCATCATCGAAATCGCTGGTCTTTGCTTCTACCGTGCCGAGGACATCACCGCACCGCCGCCACGCGCCGCGCGGCCGGTATTGGTTTTGGCCGAAGCGAGTTAGTGCTTAGAGCAAATCACGTTCAGATGGAAAATCTGAACGTATGAAGATGCTCGAAAAACAACGAGCTAGAGCGGGTTGCGTGAACCCATGTGAACGCAACACGCTCTAGCCAACCCGCACCATCTCACGCTGCGTCACAATTGATGTGCCGTCATTCAGCCGATGCCAGGCGCCGCTCATCAAAATCTCACTCGGCCGGAAGCGCGCTTTGTAGGCCATCTTGCGGCTTTCCGGCACCCAATAGCCAAGATAGACATAAGGCAGGCCAAGCGATCGTGCGCGCCCGATCAGCCACAGCACAGCAAAGGTGCCGAGTGATCGCTTATCCTGATCCGTATCGAAAAAGGAATAAACTGCGGAAAGCCCATCGGCCAGCCAATCTGTCAGGCAAGCGCCCAAAAGCCGGTCCTGCGCGTCGCGGAATTCCAGGATGCCGGTGCTGATCGGCGTATCCTCGATCATTGCGCGATAATCATAATAACCCATGGCTGCCATATCGCCATCGGCGTGGCGGTTTTTCTGATAGCGCTGGAATAGCGTGAATTGTTCCGCCGTGGCGCGGGCGGGCATTTCGGAAACGCTCAAATCCGCATTCGCGCGCAGGATGCGGCGCTGTGTGCGGTCTGGCATGAAATCTTCGCTCACCACGCGGATAGGCACGCAGGCCTGGCAGCCGGGGCAGACCGGCGCATAGGCGATGTTATGGCTCCGGCGAAACCCAGCGCGTGAGAGGCGTTCATGCAAGGCTTCCGCCTCCGTGCCGGAAAGCTCGGTCACGATCTTCCGCTCCGTCCGGCCCGGCAAATAGGGGCAGGGCAGCGGCGCGGTCGTGTAGAAAAATTGCGGACGGCGGGGCGGGCGATGCAGCATGCAGCGTTATTTTCACCTCAGAGCGCTTTGGAATCAACCACCTTGCCAATGGCCCGTCACGGCGCGGGGGTCAGGCGAATGCGCCCGGTCACCTCACGCTGGGCAGCCAACGGTAAAAGTGCCCCGTCGCGCCAAAGCGGCAGCATATCGCCCCAATGGCGGCTGAAGGGGTGGCCGGACTGGCCGGTCGCGATCACGGCATAGGCGCCATCGGGAACCGCCAAATCCATCACGCCGCGAAACCCGGCGCCATGCACAGCGCCAAAGCCCGCGCCCCGGAAAGCAGCGCGCGCCACGGTTTCCCCATCCCCACCTGGTGCGGCAGCCAGGCCCAGCCAATCCCGCAGATAGGGGATGAAGCGCAGAATGGCATGATCAAAGCGCGCGATATGCGCGGCGCCCCAGCGCCATTGCCGTGGTTCGGCACCATGTTCCGCCGCAAGCGCCACCACCGCTTCAGACAAGGCCGCCGCCAGCATGGGCGCGCAGCCATCCGCGCCACACCAGCGCGCCACCGCATCACTGCCGTGCAGCAAGGGCCGAAGGAATTCGGGCGATGGCGCAAAACCATCGGACGCCAGTGCAGCGCGCGCCAGCAGCGCCCGGCCAAAACCGCGCATCGTCGCGTGGAAGATCAGTGGTTCTGGCCGATCTGCCGCCATTTCCCCATCCCAGGCTTGCAGCAAAGCAAGCGCCGCCCCAGCCGCGCCTTCCATGGGCGGCAGGGCGCGAAAGGCTGGCAGCGCTTCCGCCGCGAAAAGACTGGTGCGATCCATCTGCAAGGCCGCAAAATCCGCCGGCGCGTGTTGGGGCTGCGCGGCCAAGCCGGCCCCGATCCGCCGGAAGCGCCAATCGCCATACCAATCAAGGCCGAGAAAAGCGGGATGATCCGCAGGTGCCACGCGATTATTGGCATTTGCGATCACTCCGCTTACCGGGTTTTCCACATGCGGTTTGGCATCAAAAGGCAAAAACCCATCCCATCCCGCCGCGCCATCCCAGGCCGGCTGAGGCAGCGCGCCATCACCGGCGCGGCGCTGCGGCACGCGCCCAACGATGAACATGGCAATCCCGCCCGCACGATCAGCCAGCATCAAGTTTTGGACTGGGCTGGTGATATCCTCCGCCGCCGCACGGGCTTCCTTGATGTCGCGCGCGCCATTCAAGCGCAACAAGCCGCGCGCCGAGGTTTCACCCGCTGAAAGGCTCGCCATCGCCAGCGCCAACACCGTGCCCGCCTTGCCTGCAAAACTTGGATCAAGATCGGAAAGCACCGGCCCATGGCGGGTTTCGCGAAAGCGGAAGGCCACGGGTGCGGCGCCACGCACGGCGATCTCCGTCTCATGCCAAATGAAGTCTCGCGGACCTTCGGGCGTTTGATAGCGCCCGTCATCGGTCAGTTTTTCGATAAAGACATCCTGTGTATCCGCATGCGTGGTGGTGAAGCCCCAAGCCAGGTTTTCATTCCGCCCAATTACAATCCCCGGCACACCAGGCGCGGTCGCACCCATCAGCATGCGCCCATCCGGCAAGCTGATGCGCGCCAGATACCAAAGAATGGGCGCGCTATGCGAAAGATGCGGATCGGCAGCGAGCAAGGGCGCACCGGTCGCACTCCGCCCTGCCCCGACCGCCCAGGCGTTGGAGGCAATTTCAGGCAAAGGCGCATCGTCCGGAAAACGCGGCAAATGCGCCGCAAGTGCTGCCAGTGCCGCGCCATTCAGGCCTTCACCATGCAATGGTTCGCTTGCCTTCGCTTCAGTCTGAATCAACGGTTCATCGGGGCGGCCTGCTGTTCTATCCTTCGGCCATAAATCGCCAAGCTGTTCTGGCGAAAGCCGCTCTGCCAGACGCGCGCGTTCCAATTCCATGCGCCAATTGCCGCCGAGCCAAAGCCCCATGATCTTGCCCCAGAGCAAGCTATCCACCGGCTGCCAGGGTGCGGGCGCGCCGAGCGCGATGAATTCCGGCGCGGCAAATCGCCCGCGCGATGTGATCCAGGCATTCACGCCACGCGCATAGGCATCCAGCATGGCACGTGTTTCCGCATCAAGCGCCGCCAAATCGGCCGTTGCGCGTTCTTCCAGACGCAATAGCCGCATGAAGCGATCAAGCCGGAGCGCCGCCGTACCCGCGACTGCTGCTGTTTGCCCACGTGCGCCGCGGCGCATCATTTCCATCTGGAACATTCGGTCGCGCGCATGTAAAAAACCGAGCGCGGCCCAAGCATCTTCTTCGTTTGTTGCCGTGATATGCGGAATGCCGCGTGTATCGAGTGTGATGGCAACCGGCGCGGCAAGCCCGGGCAAGGTGAGTGCAGCATTGCGCGCCGGCAGGCTCCACCACAGTGCACCAGCAATGCCGCCGATGGTCAGCAGGATCGCTGCCGCGAGAAAAACGCCAAGCCGCTTCGCCCAAAAGCCAAAGCCCCGGCGGCGCGGACGACGGCGGCTCATGCTGGGGGCGGCAGATTGCCGGTACGGATCAGAAAGGCGGCACGTTCCGCGGCACCGCGCCAATCCGCATTGCCATCCGGGCAGCGCACCAAGCGGACCGAGGGATACCAGAGCGTATCTTCCCGCCCATATTGCCAACGCCAATCCGAATTGCGCCCATGGGTCAGCATCAGCGCAGGCCGGCCGAGCGCGCCGGCCAGATGCAGCACCGCCGTGTCCACCGTCACTACTAAATCAAGCGCCATGATGGCGGCGGCGGTATCCAGGAACCAATCCGGGCTGTTATCCATCTCAGGCCCCAGGCGTTCCAACGCGAAGGGCGCTTCGGTATCCTCGCCCGGTCCCTTTTGCAGGGCGAAAAGTCGTGCGCCGCGCAAAGCCGCGATGGGTGAGAAAACCGAAAGCGGAACAGACCGATTGCGATCCACCGGCGCCTTGGGATTGCCTTGCCAGACAATGCCGATGCGATAGCCCTGATTGCCAATGCGTTGCCGCCAGCGCGCAACACGTTCGGGTTCCGCCGCCAGATAGGGGATGCGCCCCTGATATCGCTGCGGGCTGAGGCCCAGCGCGCGCGGCAGATTGAGCAAGGGCAGCCAAGCCTTCACGCCTTGCACACGGCCCGGCGCACCGCTGGGCCGCACCTCAATGCCTTCCAGCACGGGGGCAAGCAGCTTTATCACGCGCGGATCAAGCACTGCATGCACGCGCACGCCGCGCGCACGTAGAAAGGGCAAAAACCGCGCGAATTGGATGGTATCGCCAAGCCCCTGTTCACCCATGACCAACAGCGCTTCCGGCAGCGCGCCACCCCGCCAGATCGGCATGGCTTCTGGACCATTCGGGCCGGGGCGCGTGACCTTGGTGAAAACCTCCGGCATCAAATCAAAGCGCACTTCGTAAGCGTCCCAGGCTTCCTGCCAAAGCCCAGCGCCAAATAGCGCGCGCGCGAGTGCGGCTTTGACTTGCAGGTTTTCGGGGCGAAGCTGCGACAGAACGCGCAAGGCTGCCGCCGCTTCCATGCAGCGCCCGGTATCGCGCGCATCCTCAAGCAGGTTGAGGATCGGGCCGATATCGGGGGCTTCTGCCATGGCCTAGCTTCTAGTGGTCCGATCGCCGCTGTCGGTTCCCGACAGCGGCGTGAATCGGCCCACCAAATAAACAGCTAGTGGTGCGCGGGGGCTTTTTGGGCAGGGGATAGGTCAGCATGAATCGCACCACTAGCGGCGGCCTGAGGCGAAGCGCACCGCCTCTTCCGCCGCGCGAAACAACGCGCGGGCTTTTTGGCGCGTCTCCTCATATTCGGCCTTGGGATCGCTATCGGCCACCACACCGGCGCCGGCCTGGACATACATCACGCCGTCCTTCACCAACGCAGTTCGCAGCGCGATGCAAGTATCCATGCCGCCATCGGCACCGAAATAACCAACCCCGCCCGCGTAAAGCCCGCGACGGGACGGTTCCAATTCCTCGATGATTTCCATCGCACGAATTTTTGGCGCGCCCGTCAGCGTGCCGGCCGGGAAGCCAGCGCAATAGGCATCCAAGGCATCCAGCCCGGCGCGCAGGCGCCCCTGCACTTCGGAACCGATATGCATGACCTGCGAATAGCGTTCCACCTGGAATTGCGCGGTGACCTTCACGGAACCGATTTCGGAGACGCGCCCGACATCATTGCGCCCGAGATCGAGCAGCATAAGGTGCTCAGCGCGTTCCTTCGGGTCGGCCAGCAATTCCACTTCAAGCGCGCGATCTTCTTCCGGTGTGGCACCACGGCGGCGCGTACCGGCAAGCGGCCTTACGGTGACAACGCCATCGCGCGCGCGCACCAGAATTTCCGGGCTCGCCCCGACAGCGGCAAAGCCCCCAAAGTCGCAGAAAAATAGAAAGGGTGCCGGGTTGATCCGCCTTAGCGCGCGATACAGTGCGAAGGGCGGCAAAGCGAAGGGCGCGGAAAAACGCTGCGCCGGTACGATCTGAAAGCAATCACCGGCGCGGATGTAATCCTTCGCGCGCTCGACCGCTGCGATATAGCCCGCTTCGGTGAAATTGCTGTCGGGCTGTGGCAAGGCGGGCAAATCGGCGGGCGGTGCCGGGCGTGGCACGGGGCGATCCAGCGCGGCCTCAGCCTCATCCAACCTGGCATTCGCCGCTTCCCAGGCGGTTTGCGGATCAGCGCCCGGCCAGACCGGCGCGCAGAGCAACAAGGTATCCCGCACATGGTCAAACACAGCCATCAGAGTTGGGCGTGTCATCACCGCATCCGGGATGCCAAGCACATCGGGTTTGGTGGACGGGAGCTTTTCAATCAGCCGCACCAGATCATAGCCCAAATAGCCGAAAAGCCCCGCCGCAATCGGCGGCAAATTCGCCGGCACCACCATGCGGCATTCATTGATGATGGCGCGCAGGCTATCCAGGGCAGGTACAGTTTCCGGCACGAAAGCATGCGGGGCGGAAAGAGCGTGGCGATTAAGCTCTGCCTTGCCATTGCGGCAGCGCCAGATCAAATCCGGCGCCATACCAATGGCAGAATAGCGTCCACGCGCGGCACCACCTTCAATGCTTTCCAGCAAAAACGCATTGGCCTGCGCGCCGCCTGTCAATTTCAGGAAGGCGCCAACGGGCGTATCCAGATCAGCGACGCGTTCACGAACGAGGATCTGGCCCCGCCCCGCTTCCAACGCCGCGCGAAACGCTGCGAAACCGCCGCTACTCATCGGCCTGTCACCTGTTCCAGCAAGCGTTCATTGATGCGCACATTGCCCCGCACGCGCAATGCCGCCTGGAATTGCTGTTCCAGATCATCCCCCACGGCTTGTTCGATTTCAACACGCACACGGCCCATGCCAAGCGGATCGCTAGTGGGATCAAGCCGCAGAATTTCCGCGACCGAGGCCACTGCAAAACCGCCGCGGATTTCCGCCATGGTCGCTTCCCCACGCTTGGCTTCAAACAAGGGTGGCAGCAATTCCGGTGGCACCGAGCTGCCCTGCGCGGGATCGCGCCCGAAAGGCGCGGTGCGGGTGCTGATAAGGCCCAATTCCTGCGCGGCTTCAAGCAAGCTTTTGCCGCCACGCTGCGCCGCCAAAAGCCCCGCCGCGCGGGTTTCGGTAAAGCGCCGGCGCGCATCCGCCGCCACGGCGCGGCGGAGTTCCTGCTCAACCTCGGCGAAGGGGCGAAGCTGCGGGGGGGTTACGGCATTGATTTCAATCGCTGCAAAAGCATCGCCGAATTCCTGCAAACGCGGCGCCGCGCCCTGATCCTGCGCGAAGGTCGCGCGCAAAACGGCATTGCGTTGATCAGCCGCCACCGGCAGGGCCACTGGTTCATTGGCAGGGCTCCGCCCGCTGGGATCGAGTGTCGCATTCACCAGCGCCAGGCCAAAACGCGGCGCGGCTTCCGCCAGTGTCATGCCACCGGCCAGCGCATCTTCCACCTTGTTGCCACGTTCATACGCAAGGTCCAGCGCGCGATCCTTTGCGATATCACGCCGCAATTGATCACGTAGTTGATCCAGCGTGAAAATCTGCGCGGCTTCTATCGCTTCAATGCCAATCACATGCCAGCCAAAGGGGCTTTGCACCGGATCCGTCACGCTTTGCGGCAGTGCTGCAAAGGCGGCATCGGCCAAGGCAGGAATGGGCAGGCTTGCCTTGTCACCCATGGGCAGCGCCATGGCCTGGCCACCCGCAGCGGTGGCAGCGGCTTCCACGGTTTCCCAATCAGCACCCGATTGCCAAAGCTGCGCCACATCCCGCGCGCGGGCTTCATCGGCCAGCACCACCTGGCGAATCTGGCGGCGCTCTGGTCTGTCATACTGACCGTGGCGCGCGTCAAACGCCTGTTTGATTTCTTCTTCGGATACGGCGATTTCAGCAGCCAGCGTTTCCGCCGACAGCACCGCAATACTGATCTGCCGATATTCCGGCGTGGAAAAACGCTGCGGGTTGTTTTCCAGAAAGCGCTGCAATTGCGCTTCCGTCGGTGCTTCCGGTTCCGGCGCGGCAGAAAAAGGCAGCAGCACCACATCAGCAATGCGCCTTTCCGTCTGCCAAACCAGTTGAGGCGCGGTCATCGCATCCGGCGCGGCAGCACCCGCACGCACGGCACCCAGCAATTGCTGGCGCAGCAAATCGCCCCGGATCAGCGCCAGGAATTGCGCTTCGGATAATTCATTGCTGCGCAGCACCTGCGCCAGGATCTCGCGCGAAAAACGCCCATCCGGCCCGGTCAGGCCAGGAATGGCAAAGACCGTATCGCGCACCATTTCTTCAGGCGCGACCACGCCCATGCGCTGCGCTTCCACCACCATGGCGCGTTCGCCGATCAGGTTTTCCAAAGCGCCAGCAGCCACCGCGCGGCGGATTGCCTCATTCGGTTCGAAGCGATTGCCGAGCTGACGCGCGATTCGCGACATTTCACGCCGCGCGGCGTTCTGCACTTCCGCGGCTTCGATCCGCTGATCACCAACCCTGGCCACTGCCGTATCGCGCCCAAAATTGCGCACAACATCCTCCACCCCCCAAACGGCGAAGGAGAGGACGAGCAGGACGAAAAGCGCCTTGGCGACCCAGGTAGAGGCCAGGCGACGCATGAAGGTGATCATGGAAAAGGTGATTACCGCCACGCGGCGCGGCGCGAAAGGCCCGATGCTTGCCAAGCCCCCGGGTGGCGGCTAGCCAATCACGAGAAAGTGCTCGCCCCAATCCCAGGAGGAACCCCCGCATGACCCCCGGTGTGCGCCCGCTGATCGCCGGCAATTGGAAAATGCATGGGCTGGCCGCCGAGGGCCAAGCCCTGGCCCGGGCCGTTGCCGCCGGCGCCGCTGGGCTGAAGGCGGAAGTGCTGATCTGCCCCCCCGCCACGCTGATTGCCCCCCTGGCCCAGGCTTGCGCCGGGGTGGTGGCGCTCGGTGGGCAGGATTGCCATGAGGCCGCCAAGGGCGCCCATACCGGGGATATCTCGGCCGCCATGCTGAAGGATGCCGGGGCCAGTTACGTGATCCTGGGCCATTCCGAGCGCCGCATGGCGTATCGGGAAACCAGCCACCGCGTCCGCGCCAAGGCCGAGGCAGCGCTGGCAGCGGGCCTGATCCCGGTGGTGTGCGTGGGCGAGCCCGAGGATGACCGGCTTTTGGGCCGGGCCGAGGAAGTGGTGGCCGAACAAATGGCCGAAAGTCTGCCGGATGGCTTTGGCGCCGCCGGCGGCGTGGTGGCTTATGAACCCGTCTGGGCCATTGGCACGGGCCGTACGCCGACCGAGGCCGATATCAGCGCCATGCATGCCATGATGCGGGCCAAGCTGACCGAGGCCTTCCCAGGACAGGGCGCTGGGCTGCGCTTGCTTTATGGCGGTTCGGTCAAGCCCGGCAATGCGGCTTCCATCCTGGCGCTGCCCCATGTGGATGGGGCGCTGGTGGGCGGGGCAAGCCTGGTCGCCGAGGATTTCCTGGCGATTGCCCGCGCGGCGGGTTAGGCGCCACTTCCCGCCTTGTCGCGGCGCCCCGCGGCGCCTAACTTCCGTTTTCCCAATTCTAGGAGGATGCCAGCATGTTCAAGGGTTCCATGGTTGCGCTGATTACGCCCATGCGCGCGGATGGGTCCGTGGACGAAAAAGCCTTCGTGGAATTGGTGCATTGGCAGATTGCCGAGGGCACCGAAGGGCTGATCCCCGTTGGCACCACCGGCGAAAGCCCTACCCTTTCGCATGAGGAACACAAGCGCGTGGTGGAGCTTTGCGTGGAAGCCGCTGCCGGGCGCGTGCCCGTGATTGCGGGTACCGGCAGCAACAGCACATCTGAGGCGATTGATTTCACCCGCCACGCCAAGAAGGCCGGCGCCGATGCCTGCCTGGTGGTCACGCCCTATTACAACAAGCCGACGCAAGAAGGACTGTTCCTGCATTTCAAGGCGATTGCCGATGCGGTGGACCTGCCCATGGTGATGTACAATATCCCAGGGCGCAGCGTGATTGACATGAGTGTGGAGACCATGGCGCGGCTGGCGAAGCACCCGAATATCGTCGGCGTGAAGGATGCGACCGCAAATCTGGTGCGCCCGCTGCACACGCGCCGCGCCTGCGGGGAAGATTTCGCGCAGCTTTCCGGTGAAGACCACACGGCCGTATCCTTCCTGGCCGCTGGCGGGCATGGCTGCATCAGCGTCACCGCCAATGTCGCACCCCGGCTTTGCGCGGAAATGCACAAGGCTTGGCGCATGGGCCGCGTGGATGAGGCGATTGAAATCCAGGACCGCCTGGTGCCTTTGCATGATGCGCTGTTTTCCGAGACCTCTCCGGGCCCCGTGAAATATGCGGCGAGCTTGCTGGCCAAAAGCAGCGATCACTGCCGCTTGCCTCTGGCGCCGTGTGGTGAGGCCACGCGCGCAAGGGTGCGTGAGGCGATGGTCTCGGCTGGCTTGTTGAACTGAAGGGATGCGCCCGCGCGGTGGGTGCGTAAGTCATGGCTGAACCGCGCAAAAAGGGGATGATTTCCCACGGGATCGCCGCGCAAAACCGCAAGGCGCGGTTTGACTATAAGATCCTGGAGACCATCGAGGCAGGGCTTGCGCTGGTGGGGCCTGAGGTGAAGTCGCTCCGCGCTGGGCGTGCCACGTTGACCGAAGCCTGGGCCGGCGAACGCGATGGGGAGATGTGGCTATTCAATGCCCATATCCCGGAATGGCAGGCGGGTTCCTTCATGGCGCGGTTCGAACCGCGTCGGCCACGCAAGTTATTGCTGCACAGCAAGCAAGCACGCGAATTGATCGGTGCGATTACGCGCGACGGGGCGACGCTTGTGCCGCTGGATATTCACTTCAATGAACGCGGGCGGGCGAAGGTGTTGCTGGGCTTGGCCGAGGGCAAGAAGAAGCATGACAAGCGGGCCGCGATTGCGGCGCGGGATTGGCAGCGGGATAAGGCGCGGTTGATGCGGGATAGGGGGTAGGGTTGGTCTTTCACCAGGTCGGATCAGCGCTCCCATGAGTTGCCGCTGCGCCCTCGGGACGCAGTGACTGTCAGGCAGATAACGCAAGTATACACTCCGTTGCCGCGCAAAGCGCGCTAACAATCGGACCGCGTCGCCTATGATCAAAAAACGAGAATAGCTACGTTGTCAGCTACCGCGCCAAATTAGAGGGCTGTAATTCCAACTGAGAGAGCAATGAGCGATAGGCGGCAAACGCGTCATTAATTTGGTTGGAACGAAAAAATCTTTCAAACGAAGGTCCAATCACTAAAAAACCGCCGTTAACGTGCATCATCATAGGGTGCAGATGCACACTATCACAGTAATAACCCGCCAAACTTCTTGCCGCCTGTCCCGAAGGAATTCGCCCAAACGGTGTGTTGCTAGAGAAAGGAGCCAGTTCAGTTCCGATAGGACGGCGCCCGATAGAGCCGAGGGGGCCGAGGGCCTTTTCATTCCTCATGACCTCGCATTGAGACGCCCCTCCTTGCGCCCATCCTTCAGAAACAGAGATGAAAAAGAGGGAAAAGAGGCAGATAAATCTTACAAGCGCGACCCTCATTCCATTCTCCCTTCAACGTGCTTATTTCACTCATCGACGTATACATGCAAACGAAATTTCTTCCGCAATGTTCGTGATGAACTCCGCGCCTAAAAAAAACTTATCATTTTTGCGTGGAACCACGACGCAACGCGAACCTCGATTACCTGAGCGCTCAATATATCTATCTACATAAGACCACTGCACGGGTATTTGAATGATTGGCCCAGTGCTCCTCTGAAATCGATCAACAGGACGGTCGAAGCTCACTAAGCCGCCTGCCAGCTTTGACCAGAGGGGCGTCCACCTGACCGAAGCCTCTCCCGTTCGAAGGAAATCAGCGTTAGCGGAGACGGGATTCAATAAACAAAGAAACAAGAAGAGTGCAGCGACTTGCTTAACCATCATGCTACCCTCTGAGGCGATTTTTCCCTGTTTCGGCTAACATCCCTATTCATAATAGGTCAAGCATCGTAACGCCCGCCTGGAACGACACACCATTAGTGTGCAACAAAGATATCCCCCCGATGGGGACCGCATTTGAAACCG
>Ga0315900_10008764_pt1 | contig 12954 bp, 7 predicted proteins | sample LakEriMetagenome_FD_203521 | JGI IMG/M metagenome (GOLD analysis project Ga0315900, IMG submission 203521) | Freshwater fungal communities from buoy surface, Lake Erie, Ohio, United States - Buoy 12 MA114 | ecosystem: Environmental > Aquatic > Freshwater > Lake > Lake biofilm | place: USA: Lake...
AGATGCTGCAACAGCTGCAGTTGAGGCTCTTGCAACTGAAGTTGCAACCTTGATGGCAGCCCTAAAGGCTCAGATCACAACCTTGGCTAACACAGTTGCCAAGATTGCCAAGAAGGTAAAGGCGTAAAGCCTCTAGCTTCTTAAAAAGTAGTACCGAAGGGCCTCCAGAGATGGGGGCCCTTCGGGTTTTAGAAGATTGACTCTGTCTTACTCTTGACTCTCTTAACCATCACTTTTACCCTTTTCGGGTGTCAGAGGTCACAACATTTCGGCTTATTTCCCTTCTACTTTTCACTCTCGTGCTGCAAGCCCTTATGCAGAGATGGAATATGCGGCCTTGAATTCAGGTACACATTTGCAAAATGGTAAGTTGAGAAAATTTGTTAATGCTGACTCAGGCAATAGAGTAATTGGAGTTAAAGTTGTTGGATCTAAGGTTCAAATCATTTGGTAGAGCAAAGTTTTATCCTTTGCTCAAATGTTTTAAGGTCTATGTATCGATTGTGATGGAAATATATGCGTAGTGGGTCAAGTATGAGTCCGCGAGTTTTACTTACTTTTGCTCTTATATTGAGCCTGGCTCCTCAAGTCCAAGCCGCCGAATTGCGCCCGCCAAGCCTGAAAGCATCTTGGTTGGATACGGTTAATTACTATCGTAAAGCTAGCGACTTACCGCCAATAGCAGAAGATCCACAACGTACTGCTATGTCCAAGGCTCATGTTTATTATTTAGCCAATACTCCTAGAGAATTTTTAGTAGGAGACTATGTCAATGTACATAAAGAAAATCCTGCCAGCCCTTTTTATAGCGAACTAGGGGCAAAGAGTGGATCAAATATTGCTTGGGCTTCAAACCCTTCAGAAGCTGCATTTATTGATCAGTGGATGGCAGCTCCTTTTCATGCCATGGGAATTCTGCGTGAAAATCTTGAAACTTCAGGCTTTGCCGTAGCAACTGGAGCGGCTATCTCATATTTTGTAGCGGCGCTTGATGTATTTGGTATCAATTACTCCAAGCAGAGCACCAAGACCATTGTCTTTCCTGGTAATAACTCGACGGTCAGGCTCTCCACCTTTTATGGGGAGAGTCCAGATCCAAGAGAAGGTTGTGGACCCGATTGGAAGAATTTCCGAGGGCTTCCTCTCTTTGTCTCATTTCCCAATCCTCTTACTCGGGCAAGCACTGGGTCTTTAACTCTCTCAGATGGGAAAACCTTAAATCCCGGAGAAGAACTTTGTGTTGTTGATTCATTTAATTACGCAACTTCAGATGCAGTTTATGGACCAGCGGGCAGGGCGAAATTGTCAAATGTGAATATGGTTATACTGATTCCGAAACTACCGTTAAATCCTGGATTGCATACAGCTTCAGTATCTCAGCCAGGGGGCCAGCAGGTGACTTGGAAATTCAATGTTTTACCTAAGCTAGATACTCTAAAGTTTAGAGATAACCCTGAAAGAGACCAAATTGAGTGGGATTTAATTCCTGACACACAGATTTCAAAGATTCAGGGCTATCAGATATCGCGGATGAATAATCGTTTAGAAACAATTTATACCCTCGACAAGGGCTCAAATTTCTTTGATACGAGTTCTCTACCTGAAGGCTGGAACTATTTATGTATTCAACCCTTTGATGAAAGCAGTATCGCAAAATGTACCAGTCACACCGGGGTATTCATTGATCGCGGATGGAGTGTTAAAGATACTGAAATTAATAAAGCGGATTTAAAACTAAATTTTACAGTGCAACCTAATCGAAGCTCTCTCAATAGAGTGCCCCCAAATGTGATTGTCATCATAAAAGATATGGATGGTAACGAAGTAATGAATAGAGAAGTTCAGGCTACTGATGGCTACCTCGATATTACTGAACTCGCTACTGGTAAGCACTTTGACTATAGACTTTTCATAAAAGGGCAGAACTGGTGGGTGGGAGAAAGTGGTTGGTTTAAAATCAAGAAACCTACTGCCACTAGTGATTCCGCTAATAAAAAGGAAAGTATTTCAAAGAATAAAAAACTGTCTGACGGTTATCCTGAAGGTCTAAAGGTTCCTGGTCGCACATGCTCCAAGAAGGGGGCTACCGCTCTTCTATTCCAAGTGAAATTAAAGTGCGCTTCACTCTCAGGGGCCTTAACTTGGGTCCGCTCAGATGGAAAAACCTCTCCCGTGCTGCCCCTTGGCACTGAATGCAAGAAGGCTGGGGAGAAGCTGATAGTGATCAATCGAGAATATCTCTGTAAGTCGATTGAGGGGGTAAAGATATGGTTGCCAGCAACCTAGAATAAAAGCCTGTTCTTGCTAGCTGAATTTCTTAGAACTTACTTAATTAAATCCCTCAATTAGAAAGAATCTGGCCTAGGCCCTACCCTTTGGATATGTCTAGGAGTTTTCGCTTTTTATTTATATCCCTTGCCATATCCCTGCTCTTTACCTCCCTAACTCCAGCAAGTGCAAATCAAACTCGCTATATCGATATCGTTTCTGTGACCTGGCCTGGAGCCAAGGCGCCGACAGTTAACATTGCTGCAATTGAAAGTGCCATCACTAATGAAGTTAATCCAAGATGGCGCGAATTCACCACCTTAGTGGGAGATACTAAGAATCGAGCAATCAACTTTCTTCATGGCCGAAGTTTAGATCGAGCCATTTCCATAACCCGAGCGATGTCTTGCGAGGGAAGCGGGGCTGGAAATTTTATGTCCACAATTCAAATTGAAACATATAAACAGTTGGGTATAACAGATTGGGCATCGCGTTACTTAATCATTCTCGTTCCAGATAATGGCTGCATCTGGATGGGACGAGCTCTGATTGGCTCAAATGATTATCCAGGTGGAGTGATGACCCTGCATGACTCTGCATCAGCATTTGTAATTACCCATGAATTGGGCCACTCATTAGGTCTTGGCCACTCTAATTTTTTAAGATGTGATTCTGGAGCAAAAGATGGAGCCTGGGGCTCTGATTGCAAGGCTGTTGAATATGGTGGAAGCGTTGATGTTATGGGTAATGTTGATGTCACTACACCTCTATCTACATATCACCAATGGCGGATGGGGCTACTTGATCGAGAAGAGATAAAACAATCCTGGTTAAGCGAGAGTATTGATCTAAACGCATCTGATGTGGTTGGCTCTACTAGAGCAATCTTCTTACGTGATGGCAAATCCACATATTGGGTGGAGTATCGCAGAGCTAATTCAAAGGCTACATTTAAACCAGGTTTAGTTATCTATCGAACCGATCCACCACCAGCATCTGCAATTGTGAGTCCTAATCCTGAGGATCAGCTAGCAGGTGAATTCTCAACCGCGGTGGGCTCAGATATCTGGATGTTGAATTGGGATAACTACACCTATCAACGCTCACGCGCCCAAGGTTCTATGAGCCTGCCCCAAGGAAGTACTGCTACGGTCTTTAGTGGAAATATTTCACTAACTGCCAGCGCCACTTCAAGTGAGAATGTAGTAAGAGTGAGCATCACTCGCAGAGCTGATACCAACCCGCCACCAACTCCGTTGCTTTCTAGCAACGCTACTTGGCTCTATCCCGGAGTTGAAATTCTTCAAAGTGGCTATGACGATGGTGAGAGCGCAATCGCTGGATTTGAAGTTAGAGTTGATGGCAAGGAGATTAGTTTGCCAGTTAGTAGCGTAGAGAAATGGGTTCCAACATATCTAAATCCTTTTACTCCGCCAAAAACTCTTCAAGTTAGAGATCTGCCAGAAGGAAATTATTCCCTTTCAGTACGTGCTATCGATCTATGGGGAAATAAGAGCCCCTGGTCCCAGAGCGTTACAGCCACCATTGATCGAAGTGATCCTGTTGTCACAAGTGATATCAAAATACTTGGGGTTAGAGATGGAAGCTTTAATCTCTCCTGGAGCGGTATTTCAGATGCAGGTAGCGGGCTCTGTCTTACCCAACTCTCAAACGAGGATGGCTGGGTTAGTTATGCAAGTGCTGATCGCAGCGCGCCAAGATTTACCATCCCATCTTCTGGCAGCATCTCAGCGCAATTACAAGTCTTTGATTGTTTAGGTAATGGCAAAAGTGGCAATGTTAAGATTGCAAGTAATTTCTTAAGCGCTTCAGCAGCGAAAAAGAGTGGTAAGTGGAGTAACGCAAGCGAATTTGGAGCTGGGGCAATGAAGTGCACCGGCAAGTGTGCCGCAATCTTTACCACCTCAGGCAATATCGGAGTGCTTTCTGGAAATGGAAGCGCTTCGGTCGTTATCTCAAATAAACCAGTAGCCAGTATTGCTAATTCCAGTTCAAATCAATTGCGTATTGGCGCCGCTGTGGAGTTAGGAAAGGCTCGCAAAGTAGTGAGAATTGCTGGTTCTAATTTCACGTTAGTTGGTTTGAGTAAATTAGATGTAGAACTCTCCTCATTAGTTAAGGTAGATCGAAAAGCACCATTAGTAGATGAATCCCTTAACGACCCTACCCAGAGAGCTTTGAGCTCCTTTGGATTTAATCAAGGCGATTTCACCAACGATTGGAGCGTGCTTCCTATGGCCCGGGGAACGACTCTGCTTGACCCTAGCCTTGATTTATGCGGCTCTAATTACCTCTCAGAATCAACTCGACAGGCTCGCCGTCAGATTTCAGTTACCAAGGCCAACTCGCCATACCTATTTCTATCTAGCGAGAGCGTAAAGTATCAAAACGCGAGCGCAGCTAGCGCTGCATTAGCTGAGCTAAAGAAGAATTTAGCGCTCTGTATAAGCAATAAAGGAGGCAGTGATAATGGCGTATTTACTGATTACACCTTTGAAAACCTCCCTACTTCAAATGCCAGATTAGTAGATGAAAATTCACGAGTCTTGGTAAGAGCCACAATCGGTAAAGGCCAAGCCGCTCGCAATCTCTTAGCCTTCTATCAATTTAATGGCGCTTACTTCACAGGGTTATATCTAGTAACTGCTGCGGATAAGGCCCTTAAAGACTCTGAAGTATTACGATGGTTTGATGTAGCTTCAGTATTAGCAGATCGGTTAAAGAGTCAAGCTCTCTTATAGCCTTTAGGACACTTAGGGTTTACTGCAGTAATTTTCTTCTTAACCTTACCTTTAATACAGGTGATAGTTTTCTTTTTAGCGACCGCTTCAGGCTTGATCGTTGGTGTTGGTGTTGGATCTGGAGAAGGTGAGGAAGAGAGCTGGGGCTCTGGAGTTGGAGTGGGCGAAGGCGTGGGAAGAACTACCGCCTTGGAGTTTGCTTTAAAAGTCCTTGAGTTAACATCCCAGCCATTAACCACCCAGAATCTCCATCGCAAAGTTGATTCCTCAGCAACTTCAGCAATGGTCCATGGCTGAACAGGATGCGTGCTTGGACAATTACTCGCCTCATCCCAGCCTGCAGCGAGGGCATATGAACTCCATTGATCATTGGTAAGTATCTGCAGCTCGGCATTGATACCCCGGGCATGGCAACCGGTAAAATCTTTATAGAAATTCCCATTAATTTCAGCGGCGCGACGCTTGCCCTCTAATTCCAACTGCGCATTGATCCTGGCTAATTCAGCCTCTCTCTCCTTCTCGATTATTGACTTTTCTTCTTCGCCAAATTTAATTAACTCAGCTTTAAGAGTATTTTCAAAGGGCCAGAAAACGGTTGCTGAAGCAACGCCGCGAGCATTTGGATTTGTGGTGACATCAAACCATCCGCCTCCGGCATATAAAGTTCCTAAATACAAAACCTCATCACCTTTTTGCATCATCAATGGACTTCCCGAATCGCCAGGGCAGAGGGAAGTACCTAGCGGATAGTCAACTTCCAACTGTCGATCCCGAGAGGGTATATGAGGCAATATTCTCTGAGTGCCGGTAATTCCATCCACCCGATAAGGCGCTCCATCATTTGGGATTGTGGCGCCATTTCGGCCACCCAAACAGCCATAGCCAAGATGAAAAGCTGTGCCGATGCCATTTTTAAAGTCATTTATCTCTGCCGCTGTAGCTCCGCGGCTTAAGTGTCTACCTTTTAAGGGCCTTTCAAGAAATAAAAATGCCACATCATTTATCTGCCCCTCTTTGAAATTCTTCTCTGGTTCCCACCGATTGAAGTAATCCGGCTCAGTCCAAATCTTCATCACTCTAACAGCATCGCTTTTAGCTTCCGTTAAACTCCAATCAATACCAGTTTGAGAGACATAAAAATTGCTAATAGGTGCAATTAGCTCCGATGCTTTCCCGCCACTTTTAATGACGCAATGCGCCGCAGTAATAACTACTCGTTCAGAGAAGTAAGCACCTGTGCAATAACCAGAACCAGTCTTTCCAAATGGAAACAAGGTGACTACATAATCTGCACCAAGAACCTTTTTTCCATTAACGATCGCATTTGTAGGGATTTGAAAACCAAAGAGGATCATAGAGATCAAAAGCATCAGAAAGAGAGCTCTCCTGCCTCTGATACTCAAGCCGCTTAAGTTCACAATCCGAATTATCCATGAAAAAAAATCTCTTCCAAAAACCCGAAGGGCCCCCATCTCTGGAGGCCCTTCGGTACTACTTTTTAAGAAGCTAGAGGCTTTACGCCTTTACCTTCTTTGCAATCTTGGCAACTGTGTTAGCCAAGGTTGTGATCTGAGCCTTTAGGGCTGCCATCAAGGTTGCAACTTCAGTTGCAAGAGCCTCAACTGCAGCTGTTGCAGCATCTGCAGCATCGCGTGCTTCTTCAGCAGCGACTGTTGCAGCATCTGCAGCTTCAGCAGCAAGGTTTGCAGCATCGGTAGCAGCATTTGCTGCATCGATTGCTTCAGCAGCAGCATCAGATGCGGCGTTAGCAGCAGCTGTTGATGCATCATCAGCAACTGTTGCTGATGCTGTCACCTGTGTTGTTGCCCCAGTAACTGCGGAGGTATATGAAGCGCGTGCCTCAAATGCTCCACCTGTTGAAGGTGCAAACACTGTTGGACGTGATGCAGATGATGCTGAAACACCTGAGCGGTATTCACCGGCAGCAGGAGCAGTTCCACCAATTGCTTTTGAGAAGACAACAGCAGGAGATGCAACACCGTCATAAACAGGGTTTCCAGCTGAGTCCTTAGCGGTGCGAGTAACAACCATTGCTTCGCCTACCTGATAGGAAGCCTTATCAAGAGTCAAGGTCATAGATGCTAGTGATCCACCAAGGGTGAATGTGATTGCATCAGTTGACACATAAGCACCAGTTGAAAGAAGGGTGCGGAAAACAACTGTTCCTGAAGCACCAGATGTTCCACCTGGAGCTGAAGTTACAGATGCGTTGTAGTAACCAGGACCATCACCAGCAGTTGCATCATCTTCTACAACTGAACCGGAGACAATAACTGCAGCGTTATTTGAAAGCGCTGTAACTGTTAGTCCTGGTACAACCTGACCTGATGAGTCTTTAGCAACAATGTAAACAGCTGGAGTTGTAGCAGCGGTTAGCCAAGTACATCCAGCATCATTACAGCCAAGTTCAGCGCCAGCAGCGGATGCGCGAGCAACCTTGAGATACTGAGTTGCTGTTAATGTTGCAACTGTTCCATAGAAGTTAATGGTCTTAGTAGCCAAAACCACAGTTCCACTGGAGATAGTGATTGTTGCAGTTCCAGAAGTTCCATCTGGCCAAACAGTAACGTTAGCAGTATTGGTTGTTAGTCCAGCTGCGCCAGTTGCTACTGCACGACCAGTAGCCGCTTCAGTAGGAGTGGCTCCAACAACATTTAGTCCAAGCAAACCAGGACCAGAAATAGTTGCAGTAAGAGCTGATCCGTTCAAGGCAATGTTATTAATATCCTTGACGGTTACCAAGATGTTTGCACATTGTAATGCTGCAACTGCTCTGGAGCAGTTAACTCCATCAGCTGTATCATCATTTGTAGATGATGCAAGTGTGGTTCCTGCATTCATATATGCAGTTGAGTACTGAGCTGAGGCATTTGCCGAAGCTGATGCAACCCAGTTGATCACGATTGTTGCACGTGTTGTTGGGATACCTGTTGCAGCAGCAACTTCGGTAATAGTGATGGTTTGAGTTCCAGCAGCAGAAGATGCAGCTTGGAAGGTGACCTGAGCGTTGGCAACGGAGCCAGTTACTGCGGAAGTTCCAGTTACAGCGGCATCAGGGCTGGTGTACTTAATACCATCAAGGTAGTTAGTACCGTTGATTGTTGCGACCACAGAACCTGTTGCTGCAGTATCGCCAGCACAAGTTGGAACCGAAGCCGTTACCGTCGTTGATTTGCTTGCACAGGCAGTCGGGTTCAATACTGATCCGACTCCAGATGATGTGATGTTAAAGATGGCGTTTGCGCCAGTTGTCACACGTGGTGTGAAAGCAACAGAAGCCGATCCATTCACAATTGCATTACCTGCAGTTGCACCCTTACCAGATGAGGCCTGAGTAAGTTGAGCGCCGCCAACAGTGATTATCATTGCTGTAGTTGCAGTATTAGTAAAGGTGGGAGTTCCAGAACCCGCATCTGCACCAAGAATTGAAATTGAGTAAGTTCCTGGCACATCTGGGGTAAAGGTGAATTCACCAGCTTTCTTTGAGGTAACACCTGTGTTGTCTGCAGCTGCCGCAATATTTATATAGTTTGAAGCGGCAGTTACAGTTAACAAGGCAGTAGCAAAATCTGCCACTAATCCAGTGGTGCTGGCTACTAAATCGGCGCTAACGCGCGCTGAATTTGCTGGAACGCTAACAAAAGTTGCTGTGAACTTTGCTCCATCGCTCGCACCATCAACAGCAGTTGCAGTTACACTGAATGGCAATATTACCGGTGTACCTACTGCCGGTATGGCTGGCGTTGAGGTTACTGCAATGGTTGTGTATGCAACTTCAGCAGCCTTTGCAGGCATTACTGACAACAGACCAAAGCCCAACGCTGACACAGCAACAAGCGCAATGCGCTTGATTGATGTCTTTGTAGACATTTGTTTCCTTTCTAAAAAAGTCGATCTAAAGGATTTCTTTAGATCGGCTGGGCGCTTAAGGACGCACTCATCAGATATGAGTGAGCCTTTTTGGGTTTTCAGGGTTGCCACCCGGGCGGGTTAGGGGTCAGGTGGGCGGGTTTTTCATTGTGCAGTTCAAGCATGGGACTGGAGTGACGCTGGTTATTAGGCGATAATCACGGGGTGGGCATGGAGCGAGCTTTTTTGGTGGAGGCGGCCCGCACCCCCTTCGGCTCCTACTTCGGCGGGCTCTCAGCCATTCGACCTGATGATTTGTTGGCCCTTGCGATAAAAGAGGTGCTTGCTCGAGTTCGTGTGCTGAAGGGCTCAGATATTGATGATGTGATGATTGGTGATTCAAATGGTTCTGGTGAAGACAATCGGAATGTAGCTCGTATGAGCTCCTTACTTGCTGGGCTTCCGGTTTCAGTTCCCGGTGTAACCATCAATCGCCTATGTGGCAGCGGGGCTGAAGCAATAGTTCAAGCTAGCCGTTCTATCAAGGTGGGAGATGCCAACTTCATAATTGCAGGCGGAGTTGAATCAATGTCACGTGCGCCTTGGATTTTGCAACGAAACGACAAAAGACTTCCCGAAAGGGTTGATCCACAAGACTTACATCAATCCACGGTCGGATGGCGTATGACAAACCCAGAGTTTTCGGCGCAATGGACCCAATCACTTGGAAGATGTGCTGAGGAAGTTGCGGAGAAACATGGGATTCCAAGGGCTGCGCAAGATGAATGGTCTCTTCGTTCGCATCAAAGAGCCCATGACGCTTGGGATGCAGGCAAGCATGATGATTTTGTCTTTTCGGTAAATGGAATAACTAGGGATGAGTCAATTAGACCCGGATCAAAAATAGAGACGTTAAGTGCTTTAAAATCAGTGTTTTCTGAAGGTGGGGCCGGTACTGCAGGAAACTCATCGCCGATAAATGATGGCGCGGTAGCAGGCATAGTAACCAATTTAGCTGGGGTAGAGAAAATCGGCGGCAAAGTAATTTGCGAAATTTTAGGATCTCAAGTTGTTGGAATCGCGCCTCATGAATTCACGAGAGCTCCGGTTTTTGCAATCAAGAAATTAATGGAGAAGTTGCAGCTTACCTATGCAGAGATTGCGCTGTGGGAGATAAATGAAGCTTTTGCAGCAATGGTTTTGACGGTATTGCATGAGTTGCCAGATATTGATCCAGATCTGGTTAATGTCAATGGTGGAGCAATTGCACTCGGTCATCCCATTGGTGGCTCGGGTGCCAGAGTTGTAGTTGATTGCGCTCGGGAGTTAAAGCGCCGGGGCGGTGGAATCGGTATTGCCGCAGCCTGCATTGGAGTGGGGCAAGGTATTGCGATTGCAATAAAGGTTTGAGGCAGAGGTGAGCGAGAATCCTTCACAAAAAAGTAAAGACTTTGTTCAATCCCTAGATCGGGGTCTATCAATATTTAAAGCCTTTGATGCAATGCATCCTCAATTAACGCTAAGCGAAGTTGCTGAGGCAACTGGATTTACAAGAGCCACAGCGCGAAGATTTCTCATGACCCTTGAGGAGCTTAATTACATTGGCAGATCAGGGCGCCACTTCTATCTTAAACCCAGGGTCTTAGAGCTTGGATATGCTTATCTATCATCCTTTTCGCTGATCTCTATCGCTCAGGGCCATCTAGAGCAGCTGGCAGATCAGGTTCGGGAATCTGCTTCAGCAACAGTTCTTGAGGGAACCAATGTAATTTATGTTTGTCGCGCTGCTGCAAAGCGAATAATGACAATTAATTTAGCTGTTGGCACCCAACTTCCAGCCTATGCAACTTCCATGGGCCGGGTTCTGCTTGCTTCAATGAGTGGGGCAGATTTAGATAAATACTTTGAGCAGGCAGAGATAGAGAAGCTGACCTCAAAGACTGTGACTAATGAGAGAGAGCTACGATCCATAATTAAAAAAGTTAAGGAGCAGGGCTACTCAATTGTTTGTGAAGAGCTAGAAGATGGCGTGCAATCAGTTTCGATGCCGATCCATAGCAAAGATGGGAAAGTTTTAGCAGCAGCTAATGTGAGCGCGCACTCATCGCGAGTAAGTGAAGATGACTTGCGAGCTAAGCTCTTGCCAAAATTGGGCAGATGCGTATCAGAGATTGAAAGAGATTTATCGCTGCAGAATTAATTGATTTGATCGATGCAGAGATACTTAATTTCAACAAATTCATCAACGCCATGTAGCGAACCTTCTCGCCCAATACCTGACTCCTTAACTCCACCAAAGGGAGCTCCCTCATAGGAGATTAATCCAGTGTTTATTCCAACCACTCCAACTTCTAGCGCCTCTCCAACTCGCCAGGTGCGAGCATTATCTTTTGTGAAGAAGTAAGCAGCCAGGCCGAATTGTGTGTCATTTGCGATATCAATAGCCTCTTGCTCTGTTTTGAATTTAATCACTCCAGCTAAAGGTCCAAAAGTCTCCTCTTGGCAGATCAACATCTCAGCAGTTACTCCAGTGATTATGGTGGGTTCAAAGAAAGTGCCATCTCCCGATAAACGCTTACCCCCAGAAATTAGCGTGGCGCCCTTAGCTAGGGCATCGCTGATATGGGATTGGACTTTGGCAACTGCCTCCTCATTTATAAGTGGCCCCTGTTTTGATGCCGGATCTAGGCCATTTCCAACCTTTAGCTCTGTAATTGCAACTTTTAATGCCGCAATAAAGTCATCATGGATATTTTCTTGGACCAAGATTCGATTGGCACAGACACAGGTCTGACCACTATTGCGAAATTTTGAGGCGATAACTCCACTGACTGCAACATCAAGATCGGCATCGTCAAAAATTATTAGTGGCGCATTACCGCCTAATTCCAGCGCTACTTTCTTAACAGTCTTTGCGCAAGCTGCCATCAAGATTTTGCCAACCTCTGTTGATCCGGTAAAACTCAAGGCTTTAACTATTGAACTTGATGTAATAACTTCACCGACCATCTTTGGCTCGCCAACTACTACATTTAGAACTCCCTTTGGTATTCCTGCGCGGGCAGCAAGTTCAGCAATGGCGTTTGCTGATAAAGGAGTCTCGGTTGCTGGCTTGATAATCATTGAGCATCCTGCGCCAAGTGCAGGTCCAGCTTTACGGGCAATCATCGCCATTGGAAAGTTCCAAGGAGTTATTGATGCAGTTACGCCAATAGGTTGCTTAATTGTAAGTAGGCGACGGGAGGCCACATTGGTGGGAATAGTTTCGCCATAAACTCGCTTACCCTCTTCGCCATACCACTCTATAAACCCCGCTCCGTAGATGATTTCGGCCTTTGCCTCTGCAAGTGGCTTGCCTTGTTCAGAGGTGAGGATCAGAGCTAAATCTTCAACATTTTCCATAATCAGCTGATACCAAAGTCGCATAATCTTGGCTCGCTCAATCGCGGTTTTCTTTGCCCAGAGCCTAAAACCACTCTCTGAGTTTTCTATTGCACGGACGACATCTTCTCTGGTGGCCATTGCAATATTCGCAATTACTTCACCTGTGGCTGGGTTGATAATTGGAGCCCGCTCACCACTGGAGCTTGCCACCCAAGATCCATCGATAAAGAGATCTTCTTTGAGAAGCGTTCCATCTTTAAGCCCGAGATTGATCTTGGCCTTCTCTGTCATTTTTGAACCCTTCTAGGCGGGGTGGATTTTTTACTACTGATTAAAGAGCGCAGTGGCAATGATAATCCCGAAGTGGCAACCTAGACAGTGCCTAAGGTAGTTAGTAGATTCTAAGCGTCATTAATTCGCTATACGAACACCAAGAAAAGCTACGGGGAGAAATGAGCCAAAGAGAAGAATTATCCTTAAGCGAAACCGATCGTAAGTTCTTTTTCCACCCTTTTACTGCGCTCAAGGCTCATGAGGCCTCTGGTGGAAAGATCATAAAGTCTGCAAAGGGTTCAACGCTTACCGATATAGAAGGCAATAAATTTCTTGATGCCATGGCTGGCCTCTGGTGTGTCAATTTAGGATATGGAAATCACGAACTTGCAGATGC
>Ga0315900_10008766_pt1 | contig 12951 bp, 12 predicted proteins | sample LakEriMetagenome_FD_203521 | JGI IMG/M metagenome (GOLD analysis project Ga0315900, IMG submission 203521) | Freshwater fungal communities from buoy surface, Lake Erie, Ohio, United States - Buoy 12 MA114 | ecosystem: Environmental > Aquatic > Freshwater > Lake > Lake biofilm | place: USA: Lake...
CCCAGCCCTTCGCTTTATGGATGAGGTCTGCCGCCAGCCCGTAATGGTGCCAGGTATCGAGGGCGGTCTCGCTATGCGTCACAATCCCGCGCCCGTCGTCATAGTCGCGCCCGAAGCCATACAGGAACTGCTGGCGAGCGTCGGTGCGGAGGGTTTCCGCCACGGTCGCATACGGCACCGCTTCCAGCACCGCGTCAATCTTGCGCCGGAACGCGGGGGCCAGTACCTCCAGCCGCCGATCTACGGGCACGGCTCGTGGGACCGTCTTCCGCTTTGTTGCTGGCTTATTTGCAGACATCTGCACCACGCATATTACAGCTCCCCAGAGGGCTTGCGATTCGATCCATAAGCCCCAAGGCCAACACCACCAACAAGTCCTGCGGTCAGCATGGCTTTGATAAGGTCGCTGTGGGTGGTCGTTTCGCCAGCAGCTTTGTCCCATACCGAATGGTGGACGAGGTGCTGCTTGAACGGCTGGAGCTGTTGCGGAACCTCAACACCAAACGCCTCTTGCCGGCGAGCCAAGCGATCCACGCCAGCAATAGCGCCCTTACCACTCGACCGTCGCAAGAACTGCTGCGCCTCAGCCGTTGGCCGGCCCGTATTCAGAATGATCTGCCGCGCATCCAACGTCGGGTCTGCCCCATACCCAAGCATTGATCCAATGAATCCACGCTTTGATGGGCCGATCCCATGCATACGCCCCGTCAACTCTTGCATCTTTTGACGAGCCGCAGACTGACTGCCGCTGTAGGCTTCCCCTACAATGTCTGTCAGTTCATCGCTGAGCTGTGCAGTTTCAGCGTTTCGGAGCAACTTTTCCCGTAAGTCGTTGTCCTTGCCAAACGGCTTCATCAGCCGAACCATTTCTTCGACCGTCTTCGGGTTAATCGCTCCCGCCTCTAGCTGGTCAAGATAGGTCTTTCCGAGTGGTGACATGAGGAGTTCCGCCATTGCCCCTTCTGGGCGGATCTTTCCTTGAACGTCAGCGGGCAAATCAAATCCGATGTTCCGCAGCTTTTGTGCGTCAAGGGCGCTGCGCTGGATTGACGCCTGGGTAATGGCATTGGCCTTTGCAACATCGCGGGCAGACAGCCCCCTCGTCGTCGCCTTTTTGGCTTGCTCACTCATGAACTCGCCAAACTGGCTAACGTGTTCTGGGAGCTTGGTGATTCCCAGCTCCTCTTTTACTTGCGCGGTTGGTCTCCACTTCCAATCGGCAATCAGCGAGGCTAATGCCTTCGGCGATGGCATGGCGCGACCAACGGCCTTAACCGACCCTGCGAACGGCACCATCCCAAGCGCGGCCATCCCCGCGCCAGCGTAATCACGGTCAGCGAGAGCATTGGCCGTATCAAACACGCCCATTGGGGTGCTGGTGACTGGCGCGTTCCGCAGCACTTCGGGGATGGCCGTCGTTGCCATCTGGCGCATCGCTTCCAGATCGCCAATGCCCTGTCCCTGCCGCGCCGTTTCTGTTGCGTCACGCGGCACCAGCAAGTCACGAAGTGTACGGCGCGGAGGGAGAGGAGGCATGGGTTAGGCCTTCTTCTTAGCGAGATGGAGGAGGTAGGCAATGCCCGCCGCGAGGACGGACTTCACCGCGTCCTTGTCCAGCGTGGACAGGCAGTTCTCGACGCCATTCGGATCACAGGTGATGTCTGCGCCGGTGAGGCTGGCAAGGATCGTCAGCACGATGGCAATACCCGCCACCGCAAACCGCTTCGCCACGCCAGGCAGCGCATCCACCGTGGCCGACAGCGCCTTGAGGCCCTGCATGACCACGAACGTCAGCGGGCCGATGATGAGGGGGATGGTAGCCGAGAGGAGGAGCTTGTTCATAACACCTCAGGAGTGAGAGGAGAGGCGACCTTCCAAATGGGCGACGGCTTTCGCGTTCTCACGAAGCAGGTCGTAGATCTCGCCCATGTCACGCCGCATATCGCGGACATCAATCTGCATCCGTGTCACGGTCGTCTTGAGCATGGCGTAGGACATCGCCGCGCCGATCACGGCGGACACGAGGGGGACGACGAGTGAGGCAGTATTCATGGGCGCTCCAGTGGTCTGTTGTAGCATCGCCGAGCCGACAGCAGATACTACGCCAAACTGGAGCGAAACGGATGCGACGGTCATGGCCTTACTCGTACCCAAGGAATCGGTTCAGGACCGTCTGAATGGCCGATGGACTTGCTGCCACACCTCCACGCACTCCACGCTGGAGCATCGTTGGGCCAACGCCAGTCATCTCAGACAAGCGCGGAGCTTGCATCGCTGCACGACTCGGGAGGAACGGCACAGGGATGCTGCCTCTCATCGTGCCGATCCGTGCCGTCTTTGGGGCTTCTCGCAGATAGCCAAAGATGGCGTCCGATGCTGCGGCTCGCTGCTCAGGCGTTGCCGTCTTTAGGTATTCGGCAAAAGATTCTACGCCCTTTTTTGTGGCCGTCGATAGCGTCGGTGGCGCTCCAGACGATGCGACACGAGCGACTTCTGCCGCACGTTCAATCGCCTCACCAATCTTGCGCCCACCACTCGCCACACGAAGGACATCCGTATATGGCAAATCTGGCCGAGACTCTACCATCCCTGCCTTGAGCAAGTCTCTCGCACCCTCTGCGGCTTCCGCCGCCACGGTGTACTTATCCTTGAACGCCTTGCTCCCAGCCACCTTGTAGATGCGGTCTAGCACCACAGGTGATGTGATGGGAAGATCGGCAAAGTTTGGGTTCTTCCGCACCACGTTAAAGGCTTGCCGGACAATAGGGTTTTCAATGGCTTCTGCCAGCTTCTGCGTTGGCGGCGAGAGCGGTGCGCTCGTCACTGGGCCTCCCTTCGTGGCATACCCAGTCCACGCATCATAGAGCGGCTTTTCCGCAGCGCGAGTCTTGGCCTTTTGCTCTAGTACCTGTGTCACCCGTGAAGGCGTCCGATACGACCGCGCAATTGCTCCTGCCGGTTCTCCGAGTAACGCGCCCATCGCGCTTTCCATTCCACCGCCAACCGCAGCTTTTTTGGCGATGTCCACTGGGGCTTCTCCGGCGACAGCCGCCCGCTCACCAGAGCGAGCGCCACCGACTGCGCCAGAGTACAGGGCACGAGTCAATCGAGTCCCTTGACCAAACGGCAAAAGGTAGGGGGCCATGCTGCCAGCAACAGCCGCTGGAGACAATGGGTTCGCAAGGACTGGACTACGCTCTTGCGCTTGACGCACAACGTCTTGGAACTCTTGTGCCCCTTCTTTAAGCGTCTTCTTTGGGCCAAACAATCCCGTGGCGCTTAATGCTCCGTACATCGTAGGTGCGCCAGGAATATTCGACAGCCCCGCCGCCATTATATCCGCAACGGTTTCCCCCGCCTTCTTTGCCATACCCCCAAGCGATGATGGGGCCTTCTGTGCAACAGGGGCTTGTGCCATCGCCAAGAACTCTGGATCAACAGACTCTTGGGGTGGTTGCACGGCTGGCTCGGTTGCCAGCGCCAAAAACTCTGGGTCAATGGCAGGAGTCGCTGGCTTCTTCTTCTTTGGGGGCTGACGCATTACTTCTTTCCTCCTTGAGAGGTTTGCCATGCTTGCTGCATGCGGAGGGCATAGCTCTCAGGGCTTTCGGTGTTCCCCTTTGGGTTTTGCGCCTTCCACGCTGCGCCAAATTCGGCCTTTGACAGAGCGGGACGTTCAATGCCAGCTTCTGCCGTGGCCTCGCGGAACGCCAATTCAGGATCTCCCTTGGCATACGCCTTCACCAGTGGAGACAGCAACCCTCTACGGCGCTGCTGCACACGGCTGACGACCGTGACAGGTGAACCCGCTGCAATGCCAGAGAGGAACTGCGCCATCTTGGTGCGGAAGTTTGACGGGCGCGAGGAGATCATCGTTTCTCCTTCGGCAAACGCATCTACATTTCGCATGTACTCCACCAACTCTGGGTTGGCGTTTGCCAGCGCCTGATACGCAGAGCTAGTCATCACCTTGTCGAGCGCCGTGCTTTCGTTGCTAAAGTCTGAGGCCAGCTTCTTGAGGACGTTCTGCCCCAGCGTAATTTTGATCTGCCCCGCCTTGAACTTGTTCTCAAAATCCTGCATGGCGCGATCTGCCAGTAGCATTTCGTTCATGCCAGACCGAACGCGAAGCTGCGCGACATCGGGTTCTTTCTCTTTTGTATCACCAACGGCCTTTGGCGTCTTCTTAAAGCCAGGAATGTCGTACACTTCCCTTGTATCCAGATTGATGATCTGGCCTTCTGGGGTAAGCTGCAATCGTGCCGCCCGTCCTTCTTTCGGCTGCGTGATCGCTTGCAACACATTGGATGGCAGGACACGCGCCAAGCGGGCAATGCGCTTTTCCTCCTCCGAGAATCCGCCGATGGACTGCTCAAAGGCCGCTTCTGCTTTCGCGTTCTTCTGCGCTGCCGTTTCTCGCGTAAAGCCCATGCGCCCAAACGGTGTGTTAGCCTGAATCATCGCAGAGGACGCGGGCGTTCCCTTCGGCTGTTCCGGCTGACGCCCCTTGGTGGCGTCTAGCGCCAAGGACACCGGCGTGGTCAACGGGCTGGGCGGTTGCTGGGCTACGCCAAGATCGCGCTTCGTCGCAGCGGTAAACGCCCGATTCATCGTCGTATCAAAGGCCGGCTTTGGCGCGGTGGTGGTGATGTCGGCCCCGAACGGTCGGGCCATCGGCGTGGTGTCGGCTGGCGTCAGGTCAGCGGGTTCGTACCCCAACTGCCCTAGCATCGCCAACTGCCGAACCTGGCGCTCCTCCTCGTCCTTTTGCGCCTGAAGTTCCTTTGCCTTCTTGCGCTCGTAGCCCTCAAAGCCGCCCGACACGCCACCCAAGAGATAGTCAAGAAATGCCATCAGATCCTCTGGTTAGTCGTTGCTGCCAGCGTATTGACGACCGTATTGGTCAACCAGCTTGCCGTTCTGGAGGTAGTAGATCACGCCTTTGATGATGAATTGCTGTCCGTCGCTGTACTGGCTCAGATCCGGTGGGGCATTCGACGCGATGACTGGTGGCGTGTTCGGTGGCGTGTTGTCCTTCTTTTCTTCTTCTTTCTTTGCTGGCGGCTTGAGTCCGGCATAATCAGCGGGATTCAGGCCCAGCGTCCGAAGGATGATGTCAAAGGCTTCGGGAAGAATATTCCCCGCCCACATCTCACTGACGAGGCGCATCACCTGCGTCCCTTGGCTCAGGGTCAGATCGCCCTGACGAATCTTCTCAAGGACAACAGCGGCCCGCTTTTCTTCCTCAAACCGCTGCTGTTGCAGGGTTTCGCTCACCCCAGCGGCCCGCTTCTGTTCCGCCAACTGTTCGCGGCGGAACGTCAGATCGGCCAGATCGCGCTTCTCTTGCGATGTTAGTTCCCTGATCTGCATCTGATCGCGCAAGTACCGTTCCTTTGCGCTTTCTGCCGCCGTGAACTCTTGCTGTTGAGTCTGCATCCGCTCGCGGCTCCCAATCTCCGCGTAACCCAAGCCCAACTGCCCGCGCTGATATTCCGCCGTCGCCATGTCCCGCGCACTCTGGAGATCCAGTTCACGGCCACGGAGCGAGGCTTCCTGCTGCAACTGCGCGGCACGGAGCGCAATGTCCGACTCCACCTTCGCCAGATCGCTCATGCCCGTCAACATCATCTGCTGACGGCGAGCATCCGCCTCCGCCTGTTGCTGCAACAGCTCGGCCTCAAAGCCCGCCACCGCTCGCGCTTGCTGACCGGCGAGATCGCCATAGCGTCCCCCGCCAATCGTCGAGGCACTAAGGCCGCGTCGGGCGAGTTCTTCTTCCAGCTTGGACCGCTCGGCCCCGTACTGCGCGGCGAGCTCGTCGGCCTTCGCCTTCCGCAGCGCCTCGTAGGCCTGTCCCTGAATCTGCGACGGCCCCGTGAGCAGGTCGAGCTGCGCCATCAGTTTTTCGCGGAGTTCCTTGGCCGTATCAGTCAGCGCCGAGTAGGTCGGCAGTGCTTGCGTTGTGCCGGTCGGTGCAGTGTAGAACGGCGGCAAGGTCGGAATCGTCGTCCGAGGGATTGCTGGCGGCGTTCCTCCACTCGTCGGAGGCGTTCCACCACTCGTCGGCGGCGTTCCTCCACGCGACGGCGGTCCACCTCCACCCGTCTCCGGTGGCGTTTGCGTGGGAATCACCGGAGGGGTAGTGCGCGGGGGCGGCTGGTTGCTGCCGCCGTTCGTGGAGTCACCCTGATCCTTCAGCGTCCAACGTCCGTTGATAAACGACCAGCGATTCGCCTCTGGCCCACGCGGCTGCCATGTCCCGGGTTCAATCTCCACCCAGTTATCCTGATCGGTCGTCCACGGGCCGTTCGGATCGTTCGGAGCGAAGGAGATCGTCGTCGGGGTTGTCTGCGTCCCCGTCCTCGTCGTCGTCCCGATCTTCTCGGTACGCCCAAGCTCAAAGGTGTTGAGCAGGTTGACGTAGCCCTGCTGCCGTGCCAGCGCTACATCGTTGGCCGGATTGTTGTACAGCGCCCGCCCACCAAACGGCTGATACCCACGCGCCGTCACTTCCTCGTAGGAGAGCTTGCGGATGCCCGGGCCACCCTGACTGGCCGGAACATAGGTGTAATTGTACGGCAGGTTGCCGACGTTGTTCCTCGCCTTCCACGCCTGTTCCTCGGCCCGCGTCTCCACGTCCTGCTTTGTGTCAAAACGCAGGTTGCCCTTGGCCGACGCGATGTAGTTCTTGAGCGCGTCCACCGTGATGCCCGTTGAGGCGGCAAGGTCAGCGAACTCGGCTGCCGTCGAGGGCGTCCCGTACTGGCGCAGGAACTGATCCAGCCCTTCCTGCTGCCCGCCCATCGTCATCTGCCCCGCACTGTACCCAGTCGGGAGGTTCGCCTGCGTCTGCGCGCGGAGTTCTGCTGGCGGGAGCGCGGCATACCCTTGCGGCATGGCCCGTCCACTTGCCGCTTCTACGCCCCACACCCCACCACGCTTCGTCCACGTCACGCCCGTGCTGGCCGTGTACGTCGAGCCGTTTGGCGCGGTCGGAGGCGGCACCTGCCCGGGCGCATAACGCGGGGCGTTGGCGACCGGCACTTCCACGTTGGTGTAGGTCGCGGTGTCCGTCGTTTTGTCAATCGTCGGGGTGCCCGTAATGCCACCCGTGGGGCTATAGCCCATCGGCGGCGCGGCAGGAGCCGTGGTCGGCGGGGTACCACCATCACCCGCTCCGGCACCCCCACCACCCCCACCGCCCCCTGTATCTCCCCCACCACTGCGCCGCTCCTCCTCCACATCTTCCGCTGACCTAAGGCGCGAGCCGAGGGTCGCCAGCATCGGCGGCGTCACCGGTGCGGTCTGTGAAATCCCTACCGGCAACTGCCCCTGCAACAGCGCCCTCATAGCTTCTGGGTTAATCCCAGACGGGAGATCAGGCGTGTCCCGTATGCCGGTTCTGGGTTCAGGGGCCATTTTCGGTCCCGTGTATGCTTCGCGAGGGGTATCAGCACCAGCACCGCCACCAACACCAACACCCATCCCACCACCACCCATCCCAACAGATGCGCTTTGCGGAGCCATGCTCGGCTGGAACATGGTGGACGGCGTGACCGGCTCGGGCTGCCCCAACTGGGCGCTCAAGGCGGTCAACATGTCCGGCTGCTGGACCGGCGCACCCATTGCCGGAGGGGCAGGGCGGGCACGGCCTTGCTGTTGGAGCTGGGCAAAGGTTTCCGTGCCGCCAATCGTCCCCGGCGCTTCGTCCTGCTCGATCTGGCCCGTCGCACGGGAGGGGCGAGCACTGGTGCCGCCGCTGGCCCGATTGCCAAACAACTGGGTCTTCGGGCTGGGCAGCGAACCAAACGCGGTGTTAAAGGTCGCCATTAGGCCCCCCCGAACATGGCGCGAATACGGGCGCGAGCAGCCATCAGTTCATCTTCGCGGCGCTTGCGGTCGGCTTCCTGCGCGGCGGCGATGTCCGCCTCTCGCGTCTTAAGGCCCAAGCTGGCGTCAAACTGTCGCTGTTCCTGGGCCAAAGTTTCACGCTTGAGCTTGCGTTCCTCTAAATCTTTTCGTGCCCCATACAACCCCTTAGCAATATCGGTAAACACCTCAACATTGGACTTGCTCTTTTTCCCCTCACCGCCATCCTTAACGGCACCAAACAACCCTTTCGCTCGATCCATCAAAGTCTTTTTGGGGTCGGGGATCATGCCCTCAGCGCCGTACACCATCGTTTCGGGGCCACCCGTTATGCCCACCTTCGAGGCAAACTGGGGAAGGGCCTGTGCGCCCGTCAGCAGGTTCTTCGCCGCCATCGTGCCCTTGCCAATACCGTAGCCTTCAATCGCCCCGAGCGCTCCCTGCCCAACATTAAAGCCGATACCGCGCTTGCCCTCTCGGTCCAAGCCACGGAACGCGGCTCCGGTTGCGGCCCCAGCGGCGGGTCCCCCAAGCAGGGTTGCGCCAATCGTTGCGCCCATCCGAACCAGTCCTTTGTTGCGGTCATACAGCCCCGCCAACCCACCACGCTTCTTTGCCATGATCGTGTCTCCGTGAAGTTACTTGCGCTTAAGAACGGCGGTGCGGGCCTTCGCCTTCTCCGGCATCTTGCCGTATGCCTTCTTCGGCGTGGCCTCAATCATCTCTTTCGCAACCTTGCGCGATGGGCCGTTCTTCACGGTGCCAGCGGCAGCGGCGTACATCAAACGCTGCTGGGCCTTCGACTTGATAGGCATGGGTAAAGCTCTCTGGGGGAATGTGTTACGATTTCGCGGCCTTCGCAACCGCTGCGTTATCCACGAGGGGGGAGTCCTTGCCGTAAAACCCGTTAGCCTCAAGGTATCCAATGGCCTTGGCAAGGATTCGCGGGGAGTCCTTAGCCATGCCAAGCATAGAATTACAGTTTATGCAAAGGATACCGCGAAACTTTCCAGTCTCATGGTTATGGTCTATGGCGTAACCTCTCCGCCTGTTTTCATAGACCATAAGGTCTGGAAGCTCCGATAAGCATATGGCACACTTGCCACCTTGCGAGGTCCACGTTGCATAGAACTCCTCGTGGGTAACGCCATACTTGTGTTTTAGGTGCTGCTCTAAACGGCGCTTTGGGCTACGGCTTGCCCACCGCGTCTTTTGGCGCTCCTTTGTACAAACAATGCACAGGCTTTGACTTTTCCAAAACTCTGAATCGTCTTTGCTTGTTGAGCATCCGTTGCAGTGCTTCATTTTCCACCCTTCATGGCAGCTACCGAATCCACAAGGTTGGGATAGGGGCGTCCCGCCGCCTTCGCTCGGGCCTTCGCCTTGGCCTTCTGGTCTGGCGTGAGGGTCGTGCGGTCCTTCTTGGGGAGCGGGTTGTCCTTCCGCCAGAACACGGCTTTGCGCTTGGGCATGGTTAGACCTTGGCTATAGTGCAGATAACAGACGCGGTGGACGGGTGGACCGCCGTGGCGGGCAGGAACTCCAGCGTGACGTCGAGATCCGTCACCTCCCAATACAACTGGAGGTAGTCGCCAGCGGCCATGTCGACGTAGTAATTCCACCCTGGCAGTACATGCCCGTTCACGCTCCCGTGCTTCTCGGGGACGGACACCACGCCGTTGCTGCCCAGCACCGCCGTCCCGTTCTTGGCGATCCAGATGTTCACCTCTTGGATCTGCGTGTCCGCGTTCGTGAACTGGCCCGACCACTGGAAGTTGTAGACACCCGCTTGGTTGACCGTGATCTTCGAGTTGGTCAGCCCCGCGTCGATGGTCACGCCATAGGCCGTGTCAATCGTGTCAAACGTGATGAGCTTGGCCGTGTTGATCGCGGTGTGCGACTGGTCGGTGAAGTCTTGGAACGCGCCCCACCGCCGACCGGTCTGGCCGGTATCACCAATCGTGATCCATGCGCCACCTGTGTATAGGTAGATCAGCGCCGTGTCGGTGCCGACATACATACTGCCTTCGGTGGCAGTCGCAGGGCGACTCGCTAGTACCCCAGACTGCACATGGATCGACGTGTCCGCATCATGCGCGTTGAACGTCACCCCTGTCAGGTTGTCGTTCGTCCGCACGATGTTCGCATCTATCAATCCCGTCCCACTGTTGACCGGAGAGGTAAATGTTTTCAGCGAGTGGCGCGGAAGGAGCACGGGCATGTGTTACGCTGCCGCCACAGCAGAGCCGAGCATGGTGTACTGCGTGGTGTCAAACGTCAGTCCGTTCAACGTGGTAATCGTATCACCAGCGAGCGTTGCCGCATGGCGGGTGACCGACACGCCAGATGGAATGTCGGACACCTCAACGCCATACAACTGGCCCTCGCCAATAACCACGTTGATAAGCCGCTCATCTGGCAGCAGTTCAACGGCAACAAGCGGCGTGTGCGTGGTCAAAAACTGATCGAGCGTCATCGTCGTTCTCCTTTAGGAACAGTTGGATTCAGTGACGGCCCAAGCGTTCGCCGCCAATTTCTCTAGCGTAATAACGCTGTACTTCGCAAGAGTGGTTTGTCCGCCATACGGCGCATAAATCGCATCACCGGAGAACGACAACTGCGCTCCAAAACTGCGAGATACGCCGTTTACCGAAGACATCTGCCCGCCAACAAGGACGTTTCGGTTGGATAGCACAAACAAGGGGTTGGTGCTGAACGCATTTCCTGCCGTATAACTTATGCCGCCATCTGCGCCCGATGACGAAAGCAGTGCCAGCCCAGTGCGCGACAGGCCATTCATCGTGGTAAACGCTCCCCGTGCCACAATGCGGCCATCACCCAAAACCACCACCGCGTACACATCACTGTTCGCGTTTGGGTTAAAGTTGACATCGAGCGATCCGGAGGTTTCAAGACGGGCAATGCGATTGCGCGTGACACCAGATACGGTGGTAAACTGGCCGCCAATCACGACACGCCCATCGGACTGGAGGGCGATAGAGTACGCGCCGCAGTTTGGACTTGTCCACGTTGAATCGTTTGCGCCAGTCGTCGTAAGCCGCGCTGGGCCTATGCTGGCACTGGCAGCAGCATAGATGTTTCCGTCGGGCGCAATAGCAAGAGCGTAAACCGCAGTTGTAAAGGACGTGCCAGACGTAAACGTGGTATCACAGGTACCAGTCGTATTGAGCCGAGCAAGGCGCGTTCGACCTACACCGCCAATGGAAGTAAAATTGCCGCCAACCATAGCTTTCCCGTCGGATTGGAGCGCAACCGCGTAACAAGTAGCATTGGCACCTGGGTTGTATCCAGTGTCTAGCGTTCCATCGGTGTTAAATCGCGCAACATAAGCTCTTGCCGTGGCTCCAGCGTTTGTAAAATCCCCTACCACGACAACCTTGCCATCTGACTGTACCGCTATATCGTGTACAGCATTGTCGAGTGCTGGGTTGGCAAATGTGGTGTCTAGTGTGCCGTCCGTGTTGAGTCGCGCAAGGTACCCGCGTGCTTGGCTGTTTACGGATGTAAACGCGCCACCAACAAAAATCTTGCCATCGCTTTGCTCAGCCCAGCAATACACTTGACTGTTGAAGTTTGGTCCGAACACCGGAACAAGCGTTCCCGTGCTGGGCACTGCCGCGGCGCCCTGCATCAGCACACTACTGACTTGTGTAAAAGTGCCGCCAATCAACGCACTGCCAGACGATTGCATCGTGGTGACATACACCTGGTTGTTGGCGTTGGGGTTGTACGTCGTATCAAGGGTTCCGTCCGTGTTGACCCTCGCGACATAATTCCTTGCCGTGGCGACGATGGTGGTAAACTGTCCAACCACAACGGCTTTTCCGTCTGCTTGCAGCGCAAGACCGCGAACGGCGTTATTCGCGTTGGGGTTGTATGCTGTGTCAATCGTCCCATTTGCGTTCAGGCGGGCGATGCGATTACGAGCCGTGGCGGCAATGTTGGTAAACGTGCCACCAGCCAGCACCTTCCCGTCGCTCTGGATCGCCACAGCATACACAAGGCTGTTGGCGCTTGGATCAGCAAACGTGGTGTCGTTTGCGCCTGTGGTCAGCAGGCGGGCAAGGCGTCCGCGACTTGTTCCAGCGATAGTGAGAAAATCTCCGCCAACCAACGCCTTCCCGTCTGACTGCAACGCAATCACGTAAACAGTGCTGCCGGCGTTGGGGTTGTACCCTGTGTCGAGCGTCCCGTCGGTGTTCAGGCGGGCGATGTTATTGCGGGTGACGCCAGCTACCGTATCAAATTGACCACCAATGAGGATCTTTCCATCACTTTGCACAGCACAAGCCCACACGGGGGTTGCTCCACCCAAATACGTAACGGCAGGATCGGCAAACGTCGTGTCAATCGTCCCGTTGGCGTTCAGTCGCGCCACTGATCCTCTGGTTGTTCCAGCAATAGTGGTGAAGTTTCCCGCAACAATGACCTTCCCATCTGGTTGAACAGCAAGCGCATAGCAGCTCGCGCTTCCGGCAAACGGTGCGTAGGTGGAATCCACACCCCCCTGTGGGGTAATGCGGGTCAGCGCATATCGCGTGGTTGAACCGAGGATGGTACTGTAGTCGCCACCAACCAGCACACCGCCGTCAGACATCGTAGCAAAGGCGTAAACACTGCCACCCTGAAAGCCATAGTTATCGAACGGCAACTGGGCTAACTGCCCATCTGTGGTATTGATCGTCGTGCCCGCCCCGAAACTGGCAATCTTGAGCGCACTGCCCACGGCAATACTGTTGGTGTTGGCACCGGTAAAGTTGATGCCACCCGTCACACTGGAGTTCATGACGAGGCGCTTGCTGACATCTGCCGTCGTCACTTGATAGGGGGCCGCAACCGTGGGCGTAATGGAGACGTCTGTAAACCCACCAAGCTGGTTGGCCCATGTGGTAACGCCAGCCCCATCGGTGGACAAAAACTGTCCGCTGGTTCCCGGTGTGGTCGGGAGCGTCAAGCTCCACGTTCCCGCCGCAGCGGCGGGCTGCATGGTGACCGTGCCAGAGGTCGTGCCGTCGAACTCAACGGAGCGGACAGACGCCGCGCCAATCACATCCAGCG
>Ga0315900_10008767_pt1 | contig 12950 bp, 14 predicted proteins | sample LakEriMetagenome_FD_203521 | JGI IMG/M metagenome (GOLD analysis project Ga0315900, IMG submission 203521) | Freshwater fungal communities from buoy surface, Lake Erie, Ohio, United States - Buoy 12 MA114 | ecosystem: Environmental > Aquatic > Freshwater > Lake > Lake biofilm | place: USA: Lake...
TCGGCATCGGTGTGGACGCCGTTACTGGCGCCTCGCAGGATCTCGTCCCGAATCCGGCCCACGTCGTTCTCGAACCGGAAGGCTGAGCCGGTCGCGCCCGGCCGCAAGCGGTCGGGCAGGCGAGGGGCATGAGGCAATTTCGCGCTTTCATGCCCCTCCGTCACGCGCGGGATAGTATCCTTGCCAACAGGGAGCGCCCGTCATGTCCTATCCTCTGCCCAACGCCTCTATCGACCTGAGCGGCAAGGTGGCCCTGGTCACAGGGGCATCGTCGGGCCTCGGCAAGCGCTTCGCCCAGGTGCTGGCGCGCCAGGGGGCGAAGGTGGCGATCACCGGCCGCCGGCTGGACCGGCTCGAGGCCCTGGCGGCCGAGATCGCGGCTGACGGCGGCGTCGCGGCCCCGCTGGCTTTGGACGTCACCGACACCGACCAGCTGCTGGCCGTGATCGGGCGGGTGGAGGACGCGCTCGGGCCGGTGGACATCCTGATCAACAACGCCGGCATCCCGGATGCCCAGCGCGCGACGAAGATGTCGGTAGAGCTGATCGACGCGGTGATGGACACCAATGTCCGCGCCCCCTGGATCCTGGCCTGCGAGTTCGCGCGGCGGCGTATGGAGGCCAAGGCGCCGGGGCGTATCATCAACATCGCATCGATGGCCGCTTACAGCTATCGCGGGGAGGGCGCGGCCCTCTATTCGGTCAGCAAGGCGGCCGTGGTGCGGATGACCGAGGCCCTGGCGGTCGAGTGGTCGAAGTTCCACATCAACGTCAACGCCATCGCGCCCGGGGCCTTTGCCTCCGAGATGATGGACGGCATGCTCGAGCGTATGGGCGACATCAGCCAGCACATGCCGCGCAAGCGGATCGGCGATCCGGCGCAGCTGGACAGCACGCTGCTCTACCTCTGCTCGCCGGCCTCCGATGCGGTGACCGGGACCAGCATCAAGGTCGACGACGGCCAGGGCGGCCGCTGAGTCGGAAAAAGAAGAAATGCAAGGGAACGCACCATGAAGCTCTACACCTCAATGGGGCCGAACCCGCACATGGTGCGGATGTTCGCGGCCGAGAAGGGCCTGGCCCTGGAGACGGTCGAGGTCGACCTGATGGGCGGCGAGAACCGTCGCGCGCCCTACGCCGAGACCGTCAATCCCGCCGGCCAGACGCCGGCCCTGGTGCTCGACGACGGGACGGTCATCGCCGAGATCACGGTCATCTGCGAGTATCTGGAGGAGCGCCATCCCACGCCGGCGCTGATCGGGGCCACGCCCGAGGAGCGGGCCGAGACCCGGATGTGGACCCGCCGCATCGATCTCAGCATCTGCGAACCGCTCGCCAACGGCTTCCGCGCCGCCGAAGGGCGTCGCATCTTCGAGAACCGGATGAAGCTGGTCGGGGCCGAGGGCGCCGCCGAGCTCAAGGCCATCGCCCGCGACCGCCTGCTTTGGCTGGACGGCCAGATGCAGGGCCGGGAGTTCATCTGCGGTGATCGCTTCAGCCTGGCCGACGTGCTGCTGTTCGCCTTCCTCGCCTTCGGGGCGCAGGTCGGGCAGCCGATTCCGGATGAGGCGACCTGGGTGAAGGCCTGGTTCGCCCGCGTCCAGGCGCGGCCCTCCGCCGCCGCCTGACCGGCGACATCACAAGAACAACACCGAGAAACAGACCCAGGGAGACCGCCGCCATGTCGATCGATTTCGAGATTCCGCCCGAGGCCAAGGCCGTTCGCGAGAAGGTTCGCCAGTGGGTGAACGACGAGTGCAAGCCCGCGGAGAAGGCCCTGCTGGCCGGAGGCGACTACAAGACCATCCTCGGCGAACTTCGCACAAAGGCCCGGGCCCAGGGCCTGTGGTGTCCCTTCATCCCGGTGGAGCATGGCGGCATGGGTCTTGGCCCGCTGGCCAACGCCCTGGTGCAGATGGAGCTCGGCGAAAGCTACCTCGGCGCCCTGTCGATGAATACGCAGGGTCCCGACGACGCCACGATGATGACCCTGCTGGCGCACGGCACCGAGTACCAGAAAGAGAAGTTCCTCAAGCCGTTGCTCAATGGCGAGAAGCGCATCTGCTACTCGATGACCGAAAAGGCCGCCGGCGCCGACGCCACCGGCATGCGCACCACGGCCGTTAAGGACGGCAACGAGAACTACATCCTCAACGGGGAAAAGTGGTTCTCCTCCGCCGCCAGCGTCGCCGACATCGCGCTGGTGATGGCCCGCACCGACCCGGACGCGCCGCGTCACCAGCAGTTCTCGACCTTCATCGTCGAGCTGCCAAACCCCGGCTACCGGATCATGCGCGACATCGAGACCATGGCCGCCGAAGGCCCCCTGTCTCACATTCTGGGCGGCGGCCACTCCGAGATCGAGATCAAGGATCTGGTTGTTCCTGCCGAGAACCTGCTCGGCGGCGAGGGCAACGGCTTCAACATGGGCCAGCACCGGCTTGCCTACGGTCGTCTGCGCCACGGCATGCATAACGTCTCGATGGCCCAGCGGGCGCTGGATCTCGCGGTGGCGCATGTCACCCAGCGAACCACGTTCGGCAAGCCGCTGCATGAGCGCCAGGGCGTCCAGTTCATGCTCGCCGACTGCGCGCAGGACATCTACATCGCCCGCCTGATGCTCCTGCACATCGCCTACAAGGCGGAGAAGGGCCTGGACCTGCGCCAGGAAAACGGTATCGCCAAGGTGTTCCTGGCCAACATGGTCCACCGGGTCGTCGACACCGCCATCCAGCTGCACGGTGCGCTCGGCTACTCGATGGATACGCCTCTCGCCCGCTGGTACACCCACATCCGCAGTCAGCGATTGGTCGACGGGCCGGACGAGGTTCACCGCTGGACTACCGGTCGCAACGTGATCAAGGCCTTCCAGCAGCACGGCACCACGGCCTCGGCGGTGGGCGGCGACCTGATCTAGGCCCGGTCGGGCTCGTCGTCAGGACCCTCGCGAAGATGATCGTCGAGGATCCTGGCGGCGTCGCCCTGCGGATCATCGTACTGACCGGCCCGAAGCGTCCACCAGAAGGCGACCAGGCCGGTCAGTCCGAGCAACACCGAAAACGGTGCGAGCAGCAGAAAGATGTTCATGAGGCCCGCCTGCCCAGGCCCATCCGCATGGCGTTGAGGATCACGACCAGCGACGAGCCGGACATGGCCAGGGCCGCGACGAACGGATTGATCAGACCGAACATCGCCGCGGGTGCGGCGACCATGTTGTAGAGCGCGGAGAAGGCGAAGTTCTCCAGTACGCGATGCCGCGCCTTCCGCGCAACGGCGATCGCTTCCGGCACGGCCATCAAGCCGCCCGAAAACACGAGGTCGGCGGCGTTCTGACTCGCATCGACGGCTGACCCCGGCGCCATGGAGGCATGGGCCTTGGCAAGGGCGGCGGCGTCGTTGAGCCCGTCGCCGACCATCAGCACCTTGCGCCCCGAGGCCTGCAGCCGCTCGACGATGGTGACCTTGTCGAAGGGGGTGACGCCCGCCGTCCAGCGGTGGATCCCGGCCTTCGTCGCGGCCGCCTGGACCGGCCCCGCGACATCGCCGGACACCACCTCGACCCAGATGCCCATGTCCTGCAGCGCCGCCACGGCGGCCCTGGCGTCCTCGCGCAGGCTGTCCTGAAAGGCGAAACGCATTTTCGTATCGCCGTCATAACCGAACCAGAGTTCGGTCTCGGACGCGGCTGAGGACTCGACCCCCACGAAGGAGGCCCTGCCGAGGCGGGCCTTGCGGCCGTCGATGACCCCTTCCACGCCCATGCCGGCGACCTCGACGATGTCGGTGGCGACCTCTCCGCAGCCGGCGGCTTCCGCAAGTGACCGCGCCAGGGGGTGGCGGGACGCGCGGGCCAGGGGGGCGGCCAGGGCGATGACCGAGGCCGGAGCGTCGATCAGGCGGGGACGGCCTTCCGTCAGGACGCCGGTCTTGTCGAACACGATGTGCGTGACCTCGGCGAGACGTTCCAGCGCCGCGCCGCTCTTGACCAGGATACCCCGTCGGAACAACCGGCCCGAGGCGACGATCTGCACAGCCGGCACGGCGAGGCCCAGCGCGCAGGGGCAGGTGATGATCAGCACGGCGGCGGCGCGGAGCAGCGCTTCACGGGGTCCCAGCCCGATCGCCCAGACGCCCGCGAAGGTCAGCAGCGCCAGGGTGTGGACGATCGGCACGTAGAGCGAGGCCGCCTTGTCGGCGAGCCGCACATAGGCTGATCGGCTTTGGGCCCCGGCCTCCATCAGGCGCGCGATCGCGGCGACGGCCGAGTCTTCCGACCGGGCGGCCGCCCGCAGGATCAAACGGCCTGACAGGTTGAGGGCGCCGGCGTGGGTCCGGGTCCCCGGTCCGGCGAGGACGGCGGCGGTCTCGCCGCTGATCAGGGCGTTGTCGAGGTCGGACGAACCGGCCTCGACGGTGGCGTCGACGGGAATGCGATCCCCCGGAACCACCACCAGCCTGTCCCCGACCTCCACGTCCCGAACCGGAATCACCCGTTCAAAGCCATCCGCGTCCAGGCGCGTCGCCGACGGCGACTGCAGGGCCAAAAGGTCGCGGGCCGCGCTCCGCGCCCGAAGGCGCAGCTTGTGGTCCAGGTACCGCCCGATCAGCAGCAGGAAGAGCAGGGTGACGGCGGCGTCGAAATAGGCGTGCTCGCCTTGCTGCAAGGTCTCCGAGAAGCTCACGATCAGGGTCAGGATGACGCCGATGGAGATCGGCACGTCCATGTTGGCCTTGCGCCGACGCAAGGATGACCAGGCGGAGCGGAAGAACGGCATGCCGGCGAACAGCGCGCAGGGCGTCGCGATGACGGCGGCGAACCAGTACATGATCTCGCGCGTCGTGCCGTCCAGTTCCTGGCCGAACAGGCCTGCCCAGACCGGGACGGTGAACATCATGACATTGCCGGCGCCGAAGCCGGCGACGCCCAGCGCCAGCGCGAGGGCGCGGCCCTCGCGGTCCTCGGACTCTTTGGCCTGAGCGGGGTCGAACGGCGTCGCCGGATAGCCGGCCGCGTCCAGGGCATCGACCACGACGGCCGCGTCGCCCGACCTTGGGGCCAGAGTCACGGCCAGCTTGCCGGTCGTCAGGTTGAACCGCGCCGCCTCGACGCCGGGGGCCTCCCGCGCCGCCTTCTCGATCTTCGCCAGGCAGGCGCCGCAGCGGGCGCCGGTGACCAGCAACTCCAGGCGGCCGCGCGCCTCCGCGTCGCGGGCGACGAAGGCGGACAGGTCGCGGGCGGCCAGCGCGTTCACCGCGCCACCAGCCGCCGCTCGGTGGCGAAACGCTCGCCGTTCGGTCCCGTGGCGACCACGATGACATCCCAGGCGCCCGACAGCGCGGCCGGCGCGACGTAGCGGCCCTCGCCGGCGGCCGCGAAGCGCAGGACCTGCGCGTCGACCTCCGTAGCCGGGCGCTTCAGCTTGGCGTCGAACGTCAGACCCTCGACGCCCCGGCCGGCGCGGTCGGTGATGACCAGCTCCACGGCCTGATCTTCGACGGCCGCGAGGGTGGCGCTCCAGCCCAGTTCCGCCTGCGCGGCGCGCTCGGCGAGCGTGCGGTCGTAGAGCAGGCCGGCTTCATAGGGATTCTTCGCCACCTGACCGGAAAACGTCCGGTAGGCCAGGGTGACGAAGACCACATTGACCGCGGTAATCGCGCCGAAGAAGAGCACGAAGGCGACCAGCACGTGCCGGCCCGTGATCGTGAAGCGGGGAGGTTGGGTCAGGTCGGTCATCGGGCGTTCGCCTCACCGGACAGGAAGTTGGTCTGGACGCGCGCCTCTCCGGTCGGTGAGGTCATCGTCATCTGCACAGGCATGTTGGCCGCGCTGATCGCGGTCGGGGGGGCGGTCACGAAGACGCGCACGGCGCGGACCTCGTCGGGCTTCACAACCACGGCCAGGCGATCACTCGCGGTCGCGGCGCCGGGCGTCTTGAGTTGCGCGCCGGGGATCCCCTCGATCAGGACGGTGAAGGTCTGCGGCGCGAAGCTGCGGTTGGTGATCTTCAGCGTGTAGCCGTTACGGACCGAGCCGTCCTGCAGTCGGACGAACGTCGGGTTGCGGTCGCGCAGCACATGCAGGTCGACCGCCGACCGCTGGGTCAGGCCCCAGATCATCAGGCCGCTGACGATGGTCAGGGCGACGGCGTAGAACACGGTGCGTGACCGCACGAAGCGGTAGAGGTTCTTGACGCCGCCGGTCTCGCGGGAGGCGACGGCGTGGTCGGTGTCGTAGGAGATCAGGCCGCGTGGCCGATCCATCTTGACCATGACCTCGTCGCAGGCGTCGATGCACAGGCCGCAGTTGATGCATTCCAGCTGGGCGCCGTCGCGGATGTCGATGCCCATCGGGCAGACCACGACGCACTGGTTGCAGTCGATGCAGTCGCCGCGGCCGTCCCAGCTCTGGTTCTTCTTGTGCGGGCCGCGGGGCTCGCCCCGGTCCCGCCGATAGGTGACCTGCAGGGAGTGGTTGTCCAGCATGGCGCCCTGGATGCGGGGCCAGGGGCACATATAGGTGCAGACCTGCTCGCGCATCGTGCCCGCGAAAACGTAGGTCGTCGCCGTCAGGATGGCGCAGGACACATAGGCGGTCATCGGACCGGTCCCGACCCAGAAGGTCCGGATCAGGGTCGGCGCGTCGTGGAAATAGAAGATCCAGGCGCCGCCGGTGCCGAAGGCGATGCCGAGCCAGACGGCATGCTTGCCGGTCTTGCGCCAGAGCTTGTTCAGGCTCATCGGCGAGGCGTCGAGCTTCATCCGGGCGTTACGGTCGCCCTCGAACAGCCGCTCGACGGCGATGTACAGGTCCGTCCAGACGGTCTGAGGGCAGGTGTAGCCGCACCACAGTCGGCCAAACAGGGCGGTGATCAGGAACAGGGCCAGCGCCGCCATCACCAGCAGGCCGGTGATGAAATAGACTTCCTGAGGCCAGAGCTGGATGAAGAAGAAGTAGAACCGCCGCCCGGTGAAATCGACGAGCACGGCCTGATCGGGCAGGGCGCCTGGGCGTTCCCAGCGGATCCACGGGACGATGTAGTAGACCGCCAGGGTCGCGACCAGCAGCGCCCATTTGATCATCCGCCAGCGGCCATGGACCAGCTTGGGATAGATCGGCGTACGGGGCTTGTAGAGGCTGCCACCGCCTTCGCCGGCCTTGCGGCGAGCTGCGGCGGCGGCGGAGACCGGACCCGGAGCGCCATCCGGGTTGGGGGGGCTGGTCCGGTCTATGACGACGGTCACGGCTGTTACTGACCCGAGTTGGCGTGGATGTAGACGGCGAGCGCCTTGATGGTCTCGGGACTGAAGCGACCGCCCCAGGCCGGCATGACGCCGCCGCGGCCGTTGTGGATCTGGCCGTTGATCGAAGCGCGATCAGCGCCATAGAGCCATTCGCCGTCCGTCAGGTTGGGCGCGCCCTGGGCCTGGAGGCCCTTGCCGTCGACGCCGTGGCAGCTCGAGCACTGGTCGATGAACAGCTGGCGCGAACGCTCCACAGCGGGCCTGTCGGCCGGCCGCCCGGACAGGGCCACGACATACTCGGTCATGTCCTGGACCTGGATGGAGGTCAGCATCTGGTCGCGTCCGAACGCCGGCATCAGCGACATGCGCGCGGCTGGATCGCCCGAACGGATCCCGTGCTTTAGCGTGAGGGCGATGTCGTCGAGCGTGCCGCCCCAAAGCCAGATGTCGTCACGCAGGTTCGGGTAGCCCTTGGCCCCGGCGCCGCCGGTTCCGTGGCAGGTCGCACAGTTGTCGCCGAACACGGACTGGCCAAGCGTCAGCGCGTAGGCCTGCAGCTCCGGATCCTGCTCGATCTGCTGCAAGGTGGCGTCCCGAAGGCGGGCCGCGCCCGCGCCGCGCACCGTCTCCAGGTCCGACAGGGCGGCGGCGACGTCGCGTCGGTCTGAACTGCCGAGCACGCCCTGGGTGTAGCCGCTTATGCCAGGCCAGGCCGGGAAGGCGACCCAGTAGCCGATCGCGAACAGGACGCAGGCCCAGAACACCCAGAGCCACCAGCGGGGCAGGGGATTGTCCAGTTCGCGAATACCGTCCCACTCATGGCCGGTCGTCTCGACGCCGCTGACGGCGTCCGTCTCACGTTTGTGGTCACTCATTGATCGTCATCCTCGAGAGGGAGGCGCGCCGCCTTGGCAAAGGTGTCGCGGTTGGCCGGCCAGAACGCGTAGGCGCAGCCCATGAGGAAGATCAGGCCGAAGTAGATCAGCCCGCCCTGTTGCGCGATGCGCGCGACGGTTTCGTAGGTCATCGTCGGCTCCTAGCGCTGGTTTGCGGGCGCGCCCGCTTCGTAGGTGCGGAAGTCGACGAGGGTGCCGAGCATCTGCAGGTAGGCGATGAGGGCGTCCATTTCGGTGACGCGCTCGGGATCGCCGTCGAAGTCCCGGTTGACCACCTTGGCGCCGTAGCGCTTGCGAAGGTCGCCGGCCGACGTCGAGAACGGATCGGCCTGGGCCTCGAAGTCCGCCTCGGCCGTGTCGAGCTGTTCCTGCGTGTAGGGCACGCCCAGCGCCGTCATGGTCTTCATCTTGGCGCGGATGTCCCGGATGGAGGCGTCGCGCTGCACCAGGAAGGCGTAGGGCGGCATCACCGACTCAGGGACCACCGAACGCGGATCCATGAGGTGGTCGCGGTGCCAGCCGTCCGAGTACTTGCCGCCGACGCGGGCCAGATCAGGCCCGGTCCGCTTCGATCCCCACTGGAAGGGGTGGTCGTACATGCTCTCGGCCGCGAGACTGTAGTGGCCGTAGCGTTCGACCTCGTCCCGCAGGGGGCGGATCATCTGGGAGTGGCAGGTGTAGCAGCCCTCGCGGATGTAGATGTCTCGGCCGGCGAGTTCGAGCGGGGTGTAGGGACGAACGCCCTCCACCTTTTCGATCGTGCTCTTCAGCCAGAACAGCGGGGCGATCTCGACCAGGCCGCCGATAGAGACGACCAGGACGATGCCGATGATCAGGAGCAGCGAGTGCCGCTCGAGTTTACCGTGATGTTTCCAAAGGCTCATGACGCGGTCCTCAGGCGGCTGCCGGGAGCGGCGCGCTAAGCGCGTCGCTGGTTTCGACGGACGGCAGCCTGACCGTGCGCCACAGATTGTAGATCATGATGAGCGTGCCCGAGAGGAACATCGCGCCGCCGACAGTGCGGATGACGTTCTCGATGTGCTTGGCCGACACGGTCTCGATGAAGGACCAGGCCAGGAAGCCCTGCGGGGTGTATTCCCGCCACATCAGGCCTTCCATGATCCCGGAGACCCACATCGCGCAGATGTAGAGAACGATGCCGGTGGTCGCGATCCAGAAGTGCCACTCCACGAGCTTGTCGGAGTAGAGGCGGTCCTTCTTCCACAGCCAGGGCACCAGGCAGTACATGGCGCCGAAGGTGATGAAGCCGACCCAGCCGAGCGCACCGGAGTGCACGTGGCCGATGGTCCAGTCGGTATAGTGCGACAGGGCGTTGACCGCCCGGATCGACATCACCGGACCTTCGAAGGTCGACATGCCGTAGAAGGCGATGGCCACGACCATCATCCGTACGACCGGGTCGGTGCGCAGCTTGTCCCAGGCCCCCGACAGGGTCATCAGGCCGTTGATCATGCCGCCCCAGCTGGGCATCCACAGCATGATCGAGAAGGTCATGCCCAGGGTCTGCGCCCACTGCGGCAGCGCCGTGTAGTGGAGGTGGTGCGGGCCGGCCCAGATGTAGATGAAGATCAGGGCCCAGAAGTGCACGATCGACAGGCGGTAGCTGTAGACAGGCCGCTCAACGCGCTTGGGCACGAAGTAGTACATCATGGCCAGGAAGCCGGCGGTCAGGAAGAAGCCGACGGCGTTGTGGCCGTACCACCACTGGGTCAGCGCATCCTGGACGCCTGAGAACAGCGAGTAGCTGCGGTGATGCAGCGGGCTGATCGGCAGGGCCAGGTTGTTGACCACGTGCAGCAGGGCGACGGTGACGATGAAGGCCAGGTAGAACCAGTTGGCCACGTAGATGTGGGGTTCCTTGCGCTTCCAGAGGGTGCCCAGGAAGACCAGCAGGTAGGCGACCCAGACGACGGTCAGCCACAGGTCGACCAGCCATTCCGGTTCGGCGTACTCGCGCGACTGGGTGATGCCGGCCAGGTAGCCCGTCGCCGCCAGGACGATGAACAGCTGGTAGCCCCAGAACACGAACCAGGACAGCACGCCGCCGAACAGCCGCGCCCGGCAGGTCCGCTGCACCACATAGAAGGAGGTGCAGATCAGCGCATTGCCGCCGAACGCGAAGATCACGCCGGAGGTGTGCAGCGGGCGGAGCCGGCCGAAGTTCAGCCAGCCGACCTCGGGGAAATAGAGGAGATTGGGCCATGACAGCTGCGCGGCGATGACGACGCCGACCAGCATGCCGACCGCGCCCCAGAACATTGTCGCGATCACGCCGGCGCGGACGACGCCGTCCATGTAGCGATCACTGTCGTTGGAGAAGAGGCCGCCGCTGAGGCCGGCGGTGAGGGCGAAGCCCGCCAGGACCGCGGCGGCGACAAAGATCCACGCCTGGAACTGGAACAGCGGGTCATCACTGAACATCGCGGCGAAGAAGAAGACGAGACCACCTATCACGGTGGCTGTCAGCAGCGCCGGTGCGCCCGGCGTTCCGACTGTTGGTTTTGCAAGCTGGCTCATTGGCCCGTTCAAGCCCCCATGGCGTTCATGGGTCCCAGCTATCGACGGCCGGGCAGGGTCGCCTTGATCTGTATCAAGGCCGGCTCTTCGCAGGCGCGGGATGTTCCCCCCGACACCACGGAGAGACGTCATGACCATCCGCGCCCTGACCGCACGCCGGCCGCTGGAAGCGATCACCCTGCATAGCGGCGCCGGGGCCGCAGCCCTGTGGCTGGCGGTCCTGTGGCAGGAACTGCCCAGGCTGGCCTACGGACCGCTCTGCAGCGAGGCCCAGGGCCTGTTCGGACATTGCCCGCTTTGCGCGCCGGCCCTGGCGCTGACCTTGATCAGCATCCTGGGCGGGGCGAAGCTGATGCGCGACCTGAGGCGCGACTAGACCGTGGACTGGATCAGCGTCGAACGGACGCTATCGGGGGCCCGGGTGAGGGCGTCGCGCAGCGCGCCGTCTCCCGCCCCGGTTTCCACCTTCATGCGTCGGCAGTCGAGCGCGCGGGCGGCGTCGCGCAGGCTGTCGGCGAGTGCGATCACCACCGGCCCGGCATCGACGAGCGAGAACGCCAGGACCTTCTCGACCCAAAGGGTTTTTCCGGCGCAGAGATCGGCGCGGACGACGTATGGGGCCAGCCCGACCAGGCTGCCGGCGCCGTCCCGCGCCAGCAGGGCGCCTGAAGACGCCCTTTCGCCTTTCGCCCACCGCTGTGCGATCTGCCGCCAACGCCCCGGCGTCAGGTCGCTGAACGCCAGACGAGCAAGCCCGAAAGCCTCATCGATATCGGCCGATGTCAGCCGGGCGACGGAGATGGTTGCAAGCGGGAGCCTCATATCGGGAAGGCTCGCAGGTCGCCGCCGCCGAATCGTTGACCTGTATCAAGACCGACGAGTCAGCCGGAGTTCTCGCCCATGACCGCCCTCACCACGGCCGCCTCCTGTGCCCGGGCCGGCGGCGCGGAGGTCTGCGCCGGATGTTCGGCGCGACGTCTCAGCGTCTGCGGCGTGCTGGAAGAAGAGGGCCTGCGCCGTCTGAACGAGGCCGCTGAGCACATGACCTTCGCGGCTGGCGACGTGCTGGTGCGTGAGGGCGACCCGGCCACGCACCTGTTCAACATCACGGCCGGCGATGTGCGGGTCCACAAGCTACTGTCCGACGGTCGCCGCCAGATCGTGGGCTTTCTCTCGCCCGGCGATTTCCTGGGGCTGGCGACCGGGGACCGGTACGCCTTTTCAGCCGAGGCGCTGCGCACCGGCTCGGCCTGCCGGTTCCGCAAGGCTGACTACCGCAGGATCCTGGGTGAGATGCCGGAGCTGGAGCACGCCCTGCTGGATCGCGCGGCGCATGAGCTCAAGGCGGCGCACGACCAGATGCTGCTGCTGGGCCGGAAGACCGCGATGGAGCGGCTGGCGTCCTTCCTGGTCAACCTCTCCGGCCAGGCGCGCCGGGCCGGCGGAGACGGGCGCCTGCTGGCGCTGCCGATGACGCGGGCGGAGATCGCCGACTATCTGGGTCTGACCACGGAAACCGTCAGCCGGAACACGACCCGTCTGAAGACGCGGGGCGTGATCCGGCTGTTGTCGATGCATAGCCTCAGCATCGAGCGGCCGCGGGAGTTGCTCCACCTGGCCGGTCTCGATGCCGAGGCCGAGGGCGACCTCGTCTAGAACTTGCGTCCCAGGCCGACCGAGACGACCCAGGGATCGAGCTCGACCTTGCTCTTGAGCGCGCCGCCGTTGATGCTGGCGTCCGTCTCGAAGAACACCTTCTTGGCGTCCAGGTTCACCGACCAGGGGCCCTGGACAGCGATGTCGACGCCGGCCTGCAGGGCGAAGCCGAAACCGTCGTCGAGTTCGACCTTGAAGCCGTTCTTGTCGTTGCCGTTGTAGAACAGCATGTAGTTGATGCCTGCGCCGACGTAGGGGCTGACCCGGGCGGCCGGCAGCGGGTGGTACTGCAGGGCCACGACGGGCGGCAGGACCCAGGTTTCGTGGACGCGCGTGGCCGGTCCGGCGCCGACGGCGTCGATCTCGTGCTTGGACGTTCCCAGCGTCACGTCGATCGCCAGCTTGTCGGTGATGAAGTAGGCGATGCCCAGGCTCGGGATGGTGTCATCGTTGACGGCGGCGCTGAGGCCGGTGGCGGCTCCGGCGGAGGTCACGATCGGCGCCGTCTCGTCCGGCGCGACCGTGGTGGCCCGGAAGTTGACCATCAGGGTCCCCTTCTCCTTGGGCTGGAAATCCTGGGCCGATGCGGCGCCCGCGCCGGCGATGAGGGCAACCGCGG
>Ga0315900_10008768_pt1 | contig 12950 bp, 17 predicted proteins | sample LakEriMetagenome_FD_203521 | JGI IMG/M metagenome (GOLD analysis project Ga0315900, IMG submission 203521) | Freshwater fungal communities from buoy surface, Lake Erie, Ohio, United States - Buoy 12 MA114 | ecosystem: Environmental > Aquatic > Freshwater > Lake > Lake biofilm | place: USA: Lake...
AAAAAGAAGGAAGAATACCATTGAAATATTCGAAATGGGCAATATTTTGGATGAAAAAAAGTAATAACAAAGAATTTATTGAATTTATAGAAAAGGAAGTAAAATTATTAAAGTTATAAAATTTAAAAATATTAAAGTTATAAAATATAAAAATATTAAAGTTATAAAATTTAAAGTATAAAGTATAAAAATAAGAATCAAAATTGATTCTTATTTTTAATTTTTTTATTATTAACTTATATTACATAACTTATATTACATAAATTAGATTGATATTAACATTTTTTTAAATAAATCAAAAGAGTTAATATATAATTTTAAAGTAGGATTATTTTTATAAATTCCACAAATCCTTAATTTTTGAATATTATTAGAAATATTATTGGAAAGATATAAAATTTGATGAGTGATATTACGAGTAAAACTTGAATTGACATATGATAACCCACGACAAGACAATCTGTGAGAAATAAAAACTAAATGAGATGTCGTGTTAAAAGAGTCAATTATTTTGTTAATAGATTGTTTTTTTAATTTTTTAACAGAACCATTTGTAATTTTATTTACAACAGAATTTAACGTAATAAAAATTATATTAGGATAAATTAAAGAAAGTTGTAAAGCAGAATTTAACATATCTTCGATTAAAATGTGATGACTAATCAAAAGAATACCAGAAGGTTGATTGAGAAAATCATTAAACACATTTGAATAATCCAAATCAAAATAGTCAATTTGTAATTTATCAAGACCATAATAATTAAAAGGTTCATTGATATGTATAATTTTATCAAATGGAATTTTCATATTAAAAGGTGTAGCTGTTATATAATAACGTTTAAATCCAATTGATAAATTATAATAATTACATGTAAGATCTGCTTCATCAAATAAAAAGATAAAAGACTTTAAGTTTTTATTTGATAAAAATTTACGACGATGTTTATTATTTAAAATAATATTAATACCATTATTAATTTTAGTATTATTAGAATCAATCACATTAACTTGTAAATTACAAGAATTAAAACGAGTAATATATTGATTTAATACCATAATGGAATTTTGTATAACCAAAATAATTTTATAACAATTATGTGTATAAATAATATTTATTATTTCATTTGTTTTTCCAGATTGAACTTTACCATATACTAAAATATCATTTTTCATAATATATTTTTTTAATTTTAAGGAAATATTATACCTAAAATATGTTGTTAATATGTCATTGTCAGTATAGTCAATAATATTTTCAATAATAGGAGGAATGTGTGATACATTATTTAAAAAATTAAAAATATTATTGAGAGACATTTTAAAGACAGTCAATTTAATTTATATAAAAATTTTTATATTTTCATTTTTTATTTATATTTTTTATTTTAATTTAACGATTAAGATAAATTAAAAAATTATTAGTATCAGAAGGATTATTTTGTATACGATTTTTAGAGGAATCTCTTAATAGTTTGCGTTTTAATTGTTTCATATTTAGATAAGGAAACATATCTAAATAATGATTTAAAACACCAGCGACAATAGGTGTAGCCATTGAAGTGCCGCTATAAACAGCAGTATTGTTGTTAGGAATTGTACTTAATATATCAACACCAGGAGAGTATATATCAGTACAATCACCATAATTAGAAAAATAAGCGCGATTATCTTTATTATTAGATGCCATAATAGAAAGAATACCTTCAGAACTAGCTGGACTAAAATTACATGCATCAGCATTTGAATTACCAGATGCTACAACAACATAAATAGAATTTATTTTTATTAACTCTTCTACAACTTGATTAATTGTACGCGAATAACCACCACCAAGTGACATACTAATAATTGTTTTTAAATTAGGATTTTTAGATAATTCTGATAAATGTCTATTATAAACATATTGAAGACCACTTATAATACCTGAATAACTACCTGAACCTCCACAATCTAATACTTTTACAGCAAATAAATTTGCATCTTTACAAACACCAAAACTTTTACTACCAACAAGACCAGCACAATGTGTACCATGATTATTACAATCATCATTTACATTATCATCTGTAAAATTTTCTAACCATGTTGCACGTCCCTCAAATTCAGGATGAGAAACATCTATACCAGTATCAACTATATAAGTATGGATTGTTGTATTACCTGAATGACAACTACCAAGATTTGAAAATTTAAAAGAATTTCTTAATGGAAGTTTCCGTTGACTAATACGTGATAAATGCCATGGTTCTGATATAAAATAATTTAAATTTTGTTGTTTATTAAAAAAATTTGAAGGATTGATTATTGGTTTAGGTAAAGTAACAACATCATCTTGTTCAATTTCAAATAAATCATTAAATTGTTTAGAATGTAAATTATACATTTCTTCTGATATTTTAAAAACTGTTAGTTTATTTAATTTTGCATGTAATTTTATAGAGTGTTTTTTAGGAATATTTAAAAAATTTATATTAAAATTATTAGTTTTTGGAATTAATAAATAAGATTTAGATTCTACTAAAATTAAAAAATTTATTAATTGTAATAATATAAAAATAAAATATATCATTTTAATTATTATAATTAATAAAAAAATAAGTTTTAAACCTGGACATATCTATTTTGAACAATTAAACTTTTATGATATTTTGAATAAAAAAAGTAAATTAATTTAGTTAAACCTAATGCATTTAATATGATTAAAAATGATATACAAGAATTTAGTAATAATATTAATTTATAAGTTATATCATCTGGTAAATTTGCAAATTCTATTTTAATATTAATTGGTGGAGAATTTAATAAATTCATATTTATTTTAAATATTATTTTGTTTAAATTGTATTATTATAGTATTATTTTTTGATTTACAGAATTTAATATAATAATTTTTAGAAAGAACAAAACTAGTCCATGTATTTAAATGTATATTATTAAAATTAGTTAAAAATTTATTTAATACTTTTAAAAGATCAGTTAAACATTTATATGAAAATGTAGTGTTAAAAATTTTATATAATAAAGTCTTCCAAAACAATAATACATCAATTGGTATATTATCATAATTTTCTATAACAATTTGATTATTATCTATTTTAGTAATAAAATCATTTACATAACTATCAAATATTTTGTATAAATCTGATGTAAGATTAGCCCATTCAAAAATACTATCAATAGAATTTGATTTCCATGTATGTAATATTGGAACTATTGAATTACGTATTTGTCCTCTTTGGCTCCAAATAGGAGTACTATTATGTAAATATGGTATATCATACATATGAGCAAAAATACGGATATTTATTTTTGATACATCTAAAAGTGGTCTCCAAAAAATTATAGGTATAGAAAATTTAATAAATGAAATTTCTGTCATACCTTTTAAATTATCATATTTAGTTTTATTTGACATGTTAGTAAAAATATTTTCAAGACAATCATCTTTATTATGTCCTAAAACAACAAAAGGATATGAATTATCATTAGTATTTTTCTCTAATTCCCAAACTGCTGTATAAGTTGAATACCTAACATTACGAGTATAAGTTTCATATGTATCTCTTAAATCAAATGTCATACAATTTTTCCGTGTGATTTCATGTAATGTGCGAACATATAATTTAATATTTAATTTAGAACAAATGTTACTTAATAACATAATCTCTTTTACATTTTCATCTGGTCTATTATTATAATTAATATGAACAGCTATTATTTTTTTATCAGGATATAATGATTTTAAATGATACATTGTAACCATTGAATCAATTCCACCCGATAAACTAATAATAATTGTAGATAAATTATAATCTATATTATTTTTTGAATTGTCATAGATGTTTATATTTGTATTTAAATTTATAAGTGAATTAAATTTTGATTTAACTAAATTAAAAGTATGTGAAAAAAGATAATCTTCTTTACGTATTTTATATAGTTTATCTAAATAATCTTTATCTAAATTACCTGGATTGAAATCAACAATATCATCCCATAAATCATTTTTTATTTCAATATCTTTTATCAAATCTATATTATTAATTTGATTTAAAGGATATCTTTGATAAGTAGCTTTTAAAAATCGTTTTAATTCAATAGAATGTAAATTAGTTGTATTTAAACGTTCCCATGTAAATTTAAGAACAAGATCTATATAATCTGGATTATTAGAGTGTCTTAAAGGTAACCAGAAAAAACACCATGTAATATCATCAAATGTATATATAATATCAATTGAATTAGATAATATATCAAATACAATATCAATTGCTTTTAATGTATAATTATGTATATCAAAATTAAAATTTCTATAAACATGTCTGGATAATTGATCATAAATTAATATACGATTAAAAAATGGTATAGTATTATCATTTTCATCAATGTTTAAAAGATCTTTATATTTATTAGTCAAGTATAAATCTATATCTGATCCTGAAAACCACCATTTAGGATTATTAATCCATTCTGAAACAAATAAATTTGATTTTTGTAATAATAAATTTGACATTTTAACTAATAATTTATATGAATTAGTTTAATGAGAATTTTAAATAATAGTCTTAATAAAATATATTTATATTTAAATAAAATTATATTTAAAATAATTTTATATTTTAAATATGAAAAAAAAGTGTAGAAAATGTTTTTTATAGTGCTGATGTTTCAAAACTAACAGGTGTTAATTAATTATTTAGAAATTAGTGTTCAAAAAAATGAATTTCTAAATATTTTTATTTCTTATTAAACCAAGATGGATGACGACGAATTTGATAATCCAAACTTTACTGTGGTCAAATCCACTTTAAATCGTTTTTGTAAGAATGATTTTATTAAATCTTCTTTACAAGATTATCTTTTTCAAACCAATTTACTTTTAAATGAAACTTACTTATTTGTTAATCTTCATATTAATCATATTTTAGAAAACAATTTAACATCAAACTATAAAACTTTAAATGAAACCTTTTTCAATAATATTTTTATGGGTCTTAAAAAGAATGTCAAAAATGAATCGAAACGCTTTAAAGAAATGGAATTAACCGATACTTATCATTTATATAAACAATCATTACCAACCGATTTTCAACACGCTGATACAAAACAAAAATCAACTTTATTACAAGAATTGTCTTTACAATTATGTACCATTACAGAAAATCATTTAAAACTTAATTTTTATAAACGGTTTTCTAAATATTTACAACTACAACATCCAGATACAGATTGGAAAACCATCTACAAGATTGTTAATTTGATTTTACTAAGTAAAAAGAAATTTGACGAATCTACAGATACGGAAATCAAGCAACATCCACAGGTCATCCACTACAGAACGATATTTTTAAACAAAACATTGGATGAACTCTTAAAATACGATGTATGGATTATTTTAAAACAATTAAGAGAAATCTTGATTTTTAATGAAGCACTTTTAATGAATGAACAGGAAACAGGTTTAGAATATAAATTACGAACGAGGAATGCACGTTTATTTTCAATGTTACCAATAAAACAATTAAGTAATTTATCTTATATGATTTTAACAAGGCAACCACTTTACTACTTGTTATCAAAAAGTTTAGGAGACGAATTTACAACAATCATTAATAATAATGGAAAACCAATCTCTAATGTAAATTATTTTACAGAAACGACATATAAACAGGTTTGTAATGAACTATTTAATATAAAGTATTTTGAAACACAATTAAAAGAATTTCATTATTTTATGACAGATGGAAAAACCGTGTCAATTGTATTAAAGAAACGAAGTTTCCAATCAACGAAACGAAGAACAAAAACAGAGATTGAGAAAGATAAAAAAGAACTACCGACAAAAAAGGAAAAGAAAATGGTCATTAAAAAACAAGTAAAGACTAAAACTGAATTAGATATCAAAAATGTAGAATTGATTGGTATAGACCCTGGACTTAGGATGGTTTTTGTAGGGTGTCGAACTACAATTGACCCGACTACAAATAAGAACCATATTACTAAATTATCTTCAAAACAGTATTACAATGATATTAAATCCACACGAATGTCAATGAAATTAAAAAAATTAATAGAAAGAAACAATTTATCAAATTTATTTTCATCAACAACACCAACAAGACGCACGTCAAAGATAGACCAACTGTGTTTATGTATTAAAACAATTACAGAAAAACTTCATAAACTGATTAGAACACTGATGGAATCCAAAGTGAGAGAATGGAAATTCGACAAATACAGATTTCAACAAAAAAAGATAGTAGAAATATGTAAAATGTTGAGTGGTAAAGTGAGACCGGAGGAAGAACGAAACGTGATTGTAGGATGGGGAAACTGGTCAAATCCAAATAATTCTATTATAAAAGGACATAAACGCGGCCCCGTAAAACGGATTGTAAAGGAATTAAGAAAATGGTGTAGAGTCGAAACGATCGACGAGTTTAACACATCAAAAAAATGTAGTAAATGTTTAAGTGATACAGAAAAGATGAAATATCCTGAAATGCGAACTGTAAATGATGTTCTCCGTTGTAAGAACGAGAAATGTAGAACATATTTTGACAGGGACATTAATGGGGCTCGTAATATGTTAAAGAAATTAAAAATCAAGTTAGGACTTGAAGAGGAAGTAGAGGAGTTAAATAAGAAGATTGTTGAAGTGTAGAGAGAAAACACTTTAAACCGTGGATATGGAAAGTTGAGTTTTAAGACCTGTTAGTTTTGAAATGTCAGCACCATAGATAAAAATCCAAAAGATACTATAAACATAAAATATAAAACTTTAGAAGATGTAAAAAACACCATAAAAAAAATTAGAAAAATTATACAAATCTAAAAAATATCCTCATAAACGTATTTGGCAAGTTGGAATGATAATGAAAGTTAGATTAGGAGTGTTAAAAGATAAAAAACCCAAGGAATATAAATTATCAAAAAAATATTTAAAATTTTTAAGTTTGAGAACAAAATTAAATGATGAAGAAAGATATAAATTAAAGTTCAAATAAAAAAATGATAAAAAAATAATTAAATATAAATAATTAAGCTTGGCAGATACTTAAAACTGAATAATCAAGACGGAATAATCAAAATGGATTATATTGTGAATGTTATATATAATTTTTATAATAAACAATGTGATTGTTATAAAGAATATCAATACATATATAATTTTTATATAAATAAAATTGGTAATGATAAAGTTATTGATTTTTTACATACTTTAGATTTATCATTATTGAATGATGTAAACTTAAAAGTATTAAAATATACAAAACAAATTTCAAAAAAAACAAGTACAAAAATTAAATATTCAAATAGTTTGCATTATATTATATTATATTCTGATAAACCAATTAAAGAAAAATTAAAATTGTTTAAATGGTTAGAATATAATAATATTGAATATAAATATTATAATGAATATATTGATAATATTAACAAAAAAAATTAAAAAGTTCAAATAAAAAAATGATAAAAAAATAATTAAATATAAATAAATAAGGTTAGCAGATACTTAAAACTGAATAATCAAGACTGAATAATCAAGACTGAATAATCAAGACTGAATAATCAAGACTGAATAATCAAGACTGAATAATTAAGACAGAATAATTAAGACAGAATAATTAAGACAGAATAATCAAGACAGAATAATCAAAATGGATTATATTATAAATACTTTGTACAATTTTTATAATAATAATAAATATGATTGTTATAAAGAACATCAATACATATATAATTTTTATGTAAATAAAATTGGTAATGAGAAAGTCATTAAATTTTTACATACTTTAGATTTATCATTATTGAATGATGTAAACTTAAAAGTATTAAAGTATACAAAACAAATATCAGAAAAAACAAATACAAAAATTAAATATTCAAACATGTTGTTTAGTAATATTTTATATTCTAATAAAACAGATGAAGAAAAATTTCAAATATTTGAATGGTTATTAAATTATAATATGATTAATACAAAAATTGAATGTTAAAATCTAAAAATAAATACTAAAAAACAATTAAAAAATGTATAAAAAAATAAAAATTAATTAAAATTAAAGTAATATTATTTACTTTAATTTTAATATTTTATATTTTAATATTTTATATTTTATATTTTTAATTAATTATTAGAAAGCTTTCGTAAATTTATAATAGATTGTTCTTTTAATTTTGCTTCAATCATAACATCTATTTTAATATTAATTTTTAACATATCATTATAAAAGAAACTAATTAAATCACTATGTTTTCTTCTTTTTGTTTTTGTATCATTTTCAGTAACACCTTCGATAGAATTACTAATATGAATTTTAGGTTTAATATTACGTTCTTTCCATACATTAAAGACACGTTCATGATAATAATGAGCTGGTTGAGAAGAATTAAAAATAGCATCATGATGATAATCAATTACAATTGGAATTTTTAATTTTTCACTAATAGGTAAAATATCTTCAATACAATAACTCATTTCGCAGTTTTCTAAAACTAGACGATTACGGATATTGTTTGGTAATTTTTCAATATTTTCAGATAAACGTGCAAGTGATTTTGTTTTATTACCATATACACCACCACAATGTATAATCATAACTGAATTTTGATCAAGTCCCATTCTGTCTAAAATTTCACATTGATAAGATAAATCACGCAATGTATTATCAATAACATTTTGATGAGGTGAACTAAGAACATTAAATTGTGCAGGATGCATTGTAAGACGCATATTATGCTTTTTAGCATAATCACCAATTGATTTTAATTGAGTTTCAGCAAATTCAAGATTGTAACCATGTTTTTCATGTGAAGCAAAAGGAAATAGTTCAGATGATAAACGAAAAAATAAAATATTATTTTTTAAATTCCATTCTAAAATTGTTTGTAAATCTTTTAGATTTTTCAAAGCAAGATTTTTAACATATTCAATTCCTTTTGATTCAAGAGTTGCTAGCCTACAAGTTCTTGAACAAAAAATATTTTTTTTTCTCAATTCCGTATTAATACATGCATACCCGAGGCGAAAATTTTCAGGAATGTTTAATTTAGACATTGTGATAAAATATTCCTGTTTTAAATTTTGTTAATTTATATAAAGATTTTTTTTTATTCATTTTTTAATATATTTATATAATATATCTAAGTAAATATGCTATTAAATGAATTTAATAATACAAATTGTAATTTTTTTGAAATAAAAGGTCAAAGAGAGTGTAGAATATTAGATATAATAGATGGAGATACAATAATAGCTTGTTTATATATAGATGATAAAGTATATAAAATTAGAATGCGTATTAAAGATAAATATGCAAGTGAATTAAAAGAGGAAAATGGTATAAAAGAATGGAAAGAATATGTAAAAGAGATAATAAATTATGATATCAATGAAAATGAAGATAAAAAAGAAATAAGAAGAAAAATACAAGAATATTTAAATGATAATTGTATAATTAAGAATATAGAATGTTTTGGTAATGATAAATATGGTCGTACTTTAATTAAAGTAAAAAATGATTTTTAAAAAACTTTTAATATAAATAAAAAAGTTGTAATAAATAATTTACAACAAAATGATGTTTACAAATTTATCAATGTTGATTGAAATGGATAAAAAATCCGATGTAAATTTAATTAAGAATTATAAAATTATTAAGATTAAAAAAAATAAAAATAATAATAATAATTATAATAAAAACTGTATTAACAAGAATAAAGAACATTTTAATAATGATATGTGGTATATTTTTGCATCAGAATAAAAAAATGAATATTAAAATTTTTTTAATATAAATAACAAAGCTGTAATAACAACAATTGACAACAAACAAAATGATGTTTGCAGGACACACCTTATATAATATGATTAAGATGTTTAAACAGAATAAAAAAGTAAGTAAAAATAAAAAAGAAACAAAAAAATACAAAAATAAAACAAATCAAATTAAGATTGAACATTGGCATGGAATAAGTGCAGCTTACTGGTATAGTAAGAAAAAACAACAATAAAATACAAAAAAGAATAAAAAGGAATATTAATATATATTCCTTTTTATTCTTTTTAATTTTATATTTTTAAAAAAATGAATAAAAAAAAATAATAAATAATACAAATTATACTTTAATAATTTTACAAAATGATGAATTGTATAGAAATTGACAATTATGGTAATAAATGTAATCAAACTAGTGTCTATAATATACAAGGATTTGAGCCTAAATATTGTAAAAAACATAGAAAAAATAGAATGATTAATACAAAAAATAGAAAATGTAAAGAATGTAAAATAAAACAACCATCATTTAATTACATTGGATTGAAACACGAATATTGTAAAGATTGCAAGAAAGATGGAATGGTCAATACAAAAACTAAAAAATGTAAAGAATGTAAACTAAAAGAACCATGTTTCAATTATCCAAATAATGGTTTAGAAAGAGAATATTGTGGAGATTGTAAAAAAGATGGAATGGTTAATATAAAATCTAAAAAATGTAAAGAATGTAAACTTAAACAATCATCTTATAATTACACAGGATTAAAACCAGAATATTGTGGAGATTGTAAGAAAGAAGGTATGAATCTTTTAAGATTTAAAAAATGTAAAAATTGTAATAAAAGACGTGCAGATTATGATTACATGGATAATGATAAGATAGAATATTGTAGAATATGTAAAAAAGAAGGTATGGTATTAAAAAAAAATTGTAAAAAGTGCAAAGAATGTAAATTAAAACAACCATTATTTAATTATACGGGAATTAAAGAAGAATATTGTAAAGATTGTAAAAAGGATGGAATGGTTAACATCATTTGGTTAAAAAAGAAAGTCGTACAAGAAGCAAAAAAAATGTTAAATTTAATATAAAAAATTTATTCAATGAAATAATTCTTCATTAAGGCGAGTTTTTATTCCAATTGATTTATGAACAAAAATACTAATGAAAATAACAATAATAAAAACTATATAAAAATTATAATTAAAATATTTACTTATAAAATAACTAATAAAAAATGTAAATAATAAATCCAAGTCAATACCAACGACTTGGATTCTATGTATTTTTTCTAATTTTTCAATAAGATTTTTAGGAATCATTATAATATACTAATACAAATTAAAAATGAATAAAAAAAAATAATAAATAATACAAATTATACTTTAATTTTACAAAATGACAAATTGTATTTATATTGAAAATAATGGTTTAGAATGTAATAAAAGAGCTATTTATAATATAAAAGGATTTGAACCAAAATATTGTAATAAACATAGATTAAAATATATGATTAATATAAAAAATAAAAAATGTATTGAGTGTAAAATAAAACGTCCTTCTTTTAATTATCCAGGATTAAAAGAAGAATATTGTAAAGATTGTAAAAAAGATACAATGATATATATTGGAACTAGAAATTGTAAAGAATGTAAATTTAAAAGAGCAGTTTTTAATTATCCAGGAATAGAAAAAAGAGAATATTGTAAAAATTGTAAAAAAGAAGGGATGATTGATAAAAAATGTAAAACATGCAAAAAATGTAAATTAAGAAAAGCATCCTATAATTACTCTGGATTAAAAGCAGAATATTGTAAATATTGTAAAGAAATCGGTATGATATATTTAACACCTAATAAGTGTAAAAAGTGTTTTTTAAAACAACCATCATTTAATTATCCTGGTAAGGAATTACAAGCAGAATATTGTGGAGATTGTAAAGAAGATGGAATGGTTAATTTAAAATCTATTAAGTGTAAAAAGTGTTTTTTAAAACAACCATCATTTAATTATCCAGGATTAAAAGAACAATATTGTAATAATTGTAAAGAAGAAGGTATGGTTAATATAAAATTAATAAAAGAAAAATTAACAAAAGAAGCAAAAAAAATTTTAGAACTTATATAATTTAAAAAATGAATAAAAAAAAATAAATTAAATTTAATAAGGCATTGATTTATAATTTTGCAAAAATGACAAATTGTATTCATATTGACAATGATGGTTTTAAATGTGTTAGAAAGAGTGTATATAATATGAAGGGATTGTCTCCAAAATATTGTAAAAAACATAAAAAAGATGTTATGGTAAATGTAAAATCTAAATGTAAAAAATGTTTTTTAAAACAACCATCATTTAATTATCCAGGTGAGGAATTAAAAGCAGATTATTGTGGTGATTGTAAAAAAGAAGGAATGATTACAAAATATGAAAAAAATAAAAGATGTATTAAATGTGATGAAAAATATGCAGGATATAATTATCCTGGACAAGGATTAAAGAAAGAATATTGTAGAGATTGTAGAAAAGTAGGAATGGTAAATTTAAAACAATCAAAATGTATTAAATGTAAAATTAATAGTAAAACACATAACTACCCTGGATTAAAAGCTGAATATTGTAAATATTGCAAAGAAATAGGTATGATATATTTAATGCGTAAATTGTGTATAAAATGTGTTTTAAAACAACCATCTTTTAATTATCCAGGTAAAGGATTAAAAGAAGAATATTGTGGAGATTGTAAAGAAGATGGAATGGTTAATGTAGTAACTAAAAAATGCAAAGAATGTAATATTAAAAGACCATCTTTTAATTATCAAGGTATAGGAAACAAAGAAGAATATTGTGGAGATTGTAAAAAAAATGGAATGATTAATATATCTTTATATAATAAAAAAATAATGAAAGAAGCAAGGGAATTTTTAGGGTTTTTTTAAAATAATTTAAAAACAATAAATATTAGTTATAAAAATGGATGTAACTTGTACAATGACACCTTATTACGAAGTATTTATGACACAATTTATGCAAACAATGGGTGTATTTAGCGCAACCCTTGTAACAGCTACAATTGGATATCCTGTATTGAATTATTATACAAGAAGATTAGCAGTATTGAAAAGAACTATTGCTACAGAAGAAAGTGATTCTGAATAAAAATA
>Ga0315900_10008769_pt1 | contig 12950 bp, 10 predicted proteins | sample LakEriMetagenome_FD_203521 | JGI IMG/M metagenome (GOLD analysis project Ga0315900, IMG submission 203521) | Freshwater fungal communities from buoy surface, Lake Erie, Ohio, United States - Buoy 12 MA114 | ecosystem: Environmental > Aquatic > Freshwater > Lake > Lake biofilm | place: USA: Lake...
AGCCTCGAGGTCGAGACCGACAAGGCCGTCATCGAAGTGCCCTGCCCGCCGGGAGGCCGGATCGCGAAGGTGCTCGTGAAGAAGGGCGAGACCGTAAAGGTCGGCCAAACGCTGGTGCTCCTTGAGGCGGCCGGCAGCGCGGCGCCGGCGACGGCGAAGCCGGCAGCGCCCGTGGCGGCCCCGACACCCGCGGCAGCGTCGCCGCAGTCCGTGGCCCAGCCGCAGTCGCCTGCCCCGGCTCCGGCAAAGCCCGCGGCCGCGCCGCCCGCGCCTGCTCCGGTGGTTCCGGCCGAGACCACCGTGCGCAGTCAGCCTGCTGCGGTCACCGCCACCGCCGCGGTCGAGCCCGCCGGCCCGGCGGTCCGCCGGCTGGCCCGCGAACTGGGCGTGGACCTGGCTCGCGTGCGGGGCAGCGGCACGGGTGGCCGGATCGTGCGGGAGGACGTGATCGCCGCGGTGCGCCAGGCGAGTGCGGCCGGGCCGATGGTGCGGTCGCGGCCCGAGTCGGGGGCGACGGAACGGGACGACTGGGGCCCGATCCGCCGCGAGCAGATGTCGCGGATGCGGAAGACGATTGCCGCCAACATGGTCCGCAGCGTGCAGACGATCCCGCACCTGACGAACTTCGACGACGCCGACGTCACGGAACTCGAGCACCTGCGGAAGGCGAGCGCGCCGGAGTATGCGAAGAGCAACCTCAAGCTCACGGCCCTGGCCTTCGTCATCAAGGCTGTGAGCCTTTCGCTGCGTCAGCATCCGGCCGTGAATGCATCGATCGACCCCGAGAAGGGCGAGATCGTCTACAAGGATTACGTCAACGTCGGGCTGGCGGTGGACACGCCGCGCGGGCTCGTGGTGCCCGTGCTGCGGGACTGCGACCAACTGTCGATTCCGCAGATCGCCCAGGCGATCGCCGACACAGCAGAGAAGGCCAAGAACGCCCAGTACGGTCTCGAGGATCTGCGGGGCGGCACGTTCACGATCTCGAACCTGGGGGCCGTGGGCGGCGCCTATTCGACCCCCATCATCAACTGGCCCGAGGTGGCTATCCTTTTGCTGGGCCGCTCCCGCAAGATGCCGGTCGTGCATGAAGACCGGATCGAGCCCCGGCTGATGATGCCGTTGTCGTTGTCGTACGACCATCGGCTCATCGACGGGGCGATGGCGGCACGGTTCCTCAACGAAGTGATCGGCTACCTGGAGAGTCCCGGCCGGCTGCTGCTGGCGATGTGAACGACATGAGCACCATCGACCGCATCGATTCGACCGGCACCGCGAGTCTCGCCTTTCTCGAAGAACTGTTCGAGCAGTATCAGGCCGATCCGGCCAGCCTGCCGGCCGATTGGCGGGCGTACTTCGACGCCATGCAGGCGGCGCCTGTCGCCGCGAACGGGCACGTGTCCGGCAACGGCGTTACCACGTCCAACGCGCAGCCGCGTGGGCGGTTCGCGCCGACCGCGGCTCCCGCCGCCAAACTCGTCGCCCCGGACGGGATCGCGACGGGGCACGCCGTGGCGATCGCCGCCGGGAAGGTCGCCTTGCCGGCCGCACCCGCGGGCGAGGCGATGCCGCTGCCCTTGCCGCCCGTCGCGAGTGGCACGCGGGGCGAGGAGCGGGTCGCCTTTCTTCAGGATCGGGTCGATCAGCTCGTGCGGGCGTATCGCGTGCGTGGGCACCTGATGGCCGAGATCGACCCCTTGGGCCGGCCGCGGCCCGGGCTGCCCGAACTCGACCCGCAGTTCTATCACCTCACCGAGGAGGACATGGACCGGTCCTTCTCCACCGACACGATCGAGGGGCCGCAGTCGATGTCGCTGCGGCAGATCATCCAGCGGCTGCGGAACACCTACTGCCGGTCGATCGGCGTGCAGTTCATGCACATGGACGACCTCCGTGTGCGGCAGTGGCTTCAGGTGCGGATGGAGGGCTGCGAGAACCGGATCCAGCTCGATCGCCGCCAGCAGTTGCGGATCTACCGGCAGATGACCACGGCCGCCGTCTTCGAGGAGTTCATCCAGAAGCGGTTCCTGGGGGCCAAGAGCTTCTCGCTGGAGGGCTCCGAGAGCCTGATCCCGCTGGTCGAGATGGCGATCGAGCGGGCCGCGGCCCAGGAGATCGGCGATTGCGTGCTGGCGATGGCGCACCGCGGCCGGCTCAACGTGCTCGCCAACGTGATGGGCAAGAGCCCGCAGCGGATCTTCCGCGAGTTCGCCGACATGGATCCGGAACTGCACGTCGGCCGCGGCGACGTGAAGTATCACCTCGGTCATTCCACCGACTATGCCGCCGCCAACGGCCGCAGCGTGCACCTCACGCTGTGCTTCAACCCCAGCCACCTGGAGTTCGTCAACCCGGTGGCGATCGGGCGGATGCGGGCCCGCCAGGACCGAGCCGGCGACCTGGCGCGGCAGGCCGGCCTGGTGGTCCTGATCCACGGCGACGCGGCGTTCGCCGGCGAGGGGATCATCCAGGAGACCTTGAACCTCAGCGAACTCGACGCCTATCGCGTGGGCGGCACGCTGCACGTGATCGTCAACAACCAGATCGGATTCACCACCGGGCCGCGGGAATCGCGCTCGTGCATGTACGCCACCGACGTGGCGAAGATGCTCCAGATCCCGATCTTCCACGTCAACGGCGAGGACCCGGAGGCGGTCGCCCAGGTCGTGAACCTGGCGATGGACTTCCGCCGCGAGTTCCAGCGCGACGTGGTCATCGACATGTACTGCTTCCGGCGGCGGGGCCACAACGAGGCGGACGAGCCGGCGTTCACGCAGCCGGCGTTGTATCGCGTAATCGAGAAGCGGCCGAGCGTGCACGAGAGCTATCTGGAGAAGCTCCTCAAACTCGGCGACGTGACCCGTGACGAGGCGCAGAAGATCGCCGAGGAGCAGCACGCCAAGCTGGCCGCCGATCTCTCGGTGGCCAAGAGCGAGGAGTACGTCCACCGCAGCGACGTGGGCGGCTTCTGGTCGTTCTACATCGGCGGCCGCGAGCGCGATGCGGCCGACGTCGATACCGGCGTGCGTCGCGAGGTGCTCGTGCACCTGCTCGAGCGGCTGGTGGCGTTGCCCGACGGCTTCCAGCCGCACGCCAAGATCCAAAAGTTCCTCGAGGGGCGGATCCAGATGGCGGCGGGCGGCGCGCCGCTCGACTGGTCGGCGGCCGAGGCCCTGGCCCTGGCGACCCTGGCCACGCAGGGCCTGCGTGTCCGGCTCTCCGGCCAGGACAGCCAGCGGGGCACGTTCAGCCATCGGCACGCGGTGATCCACGACGCGGTGACCGACGAGACCTGGTGCTCGCTCGAGCACCTCGCTCCCGATCAGGCCCCGGTCGAGATCTACAACAGCCCGCTTTCCGAGGCGGGCGTGCTCGGCTTCGAATACGGCTACAGCCTCGACTGCCCCGACGGCTTGGTGATGTGGGAGGCCCAGTTCGGCGACTTCGTGAACGTGGCCCAGGTGGTCATCGACCAGTTCATCGTCAGCGCCGAAGACAAGTGGAACCGGCTCTCGGGCATCGTGATGCTCCTGCCCCACGGGTTCGAGGGGCAGGGGCCCGAGCACTCCAGCGCGCGTCTGGAGCGGTTCCTGTCGTTGTGTGCGAAGGACAACATCCAGGTCGTCCAGCCGACGACGCCGGCCCAGCTCTTCCACTGTCTGCGGCGACAGGTGCTGCGGGTGTGGCGGAAGCCCTTGGTGGTGATGACGCCGAAGAGCCTGCTGCGGAATCCGCAGTGCGTGTCGCCCATGGAGGAACTGGTCCACGGGTCGTTCCAGCGGGTCATCGCCGATGGCGGCGGCACGCCGGCCCGGGACATCCGCCGGATTCTGCTCTGCACCGGCAAGGTGGCCTACGAACTGGAGAAGCGGCGGCAGGAACTCGGCCGTCGCGACGTGGCGATCATCCGTGTCGAACAGCTCTACCCGCTGCCCAAGGAGGCGCTCGAGGCCGCCCTCGCCGGCTACGCGCCCGGCACGCCGGCCGTGTGGGTGCAGGAAGAGCCCGAGAACATGGGTGCCTGGCGGTTCTTCCGCATCCACTTCGGTGAGCGGCTGCTCGACCGGTTTCCCTTCACGGGCGTCTGCCGGCAGAGCGCCGCCAGCCCCGCCACCGGCTCCAAGAAGAGCCACGACCTCGAGCAGAACGAACTGCTCGGCGCTGCGTTCACCAGTTGACCGATGCCGCGGCCCGGCCCGCGGCCCCTCCTCCAACCCCACCCACCCATGGCACTCGAGCTGAAAGTTCCCGAGGTCGGCGAATCGATCACGGAGGTCGTGATCGGAACCTGGAAGAAGCGCGAAGGCGACGGTGTCGCGCTCGATGAATCGATCGTCGAGATCGAGAGCGACAAGGCGACCGTCGAACTGCCGGCGCCTGCGGCCGGCACGGTCGCCAAGATCCTCAAGGCGAGCGGTGACAAGGCCGTCGTCGGCGAGGTGATCGGTTATCTGGAGCCGGCGGGCGCGGCCGCGGCGTCCGTTCACCCCGCGCCCGCACCGGTCGTGGACGTGAAGCGCACCGGGGGCCGCACCGACATCGGCTCGGTGCAGCCCGGGCCGGCCCCGAGCGCGGCGGCCCGCATCATGCCATCCGCGGCCCGGGTGCTCGGCGAGGCCGGCCTGCCCGCGGCGGGCGTGGCCGGCAGCGGCCCCGGCGGCCGCGTCACGAAGGCCGATGCCACCGCGGCCGTGGTCGCCCGACCGGCCGCTCCGGCGGCACCGGCCGCCAAACCCGCGCCACCGGCGTTGCAGCCGATCGCGGCCCCCGGCTCCCGCCAGGAACGGCAGGTGCTCATCAGCCCGATCCGCCGCCGGATCGCCGAGCGGCTGGTCGAGGCCCAGCACCAGGCGGCGCTGCTCACGACCTTCAACGAGGTCGACATGTCGGCCGTGATGGCGCTGCGGGCCAAGTTCAAGGACGTGTTCCAGGAGCGGTACGGCGTGAAGCTCGGCTTCATGTCGTTCTTCGTGCGGGCCGCGGTCGAGGCCCTGCGGGCGGTGCCCCAGGTGAACGCCGAGTATCGCGATCCGCACATCGTGTTCCGCGACTATTACGACATCGGGATCGCGGTGGGCGGCGGCAAGGGGCTCGTGGTGCCGGTGATCCGCAACGCCGAGATGCTGTCCTTCGCCCAGATCGAGCAGACGATCGGCGACTTCGCCCGCCGGGCGGCCGACAACAAGCTCAAGCTGGAGGAACTCCAGGGGGGCACGTTCACGATCTCCAACGGCGGCGTCTACGGCTCGATGCTCTCGACGCCGATCATCAATCCGCCGCAGAGCGGCATCCTCGGCCTGCACGCGATCACGGAGCGGCCGATGGCCGTGAACGGCCAGGTGGTGATCCGGCCGATGATGTATCTCGCGCTGTCCTACGACCACCGGCTCGTGGACGGCCGCGAGGCAGTGACCTTCCTCAAGCGGATCAAGGACACGATCGAGGATCCGACCCGCCTGATGCTGGAGGTCTGATTCCGCGCGAAAAAGCCATCCATGGCCTTTTTCGCTTCCGTCGGCGGGGGGGAAAGCCGAGGTTTCCCTCCGCCAACGGCGTCGCATCCGGCGACGCCGGTTCTCTCAACGACTGCGGAAGTGACCCATGACCCATGACCTGATCGTGATCGGTGGCGGGCCGGGCGGCTACGTGGCCGCGATTCGGGCGGCGCAACTCGGCATGCGTGCGGCCGTGGTGGAGCGGGAGCCGCAGCTCGGCGGCACCTGCCTGCGGGTCGGCTGCATCCCCTCGAAGGCGCTCCTCGAGTCGAGCCACAAGTTCGAGGAGGCCGGTCACGAACTGGGCGTGCACGGAGTGCAGGTCGGCGGCGTGTCCCTCGACCTGGCGGCGATGATGAAGCGGAAGGCGGACGTCGTCGGCACGCTCGCCAAGGGCATCGACGCGCTGCTGGCCAAGAACAAGGTGGTGCGGCTCCAGGGCACCGGCCGGCTGGCCGGGGCGGGTCGGGTGGAGGTGACCGCGGCCGACGGTGCCGTGAGCGTCGTGGAGGCCCCGCGGATCATCCTGGCCGTCGGCAGCCGTGCGGTGGTGCTGCCGGGCGTCGAGGTCGATGGCCGTGTCGTCGGCACCAGCACCGAGGCCCTGGCCTTCGACGCCGTGCCGGGCCACCTGGTGGTGATCGGCGGCGGCTACATCGGCCTGGAGCTGGGCAGCGTCTGGCGGCGGCTCGGCTCACGGGTGACGGTGCTCGAATATGCCGACCGGATCCTGACAGGCATCGACGCCGACATCGCCGCGGAGGCGCTGACGCTGTTCAAGAAGCAGGGCCTCGACATCCGTCTGGGGATGAAGGTCAAGTCGGCCCGCGCGGCCGACGGGGGCTGCGTCGTCGAATGCGAAGGCCAGGAGCCGCTCCGCTGCGACCGCGTGCTGGCGGCGACGGGCCGGGCGCCCGCGACCGACGGACTGGGCCTGGAGACGGTCGGCATCCAGGTGGATCGGCGGGGCTGCATCCCCGTGGACGGCCACTTCCGCACGACCGCGCCCGGCGTGTGGGCGATCGGCGACTGCATTCCGGGGCCGATGCTGGCCCACCGGGCCGAGGAGGACGGCGTCGCCTGCGTGGACGGCATGGCGGGCCGCTGGGCCCACGTCGATTACGGCCTGGTGCCGGCGGTCGTGTTCACGCACCCGGAGATCGCCGCCGTGGGCCGCACCGAGGAGCAGCTCGTGGCCGACGGCGTGGCCTTCAAGAAGGGCGTGTTCCCGTTCCGGGCCAACGGTCGGGCACGGACGATCAACGACACGGCCGGCAAGGTGAAGGTTCTGGCCGACGCGGCGACGGATCGCGTCCTCGGCGTGCACATCATCGGTCCCGCGGCGGGCGATCTGATCGGCGAGGCCGCGGCGGCGATGAACTTCGGCGCCACGGCCGAGGACATCGCCCGCGTCTGCCACGCGCATCCGACGCTCCCCGAGGCGCTGAAGGAAGCGGCACTGGCCGTGGACGGCCGCGCCATCCACGCGTAGGCGACCTGCGGTACCCTCCAGCCGCCGGCAAGAGCGTGGTCGTCGCCTGCCTCCCTTGCCTGGAAGCCCGAAGCGGAAGCTGAGGGAATCCGCATCACGCTACCGATCACCGTTCCGCATTCCCTCGGCTCGGGCTTCCGGGGCACGGGCAGTCGCCTTCCGAGCGCGGAGTTGAACGTCACCACCGCCAGCCAATACCCGCGTCCGAAAAGAATGGCGCGGCCTCGTTCGTCAGGCCCCAGCCGACGCGGAGGCCGATCTCCATGTTCTTCGTCACCATGTAGTGGGTGCCCGGACTGAAGAACGGGCGGCTCGTGGTGTCGATCAGGCCGGCCGTGTACGATCCGAACCACTCGGCGTGCACCTCCCACCGGTCCGTGACCGGGATTCGCAGCACGGCCGATGGCGTCCAACGGCTGAACCAGTCGACGAACCCTTCGGCGTACGCGTAGCGGAGCGCCCCGTCGAGCCGCCAGCCGTTCTTGAACTCCCAGCCGGCGACGGCGGTGGCGACCGGCGAGGTGCCGAAAACATCGCCATAGGCCGGGGTCGTGGCCTCGAGAATGAAACAACTTTCCGGCCGCCAGCCATCCTGGGCCGTGACGTTCACCTTCAGCCCATAGAGGATGCTCGTCTCGTAAAGCGTGCTGCCGTCGAGCGTGCCTTCGCCCACCTCCACGCTCGTGACGACGTTGCCCTGGGAGCCGACGCCGTAGTTGACGCCGAACCGCCACTCCAGCCACTCGGTGGCCCCGGTCCGCAGCAGCCACTCGGGATAGTTGTTGGTGGGCAGGCCGGCGAGGTTGTCGATGTAGACATACGACGCTTCGTGCAGCAGCACGCCGGGGGCCACCGTATGCGTGGACGGCGTGAAGGCGTCGCGGTCGGTGCCCAGATCGCCGTCCGCGCCGAGCGCGCAGGCGGCGGCCACGAGCAGGGCCAGCGCCGTGCCGAGCATGGCCGGGGTGGGCGACAGACGCGGGGCGGGCACGGTGGGCCTCCGAACGATCCGGGCGTCTCCGTTCGGTCGGCCGGACGGCGGTCTGTGGGCCGCACTTTCTCGCAGGACCGGCAGCCGTCGCCCGGCCTTCCCGGTCCCCGGGCGATGCCCGGCTTGCCTGGTCAGCCGCGGACGATGCGGTTTTCGGCGTCGAGCACGATCACCGCCGGCTCGTGGGTGGCGGCTGCGGCGGCGTCGAACCAGGTGAACGACATGATCGTGAGCCGGTCGCCGGGCTTGCCGAGTAGGGCCGTGGCCCCGTTGAGCTCGATCGCGCCCGAGCCCGGAGGGCCGTAGATGACGTACGTCTCGAACCGTTCGCCGTTGGCCATGTTGCCCACGAGGATCCGTTCGTAGCGGCGAAGGCCGACCCGCTCGGCGAGGTCGGCTGCGACCGTGAGGCTACCCTCGTAGTCGACGGAGGCCCCGGTGACGCAGGCCCGGTGAATCTTGGACTTGAGCAGACAGATCGTCATGGTGAATGGCAGGGCGGCGGGGCGACCACGGAAAAATTGGATTGTAGCGGGAAGTACGCCCGGGTGGACTCGAACCACCGGGCATTGTATTGACGAGGCCTCGCCGTCCGGGCTCGCCTCGCCTGGGCACCCTCCGGCGCCTGGTGTGGGGCGGGCATCGTGCCCGCCGGTCATGGAAGTACGCCCGGGTGGACTCGAACCACCGACCCTGGGATTAGAAATCCCATGCTCTATCCGGCTGAGCTACGGGCGCGAAGGGGTTTTTCAGGGTCTCGTTGACGTGGTGTTGATCTTCCTCCGCTAGCCTATTCAGCGGTGGTTGCTTCATGATACCCGAGGTGGATTTCCAGCGGATCCCGGGGTCGCGCCGGCGATCGGGGCGGAGGCCTGGCACGAAAGGGACGACCATGGAGACGAACCCGACCACAAACGATTTTCTGCAGGCCGCGATCGACGAGGCCCGCCAAGGGCTGGCCGAGGGCGGAATCCCGATTGGTTCGGTCGTGGTGCACTCCGGCCGGATCGTCGGCCGCGGCCACAACCGCAGGGTGCAGAGCGGCAGCGCCATTCTGCACGCCGAGATGGATGCCTTGGAACGCGTCGGCCGCAAGCCCGCGTCCTTTTATCGCGAGTGCACCCTCTACACGACGCTCTCGCCGTGCGCGATGTGCAGCGGGGCGATCGTGCTCTACAAGATTCCGCGGGTCGTGATCGGTGAAAACGCTTCTTTCATGGGCGAGGAGAAATGGCTGGCCGAGCATGGTGTCCAGCTCGACGTCCGCCACGACTCGCAGTGTGTCGCGCTGATGCGGGAGTTCATGGAGCGGCATCCCCGGCTGTGGGCCGAAGACATCGGCGAGTGACGGGTGACGGGTGACGGGCGTAGAATCGATCATGTCGCCCGCCCGCCCCCTGATCCTGTGCAAGTCGGTGCATCATGGGAATACCGCCCGGGTGTTCGAAGCGGCCAAGAGGTGGAGTTTTTTCTTTCGCGAGAGGGCCTTGATCGCCGCCTCGCGCTTGAGGGCCAGCGACTTGGTGGCCTGCGATTCCGCGTAGACGAGCCGCGCCGGAAGCCGGCTCCGGGTGTAGCGGGACGCCTTGCCCGCGGCATGAGCCCGCAGCCGCTTGGGCAGGTCGTTCGTGATCCCCGTGTAGAGCGAGCCGTCGCGGCAGCGGAGGATGTAGACGATCCAGGACACGGCAGCCGGCCCCCGGGGCCGGCGGATGGCGGTTTTCGACGCGGGCATGTCCGGGCCTCCGTTCCGCGGGCGCAACGTATGGCAAGGGGACAAGCGAATCGCACGGCCCCCGGCCGGGGCGCATAATACCGCGTCCTCGCCATGCACCCAGCCGTCCTTCCTGCCGACTCGCTGCTCGCTCACGTGCAGGAGATGCACACGCGTCGCTCCGGGCCCGGCGGGCAGCACCGCAACAAGGTGCAGACCGCCGTGGTGCTCGTCCATCGGCCCACGGGGATCGCCGCCGAGGCCGCCGAGCGGCGGTCGCAGGCCGAGAACCGCCGCGTGGCCCTGGGACGGCTGCGGCTCAAGCTGGCTCTCGAGCACCGCACCCCGCCGCCGACCGCCGCGTCGCCGCGGTGGCAGGCCCGCCTCCGCGGGCGGCAGCTCGCGGTGTCGGCCGACCACGACGACTACCCCGCACTCGTCGCCGAGGCCCTCGACCGGTTGCAGGCCCATGCCCTCGACATGCCGGCCACGGCCGCCGCGCTCGGCGTGACCGCGACGCAGTTGCTCAAGCTCTTCAAGAGAGCGCCCGCGGCGTGGACGACGCTCAATCGGCTGCGGGCCGGCCAGGGCTTGCCGGTGCTCAAGTAGCCGCGGGCGGAAGGCTTGCGGATCGCACGTCCGGCGGGTCAGCGACGGATGTCGATGACGCCGACGGCCAGCCGTCGGTCGGTGAAGTACGGGTCGCCACCGCCGTTGCGACCCTCGGCGTTTCGATGGAAGGCGTCGACCCAGTAGTAGCCATCGAGCGTGCCTGCCCGGATCGCGTCGCCCACGAGCTTGTTCCGCTCCCGGTCGATGTCGGGGCTGATCTTGTGCGTCACGCCGCCGGTCGTGCGGCTGATCTCCACGCGCTCGTCGTACGTCGCCGCGCCCAGCCAGAGCGGCTGGCCGTCGCGATCCAGGGTCTCCGCCCTCCAGAACCGCACGTGATGCCGCTGCTTGGGACTGTTTCCCACGGGCTGTTCGAAGGCGGCGTCCTGCTTGCGGCCCCACAGGTAGAGGTCGCTGACCGGCGCGTGGGCGTAGGGCTTCCGCAGGACGACGTCGGCCGCGATCCGCACCGACGTGCGCAGCGTGATCGGGTCGGCGGCATACCAGCCGGCGGCGGCGAGCGTGTGGTGCAGATCTTTTTCGGAGCCGATGAAAGCCACGTTGACGGCGTCGCCCTGCCGGCCGTGGGCCGTCGTCGTGTGCCGCGGGCACTCGGTCAGGGCCGGATGCCCCGCCACGGTACCGGTCGCCGAGTGCTGCAGGGGCTCGGCGGCGCGGCCGGCGGACCAGAGCAGCATGACGGTCATCGAGACGGCGAGCCGCGCCGCGATGGCCGCACCGGCGGCGGGCGGTGATGACGAACGACAAGGCATTGGGGCACCCATGGCGGAGCATCCATGCGGCATGAGGGAATGGCCCTAGCGAACGCGGGCGGGACGGTAGCCGACGGCCGCGTCGGGCTTCAAGGCCAGCTGGGGCGGCCTGTCACCCGCGGTTCAGCGGTAGCGGGCCATCAGGGCGTCGAGGGCGGCCGCACCCGGGCAGAGCCGCTCGAACGGCAGGTCGATGAGCGGCGTCTCGGGCGTCTTCAGCAGGTCGTGCATGTCGCGGCTCTGCTCGTCCACGAACAGCAGCCCCGTGGCGATCTCGCCCCGCGACTGGCAGGCCCGCACGTGGGCGTAGGCGCTCGTGCGGTCGGTCGGGTCGTAGTCGGCCGCCGTGGCACGGAGGCGGACGGAACTGCCGTCGTGCATCTGCACGACGCGGACGGGATCGGCGCCGCTCGCGGCATCCGGGAGCGTGATCTCGGTGTGCAGCGGGACGTAGTCGGCGTGGACCGCCTCCACCTCGTGCTCGCGGGTGAACTTGTAGCTCTTGGTCGAGCCCTCGTGGTCGTTGAAGGTCACGCACGGCGAGATCACGTCCACCAGCGCCAGGCCCTTGTGGGCGAGTCCCGCCTTGAGGATCGGCACGAGCTGCTTCTTGTCGCCCGAGAACGAGCGGGCCACGAAGGTGGCCCCGATCGAGAGCGCCAGGAGCACCGGGTCGATCGGTGCCTGCTCGTTGGCCTCGCCCCGCTTGGAGGTCGAGCCGACGTCGGCGGAGGCCGAGAACTGTCCCTTCGTGAGGCCGTAGACGCCGTTGTTCTCGATCACGTACAGCATGTTGACGTTGCGGCGGATGGCGTGGGCCATCTGGCCGATGCCGATCGAGAGCGAGTCGCCGTCGCCGGAGATGCCGATGTAGGTCAGCCCGCGGTTGGCGGCCGCGGCACCCGTGGTCACCGACGGCATCCGGCCGTGGACGGAGTTGAAGCCGTGCGACTGCTTCATGAAGTAGGCCGTGGTCTTCGACGAGCAGCCGATGCCGCTCATCTTCGCGGCCCGGTGGGGCTCGAGCGCGAGCTCCCAGGCCGCCTGGACGAGGGCGGCGGTCACCGAGTCGTGGCCGCAGCCGGCGCACAGGGTGCTCATCACGCCCTCGTAGTCTCGGAGCGTGAGGCCGAGGCGGTTCTGTCGCAGGCTGGGATGGCGAACCGGCGGCTTGACGATCGATGTCATGCGGGCACCTCCTCACGGGCCGCGGTCACGGCCTCGACCACGACCCGGGCCGTGAGCGGCATGCCGCCGTAGTCGAGGATCGGGATCATGTCGCCGGGCGGAATGCCGAGCTCGATCGCCAGCAGCGACCGCAGCTGGCCGTCGCGGTTCTGCTCGATCACGAACACGTCGTCGTAGGCGGCGATGAACTCCCGCACCTCCTCGTCGAAGGGGAAGCCGCGGATCCGCATCACGTCCACGCGGATCCCCTGCGCCCGGAGCAGGTCCGCCGCCTCGCGGACGGCAGCGTCGCAGCCGCCGATCGTCACCAGGCCGGCTTCGGCGCCGTCCTGGAGCGTGAAGGCGGGCTTGGGCACGAGCGTCGCGGCGTGGGCGAACTTTCGCCGCAGCCGGTCCACCAGTTCCGTGTAGGCGTCGGAGTCCTCGGTGTAGGCGGCGTGCTTGTCGTGGCCCGAGCCACGGACGAAGTAGGCCCCCTTCGCGCCCACGCCGGGCAGCGTGCGGGCGGCGATGCCGTCGCCGTCCACGTCGAGGTAGCGGGAGAACCGCTTGAGCTTCTCCAAGGCCGCGGCGTCGAGCACCTTGCCGCGGTCGGGCCGATAGGCGTCGTCCCACTCCAGCCGCTTCACCATCCAGTCGTTCATGCCGATGTCGAGGTCGGTGGCCACGAAGACGGGCGTCTGCA
>Ga0315900_10008770_pt1 | contig 12948 bp, 18 predicted proteins | sample LakEriMetagenome_FD_203521 | JGI IMG/M metagenome (GOLD analysis project Ga0315900, IMG submission 203521) | Freshwater fungal communities from buoy surface, Lake Erie, Ohio, United States - Buoy 12 MA114 | ecosystem: Environmental > Aquatic > Freshwater > Lake > Lake biofilm | place: USA: Lake...
CGAACGGTATGTTATCAAATGAGGTAATGGGTGTTATGAACGACATATTAAAAGATATGAAAATTGCTGATGCAAATTGCTAATATCGAATAAAAATAACAAATTTTTAAACCCCCTTCATTGGGGGGTTTTCTTTTTTATATAATAGTTTATTATAGAATTATGACAAATGAACAAAAAGCCCAAGTGTATAATCAGTTAATGTCTGAACATATCAGATTATCAAATCAAATCTCATCAATTAAAGGAGAAAATATTGATTTAAATCAAGACCAAATTCAAAGAATTAAAATAGTTGAATCTAAAATACAAGAAATTGTTATTCGATTATCTAGGTTGTAATTTTTTTGTGACTTAGTTATATTTATAATAAAACATTTATAAATGTCTAAAGCCAAAAAAGAAGGAAAACCAAAACGTAATAGACGTAATTTGACTAAAAAACTAAAAAGAATAGGTCATAATGATTCTATTATAACTAAAATTATGCAAAAATTTAAGATTGCTAAAAGATAATACTTTTTAAAAAAAAGACCATGAACAAACATTTACTAGAAGAGATAAACAGGATTAAATTTATCACTAATTACGATAACAGTACAACAATTAATGAGCAAACAACTGAACTACTTGATGAACAAAGATTAAAAAAAGCTTGGAATAAATATAGAAGGTTTACTGATAAGTATTCCCCAATCAGATTTGAAAGAGGGTCTGAGTGGGACGTTGATGCTGGAAGAACTAGAAATATTATAGACAAAAGTTGGGGTAAATCGGGTGGTGAAGACGAAAGATATTATGAAGATGGTAAAGTTTACACTGGTGCTGATGATGAAGGAATGGATTTTGAAGAAGATGAAGAATGGAAAATTGGAGATAGTGAAATGAACCCTAAAATCGCAGCTGAAATAAGTAAAGGGGAGAGATTTCAATATTGTTCAAAAGGAATGCAAAAAGCAATGGATCCCGATTCTAAAGAAAGATGGTTATCTTTGATTCAAGAGTTTCAAACAGAACCAGATAAAAAATCATTATTAGGTGATGCTATTTTTGATGCCGTAAATGTATATGCTGATAAATATACTGATAAAGATTGTGGCACACCAAGGAAAAAATTAAAAATTGCAGTAGGTGACGACTCTTTTGTTGACGAAATAGAAAAAACTATTGAGATTCCGGCAGACAAACCACAAGATATTGAGGTTACTGTTTCATTTCCCGTTAAAAACAGCCCTAACGCTAACTTCTTTAAGAATAATAGTAGTGAGATAGAAGATTTATTTATAACTGAAGTTGACTCGTTAATTGCGACGATAAAAAGTCAAATGTCTCAGATGAAAAATCCTAAAGTTTATTTGAGTTATTTACACGTTAAAACATCTTGCTCTCGATTAAGAAACCAAGGCTTGGCTGTAGATAAAACATGGACAAAACTTTCACAAGAAAGAACCGACGCCGCTAAAAATTATCTTTTACAAAAATTAGATGAAGCCGGTGTTATGAGAGATGAACAAGATGGTGTTTTATTAAAGACAGAATATGTTTTTAATTCTAAAGGTACAAATGGTGACGGGTCTTCAGGACCAAACGGTAAAGAACCTTTTAGATTTAATACTGATGGTCTTGGTAATTGGTATTGTGGTGACGCAACAACAAAAGGTAAAGCTTGTGCAGGACAAAGAAATGCTTTTGGTACGCCTGTAGGTGAGGAAGATTTAGAAAAAAATAAGTATTTGATTGCGGAATTAGGTTTGGCCTTTAAAGGTCAAGAACCAGATCCAGACACAAAAGAACCTAAATATTCTTCATACACAGAAAACGTAAATGTTGAAATGTATAATGTTAGATTTATTTTACCTGGAAAATCTCATAGATTTAAACTTTGGTTACCTCAAATAGTTATAAGAATCCCTAAAAAATGGTTTAATGGTTTCTTCCAAAGATTATTCTCCGGCAAGACTAAAAAACCAGTTAGAAGGACAAATTGTTTTTTTAATGATTAATTATCTATCACCAACAAATTGAATAACGACAACAATACCCCATTTGGTAAATTCAACACCAAAACCAACTTGGTAGTTCTTCATATTATTTAATAAAATTTCTGTATGTTTTTTTGATACCACAAAACTGTCAAAAATGCAATCAGCAACAATTTTATTAAAATCACCATATGACGAATCAACGTTATAAAAATATTGTTTGTTAATTCCGTTAACAACTTCATATAAAACACGCCCCTGACCATACATTGGATTTTTAGTTAAATCGGAGTGGTATCTAACTTGTTCGTTACTGATTTTTTTTGCGTGTTCAGATGATGATTCATTTAAAACTTCGTTTTCTGAAACAGAATAAGAACCATAGTTAGATCTAAACTCATTTAATGATGTAAGTAAATGAGACATGACCTCATCATAATTAATATTTTTATCGTAATATTCAGATGATGTTAAAGAAAAATTAAACGTATCTTCTTTTTTTGGTAAAATAACAACACTACCATTACCATTAACATCTAGTTCGGCATTAAATCTCCATACATCAGAATATAAAGGGTAAGATGTTTGAGATACCATGTAATTTGAAATTAATACAAAAATAGATAGAATGTAATTTTTCATTTTTTTAATTTTGTTTTAGGTTTACAATACAAATATAATACTTTTTTTAATATATAATAATATTTATAATATAAAATGTCGCAAATAATTAGATTAAACGAATCGGACCTTTTAAATATAGTTAAAAGGGTTTTACTTGAGGGTAAAAAAGATAATCCGGAAAATAGGGTTAAGGCATCATATCAATTAATGATAGACGGAGCTGAGGGCAGAGGAACAAATCCTAAATATATAATCAGTGGAATTAAAAAATTAAAAAACAAAGAAGAATTTTATAGGCTAAATTATCTTTTCAAAGATAATAAAACGGGATATAAATCATTTAATGAGATGATTAAAGGTGAGTTTGAATATGTTAAAATATTTGGTTTAAATAATTCTGATGATTTTGAAACTTTAAAAAAAGAATTTAATCGACTTGGCGTTGAGATGGAAGATGTAAAAAGTAAAAAAGAAGGATTTAAATTTATTAATTTGGGTAAAGGAAATAAACCCTTGGCTGGTGGTGATGAATCTGATAATGAATCTGATAATGAATCTGAATTAGATGATGATAATGACACAAAAAAAGAAAAAAAGAAAAAAACTGGTTGTATTAAAGGTGATTGTAAAAATGGTTATGGAACTTATACTTTTCCTGATGGTGATAAATATGTTGGACATTTTAAAAACGGTAAACAGAATGGTTATGGAACTTATACTTTTCCTGATGGTATTAAATATGTTGGAAATCATAAAGACGATGACTTTAGTGGTTATGGAACTATGACGTGGCCTAATGGTCATAAATATGCTGGAAATTATAAAGGTAGTTTGAGGGATGGTTATGGAACTTATACTTATTCTGATGGTCGTAAATATGTTGGAAATTTTAAAGCCGGTGAATATGATGGTTATGGAACTTATACAAATATTCATGGAATTAAATTTAGTGGAAATTGGGTTGATGATACCTTGGACGGGAAATCTACAAATGAATTAGACGAATTGACAGAAAATAATAATAGTAATAATAATAACCAAAATACCACTACATGTGACCAGCCACAAAAACCTTTGTACAAATACAAAGACGATAAGATGTATGAATATGCAAAATCAGGAGATTGTTGGTGGGCACAAAATGTAAAATCTAAAAAATGGTTTAATCTTACAGAATTAGTTAAAACAAGACCAAATATGCAAGTTAGTATTGATAGATTAAATACCGCCGAAACCAATAATGAACTTTTAATGATTACTGGTTCATAAAAAAATAATACTAGTTAATGAACTTACATGAAACCATATCTAAAATTAAATCACTTATGTACGAAAATATTTTAGATTATGATGTCAGAACATATGGTGACATTAATTCTGAAAATGGTATGAAGGTTAGTATAATAAAAACTGATGGTTCTTATATCGGTGAAACTAACATTATAGATTTTAAAAATGGATTATCTCTTAGTCCTAATCTTAAAGAATTTATGAATAATCATAGTGAACCTTTTGGTATGGATAATACCGTATATCAGTTTAGTCTATTTATTGATGAAAATTATAGAGGTCAAGGTTGGGGTGAAAAATTAAAAAAAGAATGTCATAATATAATAAAAGACCATGGATATAAATATATAACAAATATAGTTAAGTGTAATAATAATTCATCTCAGGGGTTAATGAAAAAATTGGGATATAAAACGCATCAAACAAACGGACAAAAAGATGTTTTATATTTTGAATTATAAATAAACGTAATTAAATTTTAAAAAATGTCAAAAGGTAAAGGGGGTTCAAATGATTCAAGAAAATTATCATTTGGTAAAAAGAAGGTCGGAAAATTAAAAATTAAATTTGGACCTAAAGAACAAAAACCAAAAAAGTATAGAGGACAAGGAAGATAATGTTTACAGAAAAAGAAATATCACAAATTAATAAAAGTTTGGTGAATCAGGAATTTGAAACTCAGGTTGGATTATATCCCGATTCGGTAGATATGCATACATTAACATTTTCATTTGAAATTGTTGGGACAAGAAAAATGATTTCTGTCGGAGAGTATTATGATTATGCATTCTATGATATAACAATTTTAGATGTTTCAGAAACGTTAAAAAAATACTTATCAATTGTTCTTGAAATCTTTTATCAAAATAAACTTGAGGGAACGATGAAAGAAAGATTAGAATATTGGTTTAAAAAAGATAGTTATATTCTTAGAAAGGTTAATGAAGAAATAAATAATATTTTAGGATATTACCATACAGGTGATTATACACATAGTTCAATGAGAGACGTTTACCTATCCGATAAGCTAGTTGAGGAAATACAAAATACTGTTATTGAAAAGTAACAAAAGAGCGGCTTAGGACCGATATAGCAACGGCTATATAAAACCCCCATCAGTGTCGCTACCAATGGGGGTTTACTTTTTTAATTAAACGGATATTTATATTAAATTATTAATATGAGTAAAGTAATACGTCTAACGGAATCCGATATTGAAAATATCGTAAGAGGAGTTATAAGAGAAAAAAACACACACAGGTTAAACCCCACTAATTCTTTAATGGCGGAAATAAATTCTATGTTGGATTTTCACTATAAATCTAACTCAGCCTTTTTAAAATATACTGAAGATTTCTCAGAAAGATTTAATATATTAGAAGATGTTAAAAATTTAGTAAAAAATATTTTTTCTAATGACTCTGCGGTCCTTGAGGGACTTGATAAGTTTTCTAATAAAAGAGTTATTGTGGAATCGACCTTTAATTTCCAAGAAGAATTAAATGGTTATTTTAATTTCATTAAATCATCATTATTATATCAAGTAGGTCATATAAATGAGTCTCAATATAATAACTATTCTTTATTAAATGAGGAAGGTAGTTGGATTGATGGAGTTTGGAATGCTGGTGTTAAAGCGGCCAAAACGGTTGGTAATGCGGTGGTTAGTGGTGTTAAAGCAGGATACTCAGCCTTACAAGGGGCATGGAACAAATTAAAAAGTTTGGGTCTTGGTGCGTTCATGGAAAAGTTTAGAGGTTTCTTAACTAGTAATTACGGGGCGGCATTACAAATTTTAATTGAGGTTTCAACTGAAGGGTTCGGTGCGGTAATACCACTTATAGCTTGGGCTTTACTGGCACAATACGATATTGCAAATGTATATGCGGGAACACCTAATTGGTTTAATGTTTTATTTAGTTTGATAGGTACCGCAACAACAGGTGTAGCATCTAAAGCAATTGGTGCGGCAATGCCGTTCTTTAAAACCGCAGGAAAGGCTGCAGGATCATTTACTCAGGCTATAGAATGGTTGGCTAAATCAAAATTTGGTCAATTCTTTAAACCATTAGTATCTGCAATTTCAAAGGGATTGGGTAAAGTACCTGGATTAATTGCTAAAGCAATGACATGGGTTAAATCCGTTTTTGGTAAAGTTTTTGGTAAAAATGTTGTAAATTTCTTCGCAAAAGGTGCAAGTGCGGTTGGTAAATTTATTGGTGAACTGGGTAAAGGTATAACTAAATTCTTTAGTAAGACAGTTACTCAGGGATCTAAAAAAGTGGTAGCTAAAGGTGTGAAAACAGTACTTTCTAAAGCGGCCTCTTTGTCACCTAAAATTGATGCATACCTTCTAACCGCATCAGGTAAAAATTTGTCATCTAAACTAAGTATTCAAACTGTTAATGCCGTTAAAAAAGAACTTACAAGTACTATTAAAGATTATACTGAAGAACAAGCTTTAGCATATATTGATAAAAAATACGGTAAGTTATATGGTGATGTTATAAGATTTGCAAAAACAGCAAAAGATATTAAAAAATCAGGAGTTGATATTGTAAAGAATACCAAAAATTGGAACAAAGCCGGACAAAACTTAAAGGCTGGTTATAATACTGGTGATTGGGCGGCGACGCATTATAAAGATGTTGTCTCAAATACTCAAAAATTGGTTAAAAATACCGCCAAAGCAAATGAATTAGGTGGTCAAGTTAAATCAGAAGTATAATTTTATATTAATACCTCATACTAAATAAAAATATACTTAGTATGAGGTTTTAATATATGTTAGGTTATTTTTTTTTAAGAAATGGTAACAACCTCAAGGTCAAAAATTAATTTTTTACCAGCTAACGGGTGATTAGCATCTAAAACAACGGTATCTTCTTTAATTTCTTTTACTACAAATTGTACAACACCCATTTCTGTTTGTGCTTGTAACGGCATACCAACTTCAACCTCACCAGGCATTTGATTTTTTTCTACCTCTTGGATTAGGTAATCTAAATATTCGCCATACGCCTCAGAACTTTCAATCTCAACTGTTTTTTTATCACCTTCCGACATATCAATTAAACCGTCTTCAAACCCCTTGATTAGTTGACCTTGACCTAATTTTGCTGTCATAGGTTCACGACCTTCAACCATTGAGGTATCAAAAACCGACCCATCTTCCAATCTTCCCGTGTAATTAACAGTCACGGTACTGTCACTTAATACTTTTTTCATCTTATATGTTTTTTTTAATTTTAAACATTATTATTCATATAGTAAAACTATTTATTAAAAAAAACAAAATGTGGAATAGAAAACAAAAAATAATTCAGTCTATTAATCTAATTGCGGAAGAAAGATACCTGAATAAGAAGTTTTTAATGGAAGACTCTCAGGAAAATGTTTTACCTGAATTTCAAGTAACTCCGGCAGACGGAATCGGTAAATATAAAATAAAATATACTTGGAAAGAAAAAGGAGTTAAGTTACCAAAAGATGTTAGAGGAGATGAAAATTTCAATGACAATAAATTTGAAGATTTAACTAAGATTTATGCTAATCAAAAAGATGCTCAGATAGCTGTCGATGAGTTTATAAAAATGAAGTCTTATTTGTTGAAGTAAAAAAAAAACATTATATTTGTGGTTATGGAAAAATTAGAACTGTTAGAACTACAAGAAATTAAATCACTATGTAAAAAATATAATATAGGGGTTATAGGTGATAAAAAAACTTTAATTAAAAAATTAAAATACTTCTTAGACCCCGTACAGGATGTTTTGAACACCCACCAAGGTAGAAAAATACCAAAAGATAAGGAAATATTAGGTGTAAAAATTTCAGATAAAGAAACACTTAATAAGGTTTTAAAATCAAAAGGTACGTTTCTTTATTATTCTTTAGGGTACCAATACTATTTAGTTAGTAAATAATTAAATTAACGCACTATTTATATAAAAATATATTACAATGGATAATAAAATTAAAAGAGAAGTTAATGAAATGAAATATCTTTTTGGTTATGAAAGAGGTAGAGTCATTTCTGAACAAAAAGAATTTCCAACTGAAGAAGAATTTAATGTTTTGGATAACGTTGATTATGACTACGATGGGCCTGATTTTGATATTGAGTATAATAGAGAAGTTGAAACGCCTGTTAGACCTGATGTAGATACTCCTACAATACCTAAAACACCAAAAACACCTTATAAGCCAAAAATAAAAACAAAACCTAAAGCTAAAAATGAATTTTATGACTACGATGGGCCTGATTTTGATATTGAGTATAATAGAGAAGTTGAAACGCCTGTTAGACCTGATGTAGATACTCCTACAATACCTAAAACACCAAGAACACCTTATAAGCCAAAAAGAAAAACAAAACCTAAAGCTAAAAATGAATTTTTAGATGAAGATATGCCCGGATGGTTAAGTTTCGATGAACTTGGTTTAAATTTTGATGAGATATAATGAAAAATTTATTAGAGCATAGAGACCACCTACGTGCTAAATTAGTATTGGAAGGTTTAACCGAAAAAGAAATGAATCAACTGGCGTCAATTAATTATAGATTAAATGAAGCACCTATTGATTATGAAGGACCTGAAAGAATGGCTGGTGACGTAGAAAGAAAAATTACGGGTAGAGAAACCCCTTATCATGGATTTCCCGCTATCCCTAATATGGATAGAGACTTTATTGAACTTATATCTTCAAAAAGATTTAAAGATTCTGTAGACAAAGTTAGAAGATATATGGGTAATACCCAAGTTATCCAAGGAGGTAACCCACTTATGCAACTAATGATGACAGTTGGTCAAGCAATGCAACAAATCATTGGGATTCAAATGAGACATAAGGAAGATTTAGAACAACTTGCTATCAGACTTGTTAAAGAAGAGATGGGTATTCCTGATGATGCAATGCAGTTTAAAGCTGAACTTGTTATGCAACCTATGGAGAAGGCCGAAGGAATGAAATCGGAACCTGAATTACCAAGTGAAGAAGAAATAGAAGAGTTTATGGGGGACATGGAGACTTTTAATTTAGAAAGGTCCAAAAGAAGATTTATTAATTCACTTATTCAAGGAGCGGCTTTCAAAGGAGGGCATATGTATGTGTTAGTTTCTAACGAACTAAACGATATGGACCCAAGATTGTTAAACCTTTATGGTGTGTCTCAATCATTAATGGAACACGCATATTGGATTTTTCCGGATATGGAAGGAATGGCTGGTGGTGGCGGAGGCCAAATGGGTCAATCGGAGTTTGACGATGAAACGGACCCACCGACTGTAAAGGCTAAGGCCGTAACATTCCCACTTTTAGTACACGAATTAGTAAAAGGGGTGTATGAAGTATTTGGTACTCACGGTTTACCTGATGACCCACGACAATCTGAAATGGTATTAAATGCTGAAGATACTCTACCTGCGGAAATTTGGGATTCTCGTCTTGGACCTATATTTTGGGAAAAGTTCACATCTACATACCCTATGGAATTATTTGACGAAGATAAAAAACACATCCAACACTACTTGTTCATGCGTTTTTCATCATTAGATGCTAAAGAATTCATGAAAGTCGCTAATCTTATTTTGTCTAATGACCCTAAAGGTAACAAATTTATAGAAAACATGGTAAATGATATTGTTAGCGAACTTAAAAAACAAGAACTTAAAAACGCTCTTCCAAACGAAGACGACGAAGATGATTACGGTGACGTTGATTTATCTGATTTAGGATTTTAAATAATAATTATGAGACAAAGAATTACAGAATCTGAAATAAATAGAATAGTATCGTTAGTTGTTAACGAAGGTGAGTATGAGAATGAAATGATTCATGGGGTATCGTACAATAAAACAACTGAATTAATTGATGATGTTATCATGAGAATTAAAGAACATGGTGAGGAATACATTAGAGAACTAAATGAATTAAATTTTAATTACCCAACTAAAAAATATAAACGTATTGAAAGAGCGAGACCTGAAACTTTTGAATTACCTAAAGGTGTAAGGGTACAAAGTAGTGCCTTTCCAAAATAAATTATAAAAGTAAAAAAAAAATGAAAAACAAATTATTTTTATCTGAATCAGAAAAAAGAAGAATCTTAAACATGCATGAAACATTTAAATCTAATGAAAAAAGTAGATTGATGAATGAAGGTCCCGAAGCAAATGCATTGTATAACACTAAACACGACCAAACTTGGGACTATGCAAAATTAAATGATAAGTATTTTACTAAAAGAAAAACTTCCGAAAATTGGATTGACTTACAAAACCCGACAAAAAAAGGTGCGTTAAAGGCTATAATGAATTTAAAAGGAGGATTCCCTGAAACAACTTGGAATGGTAAAGGAAACCCGTTAGATGTTAAAGTTGCTGAAGCTAATCCTGAAAGTTCGGATCCTAATTCATTAAAAATAGAAAAAATGCCAATAATACCTTTGAACCAACTTAAAGTTGACCAAAAACCTATAAACACTGAACTTAAAGGTCAACCAACTATAGATGATTTACCTTCAAGAAAAGATGTTAGACAAGACTACAGACAAAAGGAAAGAGATGCTAGACAAGCCGAAAGACAAAAGGAAAGAGATGCTAGACAAGCTGAAAGACAACAAAATAGAGATGAAAGACAAGCCGAAAGACAACAAAATAGAGATGAAAGACAATCATATAGAAATAGAATTAACGCTATTAGAGACGAAAGAAAAATGAATAGACAAGAAGATAGAGACTGTATTCAAAAATTCAATCAATTTATAGACCAAAAAGATAAATTACAAAAAAGAGACTACGATAATTTTGTTAGAATATTAAATTCAACACCTTGTTGTAAAGTTTTAGACAAACAAAAAATTATAGACAACAAATTAGAAACAATTTTAAAAACTTGTTAATAATAAAAATCAAAAGAGGGGGGTTATACCCCCTTTTTTTTTAACTGAACATTGTTTTTGAACGTTTTTTACGGTGGAATGTTATAACAAACCTATGTACCTCATCTTGTATTGATGCAAGCAAATTAAAAAACTTAGAATTCTCAAAATTAACAGATTTTCCGTCACAAAAATGTAAAATATCTGACCTGTGTTGGTCATTTTTAGATATTGATACTAAATCTATACGGTTAGATAATAAAAGTTCGTCAAATACTCTCTTTGCTACCCCTAATTGACCTTTACCCCCATCAATAATAACCATATCAGGTAGTTTTTTACGTTCTTTAAGTAATTTGGTAAACCTTCTACGTAAAACCTCATCAAATGAAGCGTAATCATCAGGACCGGCAACGGTTTTGATGTTAAATTTACGGTATTCTGACGTGTTTTTCTTACCATTTGTGTATCTAACAAGGGCAGATACCTGACAATCCCCATTAGTGTGGGAGTTATCATACATTTCTATGTCAATTGGAGTGTTTTGTAACCCAAAAGTGGTCTTGAACTCATCGGCAATCACCAAATAACCACCAATTCTTGCGGATTCTACACATTTCTCGTACTTATCAAGTGCATTTAATCTAGATTTAATAGTATTTGCCTTTTCAAACTCCATAACTTTACTAAAAGCATTCATCTTACGGGTTAATTTACCACGTAATTGGTCAAAATTGAATGAAACTACCTGTTTTAGTTCAGTTATTATCTCACGATAAATGAATTTATTAATATTTGATACACATGGTGCGTCACATCTACCCATATGGGACTCTAAACACACTTTAAACTTGTTATTTTCAATGTTTTCAGGTGTTAATTCATAAGAACACGAGCGTAAATTAAAGATATCATGTAATAAATCATACATTTCATGACATAAACTACTACTTGGTACCTCAATTAAGGGGTTTGAGTCTAAATTAGTGTCATTTTTAACCTCTAAACGAGGAAAATTGTCATCTGTAAGGGTTAAATACCATTTTTTTGACCTATCATCCTTCAATTTAATGTTAAATTTGGGATTATGAGACTTAATTAAGTCATTTTCAAGTACAAGAGCTGAATTTTCGTCTAAAGTGGTCAAAAAATCAACGTCTGAAACGTTTTCTACCAATAATTTGGTCTTACTTGAGTGATTTTTGTTAGAAAAGTAAGATTTTACCCTGTTTGGAAGGTATTTTGCCTTACCAACATAGATAATTTGACCTTTTTTGTCTTTAAAAAGGTAACAACCACTAGATTTTGGGATATTTTGGAGTTTTTCGGTCAACATTATCACAAATATACGTGTTTTTTGGTCAAATTACAACAAAAACAACTATTTATTAGTATGAAAATCATAATTACAGAGTCACAATACCGTTTTTTGGTTGAAAATACCCAAGAAATAGACCAAATATTAGATAAAATGGGTAAAAATGGGTATGAAAGTCTATCAGATAACGATAAAATGACCTTAAAATCCTATTCTGAGTGGTTAAATAAGGGTGAAAAGGGTGAATTTACCCCCCAAAATACCCCTAAAAACACCGATTTTGACGATAAATCAGGTGAAAAATGGACCCGTACATTACAGGATGGTAGTGAATTTACCTTCAAATATGAGTATGATGAGGTAGATGGGGGCATTAAAATGTTCTTTGGTATTGTTTATTGGGGTGGTACTGAATGGTCAGGATGTATTGTTGTTGACGAAGACGGTAGTTTAGGTATGTTAGACTTTGTTGAAGACACTGGTGACTACCAAACTTATGATATTACAGACCCATTTGCAAGACCTGAAGGTAATAACGATAAATATTTGTTAAATGAATTAGGAAATTTGTCAGATGAGGTTGAATATTTTGTAGAAGACGAGATTATTCCCGATTTAATCGATTAATTTTTCTTTTTTTAGGTAATCAAACATAGCTTTTGCTAACTTTTTACCAAATTTAATGTCTGATGGGTAGTGAGCTTTAGCCATTTGTCTAGAATATACAATATCTTTTGTTATTTTTTCAAAGTCGTCTTTATATTTTGGGTATAATTTACTTAAAATAAAACACAAAAGGTGTGATGTTGTTGAATGTCCTGATGGGTAAGCGTAACCATTCATAGAATTAG
>Ga0315900_10008772_pt1 | contig 12945 bp, 7 predicted proteins | sample LakEriMetagenome_FD_203521 | JGI IMG/M metagenome (GOLD analysis project Ga0315900, IMG submission 203521) | Freshwater fungal communities from buoy surface, Lake Erie, Ohio, United States - Buoy 12 MA114 | ecosystem: Environmental > Aquatic > Freshwater > Lake > Lake biofilm | place: USA: Lake...
CGATATCTCGCTGTCCAGGTCTCGTGAGGAGGAGATCAGGATGAAATCGATGTCCTCGGTGGCATCGCGCGATTTCAGCCTGCGGCAGATATCGATGCCGGTCAGTTCATCGATATGGATGTCGCACACGACGAGGTCGGGGTGCCATGACTCGGCGATGGTGAGCGCGTCGGCCGAGGTGGTCGCGCTGCGCAACTCCCCGATGCCCTGGAGCATGCTGGTGAGGATGCGGATGGTGGCGGGCGAGTCGTCGACGAGGAGAATCCGCTTGCCCTGAGGCGCGCCTGCGCCATCGGTGGCGCCAGCGGCCTCGGAAGGCGCTTCAGGCACGGCGGGGATGGCCTGCACGGCCCGTGCCAGCCCGAGCGCTGCCTCGGGCGGCGGCGGGGAGGGAGGCTGTCCGGGGGTCGACATCGGAATCGATCAGGCGACGGCGGTGGGCCAGGTCATGCGCCGGGGTGATGACGACCCGCCGACGCCGGGGCCTTGGCGAGGAGATCGGCCGCGGCCAGTACCGCGGCAACGATCGTGCCGACCTGGTCGGCGAGCCTTGCGGCCTGCGCGTGCAGGTCGCTGTCCGGTGCCTGCTCCACGGCTCGGGCCAGCGCGGCAGGCGCTGGTCCGGCGAACTGATCGAGCAGGCCTTTCAACCGGTGCGCCGACTTGCGAACGTCGGCTGGCTGCCCGGCCGCGCGGGCCTGCTGCAGCAGGAGCAGGGACTGCGCCGCATCCGATTCGAAGGCGGCGACGGCTGCCCGCATGCCCTCGGCGCCGATGTCTTCGAGCAGCGAATGCAGCGCCTGGACACTGCCGGCAGTCAGCGAGGCGGGGTCGAGGGGGGGAGGATTGGCAGGGGGCATGGACGTGAGGCGAGTCGATCCGGGACGTTCCGGGAGTCAGGCCCGGCCGGATGATCCGCGACCGATGAAGTCGAGGAACTGGTCCAGAGGCAGCGGGCGGGACACCAGGTAACCCTGCACCAGATCGCATCCACACGCCTGCACCGCGAGGTAGTCGGCGGGCGTCTCCACGCCTTCCGCCACGACCTGCATGCCGACGTCATGCGCCATGCGAACGGCTCCCGAGACCAGGGCGCGTGCAGTGCCGTCCGACTGCATCTTGCGGATGAAATGGCGATCGATCTTCAACTCGTCGAAGGGAGCGATGCTCAGGCGTTCAAGGCTGGAGTGCCCGGTTCCGAAGTCGTCGATGGAGAGACCCACGCCTTTCATGCGCAGCCGGGTCAGGATATCGAGCGCGACGACTCCGTCCGACGAGATCGAGGTCTCGGTGATCTCGACGACCATCCGGTTCGCGGGGAACCCGGCGCTCGAGCAGGCGCGGGCGAGTCGGTCGGGTAGGGACAGGTCGTTCATGCCCAGGGGCGAGACGTTGACCGACAGACGGCCGTCATAGCCCCCCGATGCGAAGATGCGCGCGCCAGCAGCGATGACCGCCGACATGACCGTGTCCGTGAACGCGTTCACCAGCCTCGGCGATTCGGCCAGCGCGATGAAGGCGGCAGGGGCCAGCAGCCCATGCCGGGGGTGATTCCAGCGGACCAGCGCCTCGGCACCCGCGATGGCGTTCGAGCCGATGTGCTGCTGGGGCTGGAAATGCATCACGAGTTCGCCGCGGGAAAGCGCCTCGGCCAGAGCCGCTTCGGTGAGCTCGAGGGGTGCCGACCCTGCGCTGCGGTCGTTCGAGGCTTCGGGCTCCAGCGCACGAACCAGCACCTCCCTGAGTTCGGTGGCGCGAAACGGCTTGTGCAGCACGTCGCTTACCCGGATGCCCAGATCGAGCCCGAGCGTGCGCGCGCTCTCCAGCACCCGTTCGGTCAGGCCGCTCATGACGATGACCCGGGGGCGGGGGTGATCGAGCGCGGAGATGCTGCGCAGCAGCTCGATGCCGTCGACCTCCGGCATCAGCAGGTCGAGCACGATCGTGCCGTAGCCGTCGGACAGGTGCTGGTTCAGCGCCCGGGCATCGGTCAGTGCATCGGCGCGCATGCCGAGGCGCCGGGCCTCGGTGCAGACCATGTCGCAGATGACCGGATCGTCATCGACGACCAGCACGCCCGCGGCCGCGCGGTGGGCGCGACCGATCACGCCGGCGGGCGCGGAGTGCGGCCGCGCCGAGCCGGCGGCGATCGAAGGGATGGCAGTGGCATGCAACGGAGTGTTCCTCCAGGGCCTGCGAATCGAGTGCAGCCCTACCTTAGCCGTCGCAGCCGCGGGGTGCCTTAAGAAGCGTTAATCCGGTGTGCCCGGGAGCCGTCCGGCGGCCGGGCACCGCGTGCGCGGGAACAGCGCATCGTCGGCGCGGGCGACGGGTGCTCCCCGCTTGCGCCGAACCCTATCCGCGCGCGGCGTTTACAGTAGTTAACACAGCGCCCCTGCGGGGGCTGCTTCAATGATCCGGTCTTCCGCGTGCCGCCGGGGCGACTCGCGCTGCGCGGAAGGCCCGGCGATGGGGAGGTCCCTCCCGCGAGGGGGCGGTTCGGGCCCGATCGGATCGCCCGGGGGGCCTCGGCGTGGCCCTGGGGTATCCGGGCGTTCGGCGCGGCGCAGATCCACGCCACCCGGCAGCGCAGGGCCCGTCGTCGAGTCGACCCGGTTCAACATCAGCGAGAGAGCACGGCAGCATGAGCATCGGCCACACCGTTCAGGGTCCGGACCAGGGTTCGCCACGGCGGCTGAAGAGGCCGACCCGTCGGGCCCTCGCCGGGGCGCTGGTGCTCGTCGCGCTGCTGCTCATCGGCTGGGGCACCTACCGGGAGATCGAGCGCGTCCGGGCCAGCCAGCTCGCGGCGGCCGTGCTCGAGGCGCGCCTGCAGGCGCAGGCGTTTGCCGAGCACGCGGACGCCATCGTTCGCACCGTCGATTTCGCGCTGGTCGAACTCACCGCCGACTGGACCGGCTGGCCGGCCTTCCATGACAAGGCTCGGCGCCTGTCGCAGCGGCTGGGCGATCTCGCCGTCCAGGTGGCCGGTACGGACGATCAGGGCGTGGTGATGTCGACCAATCTGGCGACCCCGACCGAGCGGGTGTCGGTCGCCGATCGCGAGCACATCCGCGTCCACCTCGAGAACCGGGTCCAGGGACTCTACATCTCCGACCCGATCTTCGGCCGGGTGTCGAAACAATGGTCCATCCAGTTCACCCGCGCCATCCGCGCGGGCGATCGGGTGGTGGGCGTGGTGGTGATTTCCGTCTCGCCCACGTTCTTCGCCGACTTCTATCGCCGGCTGTCCAACCAGCGCCCGGGCGACGTGATCTCGATGCTCAAGCCCGATGGCGTGATACTCGCCCGTGCGCCCGACGAGCGCGAATCCATGGGCATGCGCCTGAAGGGGTTGCCCGATTTCGCCGGCGATCCCGCCGGCAGCGGCTACTACATGCGGGCCTCCATCGTCGATGGGGTGGATCGCATCTACGGCTGGTATCGCGCGCGGGGAAGCGGGCTGGTGCTGGTCTCGGGGATCGACCGCACGGTCGCGATGGCCGGCTTCCAGCGGGAGCGGATCTGGCTTGTCTTCAGCGCCGTACTCGGTGCCACCCTGCTGCTCGTGCTGGCGCTCACCGTCGATGTCCTCACGCGCAGGAGTCGCCGCGATGTGGCGCGGGCGCGAGAGGAAAACCTGCGGCTCGAGGACGCGGTCGCGGAGCGTACGCGCGAACTCGAGCGCGTCATCGAGGACCTGTCTGCCTCCCGGGCGGAACTTCTGGTGGCCCGCTCCGCACTGGACTCCGCCTCCGAGGGCGTCACCATCGCCGACGCCCTTGGCCCCGACTACCCGATCATCTACGTCAACGACGCCTTCGAGCGCATCACCGGATATGCGCGGGCCGACGTGCTGGGCAGAAGTTGCCGGATCCTGCAGGGACCCGAGCGGGATCAGCCCGGGCTGGAGATCGTGCGTCAGGCGCTGCGCGTCCATCAGCATTGCCGGGTGCAGCTGCGCAACTATCGGCGGGACGGAGAACTCTTCCACAACGAACTGAGCCTGTCGCCGGTGCGCAACGCCGCGGGCGAGGTGACTCACTACGTGGGCCTGCAGACCGACGTCACCCAGAGGCTGGCGATCGAGGCGCAGCTGCGCGATTCGCAGAAGATGGAGGCCATCGGACAGTTGACCGGAGGCCTCGCGCACGACTTCAACAACCTGCTCGGCGTGGTCATCGGCAATCTCGACATGATCGGTGAGTCGCTCGCGTCGGATGAGGGACTCAGGCGCGCCTACCGGGCGGCGCTCGATGCCGCCCTGCAGGGGGCGGCGGTCACCCGGTCGTTGCTCGCGGTGGCGAGGCGCCAGCCGCTGCAGGTGGGCGTGGATGACCTCAACGCCCTGGTGGGCGAGATGCTGCCGCTCATCAGAAGTTCGGCAGGCGTGGCCGTGACGGTTCGACTGCAGCTGGCCGGGGAGGATCTGCCGGTGCTGATGGATGCGGGCGGCCTGTCCAATGCGCTGCTCAATCTGGTGATCAACGCCCGCGATGCGATGAAGGAACAGCCCGGCGAGCGGTTGATGGTGGTGCGCACGCGGCGCTCGACCGCTCTGGAGGACCCGCAGGGTCGCCTCGATCCGGCAGCGTATGCGGTCGTCGAAGTCGAGGACAACGGACCGGGCATGAGCGACACCGTGAGCAGCCGGGCGTTCGACCTCTTCTTCACGACCAAGTCGGCGGGACACGGGACCGGCCTCGGCCTGTCGATGGTGCGGGGCTTTGCGGAACAGCTGCGCGGCACCGCCTACCTGGACAGCGCGCCGGGTCGCGGCACGCGGGTGGCCCTGATGCTGCCGCTGGCCTCGGCGCCGGTGCTGGAAGGCGCGGGGGATGGGTCGGCGGGGTCTGCGCCGGGGCCGGACGATTCCGCGTTGATCCTCGCCGCCGAGGGCAGTGCGGACCTGGACACGCTGGCCCGCGAGGCGGCCCGCGTCTGCGCCGTGCCCTCGGCCGTGCTCGTGCTCACCGATGGCCGCCGGCAGCAACGGGTCGCTGCGGTCGGTTTTCCCGACGAGCGGATGCCGGAGCTGCGGGGCCTGCTGGCCCGGGCCCTCATCCGGCCCGCGGACGTCTTCGTCGTCGAGGATGTGTCCCGCGACGAGACCGCAGCGGCCAGCGCGCGGGGGGTGCAGGCCTCCGACATCCGATTCTTCGCCGCCGCGCCCGTCGCGAACGACGGCGGACGCGCGGTCGGGGCGATCTGCGTGCTCGACCGCGAGCCGCACGCCCTGTCACCACTGCAGTCGAGCCGTCTGCGTGAACTGGCCGGGCGGGTCCGGGCGCTGCTCGCTCGCGATGCCGGGGAGATCGCCGCCCGGCCCGCTCCGCCGGTGCCCGCGCCCCTGCATGGCGACGCGCCGTCGATGGATGCCCCCGCCCCTTCGGCGCGGGCGCGGGTGCTGGTGGTCGATGACGAGAAGCCCCTGTGCGATATCGGCTGCCTGTGGCTGGAGTCGATGGGCTACGACACGGTGGGCGTCCTGGGTCCGGCCGAGGCACTGGAGCGCCTGCGGCACGGCAGGTTCGACATCCTGTTCACCGACATCGTGATGCCCGGTGCCATGGACGGATTCGAACTCGCCCGCGAGGCCAGGCGCCTGCAGCCGCACCTGCGCGTGCTGCTCGCCTCGGGTTACGCCCGCGGACTCGCCCGGCAGGAGGAACTTCCCGGGCCGCTGCTCGACAAGCCCTATCGCAAGCACGAGTTGCAGCGGATGATCGAGGCCCTGCCGTGAGTCCGCGGATCCCCGAGGGCCACGCCTGCGCAACGCCCGGCCCTGGAGCCCTCGCTCGGGCAGGGACTGACCGCACGTGCAGGGACGCGGCGTGGCCACGGCCGGGCGGGGACAGGGACTTGTACCGGGCCCCGGGACGCGCGGCGAGGGATGATGGCGGTTGCGCGTTCCGCGGGCCGATGAAGCGTCGGCGGGGCGGCGCTCGGCCGCGCCCCGGCGGGGCGGGTCGTACTCGACCGGGCAGCGGGGCTTGTCCCCCGGGGCAGCAGAGCCGAAGATGAACCTAGCGCGGCGCGGGCCGCATCAGGAGGCTGAGAGCATGAAGCGGAGTCGACACGACCGTCCGGCGGCGACGGTCAGGGCCGGACGTTTTCTGGTTGCACTCCTCGCGCTGGGCGTCGCGTGGCTCGCGGGGCCGGCGTACGCCGATCCCTATCGCGTGCTCGTGGTGATGAGCTACGAGGAGAACAACCCCTGGGTTCGCGAGATTGCCGAGGGGGTACGCGCCGGATTGGGCAAGGAGGCGGAGATCACCTTCTTCTACATGAACACCAAGGCCGATCCCGCCAACGGGCCGAAGCGGGCGGCCGAAGCGCATGCGCTGTTCCAGAAGCTCCGGCCGCATGGCGTGATCACCGCCGATGACGACGCGCAGAGCATGTTCGTGCTGCCCTACCTGCGCGACAAGGTGAACATCCCGATCATGTTCAACGGCGTCAATGCCGACCCTGAAAAGCACGGATTTCCCACGTCGAACATCTCGGGCGTGCTCGAGCGGGCCCATGTCGAGGAGTCGCTCGCCTTCGCGCTGCAGATGTTCCCGGACCTGCGCCGGGTCTGCTTTCTCACCAACGACGTGGCGCCGGGACGCTCGCTGCGAGCGCAGGTGGAGCGGGAACGCAGCCGCTATCCGGTGGCCGCTGGCACGTTCTTCATGCGATCCAGCCTCAAGGAACTCACGGCAATTTCGCGGCCCCTCATGTCCGAATGCGGTGCGCTGTTCGTCGACAGCCTGGAGGGCATGCTCGATGATTCCGGGGTTGCGTTGAACAACGCCCAGATCATGAAGGTGCTTCGCGGCCTGTTCCCCAGGCCGATCATCGCGGGCAACGCCTACCAGGTCGAGCAGGGGGCGTGGTTCGCGGTCGTGAAGACCGGCCAGGAGCAGGGGCAGCTGTCGGCCGAGATGCTGCTCGCTGCGATGCGCGGACGTCCCGTGTCGCAGATCCCGATCCAGCAGAACACGCGCGGGCTGCGCATCATCAATGCCAGCGCGATGGAAAAGAACGGCGTGAAGCTGCGGCCCGAACTCATCCGCGGTGCTCGCGTGGTCTCCGAGAAGAACTGACGCTGCCCGCGCCTTGAATCGCTTGTTCGGGGGCATCCGCGGCAAGCTGCTGGCCCTGGCCCTGCTGTTCGCAGGCGCCATCGGGCTGATCAGCCTGCTCATGATCCGCGCCTTTGCGGATGCGGAATCGATCTCGCGCGTCATCCTCACCGAGGAGGCCGCGCGCAGCCGCGAACTGGCCGCCCTGGGCCGGGCGGTGGGCAGCCTCGCGGCCGGCAAGGCGAAACTCCGGCGGGACTGTGCCGAACCGGACGTCGAGCGCGATACCTCGTCGGCGATCGGGGTCATCGAGCGTCAGCTGTCACTCGCCCTCGATCCCCAGCTCGATCAGGCCGCGCGGCAGCTGGTTGCGCAGAGTCGGCGACTCATCGACGCCTGCCGTGACATCGCCGCTCGCCTGAAGGACGCCGAACAGCAGGAGACCCGGCTGCTGGCTGCCCTCGACGATTTCGAGGAGTCGGTGGGCCGTGCGATCATCACCGAGACGCTCGCCAACCGCAACGTGGACGGTTTGCGCCAGGCGCTTGCGACATCCGGCAGCGCCCGCGGCCATATCCTGGTCGCCAGCCGCAAGCTCGCGAGCTATCTCGCCACGAGTCGCAACCTGCGGGTGAGCCAGGCTTCCGTGGAGAAGGAGTACCTGTCTGCACTGCTCGGCCTGCGGACCTTCACGGGCGTGTCGGGCGCGCTCGCGGACAAGCGCGCCGCGCTGATCCGGGGCATCGGCGATCAGCAGCTCAGGGTGGGCCGGCTGATGGAGGCCATGGGCGGACTGGAGAGCACCTTCGACGAAAGCCTCGCGAGCGAGCAGCAGGTCGGCGAGGCGGTGAGAATTCTCGACGAGCTGAGCCGCAGCCGGGTCGAGGCGCTCAACTCCGAACTCAGGCAGCGCTTCGGCAGCGCGGCCAACCGCCTGCTGGTCCTTGTCCTCCTGGCCGGGTTGCTGATCGCGGTGCTGCTGGTCTGGATCTTCCGGCGCGGCATCCAGGTGCCTGTCGAGCGAATCCTGCGTATCGTCCGCTCGATTCAGGCCGGTCAACCGATGCCGGCCGTACTGCCGATCGGGGATCGCGATCTGGAGACGATTTCCGACGCGCTGCGGAAGATGGCCACCGAGGTCAACGATGCGCTCGAGTCGCTGCGCACGGCCTCTGCGGAAAAATCCCACTTCATTGCCGTCATGTCCCACGAGCTCCGCAACCCGATGAACAGCATACTGGCGCTGTCCCAGTCCCTGCACGAGCATGAGTCCTCGCCCGAGGAGCGCAGGGTACTTGCCGGCACCGTCTACAACGCGGCTCGCACGCTGGTGAGCCTGCTCAACGACCTCCTGGATGTCGGGCGCATCGAGTCCGGCAAGCTGTCCCTCAGCGACGAGGGTTTCAGGGCAGGCCGGCTGGTCGAGGAGGTGCTCGCCATCTATCGCCCGATGGCGCAGCAGAAGGGAATCGGGCTGAAGGCCCGGTTCGACATCGACCCCGACACGGTCTACCGCTCCGATCCGGTACGCATCCGCCAGATGCTGGTCAACCTCGTGAGCAACGCGGTCAAGTTCACCGACTCCGGCGAGGTTCGGGTCGAGGTCAAGACCACCGGTTCCTCGCCTCAGGGCGACCGCCTCGAGTTCGCGGTCATCGACACCGGCCCCGGCGTCCCCGAGGAGAAGCGTGACCTGCTGTTCCGTCCCTTCTCCCAGGTCGATTCCAGCGTCACGCGTCGCTTCGGGGGCACCGGACTGGGCCTTTGGATCGTACGCAATGTGGCCGAAGCGCTCGGCGGATTCGCGGACTACAGCAGCGTGGAGGGCCAGGGTGCGCGCTTCTGGTTCCAGGTGCCGGTACGCGCTGGCGGCACGGAACAGCCGATGACGTCATTGCCGTCCGACGATGATCGAGTGCCCGCGTCGCTCTCGGGCGAGGTGCTCGTCGTCGATGATGCCGAGGCGAACCGGCTGGTCTGCAGCCTGCTGCTGACCCGGCTGGGCGTCGGTGTAAGGCAGGCGATCGACGGGGCGGACGCGCTCGAGGCACTGGCGACGGGTGGGTCACCGGACCTCATCCTGATGGATCTCCAGATGCCGGGCATGGACGGGCTGGAGGCGACGCGCCAGATCCGCCGCCGGGAGGCCGAGCAGGGCAGTCGGCGGGTGCCGATCGTGGCGCTGACCGCCAATGCGCAGGCCTCCACCGACGCCGAATGTCGCGCTGCCGGGATGGATGGGGTGCTGAGCAAGCCGATCACCCGCCAGGCCCTGGCGCGCGAGGCCGGACGCTGGCTGCGCAACGCTCGGTCCGCGCCCGTCGCGGAGTCGCCTGCGAACGACGTGTTGCCGGCCCCCCGGTGATTCCGACCGTACGCCCCGACACGGGTGGGACGGCCCGGTCCTGAGTGCCGATGTCCCGGAACGAGGGTGTCGCCCCCGCTGTCCCCGCGGCCTTCCCCGGCGTGTCCGAGGGGGTCGCGCGTCGGCTCGCCCTGCTCGGCCTGCGACGCCCCTGCGACCTGCTCCTGCACCTGCCGTTGCGCTACGAGGACGAGACTCGCCTGCGACCGATCGCCCAGGCGCAGCGCACGCCCGGGAGCGTGGTGGTCGAGGGCGTGGTGTCGCGTGCCGAGGTACGCCCGCGGCCGCGACGCATGCTGACCTGCACGATCGAGGACGACAGCGGTGCGATTCAGCTGCGCTTCGTGAACGTGCATCCCGCGCAGCAGCGCAGCCTGGTCCCGGGCGCGCGGGTACGGGCGAGCGGCGAGATCCGCCCCGGGCTGCTCGGCGCCGAAATGATCCACCCGCGGTGGCGGCTGGTCGCTCCCGGTACCCCGCTGCCCGACCGGTTGACTCCGGTCTATCCGACGACGGCCGGACTCGCCCAGGCCGTGCTGCAGCGGCTGGCGACCCGCGCGCTGGAGGGCTGCGACTTGTCCGACACGCTGCCTCCCGCGCTGCTCGCCCGATGGGGATTGCAGGCCTTCGAGCCGTCGCTGCGCCTGCTGCATGCTCCGCCGCCGGGCGCGCCGCTGCAGGCGCTCGCCGACCGCTCGCATCCGGCCTGGCGCCGCATCGCCTTCGACGAGCTGCTCGCGCAGCAGCTGGCGATGCGTGCGCATCGTCGTGCGCGCAGCGCGCGCCGGGCCTTCGCGTTGCCGACCGGGCGCGGGTCTCTTGCCGCCCAGGTGCTCGCGGCGGCCGGCTTCATGCTGACCGAAGCCCAGGCACGCGTGAGCGCACAGATCGCCCGCGACCTCGAGCGCACCGAGCCGATGCAGCGCCTGCTGCAGGGCGACGTGGGCAGCGGCAAGACCATCGTGGCCGCGCTGGCGGCCGCGCAGGCGGTGGAGGCCGGCTACCAGGTGGCGGTGATGGCGCCGACCGAGCTGCTGGCCGAGCAGACGCATCGCAAGTTCGCCGGCTGGTTCGCCGGGGCGGGGGTGGAGGTGGCGTGGCTCGCCGGCAGCCTGCCCCGCCGGCGGCGCGAGGCGGCGACGGCACGCATCGCCTCGGGTGGGGCCGCCATTGCGGTCGGGACCCACGCGCTGTTCCAGCAGGGGGTGGCCTTCGCGCGGCTCGCGCTCGCGATCGTCGACGAGCAGCATCGCTTCGGCGTCAACCAGCGGCTCGCGCTGCGCGAGAAGGTGACCGCGGCCAGCGCCGGCCAGGAGGCGCATCTGCTGATGATGTCGGCCACGCCGATTCCCCGAACCCTGGCGATGGCCTGTTATGCCGATCTGGACGTGTCGGTGATCGACGCGCTGCCACCGGGGCGCACGCCGGTCGCGACGCGGCTGGTCTCCGCCGCGCGACGCGAGGAGGTGATCGTCCGGGTGCGCGACGCATGCCGGCAGGGGGCGCAGGCCTACTGGGTCTGCCCGCTGATCGAGGAGTCCGAGGCGCTGCAACTGCAGACCGCGGTCGATACCCATGCCGCGCTGGTCGCGGAGCTGCCGGGGCTGGCGGTCGGGCTGGTGCACGGGCGGCAGAAGCCGGCGGAGAAGGCCGCGGCGATGGGCGCCTTCCAGCGCGGGGAGACGCAGCTGCTGGTGGCCACCACCGTCATCGAGGTCGGGGTCGACGTGCCCAATGCCTCGCTGATGGTGATCGAACACGCCGAGCGCATGGGGCTCGCCCAGTTGCACCAGTTGCGCGGGCGCGTGGGGCGCGGCGCCGCGCAGTCGAGCTGCATCCTGATGTACCAGCCGCCGCTGGGGCCGATCGCGCGCGAGCGGCTGCGGGTGGTCTACGAGAGCCGCGACGGATTCGAGATCGCCCAGCGCGACCTGGAGCTGCGGGGGCCGGGCGAGCTGACCGGCGCGCGCCAGAGCGGACTGCCCCTGCTGCGTTTCGCCGATCCGGTGCGCGATGCCTCGCTGCTCGAAGCCGCGGCGGGCGCGGCTGATACCCTTCTCGACCATGCACCCGCGGCGGTCGAGCGCCATCTCGCCCGCTGGCTGCCCGATGCGCCAGCCTGGTTGCGGGGCTGAGGCGATGATGCGGATCGATCTGCAGTGGTGAGTCCATGAGTCGTCGTCTTGCGGCCCCGCACGGGGCCGCGCCCGGCAGGATCCCGCGGTCACCGCTCGGCGCACAGCGGCGCGCCGACGCCGCGCACGCGGCGCCCGCCTGTTCCAGCGCGGGGGTGCGCGCCCGGTCCGCCGGATCGGGGTGGTCCGACCGCCCGCTTGGGGCGCCCTCCGCGCTCAGGGCATGGCTCGCCGATCGGGGCTCGCTCACGCAGCACCTGCACGAGGCGTCCGACCGGCTTCAGGTGCGCCGTATCCTGCAGGGCCGGGGCCTACCCTGCCTCGACGAACCGGGCCCGCTGCAGGGGCCGGGGCCGGGGCGGGGGAGCGGGCGATCGCGCGCCTGGCTGGTCAGGGAAGTCGTCCTCGCCTGCAATGGCGTGCCCGCGGTGTTCGCCCACAGCGTGATCTCCGCCGAGGCGCTGCGCGGACCGTGGCGCTGGCTCGCGGGCCTTGGGCACCGCCCGCTCGGCGAGGCGCTGTTCCGTGATCCGCGCATCCGGCGCGGCCCCATCACCTATCGGCACCTGCGCGCGCCTGACCGCCGCTACCGGTCGGCGGTCGCGCAACTCGCAGCCGCCGGCCTGCCGACACCTGCCCGGCTGTGGGCCCGCCGGTCGGTGTTCGCCGCCGGGGGGCGACGACTGCTGGTGACGGAAGTCTTCCTGCCTGTCGTGGCATCCTTGGCCCGTCCGAAGAAGGGTCGGGGCTGATCGACCGACCTGCTGCCGGGCTGTCGGGCGGGGCGGGGCGTGTCGATGCGCGCCGGTTGCCCGCCGGTGCCGACGGCCACGCGCCCGCCGGCGCCGATGGCCCTGCGCCCGGCGCGGCTCGGGCCACACGCTTCGCTGTGCCGACCCTCGTGATGCCCACCCCTCCTGCCCCCGCCCCCACGTCCACGCCGCCCGCCGGCGGCCTGCCGCCGCGCTCGCTGCGCGAACGCCTGGATCTCTACGAGCGCCTGATGCGGCTCGACCGCCCGGTCGGCATCCTGCTGCTGCTCTGGCCCGCCTTGTGGGCGCTGTGGCTCGCCGCCCGCGGGCATCCGGAGTGGCTGCTGGTCTGGGTCTTCGTGATCGGCGCGGTGCTGATGCGCTCGGCGGGCTGCATCGTCAACGACGTGGCCGATCGCGACTTCGACCGCCATGTGCGCCGCACGGCCGAGCGCCCGATCACCGCCGGACGCATCGGCGTGCGCGAGGCTCTGGTGCTCGCCGCCGTGCTCACGCTGATCGCCGGGGCCATCGTGATCGTGCTGCTCGACACTCGGACGGTGCTGCTGTCGCTGCTGGCGCTCGCGGTGGCCTTCACCTATCCCTACTCGAAGCGCTTCTTC
>Ga0315900_10008773_pt1 | contig 12943 bp, 9 predicted proteins | sample LakEriMetagenome_FD_203521 | JGI IMG/M metagenome (GOLD analysis project Ga0315900, IMG submission 203521) | Freshwater fungal communities from buoy surface, Lake Erie, Ohio, United States - Buoy 12 MA114 | ecosystem: Environmental > Aquatic > Freshwater > Lake > Lake biofilm | place: USA: Lake...
GCGGAGAGCGGAGAGCGGAGAGCGGAGAGCGGAGAGCGGAGAGCGGAGAGCAGAGAGCATGGGGCCAGTGTTTAGTCCCACGAATATATACGACGAATTAGGGCTCCATGATCGCTGGTTGGCGAATTGTGGAAAAATCGGACTCTGCGATCAGCGCCGATAACGCTGGTCAACTATGTCCATTGAGTAAACGGTCCATTGTTCAGGACTTCCCCTTCTTCGCCTTCACCTCCTCCTTCAGCAACTTCCCGTCCGGTAGAAAGAAGAGCTCAGCCTTTTCCTTTTCGGTCTCCACGTTCACTTTGTACAGGCTGGCATGCTCAGGCGTGGCGTGCTGCTCAACACCGTCCACTTTCCACGTGCCGTATTTGCCGGCCTTCAGGGCGCGGGCCACGGCAGCGGGCAGGTCCACCTTCGGGATGTTGTGCTCCGTGCGCACCCAGGTGCCCTCGGCGGTGTACACGGCCGTGTACTTCTCGCCCTTCAGCACGAACTCCACTTTGAAGTGCTTGCCACCCTGTTTCCACTCCTTCATGGTGGCTTTCGGATAGTGCTGTGTCACGTGGGCCTTGGCCGCTGCGGGTGGCGTAACGGCTGGTTTTTGGCCCAGGACGCAGGTACTGCTGATCAGCAGAAAGAGGATGATGGCGGTGCGCATGATGTGGGGCGATAAACTACATCGCACCGTTCGGCCAGGGTGCGTTTTCGACCAGCGCCGACGGTTGGACCGCGGAACGGCACAAAGGTCCAATGGACCGCACTACGGCTTATTGCTTGCCGATGAAGTCCAGGCTCACACTATTGATGCAATACCGCAGCCCCGTCGGCTTCGGACCATCATCGAACACATGGCCCAGGTGTGCGCTGCACCGTCCGCAGGTCACTTCGGTGCGCACCATGCCCCAGCTCCGGTCCTCGTGGTAGTGCAGGGCATCCTTGCGCAGGGGCTGGAAGAAGCTCGGCCAGCCGCAGTGGTGTGTTGAATTCCTGGAGCTCGATCTGGCGGGCCAGTTACGGGATATGTAATTTGCTCAACGCCCTTAACTGAGGAATACTGACGAGGTAGATCCCCTCATTCACATATGTCCCGGTGAGGTAAGTCCTGCCGCCATCGCTTACCACTCCTTCCTGATGTACCATCCTTCCCGTGGCATCCATGATGCGTACGTCGTATACGCCCACCGGCAGCCCCTCCAACACCACTGCGCCATATTGCAGCCAGGCTCGCAACTCAACGTCCTGGCCTTGCCGTTCCTCCACGTCAGTCCACAGCCCGCAGTTGTTCTCGTACTCCGGTGCAACGAATTTGGCCACATGGCCCATGACATCCCCGTTGATGTTGCCAAGGAAATTCACGTAGAGCGTGTCTTGGAAAATACCCATTGCGAACATGGTGTCGCTTGGTCCATCGCCCACAGAGCACCATTGGCTCCCGTTCCACCGCGCGATCATTTGAGCAGGAACACCCCCAGCGTATCGAAAGCCACCGCAGACCCAAAGCTCACCATTATGCACCACCATATCCCGAACACTACCTGCGGTCCCAAAATTGTTCGGAGCGACCTGCACACCACTACCTAGGGGATGCCACTGGTTCCCGTCCCAGCGGATGATGTTCTGCCCCACATCGCCAGCCGCCATGGACATGCTACCACCCACATATAGGTCGTCTTGGTAAACTGCGAGGCGATAGCCGAAGCTGTTCCAGCCCACCAGCCCGCCGCCTAAGGGTACCCAATCCTCGCCTTCTAAAATGAATACGTCGTATCCGGTGGTCGCGTTAATGCTTCCGGTAACAACGAGTTGACCATTGTATTCGATGATATCGAACAACCAATGGGCGCCGTTCGGGGTATCTGGCGAGGGTAGGTTGCCTATGGGTACCCATTGGCCACCCTGTCTCACGGAAACACCGGTTGTCGGTTGGCCATGGAGTGTGCCGGCAGCACTGAGGCGGAATAGTTCGCCGTTGATCTTCTTCAGATTGAAAGCGCCCATATTCTCGGGCTCGCTGAAAGATGCCCAAGTTCCTCCCGTGTAACCTAATATCCTACCCATCGGCTCACCATCGACCCCGTCGAAATGGCCTGCGACGAATAGGGTGTCACCGTACTGAACGGCACAAGTGACAGCACCATCGAAGACTCCAAGGGTATCCCAGACACCCCCGATGTTGCATACCAGACCATTGCGCCATTCGCTTTGGCTTCCTTCGGGCACCTCGGTGCGGCCACAGATGCAGAAGAGGCCTTCCTCTTCATCACTGTAGAATTGGGAGAGTTGCCCGTCAACAACCACCGGCAGATCTGCGGGTGCCCAATACTGTGCGATCGCAAAAAGGGGAATGCACGGCGCTAGCACCATGCACCAAAGACGCAGGGTGATCATGTTGCAGCGCCTTTAATGAACAATGTGCAGTTTGGCGGAAAGGCCGAGCGGTGGCACCCCAATGAGATATATCCCCTCGCTCAAGCGCGGAAGTTCGATGTAGGCCTTTCCACCATCGCTGGTTGAACGAGCATCATGAACAAGCCTGCCGGAGGCGTCCAATAGTTCCACTTGGTGTGTGCCGTGGGGCAATCCTACGATCGCGATCCGGTCGCCTTCCATATAAGCTTGGATCCCTGCTGAGCGTTGTGACAAGCGCTCGTCAACTGCGGTCAACGATGAACCGCAGAACCGGGTGATAAAGGCATCGGTGGTGGCGTTGCCTTGGAAATCCGGCACATCGCCATAGACCTCGGTGAAGTGCACGCCGGGAACTTGTGTATCGTGCAAGGGGAAGAAACTGGTGAAGTGCGCGCCATCGAAATGCACGGCATGCTTGCTGGTATATCCCGCCACGTACAGGTCGCCGTTTCGACGCAGCATGGTGAGTGCGTGCTCGTGCTGGGTTCCGCCCTGCCCACCGAAGTAGGTACACCAGGCCAGCCAATGGTCCGGTGTAAAGCTCATTACGAACATGTCCGAAGCTTCGGGGAAGCCCACTTGGAACACATCTGTTTGAATGAGGTTCGTGAAATAGATATCATCCAAGGGGGTCAAGGGGAGGGACAGGTCCCTTGTACGACCCGCCACGTAGAGGCTACCGATGGCATCGAAGTAGAGGGTGCGTATTTCGTTCATATCTGCGAAGTCGCTCCCGGCCAGGTAGGTGCTCCAGATGAGTGAACGGTCTGCCCCGGAGAAACGGGCCAGGAAGCTGTTGGAGGCACCTTGCAGCGCTGTGTCATCGTACCAGCCCGGTCCTGGTATGATCGGCAGGCCGATCGAGAATACACTCCCTCCGATCACGATGTCTTTGGTGATCGGGTCGAAGGCCAACCCCTTACCCCACATGTTCATGATGCTGAAACTCGGATGTTCATCCGCTGCAAAGCACGTACCCCAGTGCTGCTGTCCGTTCAGGTCGAATTCAGCCACGAAGAACTCACTGATCTCGCCTGCATATGCGCGGTCCCATGCATTGGGGCCACCATCTCTCGTGATCATATCGGCGCTATTGGTCTCTCCGGCGATCACCACCTTTCCCTCGCCCACCACCACTTCCTTGGCCAGGTCGTTGCCGCTGCCACCATACGTCGTTACCCACAAGGTACGGTCGTCCTCGTTCAGCAGGATCACGAAGGCATCCAAGCCGCCACCGTAAGGGTAGTGCTCTGCATTGGCCGGTGCGGTTTCCTGTTCCGCAGGCAGGGAGCCCTGTGTTTGCCCGGTCAGGTACAAGCGCTCCTCACCATCCTTCGCCATGCCGTGGATCTGGACGTCGGATTCGCCAATGTAGGTGGTCCAGATCCGTGTGCCATGCGCAGGTAAACTCGCGTCGTTGTTGAATGAAGCGACGAACCCTTTGAAGCTGTTGTTTGCGTTGCTTCCGTTGAAGTACGCTGAGCCATTCGCCTCGGTGTTCAAGGTAAATGAATTGGTGCTCCCGGCGATGTAGACGGTGGGTATCTCACCGTCGTCCTTCGCTACCACGGTATTGGCGATCGTGACGTCACCGCCTTCCCCGCCCACGAAAGCGCGCCACACCATGCGGTCCTGCTCATCCATCTTCACCAAGAATGCGAGGTTGCCGCCGGTGTTCGGGTAGGCGAAGGTGCCGGGCGCGGCAGGGAACTCGAACTCCCCGCTACCCGTGCGCCCTGCCACAAAGTAGTTGCCTTGGGCATCCTCGGTACTACTGGTGATCACGTCCGTTTGGTCGCCACCGAAGTGGGTGCTCCAGCACAGACCGGGCGTTTGGATGGGGCCACCACCTCCGGCCAGCGGCGTCGGTCCTATTTGCAACACAAGCGGCAGTTCAGGATCAAAGTCATTGAACGTGAATTCGGAGACGGAGATCAAACTGTCCAACTCGTAGCTGGCATTCCAGCCGAGCGTGTTCACGTTGCTTGCACTATCGTACTGGAACGCGATCGCTTCCTCGAACTTGATCCAACCCTGGCCGAATAGAAGCTTCAACGTACCGTCCCAATCCAAGGTGATGTCATCCTGCCCGGAGAATTGGAGCTTGATGTGATCCGGGTCGCTACCAGGGTGGCAGACGAAGGCCATCTTGGGGCCGGCCGGGCCACTGTAGAAGTGAAGGTCTATACCAGGATAGATGCCTTCGTAAACCAAACGGCTGTATCCGCTAACGTGTTCAACACCAGTAGTGCCGGTCCACGCCATGTAGTAGTGCTGTTCATAGGGTTTTACGATGTAGGTGGTGGGTGCTACATCCACAGCGTGTTCGCCAATACACTTCATGTCCAGACGGTATAAGGTGTCCGGCACGGCGGTACTGGTATCGCGCTTCGCCAGCGTGAAGGAGATGACACCTTTGCGTTGGAAGTAGGCCCTTGGCAGGGCCCCTTGGGTGTAGTACAATACGTCTGGCACGGGCTGTTCGTTGGTGTTCTTCACCTGTCCCCGGTTCTCCCAGAAGCCGATCACATCCTTCAGGGCTTCGCCGTAGAGGTCTGGCGGAAAGGTTTGGCCTGCACAAAGCAGGCTCAGAAAACTCAAGCTACAGCACAGCCAAAGGCGATGGGCGATGGGCGACATGATGATGGAATTGGAACTGTGAAGCTATTTCAGCACTCACTGATCTCCAAATTCCAATAGCAGCTTCAACGCCCCGGTAAATACTCCAGGCTCACACTATTGATGCAATACCGCTGCCCCGTCGGCTTCGGACCATCATCGAACACATGGCCCAGGTGTGCGCTGCACCGTCCGCAGGTCACTTCGGTGCGCACCATGCCCCAGCTCCGGTCCTCGTGGTAGTGCAGGGCATCCTTCCGTAAGGGTTGGAAGAAGCTGGGCCAGCCGCAGTGGCTGGTGAACTTGGCATCGGCCTGGAAGAGCACGTTGCCGCACACGGCGCAAGCGTAGGTGCCAATGCCCTCGAAGTCCCAGTACTTGCCCGTGAAGGCCCGCTCGGTGCCCTGCTCGAAGGCGATGTGGTAGAGGTCGGCGGATAGTAGCTTCTTCCATTCGCTCTTCGGCACGTTCAACTTGGTGGTGTCGGTATGCGAGTAGTAAGGATGCTGCGCACTGTCCTGTGGAATGCTGTCGCTCATGGTCGCTGTTCGTTCGCCCTGCGGTTGTCCGTTGCTCGCACCACAGCCCGCGATCAAGAGGATCGCACAGAGGGCCGAGGAGAGCAAGGTGCGCTGGTGCATGCGTAGGGCGTGTGGCGGATGGGTGCGTAAAGTTCGGAGGGTGAACACGTGTTCGGCAATATTGGTTCAACGGATGCCTGACCCGACCTGTTGAAAATTTCCTTCCCCCTAAAGGGGAAGTAGGTCGCCAACGGGGCAGCGATGTACAAAACGCAGCGACCTGCCCTTTTATTTGCGCTCCGCCGAACGGACACGTCGTTCGTTGGCGGCTCATTTAAAAGATCGGCAAGCATGGCGAAGAAGAGTGCAGGAGACCTGGTGATCGTGGAGTCCCCAGCAAAGGCAAAGACCATCGAGAAGTACCTCGGCGACGGCTTCACCGTGCTGAGCAGTTATGGCCATGTGCGCGATCTGCCCGAACGCGACCTCAGCGTGGATGTGGAAAAGGGGTTCGAGCCCACCTACATCATTCCTGACGATAAGAAGGACCGCCTGCGCCAACTGCAGCGCGAAGCCGATAAGGCGGTCACCGTGTGGCTTGCGACTGATGAGGACCGCGAAGGGGAGGCCATCAGCTGGCACCTGAAGGAGGCCCTCGGCCTGTCCGACAGCAAGGTGAAGCGCATCACCTTCAACGAGATCACCAAGAAGGCCGTCACCGAGGCCATCGCCAACCCGCGCGAGATCGATATCCACTTGGTGGACGCCCAACAGGCACGCCGCGTACTGGACCGTCTGGTGGGCTATGAACTGAGCCCCGTGCTGTGGCGCAAGGTGAAACCCAGCCTCAGTGCCGGACGGGTGCAGAGCGTGGCCGTGCGCATCATCGTGGAACGCGAACGTGAGATCCTCGACTTCAACAGCAAGAGCGCCTTCCGTATCACCGCCGTGTTCACCACCTCCACCGGCGCACAAGTGAAGGCCGAGTTTCCCGCACGTTTCGTCACGGAGCCCGAGGCCATGCAGTTCCTGCAAGGCTGCCTGGGCGCCGACTACACCGTGAACGCGGTGGAGAAAAAGCCCGGCAAACGCACACCCGCCGCGCCGTTCACCACGTCCACCCTGCAGCAGGAGGCCAGCCGCAAGCTGGGGTATGGTGTTGACCGCACCATGCGCATCGCCCAAGGGCTGTACGAGCAGGGACACATCACCTACATGCGTACCGACTCGGTGAACCTGAGCGAGCAGGCCATTGCTGCCGCTGCCGAGCAGATCACCGCGCAGTACGGTGCACGCTACAGCAAGAGCCGCCGCTACACCAGCAAGAGCAAGGGCGCCCAGGAAGCGCACGAGGCCATCCGTCCGGCGGACATGATGGTGCGCAATGCCGGCCAGGACCGCGATGCGGAGCGCTTGTACGACCTCATTTGGAAGCGCACGCTGGCCAGTCAGATGGCCGATGCCGAGCTGGAGAAGACCGTGGTGGACATCGCCATCAGCACACGTCCAGGCCAGGCCTTGAAAGCCTCCGGTGAGGTGATCCTGTTCGACGGCTTCCTCAAGGTGTACATGGAAGGCAAGGACGATGAGGACAGCGAGGAACAGGAAGGCCTGTTGCCCGACATGAAACAGGGCGAACGCCTCGGCCTGCGCGAAATGACCGCCACGCAACGCTTCGATCGCCCGGCGCCGCGCTACACGGAGGCCAGTCTGGTGAAGAAGCTGGAGGAGCTCGGCATCGGTCGCCCGAGCACCTACGCTGCCACCATCAGCACCGTGCAAAAGAAGGGCTACGTGGTGAAGGAGGACCGCGAAGGCACCAAGCGCAACTACCGCATCCTTTCGTTGGCCGCTGACCGCATCACCGACACCACCGCCACGGAGAACGTGGGCGCCGAGAAGCAGAAGCTGTTCCCCACGGACATCGGCATGGTGGTGAATGATTTCCTTGTGGAGCACTTCCCCACGGTGGTCGACCTGAACTTCACCGCCAAGGTGGAGGAGGAGTTCGACGTGATCGCTGAAGGCAGGGAGAACTGGCGCGAGATGATCGCCCGCTTCTACAAGCCCTTCCACGAAACGATCGGCACCGTGAGCGAGACCGCCGAACGCGCCACGGGTGCCCGCGAACTGGGCATTGATCCCGCCAGTGGCAAGAAGGTCTACGCGCGCATCGGCCGCTTCGGGGCCATGATCCAGATCGGTGAGGCGGACGATGAGGAGAAACCGCGTTTCGCCAGCCTGCGCAAGGACCAGAGCATCGCCTCCATCACCTTCCAGGAGGCCATGGACCTCTTCAAACTGCCACGCACCTTGGGCGAGCACAATGGCGATATCGTCTCTGTGGGCATTGGCCGCTTCGGGCCGTATGTCCGCATGGGCGCCACCTATGCCAGCCTTACACCGGACGATGATCCGCTGGAGATCGACCTGCGCCGCGCCGTGGAACTAGTGGACCTGAAGCGCATTGCCAATGCCACGCGCGATCTGGGCGAGCATCAAGGCGAAATGATCGTGCAGGGCCGCGGGCGGTTCGGGCCTTTCGTGAAGCACGGGAAGATCTACGCCAACATCCCGAAGGCAGAGGATCCCGCCACGGTCACTTTCGAGCGCGCTGTGGAACTGGTGGAGGCCAAGAAGGCCGGCGCCCGTCAGAACGTGCTGAAGGAGTTCGAGGGCTCGGTGATCCAGGTGTTGGATGGCCGCTATGGTCCCTACATCACCGACGGGAACAAGAACGCCAACCTGCCCAAGGAGACCAAGGCGGAGGACCTTACCCTGGAGCAGGCCACGGCATTGCTGGCGGCAGCGCCCGAGCGCAAGGGTGGAAAGGCCCGCAAAGGGGCGCGTTCCGCAGCACCAGCCAAGGCTGCGGCCAAGAAGTCCGCAGCGAAAAAGGCCGCTCCCAAGAAGGCAGCGAAGAAGGCGGCGCGTAAAAAGTCCTGAGGACCAGCGCTGCGCAGGCATTCTCCCCGGTTGCCAACAGCCGGGTGTGGGCAGAACCTATGCACAGCCGGGCATGATCGCCGTATGCCACGCCGAACTTCGTCTCCGAACGGTCGGTCGTGGTCCAGATCATTTTCTGATCGCCTGATCGTCTGAGCGGTCATGGACATCAGCATCTATTTCAAGCCCTCGGAGCGCTTCGGTGTCAGCCGGCCCGAATGGCCCGCGAACAGCTTGGGCGACAATACCATCTTCCACACCCAAGGGAAGGGGTTCCCGCCGTTGGAGGGCATGCAGGTGGCCATCTTCGGCGTGATGGACGATCCCGGGCACGCCCGGCCGCGTACCTGTATCGAAGCCCCGGACGCCATCCGCGAACAGCTCTATCAACTGTTCCTGCCTGCGGGCAACATGCAACTGGTCGATCTTGGTGACATCCACCCCGGCGCCAGCGCAGCGGACACCCAGCATGCCGTGGCCGAGACCCTGGCCGAACTGATGCGCATGAACATCGTGCCCATCCTCATCGGCGGTGGGCAGGGCCATACCTACTCCCAGTACCTGGCCTACGAAATGCTGGAGCGCACCGCCAACCTGGTGTGCGTTGACGGCCGTTTCGATCTCGGGGAGCCGGGGCAGGGCCTGGCCGAAACGAGCTACCTCAGCCACATCGTGCTGCGGCAGCCCAACTACCTCTTCAACTACAGCAACCTCGGCTTCCAGACCTACCTGGTGGACCAGCCGGGCATTGAGCTGATGGACAAGCTGTACTTCGATGCGCACCGCCTCGGCGAACTGCGTGCGCACCTGTCCGATGCCGAACCCGTTCTGCGTAATGGGGATACGGTGAGCGTGGACATGAACGCCGTGCGTCGCAGCGATGCGCCGGGCACCACGCGCCCCGGCCCCAACGGATTCCACGGCGAGGAGATCTGCCAGCTCATGCGCTATGCGGGCATCAGCGAGAAAGTGACCTCGGTGGGCATCTACGAGATGGATCCCGCCCGCGACCAGGACGGTGTTACGGCGCAGCTCGTGGCCCAGATGGTGTGGTGCTTCCTGGACGGCTTCCGCAGCAGAACCAACGACCTGCCCTGGCTGGACCGCAAGCGCTTTACCCGGTTCCGGATCCCCATCCGCGGCCACGAGCAGGAACTGGTGTTCTACAAGAGCAATGTGAGCGACCGTTGGTGGATGGACATCCCCTACCGGGCCGAACAAGAGGCCCGGTTCGAGCGTCACCACCTTGTTCCGTGCAGCTATACCGACTACCAGACCGCCTGTCGGGAGGAGGTCCCGGACCGCTGGTGGCGCACCTTCCAGAAGCTCAGTTGAACGACGTTGAGCGTTCGCTGGCACCCCGGGATCCCACGTCCGCCAATATCGTGGCGGATTTGGCGGGATCGGATCTTTGCTATATTGGCACCGGGATCGGACGGATACCCATGGGGTAAAACGTGCTCCATGGCCCGCCAACATTGAACGGAACACCAGCATGAGGGGGATAATCACCGCAGCGTTTTGCGCGGCCGTGGGCGGAACAGTGTTCGCCCAACAGGACCCGCAATTCACCCAGTACATGTTCGACCGCCTGTCGGTCAACCCGGCCGTTGCCGGCATTACTGGCCAATTGTGTGCCACAGCGATGTTCCGCCAGCAATGGACGGGATTCGACGGTGCACCGAAGACCGGACTGCTCAATGCCTCGATGGCCATCAAGCCCATCAGCAGCGGCATCGGCCTGTCGGTCTACCTCGATGAGCTGGGCCAGCAGAAGAGCACCTTCGCCCGCCTGAGCTATTCGTACCATAAAAAGCTGGGCACCGGTACCCTGGGTATCGGCCTGTCCGCCGGCCTCGTCAGCCATACGCTGGGCCGCGATTGGCGCACCCGCGACCCGCTGGCACAGGACGCCGCCATCCCGGCCAACGGCGATAGCGACTCCAGCTTCGATCTGGGCGGTGGCCTTTACTACACCTCGCCCACCTTCTGGATCGGCATCTCGGCCACCCACATCACCGAGGGCGAGATGGAGGACGTGAGCATCAAGACCGCCCGCCACTACTGGGTGCAGGCCGGTTACGATTGGGCCATCAAGGGCGATAAGAAGTACATCCTGCAGCCCTCTGTGCTGGTGAAGAGCGATGCCACTTCCACCCAGGTGGACCTGAACGCCACCTTCCTTTATAATAACATGGTGTGGCTGGGCGTTTCGTACCGTACGGAGGATGCCATTGCCCCCATGATCGGCTACCAGTTCAAACCGAACGAGAAGTCGATGCTCCGGATCGGTTACAGCTATGATGTGACCACTTCGGCGCTTTCGAACTACAGCAGTGGCAGCCACGAAGTGATGCTCAACTACTGTGTGTTGCTGGTGAAACCGCCCGATGTGCAGATCTACCGCAACGTAAGGTTCCTCTGACCGAACGAAACCAAAACGCTTCAACTGCCGTACATCGCCTCGTCCAAGGTGTTCACTTACCGGAATACCTGAGGATAAAGGCCCCTGCAAGGAAAACCAATGGAACGGCATAACAGGAAGAGCATGATACGTCCCATTTTGTATCTCGGCGCTATTGGCTTGCTGGCGAGCTGTGGCGGTGGTGGCGGGGGGCAGCTGATCGGCGCCCAAGGTCGCCCAGGCTGGTATCAGGTTGACCCGTACGGGATGAACTACATCCCCATGGGCAGCTACGTCATGGGTCCAAGCGACCAGGACGTTCCCTACGCTGTGGTGTCGAAGAGCAAGACCGTTTCGGTGCAGGCCTTCTACATCGACCAGACGGAGATCACCAACAACGAGTACCGTCAGTTCGTGTACTACGTGCGTGATTCCATTGCCAAGCGGACCTTGGGCGATGAGGATATCGGAGAGCACGTCATCACCGAGGACGAGTTCGGCGAGGAGATCGATCCGCCCGTACTGAACTGGCGCGAGCGTATCAACTGGTACGGTGATGAGGAGCGTGAGGCCTTGGCCGACATGTTCCTGAGCGAGAGCGAGCGTTTCTATCGCCGCAAGGAGATCGACACGCGCAAGCTGAACTTCGAGTACTACTGGATCGACCTGAAGGAGGCGGCACGCAAGGCGAACAATGCCCGCGACCTGGACCTGAGCTACACCAACGTGAAGGGCCAGAACAACGCCATCCGTGGTCACAGCGATCGCAGCAAGTTCATCATCAAGGAAGTGATCAACGTGTATCCCGATACGCTCGTATGGGTGCATGACTTCACCTACTCCTTCAATGAGCCGATGACGGAGAACTACTTCTGGCATCCGGCCTACGACGACTATCCGGTGGTGGGTGTTACCTGGGTGCAGGCCAATGCCTTCAACGTGTGGCGCACCCAGTTGATGAACAGCTGGTTGGAGATGAACGGCGAGGCGTATGTGAACCGCTTCCGCCTGCCCACCGAGGCCGAGTGGGAGTATGCGGCACGTGGTGGCTTGGACCTGGCCCCGTATCCTTGGGGAGGCCCTTATGTGCGTAACCGTCAGGGTTGCTTCCTCGGCAACTTCAAGCCCCTGCACGGCAACTACGTGGATGACGGTGGTTTCCACACTGTGCCGGTGGACAGCTACACGCCGAACGATTACGGCCTGTACAGCATGTCCGGCAACGTGTCCGAGTGGACGAGCACCGCGTTCGATGAGAGCGTGTACGACTTCGACCACGACCTGAACCCCGAGTACAGCTACGATGCCATCGCCAGCGACCCCCCGTCGTTGAAGCGCAAGGTGATCCGTGGAGGATCGTGGAAGGACATCGGCTACTATATGCAGACCGGCACGCGGAGCTACGAGTACCAGGACACCACCAAGGCCTACATCGGCTTCCGCTCGGTGATGACCTTCCTGGGCCGCGGCAAGGCCGTGAACGCCGAGGACCTATAGACCAAAGGAACTGACGACCGTTACCTAACCTCAACGGCCGCATTCATAGACGTAAGGAACCAGACTCTCAGACCAACCAACAAACGCAAGGAAGAACGATGAAACCAGGCAGCAAGAGGTGGAAGAACTTCATGGCCAAATTGTACGGCATCGGTGCAGCGGTCGTGATCATTGGCGCGCTCTTCAAGATCCAGCACTGGCCGTTCGCCAGTCTTTTCCTGGTCCTTGGTCTTAGTACCGAGGCCATCATCTTCTTCTTCTCGGCATTCGAACCTCCCCATGAGGATCCCGATTGGAGCTTGGTATACCCTGAACTGGCCACCGGAGAGAAGGCTGAGGGAGATGAGTTCCGCAAGGATGACCAGCGCTCGATCACCGAGCAGTTGGACAACATGTTGGAGAGCGCCAAGATCGAGCCCGAGCTTATCGCGAGCCTGGGTGATGGCATGCGCAGCCTGAGCGATCAGGCCAAGCAGATGGGCCAGATCACCGGTGCCGCTTCGGCCACCAACGAGTACGCAAATAGCCTGAAAGAGGCTTCCTCGAA
>Ga0315900_10008774_pt1 | contig 12942 bp, 4 predicted proteins | sample LakEriMetagenome_FD_203521 | JGI IMG/M metagenome (GOLD analysis project Ga0315900, IMG submission 203521) | Freshwater fungal communities from buoy surface, Lake Erie, Ohio, United States - Buoy 12 MA114 | ecosystem: Environmental > Aquatic > Freshwater > Lake > Lake biofilm | place: USA: Lake...
GCGACGGGATCGTCGAAATCTCACGTCAGCATCTTCACCGCTACCGCGGCAACTACGACGACTACCTCGTTGAGAAAAAGGCCCGCGACGAGCAATACCTCTCGGCTTACAAAAACCAGCAGCGCGAAATCGAGCACCTTCAAGATTTCATCAACCGCTTCCGCGCCAAAGCGAGCAAAGCCGCGCAGGCCCAGGAACGCATCAAGCAACTGGCCCGCATCAAACGCCTCGCCCCGCCGGAAAACCCGGAAGCCACCGTCAAATTCCGTTTTCCCCAACCGCCCCGGGGCGGACAGCGCACCATGGTCCTCGAACATGTGCGCCAAGCCTACGGCGACCACGTCGTCTACGAGGACCTCAACCTTACCGTCGAGCGCGGACAACGCACCGTCCTTGTCGGACCCAACGGCGCCGGCAAATCGACCCTCCTCAAAATCCTCGCCGGTCTCCTCCCACTGGAAGCAGGCACGCGCACCGAAGGGCACAACGTCAGCGTCGGCTACTTTGCCCAGCATCGCACCGACACCCTCGACGTCGGCCGAACGGTGCTCGAGGAAGCAATGGACGGCGCCAGCGGCGTGAGCGAGCAATCCGTCCGCACCGTCCTTGGTTCGTTCCTTTTTAGCGGCGAAGCGGTCTTCAAAAATGTCGGCGTCCTCAGCGGCGGCGAAAAAAGCCGCCTCGCCCTCGTCAAACTGCTCCTCCGCCCTCCGAACCTTCTCCTCCTCGACGAACCAACCACGCACCTCGACATGGCCAGCATCAACGCCCTCGTCGCCGCCCTGCAGCCCTACGAAGGCACGCTTGTTTTTGTCAGCCACGACGTCCATTTCATCCGCTCCCTCGCCACCACGGTCCTCCACATCAATGCCGGCCGCCTCACGCCCTACGCCGGCGATTACGAATACTACCTCGAAAAATCCGGCGCCGCATCCGACCGCGGCGGCCTCGTCGCCGCCCTCTCCAATCACCGCCCCGCCGAAAAGCCGGCGGTCACCGAACCGAAACAGAAGCTCGGCCTCAAAGAAATCAAACAACAGCGCCGCGCCGAAGCCGAAGCCCGTAAAGCGGCCGCCGCCGCGCGCCGCCAGTCCGAAACGCGGCACCGCGAACTGGAACAGCGCATCATGACGCTCGAGACCCGCCAACGCGAACTTGCCACAATCCTCGAATCCGCCGCCAACGACGCCACATCCTTCCCTTTACACCGCGAACTCGCCGACCTCACCGAGGAACTCGAACAAGCCAACGAGGAATGGAACAACCTTTCTGCCACGATGGCGTCTACGGCTTAGGCGATGGACGAGTCCACGCCGCCTCCGCATCGCCGCCGTCCCCGCTATCCGGGTAAAAATCCGCGCCTCTTCGAGCACAAATACAAGGAACTCGATCCCGCGCGCCATCCCGAAACCGTCGCCAAGGTCCTCGCTTCCGGCAAAACCCCCGCCGGTTCACACGTTCCGATCATGGTCGCGGAAATCCTCGAAGTTCTCCTACCGCTCCCCGGAATTTTTGCCGTCGACTGCACACTCGGATACGGCGGCCACGCCCGTGCGATCCTGGAGCGGATCAGGCCGGGAGGCCATTTGCTCGGACTCGATATCGACCCGCTCGAGTTGCCTCGCACCGAAGAACGCCTCGGCGCTGACGGATTCGGACCGGAACAATTCACGGCGGTAAAATCAAACTACGCCGGACTGCCGGCCGCACTTGCCAAGACAGGCCGCACCGGCGCCGACCTGATCCTCGCCGACCTTGGCGTCTCGTCCATGCAGTTGGACAATCCGTCCCGCGGCTTCTCGACCAAGTTTGATGGCCCGCTGGACATGCGCATGAATCCGTCGCGCGGAGTATCCGCCGCACAGTGGCTGGAAAAAATATCACCGGACAAATTGGCCGCAGTTCTGCAGGAAAACGCGGACGAACCTCACTCACAACTACTCGGCTCTACCCTTGCCGGACAAAGCTTTGCCACGACCGTCGATCTGGTCACCGCAATCGAGTCGGCGCTTAAGCGCTTCCCGAAAGAAGAGCGAGAACTCTCCTTGCGTCGCGTCTTCCAAGCCATCCGCATAGAAGTGAACGAGGAATTCACCGCGCTCGATACCTTTCTCCGACTTCTACCTGGTTGCCTCAATCCCGGCGGACGAGCCGCTATCCTTACCTTCCACTCCGGCGAAGACCGTCGGGTGAAGAAAGCTTTCCAAGAATCCCATCGCGAAGGCGTTTACCAAGAAATCGCACGTCGGGTCATCCGCGCCTCACCAGACGAGCGCCGCAACAACCCGCGGTCGACCTCGGCCAAGCTCCGCTGGGCAATCCGCTGAAGCTCAGGTCTGCGCTTTCAGAAAATCCTGCGCAATCTTCGCGGCCGCGTCGCGCAAGGTCAGCTTTCCTTGCGCCACTGCCGCGCCGAAATCGGCGAGGTCTTTCTCTACCACGGGACTTTGCAGCATCCCGGCCAGCACCTGCTCGCGGGCGAATTCGACCAAGCCCTCCTGCACCTGAGTTAAACGCCGCGCCGACCATTCCCCAGAGGCCTCCATCTCCGCACGGAACTTTTCAATGCACAGCCAAATCTCCGGAATACCCTGCCCTGTCAGCGCCGAGCAGGTCATCACCTCCGGTTTCCAACCGGGCGTGACGGGAGTGAGCAGATGCAGCACTTGTGTAAGCTCGAGCTTCAACCTCTCCGCAGCCGTCACATTGTCGCTGTCCGCTTTCGTGACCGCGATGGCATCAGCCATTTCGACGATCCCCTTTTTTATGCCCTGCAACTCGTCGCCCGCCCCGGTCAAAGCGAGCAGGAGGTAAAAGTCTGTCATCGAACGGACCGCGATCTCGCTTTGTCCGACCCCGACCGTTTCGACAAGAATCACGTCATAGCCTGCCGCCTCGCAAAGCGTGATTATCTCCCGGGTCTTGCGCGTCACCCCACCCAAAGCGCCACCTGAGGGCGATGGCCGGATATAGGCCGATGGGTGCCGCGACAACTTCTCCATCCGTGTCTTGTCCCCAAGAATACTCCCGCCCGAAATCACGCTGGTCGGATCCACCGCCAGCACAGCGACGCGATGGCCCCGCTCGCAGAGATACAACCCGAATGCCTCGATAAATGTGCTCTTGCCCACCCCGGGAACCCCCGTAATCCCGATCCGCACCGAATGATCCCGATGCGGCAGAAGCGCCTTCATCAGATTTGCGGCAACTGTCGCATGCTGCGGCGCCGTGCTTTCCACCAAAGTGATGGCCCGAGCCAAGATTGACGCATCCCGATTCCTGATCCCGCAGGCAAATGCTTCTGCAGTTAAAGTCATTTCGTTTTGATTCGATTCGGGGGTATGAGCCATCTCCGGCGTATTGAACCATGGATAAAACGAATTTCACGGAAGATTCCCCCGTCTTCCCTACAAGCTTAAACTGACGCAAGCTCTGCGGAGCAATGAAAGCAGTGCCTTTGCGAGCTCGCCCGTGCATGCAGCGGAAGAAGGTCGTGCCGCAAGGAAGATCAGCAAGTATGCCCAAATGTGCGATAAGCACCTCATTTGTAGCACTTAAGGGGCGTTGCTTTGAGGCGCCATTATTGTAAACAAGGACCGTGACATCCTCCTCCCTTTCCTTGTTCCACTGAAGGCCATGCGCTCTCGTCTTTCTGCTTTCGTGGTCTGTGCTTGTTCGCTGGTCTGCGGCGCGCCTCCGGTATTCAGCCAAGGGCAGACAAACACAAACGCGGTAGCACCGACGAACATGGTGTTGATTCCTAAAGGTGCCTTCCAAATGGGCGGGGACCCTTACAATTCTCGAACGAACTACAACCAGCCGCCTTATCAGGTCGTCCAGGTCGATGCATTTTACATCGACAAATACGAAGTCACCAAAGCCTTGTGGGATGAAGTTGCTAATTGGGCGCAAACGAACGGCTATGACCTGCTGAACAACTATCTTCCGCCGGGTTCATACGCCGAAGCGATTAGGGCTCATGGCAGGGGACCAAATTACCCGGTCTCGGGTGTCACATGGTATGACGCCGTGAAATGGTGTAACGCGCGCAGCGAGATGGATGGGCGCGTGCCAGTGTATAGGGTAGGAACGAACGTTTACCGCACAGGCGCCACGTTCACAGGTGAACCATACCCGCCGGGAGTTGATCCCCCTCCCGTCGCAGTCGACTGCAATTTCGGTGCGGATGGTTATCGCTTACCCACCTCAGCGGAATGGGAGAAGGCAGCCAGGGGCGATAAAACGAACACGCTCTGGCCGTGGGGAAATACCATCAACCAGACACTGGCTAATTACGTCGCACGTCCATCAGGCGCGCCGGATTGGAACGCATTTTCCGACCCGGACCCTCATGACGATACACCTTACATCGAGCAAGTGGGGCCTCTTGGGGATATTTATCACTACCTTCTTGGTTACCATCCCAACTACCTGCGTTCGGAAGGCCCGCTAGTGTTTGAGGACAGCACTACCAATCGTCATTATATCACCGCACCGGTAGGCTCATTCGCCCCAAATTCCTTCGGACTTTTCGATGTGATCGGGAACGTGGCGGAATGGTGCTGGGGCTATACAATCCGGGGCGGCAGTGCCAGTGAGTTTTCAGTTTGGCTCGGCGCATCTGGCAGCGATAACCCAGGGAGTCTATATCAAACTTACAACGGTCCACGCGGAGGCTATGGCATTCCGCAACTATACGGCCTGCGAACTGCGGTGACCGCCTCCCCGCGTCCTCCCGTGGTCTTCATCCACGGCATCGCAGGCAGCGTGCTGAAGAGCGGCTCTAGAACAATTTGGCCGACGATCAATCCGTTGGACGTTGCCGACATGGATTTATTTTCAGGGCCCTCAAACACCGAAGCCGTCGACGTTGTGCGAGAAGTTGATGCCACCGGAACTGGCATCGGAGTGGTGCAGGTCTACAACCCTTTCCTCAACGACATGCTGCGGAATCACGGCTATCGGGAGTTCCAAATGCAAGAGGATCGGAGGCGTTTGACGAACAACTATATTTCCACGCTAAAGGGTAAACCCGACCTTTTCGCGTTCCCCTACGACTGGCGCAAGCCAAACGCTGGCCACACAGCCACCCTCCACGCTTACTTGCAAAACATCAGCAGCCTGCACAACGGAGCAAAGGTTAACTTTGTGGTGCATAGCATGGGCGGACTAGTCATGAGACGCTATCTTCTCGACTACGGGTCAGATTTGGTTGGACGTGTCGTCACCGTAGGCAGTCCGATCTGGGGAGCCCCGGAATCTGCCTACCGCATGTTTACCGGCATTTTCTTCGACATGATCGGTGTGGATCACATCAACAGCTCAACAATGAAAAAATCTGTGCTCAGCATGCCGGCTGTGCACGAACTCAACCCGTCGACGCATTTCCTCACGAACTGGGGCCTTCCGGTCTTCACGGAGAGTGGCATCGACTACAACCTTAACGGACTGAAACAGGAAAGTTACGATTTCGCCTCGTTTCGTGCGCTTCTTGACGAGGAGGCTTATCCACAAACCCCTGCTCTCAACAACATTTCTTTCCATGGCGGAAGGCAGGACGACTGGTCGGCCGATACGAACAATGTCGAGTTCTTGCACATTGTCGGGCGACAGGCAGTCGATCACACCACAATCCGGATCAACGTCAGGCCAAAGACATTGTCCGAGTATTTTAAGAAGGGCGGCTTTTTGGGCGCCGCTTTCGTCACGACATATGGCGTATTTGAGCGAGTCTATGGCGAGGGAGATGGCACTGTCCCCATCCTGAGCGCAAAGCGAGCAACCCACTTTTACGCGCCGAACACGCAGGTGCGCGAGATCACAGAACCATTGGCCGACAAGAGATCAAACGACCAACCCGCAGGCCAACGCGCGGAGCACACGGAGCTCATGGCCAACACCACAGTCTGGAACATGATCAACACCTTCCTCGAGACAGGAATCGCTCCTCCCGTTGCAGCTCCCGCCAGCCCGAAAAGAATGACCGCGGCGATGTGGGCTACTAAGACGGCAGCGCCTGCCGCGGCTTCACTCCCCACACCCGTCTTGCGCATCACGGAGATCATGAGCACGCTGAACTCGGGCGACGGCTCAACTTCCCACACGCCGGACTGGATCGAACTGACCAATTACGGCCCTTCCGAGGCGAGCATCACAGGTCATAGAATTTTTGACCCGAGTTCCGGATTCAGATTTTTTCTAACCGGGGTCTCCACCATCGCCCCCGGCGAATCGGTGGTTTTCATCAAAACAAACTCGCCTGAAACCGACATTCCTTTGTTCCGAACCGTGTGGGGACTGTCCGATTCGGTGAAGGTCGGTTCCTACCTCGGCTCAACCGGGATAATTATGGCCGCCAACCGGGACGGCGTCATACTCTATGATCCTGCGGATGTCGAAGTGACGCGCGCGGATTATCACGCGGGAACAAAAAACCGGAGCTTCCAATTTGTCTACAACTCTGCGGGGTCAAAAATTGCGACTGCCTCGCTGACGAGTAGCGCTGGAGCATTCGGCGCTTACCGATCTGCCGGTTCCCCGCCTGACATTGCTTCGCCCGGCGTGCCGTTGCCCCAGACGCAGCGCACAGTTATCATGGAAACAGTGACAGTCGGCGACCCCGGCAACGCCGCCGACACCAATAGTTTTGGTGCGGTGGACTACGAATACCGAATCGGGAAGTTCGAGGTGACCATCGGCCAATATGCCACCTTCCTCAACAGTGTCGCCGCGAGCGATCCTTACGGACTTTACACCACCAACATGGCGGTGGACTTGAACATCGCGGGGATCGCACGCAGCGGTTCCTCAGGCTCATTCTCATACACCGTCACGGGTCCGAGCGGCTCAAAGGTGACGGGAGCCAGCAGCGCTGGGGATCGTCCCATCGTTTACGTCAGCTGGTTCGACATGGCCCGCTTCTGCAACTGGCTGCACAATGGCGCGACCAACGGCGCGGATACCGAGACCGGCGCATATACACTTGCCGGTGCAACCAACGGCACGGCGCCTGCGAGCAACGCCGACGCCAAATGGCGGCTCCCTACAGAGAACGAGTGGTATAAAGCAGCGTATTACAAAGCCGGGGGAACCAATGTCGGCTACTGGCCCTACGCCACTGGTAGCACGAACGCGCCCAACAACAGCATCTCGTCGCGAACCAACGGGGGTCAGGCCAACATCTGGCGCGCCAGTCGTTTCGCCGTCACGCAATCCACCAGTTACTCCACGACACAGAACTATCTGACCGAGGCAGGTGCGTTCAACACCAGCGCCAGCGCCTACGGAACCTTTGACCAGTCCGGAAATGTTTTTGAACTAAACGATTTAAATGGTGCGGCCAGCACCAACCGCGGAACCCGTGGTGGTGGATGCTTCAACTCAGAGGTAAACGCCGTTTCGTCATGGCGCAGCAGCTCCGTGGCGACCACCGCCCAGTTTTATGATGGCGGATTCCGGGTGGCGACCATCATGTGGCCTGTCCCCTCTCTCGACGGAATGGCTCTGAGCAGTGGCATCCTCACGCCAACTTTCGCGCCGGAGACACGAAACTACACGGTCAGCGTGCCGAACTCTGTCGCGTCGATCAACATCACCCCGACGACAACCGATACCGCTGCTGGCATCACTGTCAACGGCTCCATTGTTGGCTCGGGCAACACAAGCCCTGATTTCGATCTGAAAGTCGGCCAGAACATATTAAATGTCGTGGTCACCCCGGGAGACGGCGTAACCACGACGGCTTACGCCGTGGTCGTCACGCGCGGACAAAGTTCCAACGCCGCTCTCGCTGGCTTGGTCCTCAATAGCGGGACACTCGTCCCCGAGTTCGCCGCGGAGACAACCAACTACGCAACTGCTGTTCCATACACAACCGACTCCATTTCTGTCACCCCTATCACCAGCGACCCCGCGGCAATCGTGAAAGTGGACTCCTCCGTGGTCGCTTCGGGAAACTCGAGCAGCGCAATCAATCTAAATGTCGGCTTGAACACCATCAGCGTGGTAGTGACAGCACCAGACGGCACAACAACCAGAGCCTATACGGTCACCGTAACGCGGACCGAACCGATCGGCCGCAAGCGAATTCTTGTGACGGGCTCCGGTTACGCATCCATCCGCGACGAACAGTCGGGCGACGAGAACACACTGCTGAGCGAGATCGCGGCGGAGCGGATCCCCGGTATTGAAGTCGTCTACAACAATGAAGCTGGATGGACACTGGTCGAGTTTGCTACGGATCGTCACATCTCGGTCCGCAGCGTCCCAGGCAAGCCGGCAGCAGAGGTCGAAATCATGACCCTGAATGCATCGGGAGCCGTGCTCGATATGCAGCGTTTCCGCAGTGTTGCCGCCGGCACCGCGCCATGGAAGGCCACTGTGAGACCGAATGAAGCTGCTTCCGTTGCCATCGATAGCAACAGCGACGGAACATTCGCGCCAGGCGAGCGAGTTGCCCCGGACTTTTCCGGAAATGGTCCGAGCATCGACATGGATCCGCCGGACGTGCAGTTGGTGCTTTCGTTGGTCGGCAACCAGCTCCAGCTTGCGGCAACCGGCGCTGACGCCTCCGGGTACACCATCCGCTACCAGATCGACGGGGGACAGCTTTCGACTTACGCAAGACCAGTCTTATTTTCGAGGGACTCCCAATCGCAAATTGCCGTCTTTGCCGAGGACTTCCTAGGCAATACTTCGGGAGTGATCAACACGCGGCTTAACCCGCGGATTTCGCTCCAAGCAGCACCTGGCGGCGCGTCTATCACCGTGGAATGGCTTGAAGCCGAAGGTTACCGGCTGCAAACGGCCGAAAATCTAGCAGGACCTTGGAGCAACGTGATAGAGCCGCAACTACTCTCCAACGGACGCATGAGTACGACGGTTACGCCTCTTCCGGGCACGAAAAAGGCGTTCTACCGTTTGATCGCGCACCCGGTAGTCAAGTAGTCGAGTGACTCCTTTTCGAGAACTCTGACGTTTTGGTCATCGCCTTTATACCACGCAGTGAATAAGCTGTTGCGCTGGCGAGGCACCGGACTCTCAGGCACGAGTTTCGCACCATGTATTGCGCGACGGGAAAACAATCCGTCGTTATATCGCTGACCGCTGAGCTAAACCTTGGACTCGAGATCGCCGATAAGTCGTCTCGCGGCCTCGGGGATGACCGTGCCGGGACCGAAAATTTCCGCCGCGCCGTTTTGGTGGAGGAATTCGTAGTCTTGGTGCGGGATGACCCCGCCGACAACGACAAGGATGTCGGGGCGACCGAGTTTCTTGAGCTCGGCGACAAGTTGCGGCAGGAGCGTTTTGTGTCCGGCGGCCAGAGAGCTGAAGCCGACGATGTGCACGTCGTTTTCCACCGCTTGCTTGGCTGTTTCCTCCGGAGTCTGAAAGAGCGGGCCGATGTCGACGTCGAAACCGAGATCAGCGAAGGCGGTCGAGACCACTTTGGCCCCGCGATCATGTCCGTCCTGACCGATCTTGGCGACGAGCATGCGCGGACGGCGTCCGTGGCGTTTTTCGAAGTCGGCACAAAGCTGGCGCACTTCGGCGATCTGTTTGTTTTCTCCGAACTCGCGTCCGTAAACCCCGGAAATCGATCGCACCACAGCCATGTGACGACCATACACTTTCTCCATGGCATCGGAAATCTCCCCGAGCGTGGCGCGGGAGCGGGCTGCCTCGACGGCCAATTCGAGCAGGTTCCCCTTCCCGCTCTCGGCGGCTTCGGTCAGGGCCTTGAGCGCAGCCGCAACCTTGGCGTTATCGCGTTCGGCGCGCAGTTTCTTCAGTTGCGCGACTTGCTCCTCGCGCACGGCCGTGTTGTCGACCTCGAGGATGTCGAGCGGGGCTTCTTCGGCGAGACGGTATTTATTCACGCCGACGATCGTCTCGCTTCCGGAGTCGATGCGGGCCTGGCGGCGGGCGGCGGCTTCCTCGATGCGCATCTTGGGCAATCCCGTGTTGATCGCCTTGGCCATGCCGCCGAGTTTTTCCACTTCGACGATATGGGACCAAGCGCGCTCCATGAGGTCGCGAGTCAGACTCTCGACGTAATACGAGCCGCCCCACGGATCGACAGTGCGGCAGATGCCGGTGTCTTTCTGCAAAAAGATCTGGGTATTCCGCGCGATGGCCGCGGAGAAATCGGTGGGCAGCGCGATAGCTTCATCGAGGGAGTTCGTGTGGAGCGATTGCGTTCCGCCAAAGACGGCAGCCATCGCCTCGATGCAGGTGCGGACCACGTTGTTGTAAGGGTCCTGCTCGGTGAGGCTCCAGCCCGATGTCTGCGAGTGCGTGCGCAGGGCGAGCGACTTCGGATCCTTGGCCCCGAGGCCGCGCATGAGTTTGGCCCAAAGCACGCGCGCCGCGCGCATCTTGGCAATTTCCATGAAAAGATTTTTCCCCTGCGCCCAGAAAAACGAAATACGGGGACCGAAAGCATCGACCGGAATACCCGCTTTGATTCCGGTGCGGACATACTCCACGCCATCGGCCAGCGTGTAGGCGATCTCGAGATCAGCCGGTGCTCCCGCCTCGTGCATATGGTAGCCGGAGACACTGATGCTGTTGAATTTCGGCATCTTCTCGGAGGTGTAGGCGAAAATGTCGGCGACGATGCGCATCGAGGCTTCGGGCGGATAAATGTAGGTGTTCCGCACCATGTATTCCTTGAGGATGTCGTTCTGGATCGTCCCGTTCAGTTGCTCCGGCGACACACCCTGCTCTTCCGCGGCCACGATGTAGAAGGCCATGATCGGGATAACCGCGCCATTCATCGTCATGGAGACGGACATCTTGTCGAGCGGGATGCCGTCGAAGAGGACTTTCATGTCCTCGACCGAATCGACCGCGACGCCGGCTTTGCCCACATCACCAACCACACGCGGATGATCGGAGTCGTAGCCGCGGTGCGTGGCTAGGTCGAAAGCCACGCTCAAACCCATTTGGCCCGCAGCGAGATTGCGGCGATAGAACGCGTTGCTGTCGCGCGCGGTGGAAAATCCCGCGTATTGGCGGATGGTCCAAGGACGCACCACATACATCGTCGGATACGGTCCCCGAAGAAAAGGCGCGATTCCCGCGGTGAATCCAAGCTGCGGACAAGTGGCGCGGTCGGATGGACCGTAGACCGGCTTGACCGTAATGTGTTCTATCGTTTCCTCGGACAAAGCCGCGGATCCAGACTTGGCGGGAGCAGCCACAGGAAGCGCAGCGTCAGCCAAATCACCCAGCGCGGCCCGCGCTTGGTCCCAAGCGGCGGCGGCAATCTCCTCCGTAAGCGATTCGACAAACCACGATCCGCCACCGGCATCGGCGACGCCGGCGAGCAGGCATTCCTTGCGCAGGATGCGCTGCATGTTGACGGCCAGGCGCCGCGAGAACTCCGCCTTGCCGCCGTCGAAGGGCAGCACTGTCAGGCTGTCGCACCCTCCGAGCACAGCGGCGCAAGCAGCCACCGTGTAGCGCAAAATATTGGTGTGCGGGTCTTCACCATCGCCGGCCTTGGACATCGTGACGGCATGGATAACCATACGTGCGGCGTCCAGAGACCCACCCGACGCGGAAACAATCCGCGCCCAGCCATGCCGCGCGGCACGCAGTTTGGCCATGATGACGAAAAACTCCCCGCTTGCCGCAAAAGTGAAGCGAAGCTTGCCCGCAGCTTCATCCGTCGGGAGTCCCTTGGTTTGCAGGTCGCGCAAGACCTCGAGCCCCTTGGTCCAAGCATAAGCCACCTCGGCTGCGGCTCCATCCGAGGCATTCGCGGCGGCATCGATGCGCACTCCGCCGTCGGGCAGTGGCGGCTCACCTTGTTCGATCGTGGCCCAATCGGCGGACGCTTTGCCCCCGCGCAAATAAGGAAACACACCGGGATCGGCTTCGCCACCGGGGAGTAGGGCGAAATTCTCGCTGGTGTAAATCGGAGCGACGGCGAGTCCCTCTTGCGTCTCGCTCGTCAGCCCCTCCAGCGGCTTGCCCTTGAGCGTTGCCTCGGCCGCGGCGCGCCACTCGGCCAGCGAAGACGGCGGGAACTCGGAAAGATCGAGCTTGTCGTCGAAAAGTGAAGCCATCACGCCACCTCCTCGACTTCGACGTTGTGCTTTTTTCCTTCGATGTGCATGACGTATTTCTTGGAACGCGCACCCGCTCGCGAGGGGGTGGCGGAAGACGCCGGGGCCGGTGCGGCCGGTTTTTCGCCGCGCAAAAGTTTCTCCGTCTCGACGGGAAACATGGCGAAGAGCACGGCCGTTTCGTCATCGTCGGGCAGATCTTTCTCTTTGAGTTTGTCGCGCAAGGCGGGAAGTCTGGGTTCGAGCAAATCGGCCGGACGGACGGTGACCGCTTTTTTGCCGCTCTGTTTTTCGACCAGTGCGAGCAATTCCTTGTCCACCGGTCCTGGGGTCTGCCCGTATTTGCCGAGCACCACGTCCTGCGCGGGCTGCGAAATCATTTTCCAGCGGCCGAATTTGACATTGAGCATGGCCTGCGTGCCGACGATCTGCGAGGTCGGGGTAACAAGCGGGATGTAGCCGAGCGCGGCGCGCACCACGGGCATTTCCTTGAGCACTTCGTCATAGCGCTCGGCCATGCCTTGCTCCTTCAATTGGTTGCGGAAGTTGCTCAGCATGCCGCCGGGCACCTGGTAGGTCAGGATGTCGACATCGACACGTTCGTTGGCCGGACTGGTGAAGGCCTTCAGCTCCGCATAGACCTTCTCGAAATGCGCGCGCAGGCGGGCGAGGCGCTCGCGGTCATAATCCGGATAGCGCGGATGTCCTTCGAGAAGGGCCATCATGCGCAAGGTGTCGGGCTGCGACGTGCCGTTGGCGAAGGGGACAATCGAGGTTTCCACCACGTCGACCCCGGCCTCGATCGCGGCGAGGTAGGACGAAGCCGCCAGACCGGCGGTGTCATGGCTGTGCAAAATGATCGGAACGC
>Ga0315900_10008778_pt1 | contig 12937 bp, 10 predicted proteins | sample LakEriMetagenome_FD_203521 | JGI IMG/M metagenome (GOLD analysis project Ga0315900, IMG submission 203521) | Freshwater fungal communities from buoy surface, Lake Erie, Ohio, United States - Buoy 12 MA114 | ecosystem: Environmental > Aquatic > Freshwater > Lake > Lake biofilm | place: USA: Lake...
AAGCATTCATGCCTGAACTATCACCGCCACCGGTTAGGACTGCAAACTTCATTGATTCTTCCTGTGATATGTATTAGCGTCCAAGAAATTCGGGCGCTCTTTTTTCTATGAATGCTTTAACGCCTTCGGCATAATCGTGTGATTCTCCGGCTAATTGCTGATACTCAGCTTCAAGCTCCAGCATATGCTCAAGAGTTGCTGATTGCGCATTTTGCAAGAGTAATTTCACATAGCCATAACTCTGCGTCGGACCTTCCGCATACTTTTTGGCCATTGCCTGCAAACCGTCCGCAAATGCACCGGGATGCAATACTTGATTCACCATTCCCAATGCCAATGCTTCATCGGCTGAAATTGGTTTATTCAAAGTGGCAAATTCAAATGCTTTTGCATATCCGAGCATTTTAGTATAAAAGAATGTTGCACCGGAATCAGGAATCAATGCGATTCCAATGAATGCTTCAACAAATTTTGCGGATGCATTCATGATGCGTACATCGCAAGCCAATGCAAGCGAAAGACCTGCACCTGCAGCAACACCATTGATACCTGCAATGACCGGTTTGGGTAAACTTGTGATCAAGCGAATGATGGGATTATATCTTCTTTCGAGAGAATCTTTTAGAGAGCGCTTTCCGCCTCCGCTTGGAGCATCTTTCAGATCTTGGCCTGAGCAAAATGCCTTGCCCGCACCTGTCAACACAACACATCGAATTTCATCATTGTCATGGGCATGTTGAAATGCAGATTGCAAATCACCGGTGAGTTGCTCATTGCAAGCATTATAAGAATCCGGTCTATTGAGAGTTATGGTATAAATGCCCGAATTCAATTCTGTTAGTATTGTTTCATATGACATGAGTAGTTTCCATCAAGATGATCAAGCTGTTTTCGCTGACATCATTTCTATGAATTGTTTAAAGAGATAATCAGAATCATGCGGTCCCGGAGCGGCTTCCGGGTGATATTGCACTGAAAACACAGGCAATTCACGATGTCTGATACCTGATAGTGTATTGTCATTCAAATTGACATGTGTTGCTTCAAGACATGAAGGCAGGTTTTCTTGATCAACGGCAAAACCATGATTCTGTGATGTGATTTCGATTTCTCCGGAAATCAAATTCTTCACGGGATGATTTCCACCTCTATGACCAAATCGAAGTTTATATGTTTTGGCTCCGAATACCAATCCGAGCAATTGATGACCAAGACAAATACCAAAGGTAGGTATGCCTGATTTCATCAATTCTGTGATTGTATCAATGGCATGAATCGTTGCAGATGGATCACCGGGACCATTGGAAAGAAAAATTCCATCAGGATTCATCGCAAGAATCTCTTCGGCTTTGGTTTGGGCAGGGAATACAGTGATATCGCATCCATATGCAGATAATCTTCGAAGTATATTTCTTTTGATGCCATAGTCAAGAGCGGCAATACGATATCTTTTTTGGATATCAATCAAAGGATCTTGAATCAAATCTTCTTGTTTGGGTTCATATTGATATGATGCCGAACAAGTAACACCCAAAGTCAAATCCAATCCTTCCATCGACGGGATTTGGCGAGCTTCATTAATCAATGTCTGTTCATCCTTTCCTTGTGCTGAAATAATGCCACGCATTACTCCTTCACTTCGAAGAACTCGAACCAATTGTCTAGTATCAAGACCTTGTATTCCAATTTTCCCTTGCTCTTGCATCAAATCTTGCAATGAACCGGTTGCTCTCCAATTGGAGTACGTTCTGGAACATTCCTTGACAATGATTCCCTCGACTTTCAATGAATCCGATTCGAAGTCTTCCGGATTGACGCCATAATTTCCGATATGTGGATAAGTGAACGTCATGATTTGACCCTTATAACTTGGATCAGACATGATTTCTTGATATCCGGTGATGGCTGTATTGAACACGACTTCACCTCCGGCTTCTACATTCAAATCTCCAAAGGCCTTTCCGTGGAAGATCATGCCATTTTCCAAGGCCAAAACTGCATCATTATTCATGGTGTCGACAAAAAATTCAGGAAGTAATAGGATAGATAGGCAAAAATAGGAAAATTCATGCAGATAGGGGAGTGTATGATGTGGATTTGATGTGGATAACAGGTGTATAATCACTGTAATTTTTCTACAAATGAAATGTCTTTAAAATTAAGTCATCTTGTGCCCAATAAATGGCACTTGAAGTCTATTTTTTCTTTGTTCAGACCGATAATCCCGTGTAATTTGTAGGGGTTAAAAATCAAAAGTCATCACTAATCATATACGGAGTTAATCCATGAGAGTTTTATCCTCGTTTTTGCGCAAGGCATTGCTCTTTGCGCTCATTGCGATGCTTGCAGTGCAGGTATCAGATGCGCAGTCTAAAAGACGCGTTTACATTGAAAAATACACCGGCGCATGGTGTCAATATTGCCCCAATGGCGCTGTTGCATTTGACCAATTGGGTCAGCAATACACTGAAGAAGAAGTGATCATGGTTGCGGTACATCAAAATGATGGAATGTCCATGACAAATCAAGGAGATTTTCAGCCATATATCAATGGCGTTCCAAGTGGCTCTGTCAATAGATTGTACAATGGTGTCAGTCCTGGAGCTTGGGGCGGTTATATCCCCGGTATCATCAGTCAAGATGCTGCTGTTGAAGTAAATTTGAAAAATGTGTCTTTCAATAGTGGAACACGCAGAGTTACATGTACTTTGGAAGCTAAAGTAAATCGTGACATCACTGGTCCGGTTCGTGTGAATGTTGTTGTTGTTGAAGACAGCGTCGTTGGTTCAGGAAATCAATTCGACCAAGTGAATGCTTTCAATACTCAAGCAGGTCACCCTTTTTATCAAAGAGGAAATCCAATCAAGAACTATCCACACCGACATGTTGCAAGATTTATGGCTGATGGTACATGGGGCGCAACAGGCGTGATTCCTGATAATCCAAAAGCAGGTGCAGTCTATACAAAGCAGTACTCTTTCACAGTGAATGCATCATGGAAACCTGAGCGCATGTCATTGGTTGGCTTGGTGCAAAAGTATTCAGACAATGTTGGTGCTCGTGAAATTTTGCAAGCAGTTGAAGAATCTCTTCTCATTCGCAGTACACGCGCAACACTTGATCAAACAGAATCACCATACTTGAAGGTTGCTGCCGGTGGAAAGAAAACACAAACAATCAAAGTCACAAATGACAATAATATGACATTGACTTTTGACATGTCTGTAAATGATACAAAATCTGTTTTACCTGCAGATTGGACAGCATCAGTTGAACCACAATCCTTGACATTGGCGAAAGGTGCATCGGAATTGGTAACAGTGACAATCGAATCACCTACTTCAATTCCAGAGGCAGAATTGACAACAGTTGTTGTGGATGCAAATCCAAGAGAAGAAGCGAATACAAAGCCAAAAACATCATCCACAAGTTTGTATGTATTACCTGAGACTGCAAAAGCGGCAATCGTCTATGAATTGAATATCAATCAATTCAATGATTTATACAAAGATGCCATCAAGTATACAGACAGATTCGGTCCTGCATTTGTGAAATTACCAAATAATGCAACATTGCTTGAAGCTTATAAAGACCAATTCAAAGTATATGTATTCAGTGTTTTTGGTGGTGGATTATTGAATGGTCAAATCTATAATGGTTCCCCAATTGGAACTACCACAGATGTCAATCCACTTGCAAAAACAGTTGCAAATATGCTTGCCGAAGGTAAGAGAGTATTGCTTTCTGCACCTCAATCAATGTGGTGGGCATTTGACAAAACAGCAAATACAGCAGCCGGTAAAAATCAGGATGTATTGAATTTCTTCAATAATACATTGAAACTTCAATTCACAAAAACCGAACAACGCTATACATTGAGTGGAAACAACATTACTTTGAAGCCATATGGCGTTAAAGGATTTGACAATGATTCCATCGGAGATCAATTCAATGGAATGGCAAATCAGAATTTCACCAATCATGTTTTCTTTACAGACATCTTCAAATTGGCCTCCGGTTCACCATGCGTTCCTGTTTTGTATTCCGATAATAGCAATGCAAATCTTGTAGGTGTTCGTTATACAAATGCTCAAGGTGGCAAGCTTGTATTCGTGACTCAGCCAATTGAAGCATTTGATAATTTCGTAATTCGTGAAACCTTTATCAGAAAATCAATGGAATGGCTTGCAGGTGACATTTTTGTTGCTGCCAAGAAGCCTGTATTGACTCTCAATTCAGATGTGAAGTTTGGTCCATTGGAAGTCGGACAAAAGAAAGAGATGACCACAGATATCAGCAATACAGGCGAAGCTGATTTGGTTGTATCTTCTTTGGGTTTGAGTGGCTCCAGCGCAAGCGTATTCTCCATCGTGAATAAGCCAACATTACCAATGACATTAAAGCCGGGTGAATCTGCAAAGATTACACTTGAATTTGCACCAAAAGAAAAGAAATCCTATTTGGCTTCATTAGATTTCACATCCAATGATGGCGGAGTAGATAATTCAACTTCAGGTGTTGATCTTCTTGGTGAAGGAATTCAAACAGTTCCTGATGTTCCTGCTCTTGCCGGCATTGCAGATCTCGATCTTGGTCAAACAGCAACTACCATCGAGAAAACACTCTCCCTCAACAATAATATTGATGGCGAAATCAAAGTAACTGGTGCAACAATCTCTGGTGCTGATCAATCCGCATTCTCATTGTCAGTACAGCAAGGCACAATTCCGAAAGGTCAAAAATTCCAAACAAAGGTTACATTTACACCAACCAAAGATGGAATTCACACAGCAGTCTTGACATTGAACACACTTGTGACTTCCACAAATAAGACAGGTACATATACGGTCAACCTCACAGGTGAAAAGCAAGCAGTTTCAGGTGTAAAGGAAGATCGTATCCTCACAAGTTCTGTGCAAGTAATGCCTAATCCTACAACAAGTGATGCATATGTGACATTTTCTGTTGCAGAGCCAACAGTGATGACTATCACAGTTACTTCACTCAATGGTCAGGTATTGTTCACTGCTCAAAACCGCAGTTTTGATCAAGGTGCACATGCATTCCAATTGCCTGTTGGATCATTCGCTACAGGACAATACACTGTGTCACTCCGCTCGCATAGCGGTGCAACAATGTCAATGCCTTTCAGCGTGATTAGATAACATATCTAGATATGATAAAGCCCCGATTCCATTTGGAGTCGGGGCTTTTTTTATACCAATTCTTTGATGAGAATAAAAAGGGCGAGAAGTGCAATGATGATTCCAAAAGAGATACGAAGTAAATCTTGTCTGATTCTTTTGGATAGCATGATGCCTGCATAACCTCCAAAAACGGAGGCAATTGTAAGAAGCGTGAATAATCCCCATTCAAGATTCTTTCCATTTAATATATCCACAAAAAAACCGGGTAGTGCATTCATTGCGATGAGTATCATGGATGTGAATGCGGCTTCTTTGACATTCATGCGCCCTATGAGTATCATCGCAGGGACAATTAAAAAACCGCCACCAATACCCGTGAATCCTGTCAATACTCCAATGAATAAACCTGTTAGCACTAGAAGTGACAAGGAAATATCATGAGATTCATCGCCTTGTAATTTCTTTTGTGAAATCATTCTTTGGGCAGAAAGCAACATCAATATTGAAAGAATGATCATTGAAAATGAATCAATGGAAATCTGAAGCATTCCAATTTTCAATACTTTTGGCAATGCGGGCATGATAAAAGCACGCATGATCATAATGCTGAACATTGCAGGAAATGCAAAGGTAAGAATCACTTTCGCATTTACTTTTTGATCACGGGAAGTTCGCATGGCCGCAATTGCAGAACTGATTCCAACAATTCCCAGCGAATATGTTGTAGCAATAGTCGGTGGCAATCCAAGGATATACACCAATACCGGCATGACGAGAATTGATCCTCCCGCACCAAGCAAGCCAATTGCGATGCCGATGATTGATGATGCGAGGAGGGAAATCAATAATTCAATCATGACTTATATCACAACATTCAATTCTTTCTCAATCGCCTCGATGAGTATCTCTCTCGGGAGTGCTCCCATGGCCATTTTGGGTGAATCATTCACCGGTACGAATAATAGAGAAGGAATGCTTTTAATTCCGAACATCGCTGATAATTCTTGTTGTTCATCAGTATTGATTTTATAGAATTGCACTTTACCATCATAGATGTTTGACAACTCTTCAAATACAGGAGCGATTGCTCTGCATGGACCGCACCATGGCGCCCAGAAATCTATGATACAAGGAATATCGCCTTTATAAGACCATTCCTTGCTTTGCTCATAATCAAAAACCAATTCTTTGAATGTTTCGAGATTCAACTCTTGTGTCATATTAAGCCTCTATTTCAAAATTATGTTGTTTCCATTCATTGAATCCACCGGGCACATTGAAAATTGTCCGTGAATGTGCTTGTTCCAGAATACCCATTGCAATGCTGGATCTATCACCGCCTTGACAATGAACAATCAAAGAACCTTCGGGTAATTCAGCAAGTCTATTGCGCAATTGTCCGCCATGAATATTGATTGCACCCGGAATATGTCCTTCCGCAAATTCATTTGCTGAACGAACATCAAGAATTGTATACTCGGAATCTTTCATATGTTCATGCACCTCATCCAATGTCATTTGATGAACTGAACGAAGCGTATATCCGAGATCCACATATTCTTGAATATCGGTGATGAATCCTTTACTGTGATCCATGCCGATGCGCATCATTTTTCTTGTGATAGATTCAATTTCCTGCTCTTGTGCAATGAGGATGAAGGGTTTGTCATATTCCACAATCCAACCCATCCAGGTTGAGAATGCTTTATTGTTTTGAATATTCACTGAGCCGGGAATATGACCCTCTGCATAGAGTTGTTTTGGTCTTGTATCGATAATCAATGTTTCTTGTTTGATATGCTCAAAGAGTGCATCAGGACCCAATCTATGTAATGCGGGAATATCGCTTAATAATGGTCTGTCAATTTTATTGAGTGATTTCATCTTCGCAAAATAGTATGGAGGTTCTGGTTGACCGTCGAGCAATTCCTTAACGAATGCATCTTCATCGGTATGCTTGAGTGCCCAATTGACGAGTTTTTCATAGCCGACAGTTGATCCGGGAACAGCGCCCAATGCCTTGCCACAAGCTGATCCTGCTCCATGTGCAGGCCATATCTGAATGTGATCTGGTAATTGTTTGAATCTTTTGAGTGAATTGAACATGGTTTTTGCACCTTCGACCATGGTTCCGGAATATCCTGCAGCTTTTTCGAGAAGATCGGGTCTGCCGACATCACCCACAAATACAAAATCACCTGTAAACATCATCACAGGATGATTGCCACTTGGAGTGTCTGTCAAAAGAAAGGAGATATGCTCGGGTGTATGTCCGGGTGTATGCATCACTTCGATGCGAAGATTACCAACCATGAATGTATCACCATCTTTGAGTCCCTCATGTGGAAATGCATATTGCCATTCGGGTCCGCCTTCATCTGAAAGATACAACTTTGCACCAGTGACAGATGCCAACTCTCTTGAACCACTGAGAAAATCCGCATGAATATGCGTTTCAAGAACATGTGTGATTCGTAGTTTTTCTTGAGATGCAATTTCAAGATATACATCAATATCGCGTTGAGGATCAATCACCATTGCGGTGCCTGATGCTTGGCAACCCACAACATAACTGGCATGAGCCAAACCCTTTTCATATACATGTCTGAAAAACATAATCATTCTCCTTTTGTAATTGTCTTTAACACAAACCTAGGAGATTGAAACATGTTTGTCTGTGATATAATCACACATGAAGTGCATGCTGACTTTGCTGATCATTTTTGACCAATTTTTCTGGCTCAATACGAGTCTTGCCAAGCAAATTAGCAAATGCAACTTTGATCAATGCAGCAATTACAAGCGTGATGAGTGCTCGCGACATTGCTGAATACGATAGCTTTGATAAGGCTTCCTTCTTCATCAGTATTGATGAAATAGGTATTCCAATCAAGAGTAAAAGTGGTATTAAACCTAATATAGACCATTCCTGATTGAATATTCCTTTACCCATCGCTTCAACCAGTCTCGGCGCAATACCAAATGCAGAGAAAACCAATGCTAAACCAATCAATATCCAATGAATCCGAATTGATCGAATTTTGGTATTGATAGAGAGTAATCCCATGAGTGAAATTACTGCGAAGGGTGGAATGATCATCGTCGAAAATCCAAAGATTCCATATGCTAGTAGAAACCAGATGAGCATGAATAGAAATGCTTTTGGAAATGTACCATCATTGATGAAAAATTGTTTGATTCCGATGATCAAGCCGGCAATAAAAAAGGGAAGCAATGCAAAGTCTATGATGAGAGTTTGAAGATCCAGTCCTTTTGGAATATAATGTGCAAGTATTATAGAATCGAGTATTTGCGAGAAGAAGGGGAAATCCATTTGCCAATACCATGAATATCCTCCCAATATTCCCAAGATGATTGAGAATATTCCAAACCATAGAATCTTTGTATTTGGCAAAAAAATGATTGTTGCAGTTAGTGCAATGGCAAGAAAAAGAGCAATTCCCGCGAATGAAGAGAGCGTGAGTATTAATACTGAAATGCATAATCCCAAACTCATCAGTAGTATTGAATACCATTGGGAGCTTTGACTAAATATCATTGAAATAAAGAAAGCCGTACTCATGAGAACAAAAGTAATCCCCCAAATTTCCTGGCTTGCATGACGGGCTGTGTCATTCCACATGAGTGATCCCGCAAGAAATCCGGGAGCAAATAATGCATGTTCGGATTTGAGAAATCTTTTGGAGATGAAATACGATGCAAATAATCCAATTGTCGCCAGTATTGCCGAAAGAAATCTGGTATTTGGAAGTGTTTGACTAGTGATATTTGTCCATGCCACCATTGCCCACATGGGTAATGGCGTATTTACAAAAGGTGATTTTCCAAAGGATAAATATGGTGCCTGATCCGCAAATGCACCCCATGAATCTGCTGTCCAAGGTGTGGTTCCGAATATGGATAATATACCCCAATGAAGAGAAAAGTCTTCCTCAGCGACAGTCATCCCGGGAAGATCAATACGAAAGAAACTGAGTAGTGCGGAGATCAGTAGAAATGCAATCAGTGTATGTTGTTTGGATGTCATTCGCATTGTTCGATTGATGTTGAGGATATATCGAGGTCGTTGGTTTTTCTTGCAATTTAAATTCCACCGGCTCAATTCTCGGTATTTCATAAATACCATTAAAAGCAAAGGTACTGATAAATATGATGAATGAAAGCCAGCCGAGAATATGTCTAGTTATGCCGATATCTTCTCCATCAACAGGTGGATGATCGAGCTTGATGAAAAATTTCGTAAAGAATGCCCAGAATAACCAACCGCTCCAACCTCCATAGATCCAAGGAGCATATACTTTGATCCATAGCAGTATGGGGAGAAAGAGCTGCTGAATCATGGTATAGATTTCATTTGGTGATTCAATTACGATTTGCTCATAAAACCAACCAAAGAATGAACCAAGTCCCAGAAATATCATCACAACCCATACAATGCGGGCAATCTTTCCTTGATTTTTGCCAAACATTGCATATGCTATATGTCCACCATCCAATTGTCCGAGAGGAAGCAGATTCAGTGATGTGACAAACATCCCGAACCAACCAACACAAAGGAATGGATAATGATAGATTTCATTCAGTGGTGGAATATATGTGCCGGGCTCAACAAAAAGAGCAATCAATCCTTGAAAGAGAAGCATATCACCAAAATACATTCCCCAGTCCGGATACATGATTCCAAATTCTTTGTACTCAGGATGAATTGCATATAGAAAATCAATTGAAGGAAGATTCAATAAACCAAAAATGAAGATCCCTAAGCATACAATGAAGCCCGCTAGTGGACCGCTAGCTCCGATGTCAAACAAAGCTTTTCGATTTGGAATGATTGAACGGGTTTTTATGTAAGCCCCCAATGTTCCGAAGATTGATACAAAGGGTATGGGAAGTGGAATGAAAAAGGGCAGACTTGCATCAACTTTATGAAGTCTTGCCGCGATATAATGTCCGAATTCATGTGTCAAAAGAAATGTCATCAATAAAGAGGCATATGTCCATCCATATATCCAATTTGTTATCTCGATTGGATTTTTCCCGGCCCATGCCGAACCTGCCATCATGGTTGAAGCGAAAGTCAGAATAAACAAAAGAACATGTATAAACAATGATGATTTCTTTTGTCCCGCGCTTTCGCTGAGAATGGATGTAAATTTTTTTTCTTCGGATGAAGTATTCATATCAATGGGTTTCTGCCTTGCGGGCGCGAATCATCAAATCGGTGATTGCCTGCGCCGGATCTTTTTGGTGAAAAAGAATGAGATACATTTGCTCGACAATAGGCATGTCAACATGATGTTTTTGACTAAGTTCCCAAGCAGATTCGGCAGTGGTCACGCCCTCTGCAATCATGGACATCTCTTCCAAGATCATAGAGAGATGTTTTCCCTTGGCGATTTCCTCACCAACATGTCTGTTTCTGCTATGTCTGCTCGAACAAGTTACATATAAATCCCCAAGACCCGATAATCCTGCAAATGTTCTGGGATTGGCTCCCATGGCCATTCCAAGGCGGGCGATTTCTTCAAGTCCACGCGTGATCAATGCTGCTTTTGTATTGTCCCCAATAGCCAAACCATCTATGATTCCTGCGGCAATTGCTATCACATTTTTCAATGAACCGCCAATTTCCGCACCAATTGTGTCACCGGAAGTATAAACTCTGAAATACTGATTATTAAACAGAGTTTGTACATGATGTGCCAATTCCGGGTTTGCGGAAGCAACCATCACAGTGGTTGGAACTTTGCGAATGGTTTCTTCTGCATGACTGGGACCCGAAAGTACCGAATAGTGCATTGAATCGCATTGATTCATGTCATGTAGAATGCCAGATACAGTCAACAATGTGCCTCTTTCGATTCCTTTAGATCCATTGATGATGAATTTGTTTTTCAAATCAAATCCATGATCTAATATCACTTGTCTGATGAATTGAGTCGGAACGGAAATGATGATGGTTGAACAATCATTGATGACAGATGCATCTGTTGTGGCAATGATATCATTCATCAATGTGACATTCGGTAAAAATCTTGCATTGGTATGTCGCTCATTGATTTCATTGGCTATGGTTTCTGAACGAGTCCATAGAAATGGGGCATGTCCATTTTCTGCCAAAATTCCTGCCATAGCCGTTCCCCAGCCACCGGCTCCTATGATGCCAATCGAATGCTTCATATTGATCACCGTATTATTTCTTGCCGAATTTTAGCAATTGGAGCTTGCTGAATCTACTCTCATTGCCTTGAAATATCCTTGAGATATTTGAGCGATGAGCATAAATGACAATAAGGGAAATGAGAATGGTGAAATAGATGATAATATGATAACCGGGGATTTCAACACTGAATACATTGTGTCTTAGAAACATCGTAAGTGGTATGGTGATTGCGGCAATCATTGAACCGAGAGAAATATAGCCGGAAAGCATCACGACCAAGACGAAAAGTCCAAATGCAATGGCAACTTCTGTTGGGGCAATCGCAAGCAAGAATCCACCGCCAGTATTGATTCCTTTTCCGCCTTTGAATCCGACAAAGACAGACCAAATATGTCCCCCAACGGCAAATACACCAGCAATCATCTTCATGACTGTGATATCTTGAAATGGAGTTTGATTTGTAAAAGCCATTTCTCCATTGAAGAGCATATTTACGAGTGAAACAGCAAGCACTCCTTTCAATACATCCAATATCTGAACCAATAGTCCCCATTTCCAGCCAAGAATACGCATGGCATTGGTACTACCCATATTGCCACTGCCTTTTGTTCTGATGTCGAAACCAAAAAACATCTTGCTGACAATAACGGCACTTGGAAATGAACCTAAAAGATAACTGCCGAATATGATGAGTATTAATCGTAAAATTGGATCCATGACAGAGGGGTTTGTAGATGCTGAAATGTGACTTTGAATTGCAAATATAGACAAAAACCATAGCATATCCGTTAATAAGCCCATTGTAAAAACAGCGTGTGCCATGCTTGGCGACACATCAACAAATTGTAAAGGAGTAATGCACCATGAGTGCTGAATTAACGGGTCAATCCACCCGAAAAAGACTTCAAGAGATTGAAAAAGAATTGGCGGATCTCAAAGAGAAGAAAAGTGCCTTGTATCAGCGATGGAAAGCCGAAAAAGAGAGCATTTCACGCATTCGTGATTTGAAAGCGGAGATTGAACAATTGAGAAATATGGCCGTCGAACTTGAACGAAAGGGTGATTTGGCAAAAGTTGCCGAAATCCGATATGGTACAATTCTCCAACTTGAACAGCAAGTTGAGTCTGAAAACAAACATTTGGAAGAATTGCAAGCCACAGGAAAAATGTTGAAGGAAGAAGTGGATGCTTCGGACATTGCTGAAATCGTGGGAAAATGGACAGGGATACCGGTTCAAAGAATGCTCGAAACCGAACGCACTAAATTGCTTACCATGGAAGACCGTATCCAGCAAAGAGTCATTAGTCAAACCGATGCAATCAAAGCCATTAGCAATGCAATTCGTCGCTCGAGAGCCGGTCTTCAAGATGCCAATAGACCAATTGGTTCATTCATCTTTCTTGGAACAACGGGTATTGGCAAAACCGAAATGGCAAGGGCACTTGCTGAGTTTCTGTTTGATGATGAATCCGCAATGATTCGGATTGACATGAGTGAATACATGGAAAAACATGCCGTTTCGCGTTTGATCGGAGCACCTCCGGGTTATGTGGGATATGATGAGGGAGGTCAATTGACCGAAGCTGTAAGACAAAGACCCTATTC
>Ga0315900_10008780_pt1 | contig 12933 bp, 4 predicted proteins | sample LakEriMetagenome_FD_203521 | JGI IMG/M metagenome (GOLD analysis project Ga0315900, IMG submission 203521) | Freshwater fungal communities from buoy surface, Lake Erie, Ohio, United States - Buoy 12 MA114 | ecosystem: Environmental > Aquatic > Freshwater > Lake > Lake biofilm | place: USA: Lake...
ACTTTATAATTAGTAACATAGATGTTAAAATTTTGGTAGAATTTTATATTAAAATAATCCTTAGTTTTAAAATGTAGTTATTATTTTATTTATCTTTTTTTAAACTGTGTATTACTTTGTAAAATTTTTTTATGAAGATTATCCTTTTTTTTATAGTAGATTTTCTGCTTGTCACTATTGCATATCCTCAATTTAATAATGGGGATATCGATAAATTAAATAATTTAATTCCTCCTTCGCCGGAGGCAGCTAATTTTGCACGATATGTTGAAATACCAGTTGGTAATTATACTGGAACTCCAAATATTTCTGTCCCAATATGGAATGTGAAACAAGGAACAATCGAAGTTCCTATAACACTTAGCTATCACTCAATGGGAGTTAAAGTAGAAGAATTTGCACCATGGGTTGGTATAGGATGGGCTTTGAATGCAGGAGGCATAGTTACGCGGTCTGTCCGAGGTATGCCGGATGATATTAATCTGGGGACTAACTTTTCTAAGTTTTCAAATCAGTTTAGTTTTGACTATCTGACAGGTCCATTAAGCGGAGAGTCTGATCCAAGAGGAAATGCCCTTGGTTTACTCATACAAAATTGTGCTGATGCGGAACCTGATGTATTCTACTTCAATTTTGGAAGTTATACTGGGAAAATTATGTATAACTGGGGCGGACAGCCTATAGTAAGTTGTTCGAAAACTGTTAAAGTAAAGGATATTAGGGGTCATGGTCATGGCCCTGATGAAATAATAGGATGGGATATTACAACTGGAGAGGGAATTATTTACAAGTTTCGTGATGTAGAACAAACTAATTCATTATGGAATTATGGGATTAGTTGCCTAGGTGAAATGCCAATTTTCAATTCAAGTTGGCTTTTAACCGAAATTTCCGATATCAATAATGAAAACAAGATTTTTTTTGAGTATGACAACTATATTTTGACTATTAATACTAATAATTCATCTTCAATTACATATTATAGTTATCCAGTTCAAGGCTCTGGTAATCTCCAATTTAATAGTGCACGAACAACCTATTACAGTAAAAGATTAAAGCGGATTAAAACTTCCTCCTCTGCGGAAACAATTGAATTTATTGCTGGTGCTGAAAGAATTGATCTTTCTGGTTTATATCAACCAGGCAATCCAAGTGATAATAATAACTTGAAGGCACTTAGCCAGATTCATATTAAAAGCAGTGAAAATTTAGTAAAATCTTTTGTATTTTCTCTCGATTATTCTGTAGGGCGATTAACTTTAAAAAGTATTGCTGAGAAATCTCCAAGTGGCGATATATTGCCCCCTCAAACCTTTTCATATTTTCTAGGTGAATTACCTGCCTTGAATTCCAACTCACAGGATCATTGGGGCTTTTTCAATGGCGCCATAAATCAAAGTTTAATTCCATCATATTGGAGAAGTTTTCCGACTCCCACCTATAACATTGGTGCCGATAGAAGTATAAATTCAGTTAAATCAAAGATTGGCTTAATTAAATTGATTGAATATCCGACAGGTGGGTATGTTGAGTTTGAATATGAACAAAATGATTATGGCTTTGTGCAGAATGAGTCTCTTGAATCAAAGTGTTTTTTTAACACAAGTCTAAATGCTATAAGCTTATACTCGGAACCAAAGAGTAGCAGTGCAATCACCAAGTCGTTTACTATTAATAATTTATCTTGTAACGGTATTAATAAAATTGTACCTACTGAATTGAAAATAAATTACCATGGTTTCAACTATGACCAATTTTCTACTAACAAACCAAAAGTAGAATTGCTTAGAGCTGATGGAACTATACTTTTTTCCCATGAGTTTGGAGTAATTGGTGGGGACCAGCCCGAGGTTGGAACAGTTAATATGACACTTTCATCAGGTTCAGGAGACTATGTTCTAAAGGCATATGGATTTTATCCGGAGCCGAATAACCCATCCAATGTACCTGGAAATTACGCAGGAATTAAGGTTGAATATTCGCAACCTGGCATTGTCAAAAAGAATGATCTTGTAGGTGGTATGAGAATTAGAACAATTAAAGATTTTGTAAACCCAAATGATCCCTCTCCAAGGACCCGAACATTTGAATACAAAATGCTGTCAGATCCAACAAGATCTTCTGGCGTTATTTACCAGATTCCAGAATATCAATATAGAGGTGATAAAGTATTTCGAAGAGAGGATGTTTTTTTTGTAGGTGGCAGTACTTGCAATCCTTTTGATGTTAGTTTCGAAACGATAATGTCTGCAAATCCTAATATATTAGGTAGTACCCAAGGGAGCCACATTGGATACAGAGAGGTCAAAGTGACATTAAGCGCTGGAGATAAGATTTCTGGTCAGTCAGAATTTCGATTTACATCACCCTATGAGTTTCCCGACCTAATAAGGACTACACCTCCGTTTGTGCCTCCAGTGGGTAAAAGTTTTGCTACGGGTCTGCTCATTGAGCAGAGTGACTTTATCTATAATGGAATAGAAAGAAAAATTCTTCTTAAAGTTGAAAATGACTATTTCATAAAAAATTATGAGATCAAAGCATTGAAAATGGGAAGTAGTGCTGTTGATAACTGTTTCTATAATAGTCGTTGGAAAAGTTTTTTTTTGTACGGTCAGTATATAAATAATATTGGTCATACTCAACTAAAATCTTCAAAAAAAACAATTTATAGTGATAATAATTCTTCTCTTTTCCTCACAACAAAAGACGAATTTGAATATGACACCAATTGTCAGAGATTGAAAAAGAAAACTGAGGAAACAAGTTTGTTAAAAAAGAATATATCTGAATTTTATTATGTGGATGAGATATTGAACCCCTCTCCTTTACATGAGCTTATGATTAATAAGTATAAAATTGATCCTCCTATCGAGGTTGTAAAATCAATTCAATACGGTTCAGGTGATATCAAAATTGCTAAAGCTAATTATTATCAATTTCGAGTTGAAAATGGTAACTTTCTGCGAATGGATAAACTATTTTTTTTCAATCCTTCTTTTCCTCTGCCTAAAACTAATTTTAAGTTTGCTGTCGATAATTTGATGGGTCAAAAAAATTCTCTTTATGATAGTAAAGAGGACACACACTATCAATTATATTCAAGTATCGGGCAATTACTTCAAATAAAGCAAAGGGGGCTTTTAACATCCTACCTATTTGGTTACAAACAACAATATCCCATTGCAAAAATTCTGAACAAATCGTATCAGGATGCAATTACACAAAGTAATATAAATATTTCGGTTATTGATAACCCGGATAGTGACGCTTCTCTTCTTCAGGAACTTAATAAACTTTATACACTTTCTAATGCAATTATTTCGAGCTATACTTACAAACCTTTAGTTGGCATAACCAGTGAAAGACTTCCCAATGGCAGAACTACATTCTATGAATACGATTCTTTCAATCGTCTTATTCTTATCAAAGATCAATTTGGTAGTATCCTAAAGCAATATGCCTATAAGTATGCTAAGTAGTATCACATACTAACCTTGAATCATATGCTCACTCGAACCTGATAATTATAGTTTTTTTCTGAAGTGTAAATTGTGAACCTCCTGCAGCTGTTTGCTCGCCATTGGAGCAAGACTATTCGGAGAAGATTCGCATTGTTCGGAATGTAAAGAATTAACCACAATCAAACTACAAACACACTTCCCTCAAAACAGTGTGAGTATGAGAGTGGGTGTATTGAGAATAGTGTAAGTTTTGTAGTAGGTGTGCGGAGATTAGAGTGAGTTCCTAAGGTCCTCCAACGATGCCTTTGGAGCAAGCGCCGAAGGAGCATGTGAGAGAGTGTGGGAAATTTCGTTTCGGGTTAGACTGCCTTCACAGTTGTATTAATTTGACTTTTAATTGAAATCAAACCTTGTTTTTAAATAATTTTTTTAAAAAGGCACTTCATTGAATTATTTTCATCTGTTCCCACAACGCAACTTTTATGTAAGAGGCTCATAATTTTTTAGTCAGTATTCTATTGTACATGTCAACATAGAATTCACATAGTGAAAAAATAAATGTATAGACACTTATTATAAATGCGAAAAGATGTATTTATATTCACATCATATTCTATCCCCCCATAGAAATTTCAAAAAATCCATTCCTCTGAATCACCGTTAGTTTCTTAACTACTAAGCGGGGGTAATGATTCGTTTATTTACTTTATTCAGCTTTATTTTTACTTCAGTTTGTGTTGATGCACAGATTGATTCTTCTTTGGCATCTCTTACCAGAACGCTTCCCGGAACCAATGCTTTATCGGATATTCAAGAGTATTATACTAAATCAGCTGGTCAACTGAATCAAAAACTTGTTGCTTCTTTAGAGAGATTTCAGAAGCTGGAAAACAAAATACAAAAAAGGATTGCCAGAACCGATAGCTCGCTAGCTGGAAAATTATTTCAAAACGTTGAAGCTAAGTATGCAGAACTTCAGTCTGCCATTCAAAGTCCCTTACAATCTCTTAAAAACAAAAAAATATCTCAGTATATTCCCTTGTTGGATAGTCTGCAAACCGGATTTTCATTCTTATCCCGTTCAGGTCCCCAACTTATTGGTATATCGCAGGAGCAACAACAAGCTTTTGCTGGGCTATCCAATCAACTTAGGAATTTCCAAAGTGAGTTGCAAAAGGTTTCTGATGTAAAGACTTTTTTAAAAAACCGGGAAATGCTGTTGAGGGATCAATTAGTTAAACTAGGTGATTATCGACAACTGAAGCAATTGAATAAAGAATTATTCTACTATACCCAGCAATGGAACGAATTTAAATCACTGTTAAATGATCCTGATAAGGCATGTAAGAGAATTTTATTTCTGTTGAGAGATAATAATGACTATAAGAAATTCATGGCAAGCAATAGCGTACTTTCAGATTTATTTCAAGTGCCTGGGTCTGCAGGAAATTCGGCTTCTGCTATTCCGGGATTGCAAACGGTCATGGGTGTTCAGCAGCAAGTCGGTATGAATCTGGGAGGTACTGGTGTGAATCCCAGCCAATTTATTGCACAACAGACGCAAATGGCATCTCAGGAATTAACTAAATGGAAAGATAAATTGAATAGTTTAGGTGGGGGTGCTGATGAATTAGAAATGCCCAATTTTACTCCCAATCAACAAAAAACAAAATCCTTCTGGAAAAGGATGGAATGGGGCATGAATTTCCAATCTGTTAGATCCAGAGGTTTTTTGCCAGTAACCACTGATGTAGCATTTACAGCAGGATATAAAATTAATGACAAGAGTACAATCGGTGTTGGTACCGGACTCAAAATTGGGTGGGGAAATAATTTGAATAATGTCAAGTTAAGCGGTCAAGGGTTATCTCTTCGAACTTTTTTAGATATGCGATTGAAAGGAAACTTTTGGTTAACCGGTGGTTTTGAAAAGAATTATATGCAGGAATTTCAGAGAATTGAACAACTCAAGATGGTTGATTCATGGCAAACTAGTGCACTCGTGGGTGTGACAAAGAAATATAAGTTGGGTAAAAAAAATGGGAACCTTCAACTTTTATGGGATATGTTAAGTTATCAGCAAATTCCGGTCGCACAGCCGATTAAATTTAGAATTGGATTTACTTTTTAGATTACAAGCTTATGAGACAAAGATTTATTTTTTTACTGTTACTTTTGTTAAGTTCAGTAGTTTTAACAGAACAAGTCAACGCTCAGTTTCTTAACATTAGTGATACTTCCACTATGCTGAGCAGGTACTTACGAAAAAGTGATACTGCATTCATGGTATTGCCCTACCTGCGTCGTACTGATACTGCATCCATGCTTAGCAGGTATTTAAGAAGGAGTGATACTGCCTCATTGGTATTACCCTATCTGCGTCGTTCTGATACTGCCACCATGTTGAGCCGGTATCTGCGAAGAAGTGATACTGCCTCATTGGTGTTACCCTATCTGCGTCGTTCTGATACTGCCACCATGTTGAGCCGGTATCTGCGAAGGAGTGATACTGCCTCATTGGTGTTACCCTATCTGCGTCGTTCTGATACTGCCACCATGTTGAGCCGGTACTTGCGAAGAACAGATACTGCCGCCATGTTAAGCGGTTACGCCAGGTTATCAGCAGTTCAATCTGTTGCAGGAAAAGTCAATTATACGGATACTGCCTCATTGGTGTTACCCTATTTGCGCCGTTCTGATACTGCTACGATGTTGAGCAGATATTTACGCAGAAGTGATACTGCCTTATTGGTTTCTCCATACTTACGTCGATCAGATACAGCATTCATGTTGAGTCGGTATTTACTCAGAAGTGATACTGCTTCCATTCTGTTGCCATATTTACGAAGAACAGATACAGCCTCCATGTTAAGTGGGTATGCCAGGTTGTCGGCAGTTCAATCTGTTGCAGGAAAAGTCAATTACACGGATACAGCCTCATTGGTGTTACCCTACTTGCGCCGATCGGATACCGCCGCCATGTTAGGCGGTTATGCCAGGTTATCAGCAGTTCAATCTGTTGCAGGAAAAGTCAATTACACAGATACCGCCACATTAGTGTCGCCTTACTTGCGCCGATCGGATACTGCTTCATTGGTGTTACCCTATTTGCGCCGATCAGACACAGCCTCGATGTTAAGCGGTTACGCCAGGTTATCGGCAGTTCAATCTGTTGCAGGAAAAGTAAATTATACGGATACAGCATCGATGCTATCAGGTTATGCGAAATTATCTGCCATACCTATAATTACAGGTAAAGTAAATTATTCCGATACGGCAAGTATGTTATCGGGCTATGCGAAAGCATCCGCTATACCTAGTATTGCAGGTAAAGTAAATTATTCCGATACGGCAAGTATGTTATCGGGCTATGCGAAAGCATCCGCTATACCTAATATTGCAGGTAAAGTAAATTATACAGATACGGCAAGTATGTTATCGGGCTATGCGAAAACATCCGCTATACCTAATATTGCAGGTAAAGTAAATTATACAGATACGGCAAGTATGTTATCGGGCTATGCGAGATCATCAGCAATTCCCACAATTACCGGGAAAGTGAATTATACTGATACATCATCAATGTTGCTCTCTTATCTTCGAAAATCTGATACAGCTAATCTGGTGAGCAGATATTTGAGAAGATCAGATACTACTTCAATGCTTGTTTCATATTTGAGAAAATCTGACACAGCATCAATGGTGAGTCGCTACCTGAGAAGAAGTGATACCAGTTTCATGCTTTCACCCTATTTACGAAGGACCGATACTGCTTTTTTAGTGAGCAGTTATTTACGAAAATCGGATACAACATCTATGCTGGCGGGTTATGCAAGAACTTCCGCAATACCTATCATATCCGGGAAAGTCAATTATTCAGATACAGCCTCCATGTTATCCGGGTATGCCAGAATTTCTGCGATACCAAATATGACCGGAAAACTAAATTCCTCAGACACAGCTGCTATGCTTTCGAAATACGTCCGTTCAACTTCCTTGTCTGCCATTGCGTATAGTGCAAACTTTAATGATCTGGTGAACAAGCCATTTAGTTTTAACAACGGGAACATAGGAATCGGAACAGAAAATACCGGCCCCTTTAAACTCGCAGTGGAAGGTACCATTGGTGCCCGCAAATTGAAAATAACTCAGGCAGTGCCCTGGGCAGATTATGTTTTCAATGATGACTACAAGCTGCGCAGTTTGCAGGAAGTTGAAAAATTCATTCAACAATATAAGCACCTGCCGGAAGTACCAACTACGAAAGAAATCAATGAACAGGGTTTAGATGTTGCTGAAACGCAGGCACTACTATTGAAGAAAATTGAAGAACTAACCTTGTATATGATAGAAATGAAGAAGGAGAATTTAAAACTAAAAAAGGAAATACAAACTATTCGAAAAAGTTATAAAAAGTGAGTGATCAAATAAAATGATGTAAATCATTTTGTATTTGATGGTTTATTATTCTTTATTAAAAGAAAAACCAGGTTTTTTTGGGTTTAATAATATAGTTATGAAGAAAGCTTTGTTTTTATTTTTTTTATTTCCAATTTTTTGTTTTAGTCAATTGGTCTCATTCAATGGCAATAGACCTAAAGTCTTACCCGCTTCACCTTCTGCTGCTGCGTTTAATAAATTTGGTAATTATACTGTTAATTTATTTCATGGGTTACCTGACATTAACATTCCTATATATGAAATTGCGGTTAAGAATGTTATTATCCCTATAAAAATCGCCTATCATGCATCAGGTATAAAAGTTAATGATTGGGGTACCAATGTAGGAACCGGATGGGTGCTCCATGCAGGTGGTAATGTTTCAAGACGGATTAATGGGCAAGCCGATGAATATGCACCTGCGATAGGCAGTCGATGGGTTGATGATATAGATCAGGATGATTTTGAGGATTATAATTTTTTACAAGCGCATCATAAAAATAAATATGATTTAGAACCTGATATCTTTTCATACAGTTTACCTGGTAAAAGCTCGGGTAATTTTATTCTAAATCATAAAGATGGTTGGAAACCTGTATTGATACCTTCTGAAAACCATAAAATTGACTACTATCTTGAGAATGGGGCTAGATATTTCAAATTTGTTACTGATGATGGAGTTATTTATCATTTTCGAGAAACTGAATGGACAACTTCTAATTTTGAATCAGGTACACTTAATTGCAATACATGGCAGATTTCCAGTATTATAACTGCTAATCTAACTGATACGATTAAGTTTTATTACAAGAGCAGAGTAGGTATCTCACAACGAGACTTAACAGATGTTACAACAATATCTGATGATGTTCAAACTTTTCAAGTACCACCTGCGTATAGGATTTATTGGGATCAGTTTCCAATTAATTCAACCTCATTACATGATATCGAGAATCAAGAAAAAATTTTGGACGAGATAGTATTCCCCAATGGAAAAGTTGTCTTTGAGCAATCATTTGACGACCGGTTGGATGGTTTTCTTGGCCAAAAGAAATTACAAGGTATAAAAGTATATAACAAGGAAAATGGCACTTATAATTTGATTAAAAACATTTCATTGGGTCATGGTTATTTTATTCGAAATAATGAACCTGATACCAGAAGATTAAAGTTGAATAATATAATATTTAGAGATAAACAAAATGCAGAGATAGAAAAATACTCATTTGAATATAATGAGGAAACCCCCATGCCAAATAGATTATCAAGGGCCAGGGATTATTGGGGTTACTTCAATAATGAACAAAATGAAACATTAGTCCCCTATCAGCATATTCCTTTTGTTAATGGTCCAACAGGTACTTTTTTTAATGTTCAGGCTGGCAGTACGAATTCTAAAGGAAGAGAGGTTGATTCTAATTATTCAAAAACTTACTTAATTCGTAAAATTACATACCCTACAGGGGGATACACACTTTTTGAGTTTGAAAGTAATCGATATTTAGAAAATGGTACTTTAAAATTGGCAGGAGGTCATAGAATAAAAACTATTAAAAGCTTTGTCAGTTCTTCAGAGAAACCAATTGTCAGGACATATAAATACGGACAAAATGAATCGGGTTATGGCAGGGCTAATTTTATTATTGACAATTATTTTTTCCAAAGTGAAAGATTACATGAGTACTATATCTATTGGAATGCTGGGCTAAGGGGAGCAGAATTAGGCCAAACAAAAAGAGAGCGATTACTTTTTTCAAATTCAAGTTTAAACATTGAACCCTTTGATGGGAGTCCAGTCACCTACCGAGAAGTCGCTGAATACGAGGGCGATCAGTTTGATATAAACGGAAAGACGGTTTATACTTTTTCTGACGAAGGAGATAATATTGTGAATACCACAATCAAAAATAGAAATTTGATTGAATCCAATCATTTAAAACGTGGTCAATTATTAGAAAAAAGTGTTTTCAAAAAAGTAAATAACAATTTAGAATTAGTTCAAAAGACAGAAAATAAGTATCATTTATTTAAAGAATATATATATTCTGATTTAGCATTGGTTGTTGGGAAAAATATAATTTTTGACACACGTATTGTTTTTAATGCTACTGATCCACCTGAGAGTCCTTTTTCGAGTGACATAGTAGAATATAATGTTTATACGGATTTTAATAATGTATTTTTTAGCGATCGTGGAGCTTTCGGAATTGCGAATTATTCTATACCAGCAGGTATCCAGAAACTTGTTGAGACGATTAACACAACTTATGACCCAATCGATCTTAAAAATTATTTAGTAACTCGCGAAATAATAAGTTACGAAAATAATTTTTTGCAACCAAGCAGTATAGAAAAAACATCATCTAAACATGAAGTAATCAAAACTGAGTATAAGTATTCTTTTGATTTTTCTTCTAATTCGATATTTCATTCCATGTTAAATCGAAATTATATTACTCCGATAGTTGAAGCAAAGGAAGTTAATTTGGATAGAGGGATAACTACTAATTATTTACAATATAACTATGATTTTGTTAGTAGTGGTATTATCGATAAAATAAGTTTTAAGAAATTCGATAGATCTAATTCGCAGTTTAGCACTGAGATTTCATTCGATAAATATGATAATAGAGGAAATGTACTACAGGTAACTTCAAGAGATGGTATAATAACATCTTATATCTATGGTCACGAAAATACACTTCCAATCGCTGAGGTTATTAATGCTTTACATGCATCCATTAGCTATACATCATTTGAATCAAATAGTAAGGGAAACTGGGATTATACTGGAAATGTAAACACCAGTGAAGGTATTACCGGAAGTTGCAGCTACTATCTTAATACTGGATTCATTAGACGTTCAGATCTCAATTCAAGTAGTTTATACACAATTACATATTGGAAAAAAGATGGTTCTGGAAATGTGAATATTGGTGGTACTGCTTTGATGAAAAAAAATGGTTGGACACTTTATGAAACAACAGTTAGTGGCATTTTTGAACTACAAATCAGTGGAAATGCTATAATTGATGAGTTAAGGCTTTATCCTAAAGGGGCTCAAATGACAACTTTTGCTTATCGGCCTTTGATTGGTGTTTTAAGTCAAGCAGACAAAAATAATCAGATTATATATTACGAGTATGATGATTTTAATCGTTTGAAATTGATAAGAGATTTTGATAGCAACATAATCAAAACATTCAGTTACCAATACAAGGCAGGTCAATGAGAATTTTATTTACATATCCACTTCAACTACTGAGGCTAGCTTTTATACTTGCCCTTTTGGTAAATCCTATATGCGTTTCTACCCTACATGCAAATGATACTTCATTAATTTTCTCTAAGTCTTCAACTATTCAGAAACGTCAGTTAAACTTCAATATCCCCAACCTCATTAAGAATCAAACTGCTAGACAGTCTTCTTACTGCTATATTTTCGGACCAACAGTTGTCAATTCAGGAACTCCCTATTATTACTCTCTTTCATGTGGTTGGGGACAGCCCTCCTACATATATAATTGGTATGTCTTCAATGGTGATTTACAGGATTATGGTGATGGTTCCGTCCAGATAACATGGAATTCAGGTGCAACAGAAGGATATATTTATCTTTATGAGGGGTATAATTTTGTAGCCAGTCTTACAGTTTCTATCAATTCGACAGATCCAATACAACCTGGTACTATTACAACACCAAATGGCAATTTTTGTTACGGATCAGATCCTATTTCTCTGATAGCCACTTCTGCATCTGGAGGTACTTGCGGTGGACAATATACCTATCAATGGCAACAATCATTCGATAATTTTACCTGGTACAATCTTAATGATGGCAATGACATCAATTATACTACAAGTACATTATACTTTTCTTCCTATTATAGACGAATCGCTTACTGTAATGGTGAAATGGCTTATTCCAATTCAGTCTATGTAGGAGTTACACATTCACCACCTGCTCCCTCGAAGCCAGTTCTTACAGCAGGAAGTCTTCTTTTGTGTAACGGTGCCTCAACTACCCTGACAGCGAGTGGTGGGAATGGCAACTATGTTTGGAGCAATGGTCATACCGGTAACTCTATTACTGTAAATACAGCCGGAACCTACAGCGTTTATTGTACTCCAAATACCAATTCTTGTGGTACTTCCGGAAATTCCGAATCGGCCTCTGTGTACATTACTACTTCATCTACCCCCGCTGCACCACCTACCCCCAATGTCACTGCAGATTTTTTAGTTTTGTGTAATAGGAATGGGACGTATTTATATGCATCTGGTGGTAGTGGAATTTATGAATGGTCTACCCATGAAGATGGTCCTCAGATTTTTGTGAATGGTCCTGGTACTTATAGTGTAACTAGCCCTCCTAACTATAATAGTTGCGGTGCTTCCCCTGCTTCGGATCCTGCTTATATAACGATTCGGCGTGCTCTCAATCCATTACCTCCCTCTGCACCGACGATCAGTTACGACAATGTTTATTTGTGTCAGGGTAGCAGCAAAGTGTTACGTGCCACCGGCGGTAACGGCAATTATAAATGGTCAAATGGTCATATCGGAAGTGAATTGATAGTCAACTCACCGGGTGTATATAGTGTCAATTGTTACCCGAATGTCAATGAGTGTGGTACTTCGAGTGAGTCCCAATGGACGAGCGTAGAAATAATTGGTATTTCGATTCCAGCGGCACCACCCAAGCCGATACTGACAGCCGATAGTTATATTTTATGTAATGGCAATGGAACATATTTGTATGCTTCGGGCGGAAACGGGAACTATGTTTGGTCAACGGGTCAATCAGGTAACCCACAATACATTAGCTCACCCGGTACCTATAGTATTTATTCTACACCTAATTCTAATGCCTGTGGAAGTTCGGGTAACTCGGAGATAACGTATGTAACAATTACATCGGGCACAACTCCTGCAGCACCGCCTACTCCGGTACTTTCGTATGCTAAAACTTTGTTGTGCAATGGTGAAAGTGTAGTCATCAGTGCGAGTGGTGGTAATGGAAATTATG
>Ga0315900_10008781_pt1 | contig 12932 bp, 14 predicted proteins | sample LakEriMetagenome_FD_203521 | JGI IMG/M metagenome (GOLD analysis project Ga0315900, IMG submission 203521) | Freshwater fungal communities from buoy surface, Lake Erie, Ohio, United States - Buoy 12 MA114 | ecosystem: Environmental > Aquatic > Freshwater > Lake > Lake biofilm | place: USA: Lake...
GTCGAACTTCCGGTCAAGATCCTGAGCTCTCATAGAGCGCCTCCTCAGCCTGTCGTGCCCGCCGCACCGAGATGATGCGGATGAATCCGCGACGCTTCGTGACGATCGCGGACCAGGTGCGTCCGTCGATCTGCCCGATGACGACCCAACGCGGCTCGCCCGTCGATCGGGCCGGGATCTCCAGGTGTTCGCTGTCCGCCCACAGCCGCTGGGCCTCGGCGAAGTCGATCCCGTGCTTGGCCTCGTTCGTCTCGGACTTGGCTCCGTCGAACTCGAATGTCCAACCCATAGGCTACTCCTAAAAGGTATAGAAAAAGAACCTTGCGGGGGAGCTGGGGCCGGGGTCAAGCCATCGGATGCGCGACCCAGCAGGGCCCAGGCATGCGAATCATCCACACGTGAAAGAGCGCTGCTGGATGAGTCCTCCATCAGCCTTCACCGTCGACGGATGTCGGATTCCCCACCGCCCGAGGTTATGTATGCCATAATCGACCGCGGCTTCTCGATACGAATCACCAGCGGAGCTCGTAAGCATGGCCTGACGAGGCGGCGGATCGAGGAGGCGTTGGCGGAGCACCAGCGTGCCGACACTGTTCTGGGTGACGGGGATCCTCGGATTCACTTCATAGGACGAGATCGACGTGGAGAGGAGATCGAAGTGGTTGCCATCGTGCTCCCTGCACTCCTCTTGGTGATTCATGCCATGCCCACCAGGTATCGACGGAGGTCGTCATGAATCGCAAGCGAGCCAACGGCCCGCGCATCACCGGACCCGACGTGGACCTGGAGCGCGAGGTCATCCTCGACAGCAAAGGACAGCGTGTCGATCAGGCCTACGTCGAACGCGCCCTTGCTGAAGTGGATGCCTACTGGAAGAAGCAGGGGGGTCGTCCGTCGCTCACGGGGGAGGCAAAGCACTCGCCGCATGTGTCCTTCCGCGTGACACCCGATCTCAAGGCCAAGGCAATGCGGGAGGCCGAAGCGCGGGGAATGACGGTGTCGCAACTCGCGCGTGAGGCCTTCGAGAGGTTCCTAGCTTCGTGACGCCCCCTCGGTGTCAGACCCCCCTGGGATAAAGGAGATGTCCGAGCGGGGGCTCGGGCGGATGGGGGATCACCATGAAGTTCACCGCTCAGCTTGATGTCGACGTCGTCGCCCTGGAGTCCGAGGACGAGGTGACCTGCCTGGTCTCCCTCGCCGCCCCGGTGCCCGAGGAGATCGCCGACCGGCCGGGGGAGACCCTCATCGCGGTGGTCGACCGCTCCGGCTCCATGTCCCGCGGCCCCATCCAGGCGGTACGCACGGCGCTCCACCAACTCGTCGACCGGCTAAAGCCCCAGGACCGCTTCGGCGTGGTGGTCTTCGACGACGAAGCACTCGTCCAGGTGCCCACGCGCGCCATGGCCGACCACGACTCCACCACCGTCCACGCGCTCATCGAGGGCATCACCCCGCGCGGCAGCACCGACCTGTCGACCGGCTACCTCCTCGGCCTGTCCGAGGCCCGCCGCCACGCCACTGAGACCGGCGCGTCCGTGCTGCTGCTGTCCGACGGCCACGCCAATAAGGGCATGACCGACCCCACTCAGCTGGGTTCGGTCGCCGCTAAGGCTCGGGCCGAGGGCATCACCACCACCACGATCGGCATCGGCCAGGGATACGACGAGGTGCTGCTCGCCGAGGTCGCGACCCAGGGGAGCGGCAGCCACCGCTTCGCCTTCACCGACGACGACGCCATCGCCGTGGTGAGCGAGGAGGCCGGCGACCTGCTGAGCAAGTCGATCCTCAACGCCGTCGCCCGCATCCGCCCCAGCGATCCGGCGATGGTCGACCGCATCGGCACGCTCCACGACGTCCCGCGCTGGATCGAGGCCGACGCCGATGGCCTCAAGCACCTCGTCGTCCCGCTGGGCGATCTCTACGCCGGAGAGGAGCGCCAGCTCCTGCTCCACTTCCCGGTGCCTGCTCTCGCCTCTCTGGGCCTGCACGAGCTCGCGCAGATCGCGATCGAGTACGTCGCCATGCCCGACCTGCTCCAGCAGGTCGTCGCGTGGCCCGTGATGGTCAACGTCGTGCCTGGTGATGAGGCGGCCGGTCGCGTGCCCAACCCGACCGTGACGTCAGCCCGCCTGCTCGCCGAGACGACCAAGGTCAAGCGCGAGGCGTCGCAGGCGCTCTACGAGGGCGATATCGACAAGGCGGTGGGGCTCATGCAGTCCCAGTCCCAGTCGGTCTCGGACTTCCTGGTCGGGATCGATGACTCGAGCCCCGAGACCGCGCCGATTCGCGAGCGACTCACGGAGGAGGCCGAGCAGCTCCACCGTCTGGCGACGGGTGCTCAGGAGCGCGACCGCATGCTCGCCATGAAGTCGATGGCCGAAGACATCAGCCTGCAAAGCCGGGGCCGTGACGACAAAGAGCGGCGGACTCGTGGTCGAAGCAAGCGCGACTTCTGATCTGTCATCCGTACGTGGGGCACTGACGACTTAGTTTCAGGCCGCAGAAGAGCCTCTCAGAGTGAGTGGGCCATCACCTTGCGGGCTGTAGGCCCTAGGCTTGTTGTGTGCCGTTGGATATCGGCTTGTGGCGGGTGGACGGGGGAGTGCGCCGCCTCCCCATTGCTGGTATGCCCAGTGAGGAACGCCTTGAGGATCTGATTGAGGCTGATCCGGGGGTTCTCGGGCAGTCGCTGCTGATCGTTGGCCGCCAGGTTGTTACTGCTCACGGCAAGCGGATCGACTTGCTTGGGCTCGATGGCGATGGGGCGCTTCACATTTTGGAGTTGAAGCGCGACAAGACTCCGCGGGATGTCATTGCCCAAGTACTGGACTATGGCTCATGGGTCCAGTCGCTGTCGCACGACGACGTGCTCGCGATCTTTTCCGCGTACCGCCCAGGCGAGGCGATCGAGGTCGCATTCGAATCCACTTTCGGGTCAAGCCTGCCTGAAGAGTTGAACACGGGGCACTGGCTCACCATCGTTGCCGCTGACCTCGACGCTGAGAGTCAGCGCATTGTGGAGTATCTGGCCTCGTTCGACTTGCCTGTCAATGTGGTCTTTTTCCGCTACTTCGCGGATGGTGATCGTGAGTATGTGGCTCGGACGTGGCTCATTGAGGAGGCTGAGGATCTCGGTCCGCGGTCAAGAGCCAACCGCACAAAGGAACCGTGGAACGGCGTCGACTGGTATGTCTCGTTTGGGGAGGAAGCCAACGGCCGCTCTTGGGATGACGCGCGCGCTTTTGGTTTCGTGTCCGCGGGAGGAGGTAACTGGTACACGCGGTCACTCCGACAGGTTCCTGTGGGAGCCCGTGTCTGGGCCTACATCCCGGGAACGGGCTATGTCGGCGTGGGCACCACGACAGGCGCAGCCCAACCCCTCCGCGACTCCGCCATTGCTGCGAATAACCTGTCGGGCTCCTACTCGCATGCGAATGGCGAGGAGGAGTGGGTCATTCCCGTTGACTGGCAGAGAACCGTTCCTCGGACCGAGGCGTTCTCAGAACCAGGCCTGTTCGCGAACCAGAACAGCGCTTGTCGGCTTCGGAACCGGTTCACCCTTGACCAGCTGTACCCCGCCTTCGGTCAAGGAGACCGAGACCGGATTCCCGCGGATTGAGCCCAGGTGTCCGACCAGAGGTCGCTATGGTCTGCGCCCGGTGCGTCACCGAGGCGTGAGCAGTCATTGGAGCCACGAGCAGCACGCCGAATGAAGCGTCGACTTGGATGCTGTCTGGGTGTCAGTTGTCCTTGCCGGTGAGGATGCGGCGGATGATGGACAGGAACGCGTCACGGTCTACGTCACTCACGAGTGCCCAGGCATCTTCGGATTCCCAGGGATACTCCTGTTCCCCCGCTGGCCAACAAGCCGAAACGGGCAACTCGTCTTCGGAAGGGAAGCATCCCCCTGCGAACCACTCGGCCAAGAGCCGAATCCACTCCGCGTCAGTTTCATCGGGGTCCCGAAAATCGTTGTTGTCTATCTCGCCGGACTCGATCGCGTCGTCTTTCACAGGCCTGCACCCCCCTCGAGGCTCGTGGTGCCTCTGCGCTGAATCATCCTCGCATTGAGCCAGGATCGTGCGAAAGGAACTAGGTCCACGTTTCCCACTCCCTGAGGCGTCCTTCCTCCACGGAGACGCAAGGAGTCAGCTCCTCCAGCGACAGGTTCACCCAGTGCCGGACGTCTCGATTGGGCCAGCACGCATAGTTGAAGGAGGGGTACCACCGGCAGGCTCCTCCGAAGTCCTCAATCATCTGACGTAGCGCTTGGGGGTTATGGGTCTGCACAACGTGGGCTTCATCTCCGATGTGGAGTTGGAACGCTTTGCCTGACGATTCCAGTTGCGCACGGGAATGGCTCCTGGTGGCCGAGAGCTTCAGGACGGGGATGTAATGAACGTCGTGACCAGGGAGGTACGAAACGCAGGTGAAGCCTGCGCGGGGGACATCCTTGGGAGCAGGTGCCGATGAGTAACGGGGAATAGAGGGCATGCTGTACCGCCTTTGACTGCATTCCACGGGGCTTTCCCGTAGCGGCTCTTCCCTCGGAGCCACCGTCGCAGCGGCGGTTGGCAGGCAGCCAGCCGAAGGTCTTGAGGCTGCACTTCTTGAGCGACTCAAGTCTGCCTCAGGGGTCTGACACTTCCACCAAGAAGCGGACCTCCTGAGTGAGCCCTCACTGTCACACCTCGCTTCTATATTCGACGCATCAAGGGGATGGGCGGCCGCTATGCGTGAGCAGCCTGCCGGCCCCCAGACATAAGGAGTCGCCATTCCTGTTATGAATGAGCCCGTCCGCCAGGAGCCGCGTGAGCGGTTCCGGTTGCCCGGCCAAGGTGGCCAAGCTCTGTTCATCCGTCCGGCCTGGGTCCAGGTCGGTGAGGGATCCATCCAGACGGCTATCGACGTACAGATGCTGTCGCCCCACATGAGCATCGAGCTCCTTGCCCGTCCATGTGGCAGAGACTTCGCCAACGAGCTGGCCCAGTGGTTCTTTGAGGTCGCTTGGGATGAGTTGCCCGAGGCCCGCCTCTGTCCCATGTCCGCCGACCAGGCCGGCTTCCAGATCGAGTGTGAGGACAGCGATGCGCTTGGGGTGTACCTCCACGTCGTCCTCACGTTGCGCGATGACTACTTCAGTGAGCAGTGGTACATCGAGGGAATGTGGTGCACCCGCGCTGCTCTGCTTCAGGCCGCCATGGATCTGGCCTCAGTCTTTGACAGCCGCTTCGATGTGGAAAAAGCGTGACCGGTCTCGTCGACGTGCTGGACCCACTGGACGACGGTGCCCGTCTGACCGGGGCTTGGCTCGCTGCCCGATCCGGCACGACTCCGGTTGCCGGCCGGTGCCTTGTCGCCCACTTCGTCGAGCTTCCGGACGGTAGCCAGGGAGAGACCGAGTCCAGGTTCATCTCCCAGCACCTCGGCCTTGCTGCCGGTGGCATCCACGGCGTGCAAACGGACGGCTCACAGTGGCTACTCGTCCTGCAGTCCGCCCCGCACGACAACGTCGAGCCGTGGCGTCCTTACACGATCATGGGCGAGGAGTGGCTGCGGCTGCTTGGCTTCACTGTGGGCTGGCACAGTATCCATGTGGGCGACTGGATTCCGCGTGAGATCCTGCGGCCCTATCTGGCCGACGGCCTTGAGATGGACGACGTGCTCGACTGGTCCCTGCGCGAGGCCATTGGCGGCCTCATCCTCGAGATGGTTGGGTACGACGCTCGGCGGTTCGCGCAGGCTCGCTTAGTGAGGTGCGCTTTCAAGGATGAGAGCCACGAATGCCGCAGTGATGTCGTAGACGATGTGTTGGCCCGCTGGGCGAGCACAAACACAGGCACCGAAGGAAAGCCACCCCCATGAGTTCGAGTTCCCCTTCAAGCGATTCCGGCTTCGAGGCGTCCAATGCGTAACACCCGGAGGCGCCATTCATAGGCAGTTGGAGGTACACGGTTGGAAGACCCTGCGCCATCCCTAATCGAGCACAGCAAAATTCCTGGCTCAGATTTGCTCGGAGATGTACCCCAGAGTGGTTCGACTCAAGCCAAATACCTGTTCGAAGATGAAGAAATCAAGCTCGTCCGTGGGTTCGCCGCGCTCGATCTCCTCCACCAGGGCCGAGATTGTCCCTTGTGTCCCGGGATCTAGAGCCGGGAAAGGAAGGGCCATCAAGTGCTCCTTCCCGATCTTGTTAACTCCTCCGAACAACTTGATGTAGAGAAACGAGTAAAGCGGGGAATTGAGTAGTGCCATGACTGTACGAGCGTCGTAGCCGGGAATGGACGGTATAAGTATGTTGGCGCTATTCGTAGTCAGGGCGCCACTCGAATCCCTAGCGAACTTGAGGGACTTTGAGATCGTCTTGTAAACGAGTTTCTCAGTCGAGCGATAGATTTCATCTGGGGCAACCTGCTGAAGCGCTTTGCGATCGAATACCAGGAACTTTCTCGGGGTCAGCAGGTTGAATCGTTCCACTTCCTTTCCGGTGTAAATCGGCTCGGCTCCAGGCGCAGGCTCGGATAGAAGCTTCGTCGTGTTGTCACCTGTGACCACGCCAAGCCCGAAGGTGCTGGACTTCAAGTCGTGCAAACCTCGTTCTCGCACGTGCTCCACGATGTCCAGATCTCTATCGCTCCACTGGACAAACACGCGGTCTTTGAGCTGCCGGTAGAGCGCCTTAGGCATCACGGACAAATGATCAGCTTCGAACGTGACGGTCTCGTCGTCTCCTCGGGAAATCTCGATCATGTACATGTCCGACATCACCCCAGCAAATTTCCCGGGGTACCTCTTGATGCGGGAGACATTCGCATAATTCAGAAGGAAGTCCCTAATGTCGGTATGTCGCTTTACGTTGAGTAGCGCTTCGGGCACAAGGAAGCGCATGATCCCCCCCGGTCTCAGGAGCTCGAAACTGAACTCAATGAAGTAGGAGAAACTCTCGCCCGACCGTACAAATTGCGAGGGGATTAGGCTGAGGTCCAGGTTAGCGCCGAAAGGCGGGTTACCAATGACATAGTCAAAAGACGCATCACCATTGGCTCCGTACCACGCGAAGAAGTCGTCGCAGAATAGTTTCGGCTTGTCCGCATCCGGATACTTAATGAAGTAATTGAATTTGGCAATCATGATGGCTATCGGGTCGCAGTCAACTCCGACAATTTGCTCTGGTGGAGCACTGGAGCGAAAAAGAAATGCGCCAGATCCACAAGCTGGATCGAGGATGGTTTCCCCGTTGCGGAACGTAAGGTCGCTGACAAAGTCAGTAGCGATCTCTCTTCCCGTGTAAAAGGACCCCTTCGCCAGATTCTCGGCCTTGCTATTTAGGTACTGATAGCAAGAGCCCAAGAGATCGAATGCACCATGGGGAATGCCCTCGATTTCGAGGACTTCAAAACTGACGTCTGAAAGAAAGCTATGGACCGCTGGGTTTGTCGATGCACCAAGCAGTGCAACGCCGATGGAAAACAGAATTTGTTCTTTTGGCGCTTCGATTTCGGCTATCGAGACGAGGAAAGCGGACACATCAGGCGAGTCAACGTGATGCTTAGGGAGAACATGGGTGCTGGCAAGTTTGGCTTGCTTTGTACGATTCTGAATCGTTGTGTTTACAGCCCGCACGTCCGCTCAGATCTCCTGGTAGATGCGGGCCATTTCCGCATACGAAACGGTGTCCCTTAAGGTGCGTCGCACATGCCAGTCGATCGTTGACTTGGTGACGTTGAATTGGCCGCTCTTTCCTAAGGCATCGTAGCGTCCATGCTTGTCGCTCCACCCCGGAAGTGCGCCGGTGGATATGTCCGCAGCGTTCACCCAAAAGATCTTGACACAATCCGCGAAAAGTAGGGAATAGATCAGGACATCAAAATGATCACGCTTGACGTTCTGAACGTTCGCGTCATACCGCTCTTTGGTCGCGTCAGCGAATGAGACGAGCCGATTCGTTGGCAGATTTGTGTGTTCAAATAGGATCCGGTCCAGTAGCGACTTGGTGCCCCTCCGGTTGTCTGAGGCTCTCAAGACCTTGCAAGCCTTGATTTCATACTTCGTCAGATCACTTCCGACGGCATCGTGATCGTCGCCATGCGGCTCTTCGAGGTCGTAGAAGTGCCGAATGAACGGCTCAATGTATTGCTCTGCATACGTGCGACTCGCGGCGAGAATCAGGCCATCCCGAATCAGGTTCTCAATGGGGCTTTCAGACTGCTGAGGGAGGTTGAGCGGGTTCACGAGGGTAATGATACGACCCGTGTCTGACATCCACGATGACAATGTCGTCGGGGATAGTGCTCGGTGGACGTGCCTTTGAGCCTGACTAGATCCGAGTGGAAGCCTTGAGTTCGATCTGCCGGCCCGGTGGGGGCTGCTCCCGACGATCTTGTCATCGAGCGTTGTCAGACCCCACTGAGACACTGAAGTGGCTCGAGAAGACGGCGTGAAGCCCTCCGGCTGGCCGTCTGCCAACCGCCCGCTCGCGCACGGTGGCCCCGGAGGTAGCGCAGCCGCCCGTGCAACCGCCGGTCGGAACGTTCGAGCTCCGGGGGTGTCTATGACATCGATGCATGACTGGGACGCGGGAAGCGTCCTGACCCTTGTCCTGGGATTGATCGCCACGATCGGCCTGGGCGTCGCTCTGGTCTGGGCAATCCTTGACTGAGCGACGGCGGATCTACATCCGCCCCACCAAGGCCGACCTCGCCTCCGATGAGGCGATCGAGGATTTCGCCGCCCGCCTTTGGCAGGCTTTCACACAAGCAGAGGGGGTTCGCATGACCACGCAACTGACCGAGCGGTACGCCGACGCTGTCACCTACGCCGCCACCGCCCACGCCGCCCAGCGACGCAAGGGCACTGACATTCCTTACGTCGCCCACCTGCTCGCCGTCTCCGGCTCGGTGCTTGAGGCCGGGGGAGACGAGGACCAGGCGATCGCTGGCCTGCTCCACGACGTGGTCGAGGACCAGGGCGGCTTGCCTCGAGCCGACGATGTGCGCGCCCGGTTCGATGACCGAGTTGCCGACATCGTTCTGGGATGCAGCGACTCCACCGCTGAAGATCGGAAGGACAAGCTGCCTTACGCCGAGCGCAAGGCCACCCACATCGCCTACCTGCGCGAGGCCAGCGATGACGTCTTGCTCGTGACCGCTGCGGACAAGCTCCACAACGCTCGTGCCATCCAGGCCGACTTAATGATCGACGGCCCGGGCATGCTCGCGCGCTTCAACGGCGAGCCCGACCAAATCCTCGCCTACTACCGCTCGGTCTTGGATGTGCTCGAGTCCCGCGGGATCGCTCCGGTGCTGGTCGTGCCGATGCGTCACACGGTCGACCAGATGGCTGAGCTGATGTGGACTCCTGGCGAGGGCGCATGACGGCTGTCGTCCTGGTCCACCACGACGACTACGCCGACTGGGTCTTCGACTCCCATCACCCCACGCAGGGCCGCCGCTTCATCAAGGCCCGCGAGCGCCTCCTCGAGTTGGCCGACGAGGGTGGCATCAATGTGATCGAGATCGCCTCCGACCTGCTGTCCGATCGGGCTCTGTTCGAAGTCGTCCACGATCCGAATTGCGTCGCCCAGGTCATCGCTCAGGGGCTCTGGGTGAGTGGTAGGGAGCCACTCTTGCTTCGGCAGCTGACAGGAAGCCCGCAAGCCCACGGGGGCTGCAACGCTCACGTCTGTTGCTGGTCACCGGTAGGTGGCAACTGGGTTGACCGGGCGCACTGAGTGCCTATGTTCCTGCCGAATCTCGGCGCGGTGACTCATCTTCCGACTCAGCTTTCTGAAGGGCAATGAACCAGTCGCGAAGGTAATTGCTGTAGATCCAGTCAAAACTCTGATGCGAATTGGCGGGAAAACGTCTACCCACGTATGGCCGTGTCTCGTCATACTGCAGGACGACGGGGGAGTCCCACTTGATGTTGGCCTGGAAGTTCATCTGCGCTGCGACGAGCGCTCGATTCCACTCTTTAAGGACCGCCTCAACCATGGACCGTTTTGCCGGGCCGACAAGAATCCAGCCCTCGCGTTCGTTGAATGTCAGTCGAAACTGACCGATATGCAGGTCCTCGCTCACCCCACGAACCCTACGCGGTTGGCGGCACGGAATCGCTCATCGTGTTCCGCTTCCCAGTCAGCATCCAAGCCTTACTGCAGGCTATCCAGCTTTCAGAAACCGCTCGAACCTCTCCTCAAGATTCCCTCTCTCCGGTCGCTGAGCGCGCTTGCGGGGCAGGGCCAGGGTGGTTCCGTGCATCTCCTGGAGGCCGTGCTTCAACATCGGGCCGTCCTGTTCAAGCAAGAGGTCAGCGTTGATGTGGACTTGATATTCGGCATCAATGCCGAGGAAGTTGCTGTCGTAGGCCCCGTGGTGAATCTTGCACAGACTCAGGCCGTTGGTCACCACGGGTTTTCCCTGCGGATGAGAGTCAGGGAGGATGTGGGCGGCGTCGAGGAGCTCGGGATGTCGCAGCCTGCACACCGCGCATCTGTTCTCGTACGCCAGAAGGACCTTCCCGCGAAACTCTGGCTGATGAACGCGTTGCTTGACGACCCGCTCCGCATAGCGCCGGGCATCTGGCTCCTCGGGATCACGTAGCCGTACGACGTCATCTATCGCCAGGGTGAAGAAGCGATCCGTGGGGGAGTCGGCGACAACGTAGACAGGGAAATGGGGTACGTAGACACCGGTCGCAATCTTTCGCAGCAGAATAATGGGAAGGGAGGTGTCCATCGCCCGCCGAAGTTTTGTATTGCTGCCGTGGATGGATCCGGCTTCATAGTCATAGCGCCACACGCCGGGGGAGATCTCCTCGTCGGCGTATGGCCCGTCAGCGGAGGAAACTACGGAAAGCGTCGCTTCCAAGTCGCGCGGGTTCCAGATGCCCTTGGAGTTCGCGATCAGGCGTCGAGGTGCGCCAGCTACGTCGAATGAGGCGAGTTCGGCCGAAGAGATGTAGCCGGATCCTGCGGCAAGTCGGCTCTCGAGCGCCGAGAAGATCTCTTCTCGAACTTTAAGGTCCCCCATGGGGGCAGCCTGCCACGGCTGGCTGACAAGCCGTAGGCGTTCGACTGAGGCGATGTTGAGGGTCCACGGGGAGGGGGACCGTTGTTGGCCAGCTGACCAGTCTCATCCTGTAACGCCGCTGTGTCGGGGGCTCGTGCGAGACTCAGTCTCGCTGAGGCTGGCGGGGGCCGGCGTACGTGCCGAATGGGGGAGGAGCGCATTGAGCATCCAGCCGGAAGGATTCGGCGACAAGGTCGCTTTCGTGTGGAGGGTCGCCGATAAGCTCCGCGGTCACTTCAAGCCCCACGAGTACGGCGCCGTCATCCTGCCCCTGCTCGTGCTGCGTCGCCTGGACGCCGCCCTGGAGCCCACCAAGGACAAGGTCCTCAAGGCCGCCCAGGGCAGAGACGACTCCGCCGGCACCAGCGCGCTGCTGCGCAAGGCCTCCGGGCAGACCTTCTACAACACCTCACCCCTGACCTTCACCACGCTCCTCAATGACGACAAGAACGTCGCCGCTTCCCTGCGCGCCTACATCAACGCGTTCTCCCCGGACGCAGTCGAGGTGCTGGACGAGTACCGCTTCGACGACAAGATCACCCGCCTGGACAAGGCCGGCATCCTCTACCAAGTTCTCGGAGACTTCGCCGACCTCGACCTTCGCACCGACAACGTCTCCAACGAAGCCATGGGCTACATCTTCGAAGAACTCCTCCGCCGCTTCTCCGAGATGAGCAACGAGACCGCCGGCGAGCACTACACCCCCCGCGAGGTCATCCGCCTCATGGTCAGCCTCCTGTTCTCCGAGGACACCGAGGCCCTCACCGGTGAACGACCCGTGCGCACCATCTACGACCCCGCCGCCGGTACCGGCGGAATGCTCACCGTCGCCCAACACGCCCTCGCCGAACTCAACCCCAACGCCCACCTAGAGGTCTACGGCCAGGAACTCAATCCCGAGACCTGGGCCATCGCCCGCTCCGACCTCATGATCACCGGCTCCGACCCCTCCCGCATGCAGCTCGGCAACACCCTCACCGACGACAAGTGGGCCGGACAGCACTTCGACTACGAACTCGCCAACCCCCCATTCGGAGTCGACTGGAAGGCGTACGCCGACCCCATCAAGGCCGAGGCCGACAAGCTCGGCTGGGAGGGACGCTTCGGCGCCGGACTGCCCCGGGTCTCCGACGGGTCGATGCTGTTCCTGCAGCACATGGTCAGCAAGTTCAAGCCCGTCGCCGACGACCCCAAGACCCCGTGGGTCGACGGCGGTACCCGCATGGGCATCGTCCTGTCCGGCAGCCCTCTGTTCTCCGGCGCCGCCGGATCAGGAGAGTCCGAGATCCGCCGCTGGATCCTCGAAGGCGACCTGCTCGAGGGCATCGTCGCTCTGCCGGACCAGATGTTCTACAACACCGGCATCTCCACCTACATCTGGATCTTGACCAACCGCAAGCCCGTCGACCGCCGCGGCAAGGTCGTCCTCGTCGACGCCCGCGACATGGGCACCAAGATGCGTAAGCCCCTCGGCGACAAGCGCAAGGAACTCACCGACACGGCCATCGCCGAGATCACTGAAATCTTCGTCAACGCCCTCGATCTTGATGACCCCCGTGTCAAGGTCATGGACAACGGCGACTTCGGCTTCGCCCGCCTCACCGTCGAACGCCCCCTCCGTCGCACCTGGGACATCGACGGCCAGCAGGCCACCAACGAGAAGGACGCCAAGGCACTCCTGGCCAAACTCCACCCCGACGCCGACACCAAGACCCTCAACGCACTGCTCAAAGCTGCCGCCACCACCGACGAGAACGCCGAACCCCTCAAGGCAAAGAAGGGTGGCGGCTACGAGCCCGACCCCGACCTGCGCGACCAGGAGAACGTCCCCCTCCCACCCGGGTACCTCGAGATGGACCCCGA
>Ga0315900_10008784_pt1 | contig 12929 bp, 10 predicted proteins | sample LakEriMetagenome_FD_203521 | JGI IMG/M metagenome (GOLD analysis project Ga0315900, IMG submission 203521) | Freshwater fungal communities from buoy surface, Lake Erie, Ohio, United States - Buoy 12 MA114 | ecosystem: Environmental > Aquatic > Freshwater > Lake > Lake biofilm | place: USA: Lake...
GAAGGCTACCGGAGTGTGTTGGCAAAAGTGTATGGTGGTCTTGCTACCACCGGTAATGCCGGTCCTGCAGGAGCGTCCGATATTCAAGGTCTGGATGAAGGTTCACAATCTCCCTTTATTCGGGGCTACTTCAATTGCCAGGAATTGCCAACAGATGAGGCAGTAGTTGCTTGGAATGACCAGACCATCAAGGATTTTCACAACCTAAGCTGGTCGAGCTCTGACCCCTTCCTGAAAGGAATCTATGCGCGTCTGGTCTACAACGTGATGATAGCCAATGAGTATCTGCGTGAATCAACCGATGAGAAATTAGCTTCACGCGGCATTACCGGCAATGATGCTACCAATATACAGGCATCACGTGCAGAAGTGCGATTCATTCGCGCATTCAATTACTGGGCAATGATGGATCTTTTTGGTCGTACCACGTTCATTGATGAAACCAACAATGTAGGTACAGAGCTTCCCAAGGAAAGATTGCGTGGAGAACTCTTTACTTATATTGAAACCGAGTTGAAAGCCATTGAAACTGCGCTCAAGGCTCCCCGCACCATGGAGTATGGTCGTGTAGACCAGGGTGCCTGCTGGGCATTGCTGGCGCGCATGTACCTGAATGCACAAGTTTATACAGGTAACGCACGCTTCACGGATGCCATCACCTATGCTTTGAAAGTAATCAATGGTGGCTATACCCTCCACAACAACTATCGTGAGTTGTTCATGGCAGACAATGACAAGCGCATCAGTGAAATCATTTTTGCTATTGGTTGTGATGGATTGAGAACCAAATCATTCGGTAACACTTCTTTCTTGTGTCATGCAGCTGCCGGCGATGATGCCAATGATTTTGGTATCAATGGTGGCTGGTACGGCTATCGCGCTACCAAAGGTCTGGCAGATCGGTTCTCCGACCTGACAGGAGCTACCGACAGAAGAGCGATGTTCATCACCAGTTCTTTTGGTGTGAGTCCGGCACAAATCGCCATCAGCGATGTGAGTAACTTCGGTAATGGATTACACGTGAACAAGTGGAGAAACATTCGTTCAGATGGATTAGGTGTTTCTGATGTGAACCGTGATTTTGCTGACATCGATTTTCCCCTCTTCCGTTTGTCTGAAATGTTGTTGATTTATGCGGAATCAGTACTGCGGGGTGGTACAGGAGGAGATGTTGCCACTGCTGTAACGTATGTGAACCGCATTCGCCAGCGTGCCTTTGGGAATACTTCCGGAGATATCAATTCATCTCAGCTCACCACCGATTTCATCCTCGATGAGCGGGCAAGAGAATTGTATTGGGAAGGACACCGCAGAACCGATCTGATTCGCTACAATCGCCTCACTACCGGCACCTATCTCTGGCCCTGGAAAGGAGGTGTTGCTTCCGGAACTTCTGTGGACAGCAAGTTCAATATCTTCCCGATACCTGCTTCTAACAGAACTGCCAATCCAAACCTCAGTCAAAACCCAGGATATTAATTCAACCGAAAAAACATTCAGCCATGAAGAATATTTATTCACTCATTGCCGGAGCACTTTTCCTCACAGCCAGCTTAATGGGTTGTAAGAAAGAAGAGAACCGCATTATTTTTGAAGGTGCTGTGAGTCCGGTATTGACCGCCAACTCCGTTGCGCCCCGTGTGCTTGTAATTGCCAATCGGGATGTGCCGACCCTTCGACTCAACTGGACCAATCCGAATTACACATTCACAACCGGCGTAAGCTCGCAGGATGTGAACTACCTGATTCAAATTGATCTGGAGGGAGCCAATTTCAACTCTGCCAAGAAATTCGAAAGAGTGGTTGCCCGCGACCTCGTTCAGAATTTTACTACCGGAGAATTGAATGCAGCTCTGTTGTCGATGGACTTAGCAGAGAATGTGGCCCACAAACTGGAAGTACGGGTAATCGCCTCGTTGATAAACAACAGCGTACCCATGGTTTCCAATACCCTTCGCATGACCGTAACTCCTTACCTCGATGTTGTATTTCCGGTTCCTGCCAATCTCTACATTACCGGTGCAGCTACCCCGGGTAACTGGATGGGCGGTGGAGATCCTGAATTATTGAGCCAGAAATTCACCAAAATTTCCAGCTCAGAGTTTCAAATCAACAGCCTGAACATGAAAGCCAGCCAGGGATTCCTGTTTGTTCCGGTTTATGGAAACTGGAGCAATAAATATGGATTTACCGGAGCAGGTTTGGCCAACAATCCTGATGGAGATAATTTCAGACCTGACGGAAATGACTTTGTATCTCCGGGTGTGGCAGGTAACTACCGCATCAATGTTAGTTTCAAAACAGGTAAATACACATTCACCAAACTCTAATCCTGTTCACCTAAAAAAATTGCTGTTATGAATACAATTTTTCAACGAGCACTGGGTATACTGCTAACAGGATCCATTCTGGTGGCTGCCTGTACCAAAATTGAGCAACTGCCCTTTTATGAAAAAGGGTCTGCCATTACCCTTTCCTCATCAACCAGTCAGGTAACTGCTACTGCAGCAGACACTGCCAAATCGGTACTCGGCCTGTCCTGGACCAATCCGAAATATGGTGCTGATTCGAACACGTTTAAATACGTAATCTCTATCGATTCCAGCGGAAGGAATTTTTCACGCGAAGTAACCCGCACTGTAGTTGGCAATCGTTCTTTTTCCTTGTTGGGAAAAGAGTTGAATGCTATTCTGCTGAATTACGGTTTTGCGCTTGGCACTGCCTATGACCTGGATATCAAAGTTGCTTCTTCTTATGGCAACAACAATGAGCGCTATGAATCAAATGTGGTAAAAGTGAAGGTGACACCTTACAATGATCCGGGTGTTCTTACGACTCAGAACACTTCTGTATCTACTTCACTGGCGAATGCGAGTCAGCCATCGAATGCTTTTACCTGGACCCCACCCTTCAATGGTTTTAGCGGCACCATTACTTATACCCTGCAATATGATTCTGCCGGCAAGAATTTTGCCAGTCTGAAAGAGATACCCATTGGTAATAACATTCTTACCCGCACACTTACTCAAGGTGAGATGAATGAGACAGCGTTAGCGGAGGGTGTTGCCGGTGGTACCACCGGAAGAATAGAATATCGCATCCGCGCAGTAACTGCACAGGGAGCCACTTCTATTTCCAACAGTGTTGGCGTTACGATTCAAACCTATATTCCTATTCTGCGCTTCTATATGCCTGGAAATTACCAGGGTGCAACAGGTAATGGTAACGACTGGGATCCCGGAACTGCTCCTGAGTTCATTCGTGATCTGCGTTCGGGCGCTACCAATAATTTGTACTACATGTATATTTATCTGCCGGCAGGTGCTGAATTTAAATTCACACAGGGTCGTTCATGGGATGTGAACTTTGGTGGGTCAGGCGGTAATCTTTCCGCTGGTGGTGCCAACTTCACTGTAGCTACATCAGGCGTTTATCGCATTTCCATTGATCGTACCGGAATGAAATATGATATCCGTGAAGGTCGCATGGGATTTGTGGGTGGTGCAACCGGAGCCGGTTGGATTCCCGGCAATACATTCCCCAACTTTGCGATGGGACATCCTGCACCGAATCTTTTTGTCGGACTAACGACTTTCACTTCAGGTGGATGGAAGTTGATCGATAACAATGGATGGAACAATAGTGATCTGACGGTTACCAATACACGCAGTTATGGTTCCAATGGTGGAAGTGGTTCGCCTCTGCTCATCAATGACAACAACATGCCGGATATTACTACTGCAGGAAGATACCGTGTAATCTGGGATGGAAGGAATCCCGATCAGCTTAGGTATGAAATTTCTCCGGGCACTGAGATGCGCCTGGTAGGTGATGGTATTTCCGGTGTCAATGCCTGGGATCCCGGTGCAAGTCCGCAAATGACCTGGCTCGGCGATGGACGCTGGAGCATTACGGTAAGTCTGCTGGCGAACAAAGACATCAAGTTCCTGGCGGGCAATGCCTGGGGTGCTTTCGACTACGAAGATGCCAGTGGAGGAAGTCAGGCAGTTGGTGTTGCGAGAAAAATTCGTTGGGAGGGAGGAAACAATTTTAAAACACCTGCCACCGGAGGAACGTACACCATTGTGCTGGATGAAAACAACCAAACGGTAACTTTCAATTAATCGAATAATTATTGACTGATTTAATTACAGCGGCTCTCTTTTCTGAGGGCCGCTTTTTTTTGAAAACAGTTTTTTTTTAGTTCTATGTCAAGGTCCATGTTTTTATTTGGGGTGCTTTTCAGTTTGCTGATGTTGAATTGTACCAAGAAATCCGGTAACACAGAAACAACAGTGGCTGGTTATTTTTTTGCCAAAGGAGCGGACATTGGTTGGTTGAGTGAAATGGAGTCAAAGGGGATAAAGTTTTATACTGCCGGAGGTGAGCAGCAGGATTGTGTTGATCTTTTAAAGCAGCTGGGAATTAATTCCATCCGATTGCGCGTCTGGGTAAATCCGGTGAATGGGTGGTGCGGTAAGCAGGATGTAATCAATCAGGCAGTAAGGGCTACGAAGAAAGGCATGAAAGTATTGATCGATTTTCACTATTCAGATTATTGGGCTGACCCCGGTAAACAAAATAAGCCTGCGGCCTGGAAGTCTCTCTCATTTCCTGACTTGAATGCAGCATTGGGGGCACACACAAGAGATGTTTTGAACGCGTTAAAAAGCAACAATGTTGAGCCTGCGTGGGTTCAGATTGGAAATGAAATCAATGATGGACTTCTCTGGGATGATGGGAGAGCCAGCAGAAACATGGCTCAGTTCGCATCTCTGGTTAAAACTGGCTGTGCTGCTGCTAAGGAGATATTTCCACAAACAAAAACAATAATTCATGTTTCCAATGGCTATGACAATGGATTGTTTCGCTGGCTCTTTGACGGACTAACCATCAATGGAGTGGTATGGGATGTGATTGGGATGTCATTGTATCCTAGCGTCAATGATTGGAAACTTAAAAACGAACAATGCCTGGCGAACATGCTGGATATGATGAGTCGTTATGGAAAGGAAATAATGATCGCAGAAGTTGGTATGCCTGTTGATCAGCCGGCTGTTTGCAAGCAGTTCATCAGCGATCTCATCGCAAAAACGCGCTCACTTCCCGGGAACAAGGGTTTGGGTGTTTTTTATTGGGAGCCCCAATGTTATAATGGATGGCAAGGATATTTGCTGGGAGCTTTTGACAACAGGGGGCGTCCAACAGAAGCCATGGAAGCATTTCAATGATTGATTGGGATGTTGATAATAGGAATGAGTTGGAACGACAGTGAATTAATCTCTCATTGGAAGTAGTTATAAAGGCACCAATCAATCAATGATGGTTGATATATAGAAAGTAACTAATTACAATTACTTTTTTTCGCTGTTGAAATGGGCGAAAGTGATTCATCATACAAAATTCAGCGTTCACTTCCTCCGAAAAGTCACTCATGCGTAAGCGCTAAAGAACGACATGCGGAGAATGGTCATTTGTTTTAACGCAGGAAAAAAAGTATCGATTATGTTTTAATCATAACTGAGGTCATGGTAAGTGAGCCACCTACCGGCTGATCATTAAAGAAAGATACCTTATCTTCTTTTTCTTGAAGTGCAAGCGTGTAGAGTAGTGGTAAATAATGTTCAGGTGTTGGAATGGCCAGCAGGGCTTCTTTGCCCAGTTGCTTATAATTGATAAGCGATGAATGATCTTTTTGAAGGATGCGGTCTTTGAACAATTGATTCATGTGTAGTGCCCAGTCATATCCATAGGCGGGGCCGTTTAGTTTGTCCCATGCTACCATTCCCAGGTTGTGCACCATATTGCCACTGCCCAGTATGAGTACGCCCTTTTTACGGAGGTGTGCGAGTTCTTTTGCTAAAGTGTAGTGATAGTTACCATCTTTGGTATAGTCCATGCTCAATTGTAAAACTGGAATATTCGCTTTTGGAAAGAGATGTTTCAGAATCACCCAGGCACCATGATCAAGTCCCCAATCGTGGTCAAGCATCACATTGGCAGATTGAATGGCACTAGCTGTCTCCCGCGCCAGTGTCGGATTACCCGGGGCCGGATATTGCACCTGAAACAATTCTTCCGGAAATCCTCCGACATCGTGAATTGTTTTGGGGAAGTCGATTGTGGTAATATAAGTTCCGCGGGTAAACCAATGGGCTGAGACTACCAGAACTGCTGTGGGTGTTGGCAATTCTTTTGCCAGTGCTTGCCAGCGTCGGCTGAAATCATTGTCTATTATGCCGTTCATCGGTGAGCCATGACCGACAAACATAACAGGCATTTTGTTGTTCGATTCCGGTAATGATTCGGTAAAGCTTCTGAATTCTCGGGTTGAATGGATGTGGTTCATGGCACAATAGCTTCTGTCTTGCAAAGTTAACTTGAATTCCTTGCGCCTTTGGCGAGAAAAAGTCAAGAGCGTGCAAAGGCAAGAAGCAGATCAAAATCTCCCTGATCAGCTGCCTTCATCGCCCTAAGATAATTCATGCGAACATCACCCTGTTCTGGAGGCTGATTGGCGCCCCAGGTAAAAACCGGCAGCAGAAATATTTTTTCAATGATGATGTCTGCCATCAGTCGGCTATGTCTTCCATTTCCATTTGGGAAGCAATGTATGCTCACCAGGCGATGTTTGAAACGAAGGGTTAATTCATCGGCTGAATAGGAACTATTGGTGATCCAAAATCGAGCATCATCGATTAAGTATTTTAATTCAATGGGTATTTCTCGTTTATCTGTACCAATGTTTTTATTGGTGGTTCGGAATGTGCCAGCCCAACTCCATACCTCACCAAACATTCGTCTGTGCAAGAGGCGAATAAATTCTTCACTAATGATAGATGCTTGCCTGAAGGAATGTTTCATGGTCCACTGAATAGCTTCTTCAATATTACGTTGTTCGCATTCATCCAATTCACTGCGCGTGGTGATCGTTGGAATAAGCAAGCCTTCTTTCTCTTCTTCTTCCAGCGGAGTCTGTCCGTCACTAAAATCTACTGTGAATCCCATAAAATTTTTGGCATTTCATTTTTTATGACAGCAACTCTCTCGCGTATCGCATCGTCGATTCTGCCTGCTGAATTTGCCTGATCTTCCAACTTCATAGTTTGATGTGTACGCATAACAATTTTCTTTGCCAGCGCAGTCGCTTTTTTTTCAATCAGTGCATCTAAAGAACCATCTTTTGGTACAAAGCCATACACCAATTGCATGTCCAGTGCATTGGCAACATCCTTTAATGACTTGATGGTGATGGACCCCTCCCTTTCTCGCCTTTCTATGTCCAGTGCAGCCTGCTTGGTTACATTTAATTTCTTTCCCAGCTGTTGCAATGACATGCCGAGAGCAGTACGAATAGATTTGATCCATCCGATTGGGGGAACAGGTATTGATTGGAGGGGGGATATCTCCAATAGCTTATTGTTAAGTTGCTGAAATTGTATAGATCGTTGCTTCATCAGTGCTCAATTGTATAGATAAATAAATGCAAAAGTAAATAAATATATTTACAAAAGTATAGAATAGTAAAATAATAGCATTACTTATACATTGAAAGCATATTTTCATAATCCCTTCTGGCAAGTTGCTTGTTTTCGGCATTTCCTCCGAAAACTCTTCCGCCGGGGGCGGAGACTTTGTGTAAAAAAGGGTTAGTAATTAATTTCCAATTGTCATTTTTGATGGAAGAAAAGAAGTGTAAGGACTAGTATAATAGGATTCTGGCGCATGGGATGATAGAGGTTATGGATAGATGAGTGATCCTATCAAGTCTCAATTTGAAGAGTAGAAAACGAGTGTTATTTGTTCCGATTTTGTCTGCCTCTAATTTGTTGATAAATTCGTCATATGCGAGTTGTTTTGATGCTCATCGGACTTTTTTTAAGTACATCTACTTTCTCTCAGAACAAGGAAGGAGATTTCTTTATTTTCAAAAAGGATTGGTCGGTGGCCAAAGACTTAGATTCTGCTGCTTATTTTATGCATTTGATTAAAGAAAATGACACTACTTATGTCTGCAGATATTACAATAAAGTTGGTCCACTAGTAAAGTGGGAAACATTTTATGATCAGGACTTGTCTATACCCAATGGTCGGTTTGCATGGTACAATGACCAAGGAAGGTTAGATAGTACAGGCATTACTTATCGGGGAAAAAAAGATCGTACATGGGAACATTTGTTTGATGATAGTAGTCGGGCAATTATTAAAAAAGAGTATAACAGGGGTAAGTTCCTATGGCAAGAAAATCACTTAATAAATATTATTCAGTATGCCAATGGTTCTATAGATTCGATGAATCGAAAAGGTTCTGTTACAAGAGGCGTATCTACAATTGATACAACAGATGTAATACAGCCAGCCGAATTTAATGGTGGGCTGAAGGGGTGGGGAAATTTTTTGGCGAGGGAATTGACGCCACCTGACCCTAAAATCCTTCAGTTGTTTCAAGATAATAAAGCTAGAGTGGTTGTTAGTTTTACACTGAGCGAAGAGGGAAAAATTTCAGATGTTTTCATATTTGAATCTGCAGAATGGTCCCTTGATTTAGAAAGTATTAGGGTGATTAGGAAAGGACGTGATTGGAGGCCGGCAACGAAAAATGGTAAGCCGGTTGAGTTTAATCACAGGCAGTCCATAACATATGTGGGGAGAATGAATTAAAGTTCACTGAACGACCTGAGGGATTCGCTGAATGTGTACTCTATAGAAAGAAAAATCTGCCCCCTTGACTATTTGATCTCGTACTCTTTTTCAATTTGTTGTAAAAGGCGGGTTGACATTTTTTGCAGGTCCATCAGGAAATTGACCTGGCTCTTGACATTGCCCTTCCTCTGGTGGCATAAATTTTTTAACAGCAGTTTGTTTTGGGCGGTGGATTCGGGAAAGCGGGCGTTTTGGGTATAAAAACTCCGGGTGAAAAGAATGCCATCATCAAATGTTCCATTGTTGGTATAATAGCCCGCATCAAAGAAAGTATTAATGGCTTTTGTTAATTCGGTTAAAACATCCAGCCCCCTGCTGTCAATGATAGTCACCCGCTTGTCGAGTAAATAGTAGTAATTCACTAAACTATCCAGCAGCTGCTCATTTTGTATTAATCGCAGATTACCGGAGGTTTTCATTTGTTCGAAAGCGGTATTGTAATACTCAAAATATCGTCCGGCACGTGCTCTCAATCCCATCAAGTAAAATTGGTCGGGCTCGTTCTTATAGGTATCTGTGTGCAATTGCGTTATCATTGAGTCCATTAGGTGATAGACACCGGACAAGTATTTTTTATATTGACTATAGAAGGCAGTATCTTTTTTCAGGTCTTTGTATACTCTTTCGATGTATTTTTTCTCACGCTTGTGTTCGATATAATGTTCGAGTTGTAATTCTGCAAGGAAGCCGCAAAAGACAGCCATGAACAACATAAAAAACTCCCAGAAATATTCTTTCCATCTCTTGGGATGGTGCGTGTGGTGATGAACTTCCATATTCGGTGGTTGAAAAAAGGGTGGATTAGAAATATGAACTGGTAAAAGAAATAAATATAAGATTTAATTTAGATAGAACAGGCAAAAGCAAAGTTGACTGATTGCGGAGATTTTATCACAATTATACTAATTATACCGTGTGCGCCAAAGGCGCGTCAGAGTTGAGGCTACGCCTATTTGTGACTTTCGTGCCGATCCACAACGGATTAAAATCCGTTGTTGTAGTATGTGTCGAGGCTACGCCTCTTTGCGAAGCGCTGCATTTTTAGCCCCGCTATGTATACAAATGATAGAAAAGGAAACTAGAAAATACCGAAATTCACAACTCAAACATTGTCTGTTAAAACGGGTACTTACATATCAATGCCGGGGATTTTGTTAACGATAGCGTTCTAACTTTATCATCGCCCCGGAACTCAATATAAGATGCGGTACTATCTATGCCGGTCATTTGTATGACCTTGAATTTTTGTTGCGACTCATTGAAGATGTCGTATTCGATATAAGATTTTAATGCACCGCCGGCGCCGCCATAATCCAGTTCTTTTGCAGCGGCTATTGTATATTTCTCCAGTACAGCACCTGCCTCATTGGTAATGAGCATTTCTTTTTTTGAAATTTTTACCTTGTAATTGACGTAACAGATTTTTCTAACTTCCTCATAGGTTTTAATCGGAGAATTGGCGGAAGGAATATATACCATTGAATCACTGCCGGATTTTTTCTCGGCAATTTCTTCCTGTACTACGCTAATCACCGAGTATCCTTTGTCCGGGTCGACTTTTGTTTCTTTCTTTTCAGAATTTGTATTGCAAGCGATAGCCAGGGAGACGGTTGCACTAAAGAGGAATAGTTTCTTCATGGATATTGTTTTCGGGAGGATGATTAATTGCTTACTACAATTTAGTCAATATTTTCATATTACAAGTATTGATGGCGGAAATCGAATGAGAAGAATCTGTATGAAAAAGCCAGTGTGATGCGCCTTTGGCGCACAATTCCTGGACCGTCTTTTATCAAGTAAAAATAAAAAAGTGTGAGTCGGAGGCCAAGTGTGAAGTTAATCCTCACACTCACTCTCACACTCACACTGCCCCTCGTGGTCCGCCAAAGGCGGAATGATCCTGGGACCCCTGATTATGATCGGAATCAGTAACTTTCCATTGATTGTCTTACTGTGATATAGGTTAACATTCTTAAATAGATTTATTTTAGTTGTCCATTTGTACTCAATAATTATCATAAAACTTGGCGAGAAACTTGGCGTGTTTTAAAGAACTAGTTTACAATTTGTTAAATTCGTCGGTATCATTAGAATTTAGACATTTTACAAGTAAGTAAACCATTAAAATAATAAATATAAAACTGTTTGATATTTGGGACACTTACATACAAAAAAAATGCGTACTTTTTGTTTATTCATATCTATTATCTCCATGCAATTGTTAAAAGCACAATTGCCTGTTATACAATATGACTCAGGTAAAGTAACAATCAATGGCATTGCTGTTTCAAAATCAACACCTAAATCTACACTAGAAGAATTATTAGGAAGTAAAGCTTGGTCTGGTAATTTGGCGCATATAGGTGATCCTATTACAGGAGATCGTTCAAAACAGCCTTTTAAATACACCTATATTTTTAAGGATCTAGGCATTAGCATAGGTTGGTATAATCGACCACCCCAAAATTTAGAATGCTCATTTGTAATACAAAAAAGTAAAGTTGATCATAAAAGAAGAAATGATAAAATAGTCGCTTTTCCTGGTAAAGTATTTATTGGTTCTTTATTATTTGATAAAAATTTAAATTTAAAAAACTTTGAAACTGAATCGAGTTTTAAAATCATAGCAATCAATATGGGATCGCCAGCATCTCCTTTCACATTAATCAGCTATCAAAATACTTTACTCAAATGTTATTTTGATACCGATGGGTATTTACTTATGTTTGGAACATATTTATAATTTTATTCTTCGCTAACCTTTAAGGAGTCCACCTTACTATTTTCCAATTGCCCCCCCCAAGAAATAATGAATTTAATCCCATGATGCATTTAGTGCAACTACATCACCAAAATTCTATGGCTTCGGGTCTTGCGATATAATCACACTTGTGTAATTGGAAAAATTAACTATTATTTTTTTCTGCCTCAGCTCCATTCCTTCTTTTCCTTCAAAAAACACAAAACCTGGCCAGAACTTGGCCGAAATAAAAAAGCAGCTATTAACTTTCGTTCATAACTGCTTGATTTTTAAGTGGGCCCACCAGGGCATGATCCTGGGACCCCCTGATTATGAGTCAGGTGCTCTAACCAACTGAGCTATAGGCCCGATCCGGAAGTAATTAACTGCCGGCGAATTGCAAAAATAACTAAAAGCGACTAATTTTCACTCCACACTTTAATCTGTGGTCCGCCAAAGGCGGAATGATACGCCTATGGCGCACAGGTCCTGGCACCGGCTATTTTTAAAAAAAGCCAGTGTGAGTATGAGGACATTTTCTTCCTCCACACTCCCGCTCAACCTCACACTGCTCCTCGTGGTACGCCTTTGGCGCACAGGTCCTGGCACCGGCTATTTTTAAAAAAAGCCAGTGTGATAGGCCTTTGGCGCACAAGGTTTGAGTTTGAGTATGATGACATTTTCTTCCTCCACACTCCCGCTCACCCTCACACTGCTCCTCGTGGTACCCCTTTGGCGCACAAAGTTTGAGTGTGAGTTTGAGGACATTTTCTTCCTCCACACTCCCGCTCACCCTCACACACCCACTCTGTAACAAAGACCCCCTGATTATGAGGGTTTATAGTGGTATTCTATACTTTTTATTTTATTGATAATCAATGGAATACAAGATTGAAAAAGATTTATATTTCTCCTCTTTTAACCCCATTTTTGTAAAAACTTGGCAGAGAAACTAGCAGGGATGTAGAACCTAATAACGCCTTATTTTAAGTAACTTTATAGTCAATTCTGAATATGAATATTGCACCAGTTTTACATAAAGCACCACTCAAGTCATTCGATGAAAAAATGAATGATCTGAAATATTGGTTAGCTCAACCTTTGGTAAAAAGAGTTGAAGCTGTGACATTTTTAATATCCCAAACTGTAGATTTAAAAACTACCAGATTAGATAAAACGCATGTTGTAAGAAGAAAACTTAAAGCATGACTTTAGCCCAAGATTTTGAAGACTTTGTTAAACTCCTTAATAAGCACCAAGTTGATTATATGGTGGTTGGTGGATACGCATTGGCATTTCATGGCAAACCAAGACATACAGGTGATTTAGATATTTGGATTAATAGTTCAGAAGCGAATGCTGAAAAATTAGTACTTGCCATAAAAGAATTCGGATTATCAAGTTTAGGATTAACAAAATCTGATTTTATGCAAGAGGGTTATGTTACACAAATAGGATATCCGCCACTTAGAATTGACATTCTGAA
>Ga0315900_10008785_pt1 | contig 12927 bp, 12 predicted proteins | sample LakEriMetagenome_FD_203521 | JGI IMG/M metagenome (GOLD analysis project Ga0315900, IMG submission 203521) | Freshwater fungal communities from buoy surface, Lake Erie, Ohio, United States - Buoy 12 MA114 | ecosystem: Environmental > Aquatic > Freshwater > Lake > Lake biofilm | place: USA: Lake...
AACATCCGTCTAAAAAAATTGTAGTTCAGTATGTTACACCATACAATGACAATGTTAATCATAATTACAAAATTACAAAACTGGGTGACTTTGATAAATTAATAAATGAAATTGAATTATGATTAGTTTTTTAAATGAAAATTACTACATAGATGTAGATGAACTAGAAAACCAAGTTAGTTTAGCGAAATCTAAAATTATTGTTCCGTCGGGTGAAACTGAAACTGAACAAATAAGCGTTACAAGATATGAAACATTTAAACTTTTACTAGATGTTGTATTAACAGAAAGAGAAAGTATTGACGAGTCTTTAGGATTGCATAGCGCAAAAGATTTGACAATACCATTCAAAATTTCTTTTAATACTTTATTATTAAATAAAATAATCAAAAAATTTTAAAAAATGGAATTAGAAAAAATTAAAAAAATTGAAGGTTCGATTCAAAACTTAAAGGACAAAACTGCTAGGATTTATCTTTTAGTTCAAGACACAAAAGGTAACCCTAAAGCATCGATAAAATACATTTATGATATCGCATTAACTTTGAAAAACTCAGGTTATAACCCTACAATTATTCATGAAACTAAAGAATATGATGGAGTTTCTTCTTGGTTAGGTGAAAAATATATGGAGTTACCTCACCAATCAATTGATGGTCAAAATTTAGCAATTTCACCTGAAGATATTATTGTTTTACCTGAACTTTACGGTCACGTAATGGAACAAATTAAAAACCTACCTTGTGGTAAAATTGTGATTTGTCAAGCATATGACCATATGTTAGAGACATTAGCCCCTGGAGTAACATGGAGTCAATATGGATTTTTTAAATGTATTACAACATCTGAAAATCAAAAAAAATACGTATCTGAGATTATGAAAAATGTTAGTATTGATGTATTAGCCCCGTATATATCTGAAGTTTTTTCTAAAAAAGATAAACCATCTAAACCTATCATCTCAATACACACAAGAGACCAAAGAGATACTGCAAAAATTATTAAAACTTTTTATTTAAAATATCCACAATATAGATGGATTACTTTTAGAGACATGAGAGGAATTAACATGGAAGATTTTTCTAAATTCTTAAAAGAATCATTTTTAAGTGTGTGGGTTGATAATGAATCGTCATTTGGCACTTACCCGTTAGAATCAATGCTTTCAGGGACGCCAGTTTTAGGTAAAGTTCCAAACATGATTCCTGAATGGATTTCAGAAGATAATGGTATATGGACAAACCAATTTAATGATATTGTTGACATCATCGGTAACTTTATACAAAATTGGTTAGAGGATAATATTTCAGAAACTCTTTATGAAAATATGGAAAAAACATCTTCACAATACACCGATAAATCAAAATTTGAGTCCTCAGTTTTAGATTTATTTAACGAATATTTTACAACAAGAGAAGTTGCTTTCCAAGAACAACTTAATAAACTAAATGTAATGGAAGAAACAAAATAATATTATGGAAAACAATTTAAACGTATCGGTAATCATTCCGATTAACTCATCAAAACAAAAAGATTTTGATTTATTTTTCGAAAGAGCTATTAAATCATTACAAATTCAAGATATTAAACCAGCTGAAATTGTAGTAGTTCACTCTGATGAAGACGGTTTAAAAAATTTATTAGATACTTTTGATTACAGTGGTCTAACAATTAACTTTATTGAAAATAAAGGTAAGGTAGATTTTTGTTCTCAAGTAAATCTTGGTGTTGAAAACGCTAAAAATGAATGGGTTAGTATTTTAGAATTTGATGATGAATACTCAACAATTTGGTTTAAAAATGTTAAAAGATTTATTAAGGCATATCCTGAAGTAGATGTATTTTTACCTTTAGTTGTGGATACCGATGAAAAAGGAATGTTTGTTGGATTTACGAATGAAGCTACATTTGCGGCTAGTTTAAACTCCGAAATTGGTTATTTAACTAACGATGTTTTAATGAATTATCAAAACTTCCAAACAAGTGGAATGGTTATTAAAAAATCAACATACACAGATAACGGAGGATTTAAACCGTCATTCAAGTTAACTTTCGTATATGAATTCTTATTAAGATTAACTTATAACTCAGCACAAATCATGACTATACCAAGAATTGGTTACAAGCACATGAATTTAAGAGAAGGTTCAATATTTTGGAGTTACAAAAATGGTCAAAACAAAATCACTGATGATGAAGTCTCATTTTGGATTGAGTCGGCCAAAAAAGAACATTTTTTCACATCAGATAGAAATATAAAATACGAACCACAAGAAGTATAATGTTTGTATCGTCAGGAACTGTATTAGAAGTTACTTACGAAGAGAAAAAGACGGAAAAAAAAGTAAAAAATAATAATTACTTCGATGTTCGTGAAGAAGAAGCGGTCAAGGCTTATATAATAGCTGAATCAAAACAAGAGAAAGAAGTTATATATAACCAATTCTTGAGAGACCCTCTTGATAAGATGATTGAATCAATCATAAGACGGTATAAACTTTATCGGAAAGATATGAATTACAATGATATTCATTGTGATACACATTCTTTTCTTATGACTAAAGTCGATAAGTTTAAACCCGCAAAAAACAAAAAGGCGTATTCTTACTTTGGGACTATATGTAAGAATTATTTAATGGGTCAAATTTTAAAGGACCAAAAAGAGACAAATAGAAAAATATCATATGAAGACATATCCGGTACGTTAGAAAACAGGCCGGATATGGTTTACTATTTAGAGTTTGAAAAAATTGATGCTGAAAAAATAATAGACGTTTTTCTATCAGATTTAAAAAATTATGTAAACGATACTGATTTACAAGATAATGAAAGTAAATTAGGATTTGCTTTAATTGAACTTTTTGAAGATTATGGAAATATTTTTATAGGAAATGATAATAACAAATTCAATAAAAATATTGTTCTTCTTACATTAAGAGAAATGACTAATTTGAATACCAAAGAAATCAGAACTTACTTAAAAAAATATAAGACATTATATTTAGACACTTTGAGAAAAATACATAATCAATAATAAAATATTTATTGATATGAATAGAACAAGAAAAAAAGAAATTAATCTAAACAAAGATTCTGTATTAGGGTTAATGCAAGAAATTTATAATGAGTTAGTTGAGCAAAGAGCAACTGCCATTAGAATTCAAAATAAGATGTTAGCATTATTAAAAGATGCCGAAGATATGACGGTTATTGGTCCTGTAATTAAGGAGCAACAAAAAATTATTAACGACACAATTGAAAAGAAATTAACGTTATCGAAGCTCCAATCAACTATTTGGGAAAAATCTAATAACTCAAAAGAAGAGTCTTTTAGTTTATCGGATATGGATGAAGATACTTTACAATCCCTTATCAAAAAAGATGTAGATAATAACAAAGGAGAAAATTACAAATTATAATGGGACTTGACCTTCAAAACGATTACGACAAAGCCAAAAGTAAAATTAGTGCCTACAAAACAACAGTAGAAACTAAAAAAACAAAGGTGCTGGAAAAAAAAGAAAACGCAACCACATCATTAGATAAAAAAAAGAGTGATGTTATAAAACAAATTAGTGAGATTGAAAATAAATCTAAGGAATTTGTTAACAAACAAAAAAACAACATTAAAAGTGAAGTTAAAAATCAACTAGAACAATTATTAGATTTATTTAAAGAAACATTTCCTCCATCTGAAAATAAAGCCTTAGACTCCCTAAGAAGAGTATTTTTAGAAGCGGCGGAAAGTACAAAAGGTAAAGTTAAAAGTATATTGGTTGATGAAATTGTATCGACATTAGGTTGTTCAGAAGAACAATCATATCAAGATAAAGTAGGTCAAGAAATTTATATTAAAGTAAGTCAGATTGATTTATTTAAAAAACTTATTTTTTCTCCTGAAGAGAAGGCGGCAAAGTATTATTATGAAACTAAAAATACTTCAGTAGGTGCAATACCATACAGTTTAAATAGGGAGTTATATAATAGATTACAAAATTTAGGTCAATCATACCAAACACAATACGGTAGTCAGTATTTTGGGGCATCAGGACAACAATTGTTTGATATTGAATATGTTCAAAGTTACCCATCAAATAACCCAACAAATTTTGGGGATTATTACAAAATAGTTTTATCACAACAACCAAATAACACAAACACTGTTATTGATTTCTTACAGGATTATTATGAAAGTATAGAAATTTTAGGTTTAAATACAATCTATGCGGAAATGTTAAATAATCTTTTTGGTGGATTAGATTTTAGTTTAGGGGTCTCAACCGATAAATTAAGAGAGGAAAAGAAATTTGACTTAATTATAAAAAGAATAATGGGTATTTGCTCCGACCCAACAAAAAAAATAGATGTAGGTGGAACAGCTAAATTGAATGATTTAGATTTAATCGATGACTCATTTTTTGAAATTTCTAATCAAGAATTAAGAGGGATTGAAAATGACATCAATAACATCACATCAGGGTTAGTTGAGTTTGAGTCATGTGATAATGTAAAATTACCAATTAATACTCAAGGTATTTTTAGTTCATTAGACCAAATAATAAATGAAAATACAATATCGGGTAAAGTGGATGCAATGGAGGCGGCTCTTGATGAATTATCAAAAGACCCCAATTGGACTAACTTGGTTCCCGGTTTAGGTATTGATTTAAATATAAAGGCAGATATAGATTTAAATGTTATTACTCAAATGGCTAAAGTAATATACAGAACAGTGTTATCACCTAAAGTTATGTTGGGGTTTTTAATAATGGTAAAGGCGATAAATAGTAATATTTCACAAACTTTAGATGACGCTTACGATGATTTAACCGAATTCATGAAAACATTTAGAAATTTTAATGTGAATATGATAAGGAAAATTTTTGCATTATTTGTTGAGGAACTTTTTACTATTATAAAAAGAGATATAAAAAAATTAGTTGAGCAACTTATTCAAGACATTATAAAAGAAGCTAAATCAAAACAATTACTTATGTATTCATCTATTTTATATGCATTATTAATATTAGGTGAAGCATTTATTGATTTTAGAAATTGTAAAAGTGTTGTTGATGAAATATTAAAACTTTTAAATTTAGGGTTAAACCAACTTAATATTGGGTTACCGTTATTTGCATTAGCATCGTCTAAACTATTAGGTGGAGTGTCAGATACAAGAGCCTTTGCAAATGCAATTGAAAACTTACAAAAATCAGGATTGCCGACAGGAGATTTACCTGATGGAAGTCCTAATTTTATGAATAACGCATTTAAAGGTATAATTGGGGGTATGAATAAAGAACAGGCGGAAAATGGTAAAACTGAAGTTTACCTACCACCATTAAAAGTAGTTGTTCCTGGACTTGCAGGTCCTGGTATAACAAAACCATCTAGAGGAAATGGTAAATCATATTAATATGGAATCTAAAGAAATAAAAGACGTATTGGAAAATTATAAAAATAAACCTAACCAAAGTTTGACCGAAGTTATGGATTATTTAAAAAATGATTTTGATAGCACAAAGGAGTTAATTATTAAACTAACCCACCATCTGGATATTACGGAAAAAGAATATAATAAAATTTACGAAGAATATAAAAAAAGAATAAATGGCTAATAATTACATAGACGGACAACAAATATTTTTTGGCACGTGTCTTGGAAGTGATGACCCTTTGATGTTGGGTAGGGTTCGTGTTTTACCTGAGACTATGAATGAAGCGTCATTGGCAAATTCAAATTCTAAATTTGATGAGAACTCAACTGACCCAAATAAAAATGGCCCTTGGTCCGATGTTGACCCATTTGTTTATTTACCATTGTTACCCTATTTTGTGAATCAAGTTCCAAAAAAAGGTGAAAAGGTGATGTTATTTTATTATAACACAAACACAAAAACAGGTAGAAATAAATTCTACATGATTAGTACTTTTTCATCACCAACAACTATTAAGTTTGAAGATGCATCTTCTTCACAAACAAGATTAAATTCAGGATACGGTAATTCATCAAAAAAATTACCACCAATTAAAAATCAAAATGGAACTTATAAAAATGAAAAAAACAAAGGCGTATTTCCTGAACCTGTAGATATATCTTTAAATGGTAGAGATAGTGCCGATTTAATTTTAAAAGAAAGTGAAGTATTACTAAGAGCGGGAAAACATAAAAATTTCTCAACAGGTCAAATACCTGAAGCCGATAGTAAAAGAGCTTTTTTACAATTATCAAAATATGATACTGATATTACTTTTGGTAATGCCGAAAGTAAAACAAAATTAGTTCAAAATAAAACCCCGATTAAATACCTTGTTGAATATGACGTATTAAACCCTGAAAATCAATTTTCAGCATTTACGGGTGTTTTATACATTTACCAACTAAGAACTGAAAGACAGGCGGAAAAAACTTTGACAGGTAATTTTAATGTAACTACTAATATCGATTTAACAGGGACAACAGATGGGGTCCAATTAATAAGAATGATTAATTTTCCAATAGGTTTAAGTTTAGATGAACTTTCAACTCAGATTAATCAAAGATTAAGAAGTATTATAACAGACCCATCAACAACATTATTATCACCAACAGTTCAGAAAAATCAACAATACCCGTTTTATTATAGACCATCTAAAAAGATTTTTAATTTAATTACTAATCCGGTTTCAGGTCAATTTATATCGTCAGCAAATATGGCAAAATTAACATCGATGGTTAAAATATCAAGCGCCGATAAGATTCCTGGTTATGGTTTAGTTTTAGATTCAAAATTATCACCAAACATCCCATTTGAAAAACAAAGTTCAGCATATGCCCCATCAACTTCTAAACTATCCGAAAATACTGTAGCATTATTAGGTGGAACTAAACTATACTTGTTATCTAATGAGACATCAATTGAAGGTAAATCTCAAATAAACTTCAATAAAGGTATATATGGGTTTGAACAAAACGATTTAATTGATGATATTGAGCCAAATACATCATCAATGGTTAGAGGTGAGGAGTTATTAGAATTACTTCAACTCATTGTTAAATTCTGTATTACACACGTTCACCCTTACCCCGGATTACCTCCAACACCAACAACAGTTGATGGAACGACAGTTGACGATTTATTATCAAATATGTTAAATGCTTATCAAAAAGTTTTGAATAGTAATATTCGACTTAACTAAGTATTTATAGATAAAACAAACATGTCAATTTATAGGTCTTATTTTAGTAAGTCAAATACGATATTATATAACTCATATACTAATACGGGTAGAAATCCTATTGTTGAGTTATTTTATGGTAATTTAAGTAACTCAGCAACACCTACAGGTTTTAGTAGATATATATTCAATATTGATTTGTCAGGTCTAACTGCAAACTATAACAATAAAGTAATTGTAACAGGTTGTAGTGTTAACCCAACACATACTTTAAGAATGACAAATACTTCTTTTTTTGATAATGAATTATTAAACGATAAAACAAGTCAAGGTAGAAGGAGAGCAACCTCATTTGACTTACAACTATTAAGAATACCAAAATATTCAGGTTCAACGGGGGCAGTTCAAACTTGGGATAGTGGTGTTGGTTATGATTATTATGATTTTGGAGTTACAAATTTTAACGATAGGTCATTTTCTAATAGGCCATCAAATTGGTTTCAAACAACAACAATATCAGGGTGGTCAACTCCAGGTATATATAACAACACAAATTCATTAACAGGTTTAACGGGATTAAATTATTCAGCACTTACTGTCGTTGATACACAACATTTTGAATACGGTAATGAAGATATTGAGTTCAATATGACCAATGAAATAAATTCAATATTAACAGGAGGAACAACTGCACCTGCGGGATGGATAATTGCCTACCAACCATCTGTTGAAAATATTTCAGGATTAACTGAGAATTATTCAGTTGGGTTCTTTTCTCCACATACTCAAACATTCTACGAACCATTTTTAGAAACAAACTATAATGACTTTATTGACGATGATAGGAATACTTTCTATGCTGGAAATGTAAATAACCTATACCTATATGTTTATGAAAATGGAAATGCGGTTAATTTGGATTCTAATCCTACTGTAGACATTTTAGATAGTAATGAAGACCCAATACAAGGTTTCACAGGTTTGACTACGTGTCAGGTCACAAAAGGGGTATATAAAGTGGTTGTAAATGGATTAACAGGAACAACAATTCCATGTTTATATTATGACCTATGGAAAGGACTATCAATTAATTCAACATCAATATCTAACGTTCAAAATGAATTTGTAATGTTAGCTAAGAATGGAAATTACACAATAGGTTCCACAACAAATAGTCCTAAAATATACGGGTTTTCTTACAGTGGTATTAAACAAAATGAACAGATTTTAAATACAGACGTAAGAAAAGTTGACGTTACTATCAAACAAGCATATAGTCCAAATAAAGTTTTAAATAATATTGAGGCGTATTACCGAGTATATGTTAAAGAAGGTGGTAATACTGAAGTCCAAGTTCAAGATTGGACAAGAATAAATAAAACTCCTGATTCTTACTACTTTATATTTGATACTACAGACAAGATACCTAATGAATATTTTATTGATTTAAAGGTGGTTTCTGATAGAAATATAGATACTTATAAAAGGGAACTTCAGTTCCAAATTGTTAATAAAAAATAATTATGAAAAATTTAGATTCAATTATTAAAAAAGTTTTAAAAGAAGACCACGATATGAGGTCTAATAGATATATGTTCTTTTCTAATTTAGAACAAATAAGAAGACAATGTGATTTGTTATTAGACTTAGACCAATCGATGGTTGAAGGTATTTTAGATAATGGCCATGATTGGGCTCAAGACCATATTGCCGAAGCAAAAAATAACATGGACCAAGTATTTGATTTTATTATGAATGAATCAAAAAAAGATGGTATGGAACTTTCTATGAATATTGATGACAAAGATATGGTAATGGGTGAAGGTAGAAAAAAAACAGGTACTAAGCTATGTGCTCGTGGTAAAGCAGCAGCTAAATCTAAGTTTGACGTTTATCCTAGTGCATATGCAAATGGTTATGCGGTTCAAGTATGTAAAGGTAGAATGCCAGGATTAGATGGTAAAAAACATTGTTCAGGTGCTTATTGTTAAAGCGAACTTAAAATATTTTTAATAATTTTTTCTAAGGACTCATTTTGGGTCCTTTTCTTTTTTGGTTTGTATGAAGTCATCACAGGTTTTTGACCTTTACCCGATTGTGGGTCATTTTTTTCAGCTTTTCTTTTTTGAGCACATGCCGCTCTTTTAGCCGAATCACTCATTTTACCTGCAACACCTGAGGCTCTACATTTGGGGTAAGCTCCTTTTGAAGTGTCAGGTCTGCCACAAGGTGGATGTTTACCATCAACCTTTCTACAAATATTCACCCATGGTCCTTTTGGTTGACTAGACCCTTTTGGTTTTTTCTTTTTACCAAACCAAACAGCTAAATCTTCGTTTATAGTATGAGCTCCGTGAATATCTAATTTATAAGAACCATCTTTATTAGGTTCCCAATGACCAACATACCCTTTTTTATTGTCTTTAAGTGTTTTTTGTTTTTTACTATGATTAAATATACTATCTACAAATTCAGTATATGGGTCTAATTCATTTTTTTTCCATTTTTTTAAACCGACGGAAACAGGTCCATTGTACATTCCTGCACTTGTTGAGGTTGATGTTTCGTTTAAATTAATACTATCTAATTCAACCCACTCTTTAATTGGGACGATATTTTTATTTTTACCCGGAAATTGATTTATTGGATTCCCCTCAGTATCGCTAAAAGTTGCATCGGGGTGTTTTTTAATAAAATTATATATCTTTTTTGCCATTTTTTCTTCTTTACCTATTTGTTTTTTACTTCTTTCCATTTTACCATCATATGAATCATACGCTAAATCGGGACTTTTGTACTTTGAGTCTTCTATAGTAAACGGGGCTAAAATGTTTTTTTTAAAATATCTTTCACCTGGCATTAACGGAGCAATATAACTACCTCGTGAACCACCAGTGACCGTAGCCTCATTTATTTTTTTTCTCATAACTATAAATATCCATAAAATAAAAAAGGTCAGATTACTCTGACCTTTTCTTATTCTGTTTTTAATTGATTATCTCAATTCTCTCAAGTCAAATGTTCTAACTCCATCAACTGTGATACGTCCGTAGAAACGGTTGTTAACCATTTTCTTAGCGTATCTTGTCATAATACCTTTGATAGGTGTAAAGTTGAATGGGTTATACATTGTAGGTGTTAATTGTAGAGGAACATATGGTGCGTAAACGTAACCAGTGTCTAACAATGATGTACCTTTGTGTCCTAACAATACTGTGTTTGCTGGGAAGTAAGGGTCACGGTAAACTTGGTAACGACCTGCCAATGTACCAACTCTTTCAATACCCATGTTGTATTGGTCTTGCTCAGGAGACGCGTTAGATACGTGGAAGTATTCTAAATCGTCAAAGATAGCAGAAATCTCAGAAGATACAACAATCCAGTTAGCACCACCTCTTAATGTAGACTTGTGGATTTGTGCTGAAATTTGGTTGATTGCTGTAATCAAAGTTTGATTCCAATCTTTTTGAGTGTATTGAGTTAATGGGTTAGCAGAAGTACCTCTCTTCCATCCGTTGTAATCCCAACGTAAGTTCCAAGCCGCTCCTTTACGTAAGTCACGTAAAATTTCACGGTCAATCTCTGCTGCCACTTGCTCAGATAATAAAGCTGTTAATTCAGCTTCAGCATCGATGTTGTGGAATGCAGAAACGTCTTGTGCCAATTCTGGAGACCATTGTGCTCTTAGTTTTCTTTCTGTAACAGATACAGTAACTGACTCAAGGTCAAAAGAAACTTCACCAATTCTGTCTTCAAATTCTAACTCTTGGTATACTCTATAAGTACAAGTAAATTGCCCTGTAGATGCCGCTGCAAAAGTTGTAGTCAAACCTGAATAACCATCAATTGAGTTAGCCCCAACTGCACATGGTACTTGTAAGTCAACTTCTAAATAGATATAACCTGCAGCATCACAAATATTATCATAAGAACCTCCATTTCCAGGATAGTTTCCGCTGTAGAAAGTAGTAGATTGCTGAGAACCATATTGAACAATACCTTTACCGTATTTTTGAGTTACAACTCTGAAAAGAAGGTCAGAAGAACCTGCTCCTGAGAACGCTCTTTGAGGTGCACCTACTCCTGTTAATGCGTTAACTCTTAAATCAGAAAGGAATGATTCGTTATCCATTTCTTGACCATCAGGACCAATTAATTTACCAGCACCTGCAGAAGAGAATCCAGAAAGAATTAAAAGTACTTTTCTGTATTCACCAGCCGCATACGCGGACTCTACTAATTGACCATTACTCCAAGATACTGTAACTGCAGATTTAGTAATTGCAGAATAAGTACCTTTTGAATAATCAAAAAGACCAGCCGGGTCTAATGTTGGTTCAGAACCTTCATAGAATCTATCATAAAGGTTTTTGTCATTTGCACCATAACCAGCTTGTGCTTGTGCTGCAGTTGGTCCTCCATCTGCACCAATAGGTGCGAAGTGTTCGTTTGACCCTAACGCATAACTTTGGATTTTAGGTACAAAGTAGAACAATTTACCGATTGGTAAGTTCATAGCTTGTACAGATACTAAATCATTAGCCAACAATTTAGAGAATACACGTCTTACGATAGGGAAAACTACAGTTTCGAATGAACCTGAGCTATCCGTAGAAGCCGCTTCGTTGATTAGGTGAGATGCTTGGTTCTCATATAACTGAGCCATGTTCTCTTTTACGTGTCCTTTAAGACCTTCTAGGAATCCTAATTTATCCCATTTGTTAATTGTATCTTCTTTGATAACTTTAAGGTGTTTTAACCCGATGTTACCAACAAGACCTGATTCTAATAATGCTCCCATTTTATTTTTTTTAATTTGAGTTTATTTGTTTATTTTATTTTTGCCATTAAATCTCTCATTCTTAAGAATTGAGGATTTTCATAAGTTTTACTTTCAATTAGATTAGATGCTGAACCATTAGATGGAGTTTTTACAACTTGTCTTTGAATAGATTCAGTAACAACGTCTGATGAACCGTTTCCGTCAAGTTCAGATTTAATCGTCTTGTAAAGTGATTTAGATTCTTTGATAGTTTCAACATTATCAAATCTTCTAAGGATGTTTATTTTTTCTTGTTTTGTTGTTGAGTGTTCAGTGAACAATCTTGTAGAATAAGCCAAGTTAGAGTTAAATACTGCAACTTCATTTAATTTATTTCTGAAAAAATCTAAAGCTTTTTTATATTCTTCATTTTTTTCTTTTAACAAATTAAGTTCTTTGTTGTAAGATTCTTTTCTTAGTTGGCTTGGTGCTGCTACTCTGTCTCTTTCGGCTCTTCTTTTGTAAGTCATAGTTCTTGACGCCTCGGCGGTTTCAGTTGGTACGATGTCGTCAACATCCATTAAACCTTCTGTGTAATCATCTTCCATGTAGTCTCCTTCCATGTAGTCTCCTTCCATGTAGTCTCCTTCCATGTAGTCAGATTCCATTTTATAATCATCTACCATTTCTTCGTCCATCCATCCTTCCATGAATTCATCATCCATTTCAGATTCAGTTACACCATGCTTAAGTTTACCATATGAAAATTTAGGACCTTTACCTTTTTTCTCAGATTTAATTCCGTTTTTCATATCTTCATCGAAACCTTTGTTATTAACTGATGATTTAGACATTCCATTTCTCATTTTGCCGAATCCCATTCCTTTTGGTTTCATAGACTCACTAACTTCCAATTCGTAAATTGTTTCGTCTTCGTCATCAGATTCATCCATTTCGTCATACGATTCGTCTTCGTCATCAGATTCGTCCATTTCGTCATAAGATTC
>Ga0315900_10008786_pt1 | contig 12926 bp, 16 predicted proteins | sample LakEriMetagenome_FD_203521 | JGI IMG/M metagenome (GOLD analysis project Ga0315900, IMG submission 203521) | Freshwater fungal communities from buoy surface, Lake Erie, Ohio, United States - Buoy 12 MA114 | ecosystem: Environmental > Aquatic > Freshwater > Lake > Lake biofilm | place: USA: Lake...
ACAATTCACGACTGGTTCCCGAACTGGGACTATTACGGTGGATGGCACGATTTCCGCTCAAGGGACCAGTAAAATCACCCTGAACGGCACCACCGGCAACACGCTGGCGGTGGGCGATGTTTTCACCATTGCGAATGTCTATGCGGTGAACCCGCAAACTCGTGAGTCAACCGGCTCGCTGCAACAGTTTGTTGTTACTGCTGCCAACACTGCCGCCGGTAGCAAATTCACCGACGTTTCCATTTTCCCGGCCATCTATACCTCGGCGCATGCTCTGGCCACGGTGGATTCGTTCCCGCAGAACCTTGCTGCAGTAACCTTCCTTGGGTCGGCCTCCACCCAGTACCCGCAGAACCTTGTGTATCACAAGGATGCAATCACGTTTGCCACCGCTGACCTTCTCCTGCCGCAAGGCGTGGATATGGCCTCGCGTGCTGTGCATAACGGCATTAGTCTGCGAGTGGTTCGCCAATACGACATCAACAACGACCGCATGCCTTGCCGTATTGACGTTCTGTATGGCTACAGCGTTATCCGTCCGCAAATGGCTTGCCGTATTTGGGGTTAAGCTTGCATCGGGGGCTTCGGCCCCCGTTATAAACAATTTGAAAGGAATTAATCATGGCTCTTCCTAATGGCGCAGGCGGTTATCAAGTCGGCGATGGAAATCTTGGAGAAGTTAGTTTTTACAACACCGAAGCCCCTGCCGCACTGACTGGGGCATCCGTAACGATCACTGCCGCTCAATTGGCCGCAGGCATGTGCACAATGGATCCGGGCAGCACTAGCGCGGGCACTTACGTGTTCCCTACTGGAGCTCTTCTGGATGCAGCATTCCCCAGCCTTAAAGTAGGATCCACGTTTGATTGTTCGTTCATCAACATTGGCGATGACGCAGGGAATGATGTGACATTTCAAGCGGGCGCTGGAAATACGCTTGTTGGAAACGACATCATTCAGGACGCGCTGACTAAAACGAACAATACGTCTGGAACCTTCCGATTCCGCAAAACTGGCGATGCGGCATATACGATTTATCGCATTTCCTAAGCAGGCATGGGGGCTTCGGCCCCCTTTTTGAAAGGATAAAATATGCCTAATACGAAACCAGTAGGGGTGGCCTACTCTGATCCGGAGCTGGTGGCAGGCACGACCATCACGGGCGCGTCTGTTGTGGGCTCCACTCTTGACTCCACTAGTAAAGTTGCCAGCAATCTGCAAAACGGGTTTTCAATCACTCAGCAAGGCGCCACGATTGCCACTACCGGCAATAGCGACATTTTTGTTATCGCTCCTGCTGCTGGCACTTTGTCTGTTGCTAGATTCTCAGGAGTTGATGCGCTGACGGCAAGCGATATTAACTACCTGACGTTTTCAATCACTAACCTTGGGCAAGCTGGCGCAGGATCTGCGGCAATGCTGGCCGCAACGGATGCCAACACCACCAAAGCCACTGGCGGCACTGGACTGGCAGCAAACACTCTTCGCAGTCTGGCGTTGAATGGAACTGCCTCTAATCTTGTTGTAGCGGCTGGAGATCGCATCCGCGTGCGTGCGGCAGCAACTGGAACTTTGGCAAATACTGTCACGTTTCCGGTTGTAAGCCTTACCTTCTCGGTGTTGTAAAAAAAAGGGCTTCGGCCCTTTTTATAAACATGAACATTTACCTAAAACATCCAATTCATGGCCATAAAGTGGCTACCATGGAAATGGAAGCAGAGTTCGACGAGTCAAACGGATGGGTGCGGTATAATCTTGGCGATCCGGAAGATGAAGAAGAGCTTCCAGAAATACAAAATCAACTGCAGGTAAAACGGCGCGGCAGACCGCCAAAATCGGCGGCATAGGGGGAAGCATGGCAACGGCTGGCGATCTTATTAACGGGGCTCTGCGCTTGCTTGGCGTGCTGGCTGAAGGGGAATCTCCTTCCGCGGAAACCTCAGCCGATGCTCTCAATGCCATGAACCAAATGATTGATTCATGGAATACGGAACGGCTTTCCGTATATAACACTCAAGATCAAATTTTTAACTGGCCCGCTGACGAGATCACTCGAACTCTTGGGCCCACTGGCGATTTTGTTGGGAATCGTCCTGTTTTGCTGGAAGATGCAACATATTTTCGAGATCCCAGCACCAACGTATCGTTTGGCATCAAGTTCATCAATCAACAGCAATATGACGGCATTGCGGTAAAGACGGTCACCTCAACTTATCCTCAAGTGATTTGGGTCAATATGACCATGCCCAATATCACAATGACCATTTACCCTAAGCCCACAAGGCTTCTGGAATGGCATTTTGTTTCTGTTCAAGAGCTAACACAGCCTGCAACACTGGCAACAGATATTGTTTTGCCTCCTGGATACTTGCGAGCGTTTCGTTATAACTTGGCGTGCGAACTCGCACCTGAGTTTGGGGTGGAGCCTTCTCGCCAAGTGCAGCGCATTGCCATGACTTCAAAACGCAACATCAAGCGCATTAACAATCCTGACGACATCATGAGCTTGCCGTATTCGCTGGTGGCGACTCGTCAGCGGTTTAACGTGTATGCGGGCAACTATTGATGAAAACCCCCATTCTCGGCTCCAGTTACGTTGCGCGCAGTGTCAATGCTGCCGACAATCGCATGGTCAATCTGTTCCCCGAGATTGTGCCAGAAGGGGGCAAAGAAGCTGCATTTTTGCAACGTGCGCCAGGGTTGCGCTTGCTGGCCACTGTTGGCGCTGGGCCAATTCGCGGATTGTGGGCATTTGGCGGGAATGGATATGCAGTCAGCGGCAGCAAACTTTACAAAATCAGCCCCGCTTATGTGGTGACTGAGATTGGAGATGTCAGCGGATCCGGGCCTGTGTCGCTTGCCGATAATGGCACGCAACTTTTTATTGCCTGCAATGGGCCGTCGTTTATTTACAACGACAACACCGGAGTGTTTCAACAGATTACTGACCCAGATTTTCCTGGAGCAGGTTCCGTTGCGTATCTTGATGGATATTTTGTTTTTAATGAGCCAAACACTCAAAAAATTTGGGTTACAAGTCTTCTTGAAGGCACTCAAATTGACCCGCTGGATTTTGCCAGCGCGGAAGGGTCGCCAGACAAAATCATCGCACTAATTGTAGACCACCGCGAAATCTGGGTGTTTGGCGACAATTCTGTTGAAGTATGGTATGACGCAGGAAACGCTGATTTTCCTTTGTCAAGAATCCAGGGGGCTTACAATGAAATCGGATGCGCTGCCGCTTATTCTGTTGCAAAACTAGATAATGGGCTATTTTGGCTTGGTTCTGACGCTCGCGGGAATGGCATTGTATATCGCGCTAATGGCTACACTGGACAGCGAATTTCTACACACGCGGTAGAGTGGCAAATTCAACAGTACAGCACCATTTCAGACGCGATTGCCTACACCTACCAACAAGACGGGCATGCTTTTTATGTGTTGACCTTTCCAACAGCTAACGCAACGTGGGTTTATGACGTATCTACTCAGGCATGGCATGAGCGTGCCGGGTTTTCGAACGGGCAATTTACTCGGCATCGCAGCAATTGCCAGATGAATTTCAACAGAGAAATCATTGTTGGCGACTACGAAAACGGCAAGTTGTATGCGTTTGACTTGCAAAAGTACAGCGACGACGGGGCTGTGCAAAAGTGGCTGCGTTCTTGGCGTGCGTTGCCGACCGGACAAAACAACCTAAAACGTACCACGCAACACATGCTGCAGCTTGATTGCGAATCCGGAGTTGGGATTGATGGGACAGGACAAGGCATAGATGCTGAAGTAATGCTACGATGGTCTGATGACGGCGGGCATAACTGGAGCAGCGAACACTGGCGCAGCATGGGAAAGATCGGCCAAACCGGAAGACGAGTTATTTGGCGAAGGCTTGGGATGACCATGAAGCTTCGTGACCGAATATATGAAATCAGTGGGACTGACCCGGTAAAAATTGCCATTATGGGCGCGGAGCTGATTGCGGAACCTACGAATGCCTAGCCCATTCAACATCACCAACATTCCAGCACCTAGGGTTGATTTTATTGATCCTCGAACGGGCTTGATGGCTCGGGAATGGTATCGATTCTTTTTTAACCTGTTTAACCTGACAGGCGCAGGCAAGAACGAGACTTCTCTTTCTGATCTTCAGGTGGGGCCGCCAGTTTATGACTTGGCTGGAATCGTCAAAGAGCAATCAGACGCCAGCGTATTAGCTGGGCAAGTAAGTGGCATAGAGTCTCAATTTGCTGAGATTGAAAAACGCATTCAAGGGCTAGAGGCTGAACAAAAATCTAGTCTATTTTTAGAGCTTGTAAAAGACCTTGAAGGATTGCAATCTGCGCCACCGGCTTATGTTGTCAATGAACTGGAAAAGCGGATTGACGCATTGGAGTCTATGCCTGTTGCTCAAGGCATAACGGAAGCGATCAAAAGAATTGAAGCTTTGGAATGCGCTCCAGTGTCTCAGGTGCATGTAAAAAAAGCCGCCTATGGTTCTTTTTACGACACTACCACGCAAACTGCTGCAGCTATAAATACAGCTTATGCAATGACATTTAACTCCACGGATTTGTCATTTGGATGTTATGTTGGCTCTCCCACCTCCAGGGTTTATGTTGATTCAACAAGTATTTACAATATCCAATTCTCCGCGCAGTTAGACAATACGTCTGGCGGAGATCATGCGGTTTATATTTGGCTAAGAATTAACGGAACAGACGTATCAAATTCTGCTGGGCAAATACAAGTAAAAAACAATAATGGATATGTAATTGCCGCATGGAATTATGTTCAATTTTTGAAAAGTAATGATTATTTTGAAATAATGTGGGCAGTTTCTGATACTGCTGTGCGAATTTTAGCGCAAGCGGCTGCCGCACCTGTTCCGGCAATTCCTTCCGTTATTTTAACGGTTACTGACAACATTCTTGCACAGGTCGATCATGGCTAATCTTTCTCCGCTGCCGAAGCTGCAATTCTTTGATGCTAATGGCAATCCACTTTCAGGTGGCAAACTTTATACATATGCCGCCGGAACAACTACGCCGCTTGCTACTTATACGGACAGCAGCGGTGCCACACCAAATGCCAACCCTGTTATTTTGAACAGCCGCGGGGAGGCTTCTGTGTGGCTTGGCGCGAATAACTATAAATTCAAACTTTCAACATCGACGGATGTTGAAGTTTGGACAGTAGATGACATTGCCAGCTATAACTACGAAGTCTTGCAATCTCTTGCTGCATCTGGAGGTTCCAGCTTAATTGGATTTCTGCAATCCGGTAGCGGGGCAGTCTCAAGAACGGTGCAGTCAAAACTCAGAGATGTTTTTAACGTCAAAGATTTTGGAGCCGTTGGAAACGACACCAATGAAACCTCGGCTTTAATCAACGCTTTGGCTGCAGCTAGCGGAAACATTTTGACTTTTGAGCCTGGCAAAACATATCGAGCCACTTCGTCATTAGTAGTGCCTGCCAATACAACTATTGAACTCAATGGCAGCACGCTGAAATTTGTCACAACAGGCGCCACAAAGAATCTTGACTTGAGGTCTGGTGCGATTGTCCGTAACGGCAAAGTAAAAAATTCTGGCTCTTCTTTTGCTGGCAGCGGAGATTATCAATGCCCAATTATTATCGGTGAATATGGAAGTGGAATCGGGTACAACAACATCATTCTTGAAAACCTGACCATCGAAACCGCTTGCCCAGATGGCAATGGAATTATGGTCACTGGCGAATCATATGATGTTTCTATAAGAAACATTGATTTTCCAGATTCTGCATACATGATGATTCCGATTCTGTTGCATTGGGGTGGGGCAAATGCCCCTTCTAGCGGCACTTTTCATCCACATAACATTTCAATTGAAAACATAAACGTAGGGGCAATGACTTATGCCACTGCAAGTGATGCAGGGCAAATTCTTGTGTCTGGTTGCTATAACGTCAACATAAAAAACGTAGATATTAAAGATGCTCACACTGCTGGGCTTTATATTTACAGCGGGGATTATGGTTTTTATTATGCCAATGCTGCAATTAAAGAAGCTGCAAATACTGGTATTACCGTAAAGAATTTTTGCGTTCAAACATCTGACAAATATGGGTGTGTGATTCGTGGTGATGCCCCAATGGCGCCCGGAGTTCCGATATACAAAATCCCAGCTTTAATTGAAAACTTGCAAATTTTGTCAGCTGTAGATAATGGAATTGAACTCAAATATGCACAAGACACTAAATTTGTGAATTGTTTGGTGGCAAATGCAGCCAATGGTATTGTTTCTGATACAGCAAACTGCCAAAGGATTTATATCCTTGGCGGGGTGTTTAGAAATTGCACTGACGATGGAATTTTCTTAAAAAATAATGCAATTGATTGTGTAGTTAATGGTGCTCATTGTTATGCAAACGGCTACGCGGGAATGGAAACAACGGCTACAAACACCCGCATTTTGAATTGCACTTTTGGATCCGCATCAGAATCCACTCAAGATTTTGGCGTCAGAATCGGGCCTTCTTCCATTGGCGATGTTTTAGAAAATAATGTTTGCCTTGGGGCCACAAACGTGGCGTTTTCTTTGGCAAATGGAACAAGTTATGGAGCTGTTTCATCGTTCATTAACAATGTTGGGCCATCTGCATCAACTGGGACAGGCGGATTATTGCAAGTTCCTTTTGCTGTGCTTGGGGCAGGAAATACAGCCAAAAAATGGATGTATGGCACGGCAATTCCTGCCAGTGGGGCATGGGAGGTTGGCGATACGATATGGAACACTGCTCCCACTGCTGGCGGATTTATTGGGTGGGTTTGTACTACAGCAGGAACTCCGGGGACTTGGAAAACCTTTGGCGCAATCACTGCATAAGGAAAAATTATGATTACCGTAAAAGTACTGATCCCGGCAAAAACCGCGGAAAACACGCAAACCACGCAATACACCGCAACTGGCGTGACCACAATCATCGACAAATTTACCGCCACCAATTACAACACTGCGGCGGCGACCATTTCGGTGAATCTGGTGACATCGGCAGACACTGCGGGCAATCAAAACTTGATTGTCAAAACCAAAACTCTGCAGCCGTCTGAGACTTACACCTTTCCTGAAATTGTTGGGCAAGTGCTTTCTTCTGGCGGGTTTATTAGCACCATCGCCGGCACTGCCAGTGCAATCAATATCCGGGCATCTGGACGTGAAGTTACCTGATGATGTGTGGGAAGTCGTGCTGGCCACGTTGAAACGATTCGACGGCATCCAGTGCGACGATCCAAAACTGCGTCATTATGTAGAGGAAAGCTGCGACATTACGTTGTTTGACGGCGGCGCATTCATTGCAGATGGCAATGAGTTTGACTTGTTTGTGGTGCCAGAAAAACGCGGCAAGTGGGCAATTCGCAAGGAAATAAATCAATTTCTTGCTAAACTTGCACAAGAACATAACAAGGCTGTCATCAAGATTTACCCGGAAAACAAAACGTCTATGCGGTTGGCTCTTGGGTTTGGGTTTGACCCGGTTCGCAAAGACGGAAGGCAAATAGTTTTGGAGCGACCATTATGGGTAGCGTAGTCAAGAAAGCGGGCGGGTTGATTGGGGCCGGAGTTGGAGCGATGTTTGGAATGCCCCAAGTAGGCGCTGCAATCGGGGGCGCATTGCAACAATCTGCTGCCGCAGGCGAACAAGCCAAAGCGATTGAAGCGGCAGGCCAACAAGCAGCGCAATCTACTCAGCAAGCCGCAGACATTCAACGCCAGATTTTCGAGCGACAAGTGGCCCTGCAAGAGCCGTGGCGTCAAGCCGGGGTTGGCGCGCTTAATCAACTTATCCCACTGTCCCAGCAATACACGCCATTCGGAATGCAACAATTCCAGCAAGATCCAGGGTATAGCTTCAGGATGGCTGAAGGAATGAAAGCGTTAGAGCGCAGTGCGGCGGCTCGCGGCGGGTTGCTTTCTGGTTCGCAGATGAAAGGCGTGCAGCGTTATGGGCAAGACCTTGCCAGCCAAGAGTATCAAAACGCTTTTAATCGTTATCAAGCAGAGCGCCAAGCGCGTCTTGGGCCGTTGCAATCGCTGGCGGGAGTTGGGCAAACGGCCACGCAACAGCTCGGTGGGCAGGCTGGTCAACTTGGCCAAAACCTCGGCAACCTTGCCATGTCTGGGGCGGCTACTCAGGCTCAAGGCGGATTGGCGGCAGCCAACATTCGAGCCAGCCAATATGGCGGAATGGGATCGGCGTTAGGGACGGCTCTTGCTAATCCTCAAGTTCAAAACTACCTCGCCAGTATTTATGGCGGATCTGGAATGGGGCAATCTGAGTTTTCCAAAGGCTACACCCCGGCAAACTACGGCTGAGGCATAAATGGCTAATTCCCTTATTGATTTTGGTGTGGTTCAGCCTGAAGCAGCTGGATCTTTTCTGCGTGGGTTTCAGGGTGCTCAAGCACAGCAACAGCAAAACCAGCTTGCAGCACTTCAACTGCGCGCCGCTCAACGCGGTGAGGAAGAGGCGCTGGCGGAGCGTGAGGCATACAAAGGCGCGTCCACGCTTAGCGATGTGCAACAGCGACTCATGCAGGCCGGCCTTGGCAAACAGTCAATTGCTTTGCAAAAGCAAGTGCAGGAGCAGCGTCTTGCTCAAATTAAACAAGCGGAGGATGAGTTAAAGATTGGCAGAAGTATTGCCGAAAAAGCTTTTTCTGCTGGGCAAGCAGCTAGGGCCGCTGCTCCGGGATCTGAAAAACAAGCCATTTTGTCGCTTTTGAAGCAATATCAAGGCAGAGGGATTGATTTGTCTCAAGACATGTCAGAAATCGCAAATTTGCCTGATGATATTGTCTTGGAACATGTTTTTAATAAATCGCAAGAACTAAAAAATCTTGCAGAAATGATTACCACTGACACTGGTGAGGCGATTATTAGGGCTCCAAAATTGCAAGCCCCTAGCATGGCTGCTCAGTCTCAGCTACCCGTCGGCGCATTCCAAGGGCCTCAGCAACAAGTTATGAACCAGCTTGCTGCAATTGCCGATCCCGCCGAAAGGGCTGCGGCAACACAGGCATACCAGCGTCAATTGATGACTCAGTCTCCTGCTGGAGAAGTTACGCGGATTCAGAAAAGTCTAACGCCTGCGCAAAAAATGCAAGAGCAGCGGGCTCAAGAACAACTCGGCATGGAACGCGAACGACTTGAGTTAAGCAAAGAATCTGAACTGCGCAAGCGCGCTGAAGTGCCGTCAGAAATGCGCAAAGAGTTGACTAGTATTGACCAACAGCGCAGCATCATTGACGGCGCGTTGAAGGCTGTCAAAGATACTCCAAGCGCATTCAGTTTTGCTCGTGGAGCTGCCGCCGCCGCTTTGCCGTTTGGCGAAAGCGTGGTTGGGCGATTGGAAACGCCAGAACAGACTCAAGCTAGAGCATATGTGTTTAACAATGTGTCTCGCGTGATTAACGAACGTGCAGGGGCGGCGCAAAGTGCGCAGGAAATGAAGCGTTTGCGCTCTTTCTTGCCGTCGGATACCGATAACGCCGAGCAAATTACAAACAAGCTAAAAGGCTTTCAAACGTATCTGCAAGACCTTGAAAAGGGTACCATCAAAGCTGCGCCGCCTGCTGCCAAAAAGGTTTTGGAAGAAACGCGCAAACCTCAGCTTTCTGCACGCGATCAGCAGGCGCTTGAATGGGCGAATGCTAATTCTGGCGATCCTCGCGCCGCTCAGATCAAACAACGTCTTGGGATTCAATAATGGCAAAGTTTGACCCTGATGCTTACCTAAAAGAAAGCGCGACTGCGCCTGCGTTTGACCCTGACAAGTATCTTGGCACCAAACCGCAACTTCGGGGCATTGTTCCTGCTGAAGAGCCGCGTACTGTAAGCGGTTTTATATCCAACATCCCGTCAAGCGCAGGAAAGTTCTTTGGCGGGCTTGCAGAAGCCGTCACAAGCCCGGTAAAAACGGCTGGCGCATTGCTTGATATTGCTGCTGGTGGAGTTCAAAAAGCTTTGCCACGTGGCGTGGTTGAGTTTGTAAATAGTCTTGATACGCCAGAAGGACAGGCCGCAGCAAAGCGAGCCGCAGATACTGCATCTGCGGTCGGCGGCATGTATGCACAACGCTACGGCAGTCTTGAAGGAATCAAAAAAGCAGCATATGAAGATCCAGTAGGTGTTGCTGGCGATCTTTCAGCGTTGCTTTCTATGGGAGCTGGCGCGGTTCGTGCGGTGCCTGCTGCAACAGAAGCCGGATTCAAAGTGGCCAAGGCTGTTCCTGCGTTTCAAGGGCAAGCCGCACTTACCACCATGCCGCAACAAATTGCTGCCGTCGCTCAACCAACTGCCAATGCGCTGGAAATGGCGGCTCGATACACGAATCCTTTGCAGCCAATAAACGTTGGGATGTCAGCGATTGGCAAAGCCATGGGAGGAGCTCCGCAAACTCCGCAGATGCAAGAAGCCATTACAGCCGCGCGTGAAGTCGGATATGTTGTTCCGCCAACGCAAGCGCGTGACTCTGTCATTAATAAATTGATTGAGGGCACCGCTGGAAAAACATCTACCGGACAAGCTGCCAGTGTAAAAAATCAAGCAGTGACGAATAGGCTTGCCAATGAAACGCTTGGACTTGCCTCAGATGTGCAACTCACTCCCGCTGTGCTTGATTCTGTTCGCGCGGAAGCTGGGAAAGCTTATCAGGCGGTATCCCAGCTTGGCGATTTTGATGTTACTGGCGGGGTAAAACTTCCCGCAGAAGTCAAAGTCAAAAGCGTGCTTGATCCTTATGTTATGACATCAAGCAACAAGGTTGATGCTGGCGAATTGGTTCGAGCATGGAAACAAGCAAATGCCGATGCCACTGCATACTATCGAGCATATGGACGAGACGCCAATCCTGAAACATTAGCAAAAGCAAAGCAAGCCGCCGATTCTGCAAAACAAATTGATTCGTTTTTAAACAATCAATTGCAATCGGCGGGCATGACAGATTTGCTTAAAGATTTGAAAACGGCGCGTGTTCAGATTGCCAAAACTTATAGTGTAGAAGATGCGTTAAACCCGGTGACTGGCAATGTAGATGCAAAGAAGCTGGCATCTAGGCTTGAAAAAGGGAAACCTCTTTCTGGCGGATTAGAGACGGCAGGTCGATTTGCATCACAATTCAAACAAGCTGTTAGAACGCCAGAAACAATAGGCAGTGCGCCCGGAATCAGTCCTCTTGATGTGTTTGCGGCGAGTGGCTTGTCTGCGGCGACTGGAAGCCCTGCGGGCATGGTTGCAGCATATGGCAGGCCATTGGCGAGAGGCGCAGCCTTGTCTAACTTTATTCAAAACAGACTGATTCAAACACCTAGCGGGCCATCAAAAATAACGCCCGAACAGATAAACTACTTGAACTCACTTTTACAAGCCCAACAAGCACAAGGAACCCAATAGTGGACAAAGCCGTCCTAACTGAAATCCTATTGATTCTGGTGGCCTCAATGTTTGGCATGCTGGTGGCGGTGTTCGGGTGGCTATCCAATAAACTTTACGAAAAACTTGACCAGATGACAAAAGCCTTGCAGGAAATTGAAAACGGGCTTATTGAAAAAATCCACGAAATAGACAAAAGGGTTATTAAAGTGGAGACAGAAGCAACCCCTCAACCAAGAGTTGTAAGTTTCAGAAAATGAACGAAAATTTCATAATTACCATCGCGACATCATTGGTCGCTGTGTTTTTTGGGTTGTTGGTGGCTGTTTTGGGATGGATCGGGAACAAGATATACACTAGTCTTGAAAACGTAAGCCGCGGCCTTCGAGACATGGAAAAAGAGCTCATGCTTAAGCTCACCGATATGGATCGACGAATCACAAGAATTGAATCAGTACATCACGCAACGATGACCATCCCAAAAGTAAAATGATAAACAGCCGCAACCTTTCAGATCTTCACCCGGTATGTAAGGCAAAAGCAGAAAAGTTTCTTGAACTTGCCAAAACTGCCGGAATTGACTTGATTGTCACCAGCACATATCGAGACAATGAAAGTCAGGCCGCTTTGTTTGCGCAGGGGCGTACCAAACCTGGGGTGATTGTTACCAATGCTCGCCCTGGGCAATCGTGGCATAACTGGCGGTGCGCGTTTGATGTTGTGCCAGTTCGCAACGGTAAACCTGTGTGGGGAACATCTGGGCCGGATGGGGAACTTTGGCGCAAGGTAGGCGAGCTCGGGGAATCAGTCGGGCTTGAATGGGCAGGGCGATGGACGGGCAAGCTTCGAGAGTTTGCCCATTTTCAATACACAGGCGGGCTCACGCTTGCCGACTTGCAATCAGGAAAGGTGCCAGCATGAAAGGATATAAAACTGCGGTATTTAACGGCGCACTTGCTGCGCTTCCGGTTCTTGACTGGATTGCAACGAACGGCAGTTATATCACCCCGTTTCTTGGCGCCCATGCAGGCACCATCTTGGCGGTGGTGGGGCTGGCTAACGTGTTGTTGCGCTCGGTAACCAGCACCCCTATTTTCAAAAAAGACTAATACATTCTGTTCCTTTCATAGACCTTGCGTTCGTGTTCCAAGTCTTTGTCTATGATTTTTTGAACTTCATAGGCTTGTCGTTCAGTGCCTTGAACCTTGATGATCTGTTTCATCACGCTCCAGCGTTTGGCGTCATTTTCGAATGACTCCATCTCTTTTTTGAGTTCCATGTTAGCCTGAGATAACTGATCAACGTCGGCCTTGAGTTTGTTGATTGTTCCTTGTTGTTCACAAATAACTGAATTTTTGTATTCAATATCTTGTTTCAGAAACGCATTTTCTGCGCTTAGGTAATTGTAGTTCGGCGCTACGCTAGTGTGGATCGGTATGTAATTCATTACTTTACCTCCGCATCGTTCTTTGACAATTTTTTCAGCATATCGGCAAGTTTTTGCGCTGCACCTGC